>Ga0315280_10010535_pt1 | contig 11569 bp, 8 predicted proteins | sample YL17G06_40_MG_FD_203697 | JGI IMG/M metagenome (GOLD analysis project Ga0315280, IMG submission 203697) | Sediment microbial communities from Yellowstone Lake, YNP, Wyoming, USA - YL17G06_40 | ecosystem: Environmental > Aquatic > Freshwater > Lake > Sediment | place: USA: Wyoming | collected... | reverse complement strand
GACCGACAGAGAACGGCTCCTCAGGCTCCACAACGTCAATCAACCAGAATCTCACGTCCTGGCGTTCTTTGGCAGTCGGCTTCGCGGTTCCGACGTCCATCCCGCGATAGACCTGCATCGAATCGGCGTTGACTATCTCCGCGCCAAATTTTTTTGCCAGCTTTATTGCGCACTCAGTCTTGCCCACAGCCGTCGGGCCGGCTATGACCACGATCTTCAGCTTGACGCTTGTCATTTCGAGCACGACACAAAGAAAGCGAACGAGAGCGTATCGGGGTCAAACAGCTCCGGCGCCGCAACGGGCTTCGGCTCGAAGAAATTCCCGCTCGCGTTCCCGCCGACAAGAAGCATGTGGCCGTCCGGCATCGGAATCAAGCTACTAACCGTGCGCGGCACGATCAGCGTCCCGGCGGACGTCCATGCATCCAGAGTCGGATCATACAGCTCAGCCGTGCCTATGATCTCCAAGGACTCACCCGTCCCGCCGCAGACAAGGACGCGCCCGTCCTGCAACGTCGAAATAGCAAAGCCGCTCCTTGCCTGTAATAAATCTGCCGCGCTATTAAATGGCTCGGCTGCGTTCGGATCAAATATCTCGACGCACGATGTCGGCTCACCGGTCGCCTCGTCTCCGCTGTATCCACCGACGATCAGCACGCGCGACTCATCGAGCGCGACCGCCCCGTGAACAGCGCGAGCGCACAGCATCTTTTCAGTCTTCCCCTCTTCGCCCGCAAGGTTTTCAAAGCGCATGGAGCTAAAATTGAAGACCTCGGCAGTATCGAGCGCAAACCCCTCAGCTCCGACGCCGCCTGCGATGAGAAGATATTGATTGGTATCCTTGACAAATGGCGTCACGGTGAATCCCATGCGCGCATCTGCGAGCGAGCCTGAAAGCTCTGAAAATTCATTTGTCGTGGGATCAAATATCTCCGCGCTCGCAATGGGCGCGATGCCGTCGGTGCCGCCGACTATAAGCACCTTTCCGTCTGGCAGAATACTGGCCCCTTGCTCGGCGCGCGCGTAGTTTAACTTGCTCGAAAGCTCATCAAACCTTCCCGTCGCTGGATCAAACATCTCGGCAGATGCCAGAGTATCGCTCAAGCCCTCCTTGAATCCGCCAACAATGAGCACGCGCCCGTCCTGCAATAGCGTAGCCGTGTGTGCGAACCTGGCAACGCTCATGTGATAATGCAAAAGCTCGAACCCTGCCGATGCTGGATCAAAGACCTCCGCCGAATCGGTCGGGCCGCCGTAGCTGATGCCGCCGGTTATTAAATACCGGCCGTCTACTAGCTCAGTAACGGCAAACCCGATGCGCCCAACGACCATCCCGCCCGGCAACGCCTCAAGTTTCATGGGCGCTGAGTAGTTGTGCGATTCATCGAATGCGAAGAGAAAGTATTTATACGTCTTACCACACGTTATGTCGGAATCCTTGAACTCCTCGCCTTTACCAACATACGCCACCACGCCGTCGCCGAGCCTATCGCCTTTTTCGTAAGACTCGTCCCATATTGGGAAGTCAATAACCTCTGTCTCCGTTCGAACTAAAAGCAAGCCTTTAAAATCGTCGTCCTCTGGATTTTGCCAAGACATCTCGATTCTGTCTTCATACGCAAACGCTTTGAAATCGGTGACCTCAGATGGCGGAGTAACGTCCGGCGCTTTCCCGCTGACCTCCGCCTTGCGCTCGGCGCAGCCAAAAATTGATATGCCTAAAAACAACGTTATTACGAGCCTAGAAAGCCATGTCCACATTTATTCCCAACCTGAACACGTTTACATTATAAGCGCCTTCGGCCGCACCAGCCCGATCGATCTCGGAATTTTTTGATTCCTTATGTGCCCAGTAGGCATATGATGCGCCGAATCCCAGCGCAGTCTTGGGCCAGACCTGCCACCTGTAAAACCCCATGAAATCGAGCTTGTTTGAGTTTATGTTGTAAGCCGCTGCGTATTTTGCGGGGATCGAGTCGGTCTCGTAGTTAACGCCGAACCCCAAAAGATTCCTCTGCAAATGCTCCCTTGTCAGGACAAATCCAACGAGCCACGCTGGGACGTTTTTCGTAACTATCATGTCCTCTGGCAGGTCGAGATCCGAGTTGTCGGGGTCGAGCTTCGCCTCGATATGGTCGTATATCGACCAGTCGATCCACGCGGCCTGCGCTAAAAATCTCCACTTCTTCACAGGCCCGACGCTCAAGCCAAAGGCGACCGACTGCGGCAGGTTGTATTTAAACTCGCCCGAGCCTCTGAGCACAGACGGAGCCTCGACTTTTTCCAAATCTTTCAGCATCTGCTGCACGCCGCCAGGGAAATACATAATTCCAAAAAGCGACAGGGGCTCGTCGGGAACCGTTAGCTCAAAGTTACCTTCGGTTTTGACATTTACAGGCGCGTGATACGTAAGTCCGAGATTTATCCAGTGTATCGGGATGACCAAAACGCCGCACGACCAGCCGATTGCAAATCCGCCCGATTCAAACGAAAGCCGCCCTTCCCATTCTGGCTGCAAAGGCGGGATGAGGTCTTCTGGTATTTTCACTCCCAGCATACCTTCCGCCATCGCGGGGACAAAATCTGCGAAGTCGATCGAGCGGGTGCTTTGAAATATTTCGTACCTCGGCTCAATCGCGCCGCCAATCCACAGGCTAGGTGCGACTCTCAATGAAGCGGCAGCGGAAAAAACCAGGTCCATTATCTCCAGCTCCGCCAGCTGGTAGCGCTGAGGCCCGTCCTCCGGCCAATTTGCCGTGCGACCAAACGGCGCATAAAACGCAGCGCCCGCCCTCAGCCAATCGAGCGGCTTAAAGACCGCTCCCAAAAACGGGATCGGTATGAGCGAGCCGAATCCTGCATGCTCATATGGCTCGCCCGTATCCGAGTCTTCCCCTGCCCGCTTAAACGACGCCAAAAAGTATGTCGGCGTCAGGTCAAAGAAGAGATCGTTAACATTGATCAACCCCATCGCCGCTGGGTTTGCGTAGATTGCGGTCGGAAGTCCTTCGGCTGGATTTGTCGTGTTCAGGCCCCCTACGCGAGGGATCGCTAGATATGCGAAGCAGAGAGCTGGAACCCCCACAAGCACTAGACAAATAACAAGTTTGCGCATAATTTCTCCCTCACTTTAGCAGTCTGATTATAGTCTTTTTGCGCGAAATTTTCGAAGCAAAATTATTAAAAGTGCGCCAGTCGAAAAGGCGAGACACAAAATCGGCAGCACGTCGCCTACGCGCTCATAAATCGTATCAACGTCCATAAGCCCCAAATCTTCAACTTCATACGCGATCTCAAAAAGCCCCGTCTGCTTGATAATTTTGCCCGTCGGCTCAACAAACGCACTTATGCCAGTATTCGCCGCACGCGCCAGATAGAGCCTGGACTCGATTGCGCGCATCGCCGCCATCGAAAGATGTTGATGTGGCGCGCTGGTATCGCCGAACCACGCGTCGTTTGTGATGTTGACCAAAAGCCGCGCGCCCTGGTTCGTTAGCCTTCTTGTCAAATCGGGGTATATCGCCTCGTAGCATATTATCAACGCGATATTCCCAATCGTCGGATGCTTTAAATCCTTGATGTCGCCCCCGCTCAAAAAATCGCCCGTGCCGTGAACCAGCGAGCCTGCCATCCTCTTCAGGGTTCTCTTGAATGGAATGAACTCGCCAAAGGGAACGAGGTGATTCTTATGATAAAAGTCGACGGGTTCACCCTGCGGGTTGATGATATAAGCGCTGTTGTGGTGAATTTCTTCCGCCCCTTCATACCTCAACGTCGGCAGGCCCGTGAGAAGATAGCGGTTGATTTCTGTCACAGCATTTGCGAGCGGTTTATAAAGCGGCTCAGCAACATCCTGAAAAACTGGGAGCGCGGTTTCAGGCCAGATAATGAATTCGGCCCCCTCGGCGACCGCGGCCTCGCTCAGGTTCTCGTGTCTTGACAGCACCCAGCTCCTGAAATTTCTGCTCCACTTCACGTCCTGCGGAATATTTCCCTGAACGACGGCCACGCGTATTTTCTCGGATTTCGCCATCGTCTCTCTTATTTGATTCAATCTCAGTTGCCCGTAGATAAAAAGGGCGGCTACAAGAAGAAACGAGAGCGCCGCGCCTATAATTTTTCTTAATCGACCTACGTCGGCTCTAAACAGCTCGTAGATTGCAGCGTTGATGAAAACGAAGATAAAGGTCAAGAGCCAGACGCCTAAAATGTCAGCGGCCTGAATTAGCGGCAAAATTTTATACGGCGCGTAGCCGAAGAATTCCCACGGGAATCCGCCGAAAAAGAGCGTCTGAAAATAGTCGGCGCCGACCCACAATAGCGGGACGACGATATAACAAGGCGCGCGCTTGCCGACCCACGCATACGGCACTGCGAAGAAAAGCCCCCGAATGGCTGCGAGCATTACTAGCATAATGATGAAGACTAAAATCGCGACTGGTAAAAAGATGTAGCCGTAATGGTTGATCGTGTAAATCAGCCAGTAGACGAGCCCCGCGTATGCGAGAAGCGTCGTGGCAAACGTTATCCAAAACGCTCTCTTTGGGCTTGCGCCCTCCATTATGAAGAGCAGCGGCACAATAGCGACAAACACAAACGGCCAGAGCCCGACGTTTGGGAACGCGCACGCCCACAGCGCGCTTGAAAGGACGATTGAAAAAATGTCTCGACCGCGTCTCTTGAACATTTCCCGCTAGCCGTTTAGCATAACCACAAAACGCTCGGAGGCAAATATGTCGACTGTTGAAACCATCAAGGATAAATTTATAGCACACATAGTTTTAAACAGACCAGAGAAACTTAACGCTTTCAACGCGCAGAGCTGGTTCGACCTAAAGGAGACGACAGAGAAGCTAGTTGATGATAAATCGATACGGTGCGCTATTTTGCGCGGCGCGGGCAGAGCTTTTTCAAGCGGGCTAGATCTCTCGCCTGAAAATAACATCCTTTCCATCTTCGCAAGTGAGCCGAGCAAAGCCGAGACACAGCAAAAATTCAGAAAATTGATAACCGACTTTGAAAAAATATTCGCGGACTTCGAAGCGCTGCCGTTCCCGATAATCGCGGCGTGTCACGGATATGTATTCGGCGTCGGACTCGAATTGGCGCTGTGCGCTGATTTCATCTTCGCATCTGAGGAGACGATGTTCTCCATCCCGGAGGTCGAGCTCGGAATGGTGCCGGACATGGGAGGGAATCAGCGGCTCGCAAGGCTCGTAGGCACGGCACGCGCAAAGGAAATGATATATACGGGCGATCGCATAAAAGCGATCGAGGCGTATCAGATAGGGCTTGCAAATCGTTTGTACCCGAATCCAGACGCGCTGTTCGAGGGGGCGAACAGAGTCGCGCAAAAGATTGCCAAAAACGCACCGCTCGCGGTGAAGGCATCGAAGCGGTCGATCAACTTCTGCTACGCGCCCAAGCGTGAACAGGCGGCAATCAACACAGAGCTCGCAGCCGAATGCCTCGCGTCCGACGACGTGATCGAAGCGTTCAAAGCAAAGTTCGAGAAGCGCGAACCTGAGTTTATGGGGGGGTGACTACTTCATCCTGAACGCCATCTGATAGGTGAGCTTTTCCAAAAGCTCGCTGTACGGATTTCGCGGGAGTTTTTTCGCCAGCGCAATTGCGCGCTCAGCTTCGGACTTTAGCTTCAACTCTACCCGCTCTTTAAGAGATGCTCTTTTGACGAGCTCTTCCAAAAGCTCATTCGACTCGTCCTGCGGCACGCGAGCGCCAAAGTTATCGAGAAATATCTCTTTCTCGTCGTCCGCGCATGCGCAATAGACGACATATGCCGGATACGTCGGCTTCCCCTCGTAATAATCCCTGAATCTGTCCTTTCCTGTCACCTCCGCAGAATATAAATAATCCAGAAGGTCGTCGGCCATCTGGAAAACCCTGCCGGACAACAGTCCGACGTCCTCAAGCTGGCGTTCAAGCTCTCTTTTCTTGGCGAGAATGGCGCCGGTCTTCAGACAGAGCGCGATCAGAGACGCGGTCTTTTTGCTTAGCATCTCCACATATTTTTCATACGAGAATTCGTTGAGGTCACGCATCGACATCTCAACCAGCTCGCCCTCGACCATCTTGCCAAGCGTTATGTTGAATTCCGAAACCAGCCGAATGTCACCAAGCTCCACCACGATATCCATCCCCCGCGACATCAAAAGGTCGCCCGCGAGGATCGCTATGCGGTTCGAGTGCGACACGTTTATGCTCGGCATGCCGCGCCTGGTCGTCGCCTCGTCTATCACGTCGTCATGAAATAGCGATGAATTGTGGAGCAATTCAAATGCGCAGCCAAGCGGCATGTGCCATTCGCCGACATACCCGCAAAGGTGCGCGCCAATAAGGGCGAGTTTTGGCCTTAAGTGCTTGCCCCCTTCGGGGATATACGGTGGCGGGCTTTTCAGCGTCGTCTGAAACGGAGCGGTCAAATCGCCGTGCTTAGATATGAGTTTGCGCACGTGCACCAGCTCGGACTCGATCAGCGCAATTGCTTTATCAGTCGCGTCGCTCAAACCAAAACCCCCACTATCAGCAACAATCCAGTTGCAAGGTGTGCAATTATTGTATCCCTTTGCGCGATCAACATAAACTGCGGCTCGTCGTGATGGTCGAGCGCACATAGCGCTGCCTTGTATGCAAAAAACATGGGCAAAAGTGCTAACAACATAAAAAGACCATATCCAAAAATTGCGAGGGCAACAACCCAAATATAGGCGAGCGTTACTATTCCGCCAAAAACAAGCGCGGATGTTTGCGTCCCAAGTTTCGCGACAAGCGTTGAGCCCTCTTTTGAGCTGTCCTTTGCAGTTAGTAACTCGTTTACCAAGATTGCAGCCATTGCCAAAAGGCCGATGGGGATAGATGCTGTAATTGGCTTCCAAGAAAAATTGTCAGCCTGAATATAGAATGCGCCCAATGTGAGCAGCGGTCCAAACATCAAAAATGCGCCCGCTTCAAATAGTCCTGCAATCGGAAAATTTCGTCTGGCTAGGGCGCCAAATGCCGTGCCCACAAGCAGCGCGCAAATCAGGGTTAAAATTAAGCCCCCTGCGCTAAGCCTTCCGAGGAAGTCATAAGCGAGCGCCTCGCCAAGTAGAGCAGAAATGATAGGAGCAGTAAAAAATGGCAGTCTAATATGCAACGCTAATTTTTCAGGCATAGCATATCCTTACAAAAAAGTAGTTTATCAAACAGCATAAAAGAGCGGGAGAGCTTTTTAAAAATCGGCACGCTAGTGAGACAGAGCGGCAGAGCCACAGCGCATTAGATCAGTAGACCAGCAGAGCAGCAGTTTTAAAGCTACTGCTCTACTGCGCTGCTGCGCTGTTGTGCTAAATATTTCGCCCACATAAAGCGCCGAAAAATTTAAAGCACAGGAGGTGTAACGACCCGCTGTAATATCTTTAACCTCTTAATTCCACTACTTGGCAAATGCCTCTAGTCTTACTGCGCCTGCGCGATAGTTGTCGACCTCCGTCTTGAGCGTCTCGAGCAGAAATTCAGGATGGCTAAAGCTGCTTGACGGCTCAATCTGGCTCCCTTCGTGCCACTCGCTCCACGAGCAGATGAATAGCCACTTCGTATCGTCGCTGTGATACTGGCGATATTTAAGCGCGGCCTGGATGCTATTCTTAAAGAAGTCAGCGTTTAAAGTAAGAATCGGATTGCCCGGCCGCACATAGTGGTCATCATACCCGGGGATCGCGGTCGGCGCCCAAGGTTTACCCTCGCCTGAGCGGTCTTTCCACATGTCGTCCTGGTGCTCGAGCTGGCAGTCGTAATCGTTTTCGCCACAGGTCGAGATATATGGGTTGTAGTCCATTCTGAGATCAAAGCAGCCCCACGGGTCGGGCGCATTCCACGGGTCTCGCCTGTCATAAAAATTGGACCGCTCGTCCCCTCGATCCCCGCGCGCACGGCATTGAACACGTCGCAATTGGATTGCGAGGCCGCCCAGAAAAATACGACGGGCTTGTCGTCCTGCTTGAGATAGCCAGTCCTGTCAAAATACGGCGCTGCGCGCGCATTTACGCGCCACGCAATCTCGTATGGTGGATTGGGCTGGTCTAAAAACTCAAACCAGCCGTCGATCAGAAAGAAATACTTGATCCCCTCCTGGTCTAAGATATCGACAACCGCTTTCGTGTTGCGATCGACCCACCACTGATCGCGGTCTGTAATCCAGAAGTTCAAGACAAAGGTGTTGATGCCATACTGTTTAGCCCACGCCACATGTTGGCGTATCACATTTGCGTCCGCGTTGTCGTAGTGCCCCAGGACTGGCTCGTATGGGTGATTTCGCGGGTTGTCCGACCACCTAGAGGGAACCCACCAGTGGTGATACATGACCCCGACAACCGTCAAATCCTCTTTCCCGCAGCCAATGGCTGGCAGAAGCATCCCTGCTATTATGAGCAGAAGTAACGCTTTGCGCATCGTCCTTCCCCCACATATTCAATTATACACAATTTAAAGCTTATCAAGCCCCTCGATTTTTACCTGTTATCCCATTGCAACCTTATAAACAATAATCCCGACTGGCCGCTCAGCCGATTCGGGAACGCTCTCCGCGTTCAGCGCGCAGAGCTCAACGACGATGTAATCGGAGTCTTTTGCTGCCGAGCCAAGGGAAATCGCATATTTCTTGGGAGCGTCCGCATTCTCAAACTTTATCTTGCCGACGGCGATATTGTTAACTCTCACTTCTACGACTCTCGGCTCAAGGCCGCGCGGAGTGTAACCCCAGATCGAAAGCGAGCTGCCCTCGTTTTTGAGGACCAGATATGCGCGCTTCTGTGTCCATCTGACTTTTTTCAATCCACGTCGTTCCGACGGCAAAAAACCGAAGCCGAGCTGCGCTGAATCTTTTTCGTCCGCTACGTAAACCCTAGATTTCAATTCGCCCATTTTCAATTTCAACTTCGCGCCGTAAAACAGAAGCCCGACGTTGCGGCTGCCGTAAATCCCAACATCGCACGGTCGCCACAGCCGATCGACCATTACGTCAACCTTCAAAATGTCGCCAAGCCTCGATGGGACGGGCACTCTCAGCGGCTCGCCCCAAAGCTCGTTGTGCGAGAACGCATACTCCCAAGCATCGTTTATCCTGATCTTGCCAGAAAATTTCGGCGAGTCCGGATGCCTGTATAGTTCGAGCTCGCACATTGCGAACCCTGAGTTCTTCAGGAAAATCGAGTTTGCGCGCCTCGTCCATTTCGACCATCTTCCATCCTTGTCGCGCTCAGGCGGATGCCAGCCAACGCCGAACTGCCGATCGGACGGATCGCAATCGACGAAGCTTCGCATCTCGTCCAATCTGACCGGTTTTTTCCACCCGCGATACATGCAGATAACGCATTCATCGGGCGTATCAAACGTCCCCATGTCGACACGGAACTTTTTATACGTCTCGCCGCGCCATACCTTTTCGAACGAGTTTTTATACAGGTCGCCCAAGATGAGGCCAATCCACGTTATCGCACAGGCTTGAACACTTCTGTCGGGCCTGATAAAGCATCTGACCCACGGGAACTCGCAGTTTTTTATGAGCCTGTTTTTCTCTTTAAAAATCTTCGGCGAAAAAATCAGCGCACGCTCGCTCCATGCAACTTCGTCTAAATCCGACGGGCTTATGTTCGTAACGTCAAGGGTGATATCACACTCGCGCGCAGCGGCTGTTGCCTCAGCGATATATTTCGCTGCAAGCTCAGGATGATTTATGAGATTTTGTCCGACTGTAAACTTGTTTTCAAAGACGTGCTGCACAATAACCTTTTCCGCTTCGAACGACTTCGCCATCCTCACAAACTCAGGCAGCTCACAAATGTTTTTCTGCATCGCGCAGAATGAGAAATATATGGTCGGAATCTTCGTGCCGGCGTCATCCTTAGCCTTTTTGAGCACCTCAAGATTTGTGACGAGCCTGTTCCAGCTCCCGCCGCGCCTGATCCTCCTATATGTATGTCCTGTAGCAGCATCGATCGAGAAGCAGAGCACGTCGCACAGCTTCTCTTTTACGAACATTTTTGAAAGCTCGGGCGTCAATAGCTGGCCGTTCGTCGTAACGTTTATCCCCACCTTCATGCTCCTAAACCATCTCAAGACGCTAAGCGCCTGCGGATGATAAAGGTCCTCGCCAAAGCCCGTCAGCTCTAGCTCGTCGGCGCTTCTGATTGCTCCTTCAAACTGTTTAAGATCATCGAGAGAGAATAAAGCCTCGCCCTGTTTTAGCTTGCGCTGCTCAGAAGAGATCGGGCACATTATGCACCGAAGATTGCACTGGCTCGTCAGCTCCATCTGGATTATCGCAGGATACTCAGGCGCTACGAGCAGATGCGAGCGATAAATATCGGTCTCTTCCAGAAACTCCGGCTGGCTCATAGCAGATTATTATACGAGGCTTTTAGCAATTGTTGATTTACAACATTCGTCCTTTTCTGTATTATGAGCAAAAAGCTGGGGGAAAGGTATGAGAGCAGTCGAAATATCTATTTTCATTTTGATTACGGCCTCATTTGCATTTGCATTTCCCGCGGACATCATGGGTTTGAACCCGACGAGTCAAGGGCTGGTCGGCGCGCTGAGCTCACGCGTTATCGGACCTGCTGGCGTATTCTATAACCCTGCAACGCTGGCTTTCTTGGAAAAATGGGAGCTTGAAATCGGGTATTTAAGCGGCAACCCGTGGCTCGACCTTCAGCTAAAAGACAAAAAGGGCAACGACCTCGATGATACCGACGTCATAAAGGACACGAAGAATACGCCCGGCTTCCAAAACGTCAACTTTGGGGTCGGCGGGTCGGTGAACAAGTGGGTCGGCTTCGGCTCGTATATGAGCTTGAACGTCGACGGGAACTCGCGGGACTCCGTGATTACGCCCCAAACTCCTTACTGGTTGAAATGGGAGAACGCCCTAATTGGTCAGCAGATATTTTTAGGCTTCGGCGCTAAGATAATGCCAAACCTCTCGCTCGGCGGCGCAGCTTTGCTTCTAGCGGACGGCGACGGCTCGGGCGAAACCGAGACCTATTCGCCCAGCCAATTCGAGCCAACGGACCAGGACGCTCTTACCGCTGTCTCGCTCACGGGTTCATCAAAGATGCTCGCGGGCGCGACGTTTATCGCGGGCATTTACTATCGAGCGGCTGAGTTCATAAGCGTAGGGCTTGCGTTTCGCGGACCACTTATGATTGAACGAACATATCGGCATAAGATTACAATACCAGGCGAAGAGGAGCCCGTTCCGATAAAGATAACGGCGACGACAAATTTTTCGCCCTCAGAAATTCACGGCGGTTTTACAGCCAAAGCGGAGTGGGTCAGTTTCAGCTTCGAGCTCGCGTACACGCTCTGGAGCCAGTATAAATATCCGTTCCCCAAGGTCGAAGTTGGGCCGATTGGAGAGGATAAAAAAACTCAGAGATGGGACCCGCAAATCGACACCTACGACCTAGCGGACATCGTGAGCGTGCGCACGGGCGTTGAGTTCGTCCCGGTAAGACACTGGCATTTGGCGATCGGCTATTCATACGAGCCAAGCCCGCTCACCAAAGAC
>Ga0315280_10010532_pt1 | contig 11570 bp, 15 predicted proteins | sample YL17G06_40_MG_FD_203697 | JGI IMG/M metagenome (GOLD analysis project Ga0315280, IMG submission 203697) | Sediment microbial communities from Yellowstone Lake, YNP, Wyoming, USA - YL17G06_40 | ecosystem: Environmental > Aquatic > Freshwater > Lake > Sediment | place: USA: Wyoming | collected... | reverse complement strand
GTTCTTGTTTTCTGTTCAGCCCTAGCCAGTAAAAGCCCACCACACTTCCTACAGACAACTATCAGGAAAGACATAAGGCTTGCCACCATCCGAAAACCTTTTCCACGCTCTACTAAATAACGCTTAATGCAAGAGGAGAATAAATGAGCAGCGAAGAAAAGGCACAGACAAAACCACCATCAGAATTGGTAGAGTTGGCTATACGATATTTTAAGAAAGAAGGCTACAAAGTAGAGCGAGAAACGACAACCCTTGAAGGTTTTACTGGAATTTCAAGGAAATTCGATTTAATAGTTCAGAAGGGACGCTTGGTGCAAGGGGTTTGGATAAGGGACTGGAATAGAACCATAGGCGTGAACGTTGTAATAAATCTTGACAAGGCTTCTGAGGATGTAGGCCTATCAAATCCTATATTGATAGGTGAAAAGTTCAGTGACCATGCGAAGGCTTATGCAAACAGAAGGAAAATAATGTTGCTAACGAAACGGCAAACGGCTCTCAGTCTAAGGTGAAGAGATTAAATTTTTAGAAACTCCCCTAGCAAACCTTCACTTTCTAACTTGCCCAACCAGTCCACAATACCCACATGGCATCCTTTATGTCCGCCTAGAACATCCAAAATTTCGCTAATAACTTCTTCCACGCTTTTACCAGTAACGTCTAACTCGCAGACTTTTTCCTTTCCATGAACGTTTAAGGCGTCAACCAAGCAAACGTCCAAAATCTCAGAAGCCAAATTCTCCCATAACTTGCGACCAGAAAAACCACACTGCTCCATAAACTTCCGCAGTTCAACAGGGTCACGTCTTAAAACAAAAACGTATGTTACAAATTTTTTGGGGACAACGCTAACAGCGTAATGGCCGTCAATAACAATATCATTTTGATCGCAACCTTCAATGATTTCTCGGATTTTATGCCGCATTCGATTTTCATCAACAATTATAGAGTCTCGCTCCTCGTCTTTACCAGAAATAAGATTTTCACGCACAGCCAACTCGGTTAGATTCACATATAAAGCGTCTAGTTTGGAAGCGAGCAAGCGAGCAACCGAGGTTTTTCCAACGCAAGGTGTTCCAGTCACTAAAATAACACGCCTAGACATAACTCAACCATCCATCCTAATACATAGGTAAACATGCACCAAAATTCTTATTGCACACCTCTACGCATTAAATTTTGGGCTGGCGAGTTGGTGTGTGGCTTTCGAGCCTCACAAAAGAGGCTTGAGGAAACTCCGCCCACATGTAGAATTGCAACGTCCGCAAGGGCGTAAGGCGAGAGCCTTGGCTCCGGAGCAGAAACGAAACATCCATCCGGCAAGTGCCTATGAAGCATGCTAAGTTGTTGAGAATGCTGGATGCGAAACGGTGAAACGGCCGTCCTGCAAGTGGAAAGGGCAAACAGACGCTGATGAGGAATCTACCTAAGGCGCGGGTAGCCCGATTAGTCGAATGCCACATTTGAACAGAAGGCGGGTTACAACCAACACGCCAACCCTCAAATTGAAATCTGAAAAATAAAAGGGATTAATTTACGAATATTTCTACGAATCTTTCGCAATTAATGGGTTGTACCATTATGATTATGTTGCTTCCTTTGAACGGTGTTCCATCATTAAGTTTACCAGTTATGGTTGATGTCACAGTCATGAACCCCTCTTCTCTCAGCACAGTCTTGTTAACATTAGCAAGAACGTAAGATATTAACTTGGTTTTATCAAAGTTAACCATCAAATCTGGAATATTATCATTATCATAATCTCCGATGGCAACAGAACTTAAATTTGGTGAAACAGTATCATTCAGCAGTATTGACGAAACATTAATGTCGGCAACATTGTAGCCTTCTGGAAGTTCAATGTAAACAGCAGTCCATGTGTTTCTAGTTTTTAGGTTTAATGTTTGAGGATAAATATCCACGGATGCAGTTACGACTGGTAGACCAAAAAGAGTGCCTGCGAATAAGAGCCCAAAGGAAAGTAGCATCAGTATCATTCCAGGAACTATTCCCTTTAACATTTTTTTGTGTCCCTCTCCCAATGTTAAATAGTTCAGCCTTAAAATAAAACTTGTGGAAGAAATATCTATGAAGAACATGAGCTACGAAACATCCTGTTTGGATAATCATAAGGATAAAGCTTATGCTGTACTATGTGAATTATTATTATTGAATGTAGGATGGCTATAGAAGAAATCTCCTACTTTAAGGGAAAGACTTGTGAAGTTTTAATTTGTTCAGGGCTGGTCCTTTACATAATTGGATTGTTAAGTCTGACAACGTTTGGATCACCAATCTTTATATTATGCAGTTACATTGGCACAATCCCATTCCTAGGTGGCTTTCTAGCAAAATTTGGTTTGCTTACAACAAAGCTAAGGTCAAAAAACGGAATTGCAGTTATACTATTGTTCACTTCAGCGTTACTGTTCGTAACAGCTGTGAACTCGCTGTTTATAGATATTACGATGAAGTATAAGATTACACACTTTGCTTTTGTTCCTAATGCCTCCAAGCTTTGTGTGACTCTTATACGTCCGTATGCGTATCTCTCTCAACCATTGATAGGGGTCGGAGCAACTTTATTCATCCTTGCCATTTTGCTAATGTATTCAGGTAACACCCTCTAAACTTGCCCAGAAATGCTTCCAATTTTATTTTCCAAAGAATAAAAACTGTAAGAGTGGGCAGATATTATGGGATTTTTAGTGATATTAGAGACCCAGTTTCGTTTTCTTTTCATATTATGGAAAAAATTTTTGCTGCAACCCCACCTATGAAAAGCACTAGGCTTGATTGTGCAAGGAGATTGCAAAGCCATGAATATGAGTGCTCCCAAAGTACGCACGTAACTCTGTAATAATCGTACGTTCTGAACCGCACATAACGAAGTACGTCTATGTTGACAAACTGGAATAAGGCGATTGAAATGGCGATGCATATGATGGATGCACATATTAATATTGTTCCTACTCCAGCTGCTGAACGGAACTTCACCGAAAAAATTCCAAGCTTCAGAAACATGCCGAAAGTTAAAAATACCATGCCGAAAAACAGGCTACTTGCAGAAAACCACGAACCCAAAGCTGTCTTGCATAACAACCCAACTACTAATAAGATGAAACCAGATAGAAACAGAATCATATCTAGGTGTTCTCGAATAGGGGCTAAAACATTTAGCATGCCTATACGCATGTTCCTCACAGGCCCCATGTAACACTGGGCGATTCCCAATATATATCGTTAGTGCTTGCTTGTAACCATTGAAACAAATACGTTAGTGATCACTAGAATTTCGAGGTTATAAAACGATTAAAATACTAAATTTGCAATATACGAGCAAGTTTGCCATAAACAAGACAATGGAAGCTGTACTCAGAATCTGACTTTGAAATATAGAAAATTCATAGTTTAAATTCATACGTTTTAAATGCTACTCCCATTAAAAACGTTTCTAGCAAAACAAGGTCATTGAGGAGTTATCTATTTAATGAGTAAGAAGTATTATTGCGTCATAGAAGTGAAAGTTCCTTGCGGTCCTGAAGGTTGGCAAATGGTAGTAAACGACAAGATGAGACACACATTAGAAAAACTAAAAGTCGCGGTGGAAGAGCTAGGAGGCAGGGTCTGGGTCAGATACTAATGTGCAAGAAAACTGAATCGCTGAAAGCAAGAAAAAGAGGAAATCCGTGATGGTTTCCATGACTTTTTACTCAACAACTATTGCGTTTCCACATTTTACAAAAAAGCATTTTGCAGTTCTATTATTTCTGTGCTGTTTTTCGCGTTTGCATAGTTTTCGAGTCTATCATGGTTTAATTCGAAAAAAGTGTGGCCCCACTTAAAAATAGAAAGCAGTTCAGTGGCTTCTTGTTTGAACCCAGCGATATCAAGTGCTGCAGCTAGAGCCTCCACAGTCGAGAGTTTTGTTGGCTTGCCAAAATTGACTGGGTTGCCCGCGATCAGAATGGGTAAGCAGCGAGATGTTCCCCTCACATGTTTTAGCAAGACTTTTTCTGCGTGTTCCCAGCTACAATCTAAACCAACTAGTCCAAAATCTTCGATACGTTTCCTGTCGGCTGGTGAAAATGCAATTTCAGAGAAGGGATTAAGAACAACAGCTCTTTTCGGCAAAAACTTTAATTGGCGTACTATGCGAACGAATCCATGGCGTTTTAGCTTTAAGCCTGTGCATTTTTTGGGGTCGCATTGTCCAGCATGGTAAACAACGATTTTAACTCGTTTTTGCACTTGTTTTGCGCACCTTTAAGTGGCTCATAGGGTCGTTTAGTACTTGCGGAATCCTCTGGATGAGATCTGTGGAAACCATGTGGTAGCCTTTTTCTTGGAACACAAAGTCTCCGGCAGCACCATTAACAAACGCCCCGGCAACAGCCGCTTCAAAGGGGTCTATTTGCTGAGCTAGGAAAGCGGCAACAATGCCAGAAAGCACATCTCCGGTTCCGCCAACAGTCATACCTGGATTGCCCGTGAAGTTGAGCTTGAAACGTTTTTCGTCTGAAATTATGTCGACTGGTCCCTTCAATAGTATTATTGCGCCTAACTCTTCTGCTGTTTTCTGCACTTCTGAAACTTTTTCCTTCAAGTTTTCTGGTAGCTTCTTACCAGTAAGTATGGCGTATTCTCCAGAATGGGGCGTTAGCACTAGGGGCGTGTTTAGTTTTCTTTTGAACTCTGCAAAAGCCTTTAAACCGTCCGCATCTAGAAGCAGTGGTTTTGCTGCGCCTTCGACAGCTTCAATTACGGCTTTAACGGCTTCTCTAGTTTCTGGATGTAAACCAAGCCCTGGGCCCAAAGCGATGGCGTTGGCTGCTGCTATGTACGTTTTTAGGGCGGACACATTGCTTACGTTTAGGTGTGTTCCCTCAAGTTTTATAGTAATTAAATCTGGTGACATGGAAGCTATGGCTTGAGCGGTTTTTTCAGGCGCAGCGACGTAAGCCAAGTCAACGCCTGTGCGTAGGGCAGCTAAAGCCACGTAGGCTGGGGCTCCTGAGAAGGTTTCGCTTCCGCCAATGACTAGTAATCGTCCAAAGTCTCCTTTATGTGACTCTGAAGGACGAGGTTTTGTAGCTAGTAGAACATCTCCGGGGCCGGCGAATTTTTCGAATTCTTTTGGCAATCCTATGTCTTTTACAATTAATTCGCCTACATGTTCCTTTGCATTTTCGAAGCTCTTCTTTGCTCTGTGAAATGTTATTGTTAGGTTGGCTCTTACTGCGTCGCCTAAAATCTCGCCTGTGTCTGCGTCTATTCCTGTTGGCACATCAACTGCAACTTTAAAAGCGTTCATAGTGTTGATTTTTTGAACTATTTGCAGAATAGGCGGCTTTAATTTTCCTTTAGTGCCTATTCCTAGCAGCGCGTCGATTACTATTTCAGCAGTTATTTCTGGTATAAGAGTGCTGTCATAAACCTCGTGAATTGAAATAGTTTCTCCTAGAAACTGTAATGTTTTCCAGTTTTCTAAAGCTGCGTTGTCAGTGATTTCTTTGGCTCTACCAGCAAGGATAACTGCTACTTTAAAACCCATAGCAGATAGATGTCGTGCTACGACAAAACCGTCGCCACCGTTTCCACCTAAACCACAGAAGATTGCAACGGATTTTTCTGGTTTAAATCTTGACGCAATCTCCAATGCTACGTTGTGTCCTGCATTTTCCATTAGCTGAAGCCTAGAAACACCGAAATATTCTGCATTCAGCTCTAAAGCACGCATCTCACGACTCGTAATAAGTTCTAACATGTTTAGACCTAATAGTTATTATCATAAATAAAAGATAAGAGTATCCTTTCAAAAGTTAGGACTGTAACTATCCACTTAGCATTAAACGGTCAGTTTGCTCTACTTTCCCTTTTTGTCTACTAACTCAAGGATTCGCCTTTGCATTTCGTCGGGATCCGGTTCCTTCAACATTGTGGATAGTGTCCCATATATAAGTTGTAATGCTAGCCTGAACTGGCGTTAAAAGCAATGAACTTATCAAAATCAATGTCACGATGACAAGACAACTTCTTTTTATCTATACTTCCTGCCTAAGATAAAGTAGACTGTTCCACCGCAAATCATGCCTAGACCTGTCGCAGAGAAAAGCAAACGATATGCACCGTATCCAACGTGATATTCAACGTATGAAAAATATAGTCCGAGAGTTAGAAGTGTGGCTCCGCAAATTAAAACTGAGGGAACAATGTATTTAGTGTACGCCTTTTTTGTGAACGAGAGCCCCCAGAACACAAATATTAAACCCGCTGCAATAAGTGGTTCCCATTTGATTAAACCTACAAGCAGGGTGACCACTCCTGAAACCAACAGAAACACTAGGTTGATTGACTTCCCTTTCATTCACGCTTACCTCCAAAGTATACCATAAAGTTGCCTATTCCACCGACAAACACGCCTGTGCCTGACGCTGTAGTGAGAATCCTAAGTGTAGTAAGGGGTGGCAGAAGAAACCATCCTAGAACTGAAATTGTGGCTCCGGAGATTAGAAGCGTAGAAACTATATATTTACCGTATACATTGTATTTCGTGTATGATAAACTGAGAAGTGTGAAAGTCAGACCACCTGCGTAGCAGGTCAGCCCAGGCCATAACCCCAAATATATGAAGATTGCCGCTAGAAACAGTAAGATCGCTCCGAGAATCAGAGACATCATACCATATCTTTCAGTTTTCATTCTTTATTTCTCCCTTCAGTTAGGGCTAGGCGGTTACACGCCTACAGAGTAATTCAACTCTGGCTTACCATATAAACATAACTACTAATTAATATTCGCTATCAACGTTCTAATAAAATATCATAACTTGTTTTGTTATCTTTACAGTGAGCCAACTGTGCTGGTAAAACCTCTAAACCAAACTCCAATGTAAGGCAAGAGTATATATTGTGAAAAACTCCATTTGAAGCAAAGCTGGTCAGCACTAGTAGCAACCATTGCCCAAGCCTCTACATCAGGATAAATCCAGTTCACATTACCATGATATTGATAAATGGTTGCAAAGGCTTTAGGAACACTTCCAAAGGAGAACATTGATAGCATAAGTATGAGAATAGGCGTTATTTTTGCGTTCTTTTTGGGTTTGAGATTTAAATACACAGCTATTATGCACAATGGTACAGCAAACCATAGTATATATCCAGACAGAGGCAAGTTGAGAAGATAAGTGATTGTTGACGCTATCAAAAGAGCTATTGCAGAAACGGAAATGACAACGTTCAAATTTTTCTTGAAGTTTCCTCACTTCTCTTTGGTTTGATTTCTATCGTGAAGTATAGAACTGTCCAAGCAACTATATTTCCAAGTAATATACCGATAAGAGATGAATAAAGAGGTTTTAACCCAATATCAAGAAGATAGATTCCGATTGGATATGCTATTATTACAAAGATTATGGCAAATAAGATGACAGACAATAGAATGTTGATGCTTGTCTTTTTTATCACGATTTTTCTCATCGACAACACCGTGATTTTTTCATGATTCTGTTCTCTTTTCTGCCCTTCACTCAGGGTTAGGTAGTGACACGCTTTCGGAGTATTCAACTCTGGCTGCAGTATATTAAGTGCCTACTGGAAATATAAGTGTAACTGCTAGACCAATTCAAAGCTCCAAAGGCAGCCCCATCTAGTTTATCACCCAACAAGAATCAGCTTCTATTTGGCTCCTAATAGACGGGGGGCCTACCACAATTGCACGCAAACAAACCGCGTATCACAGCAAAATATTTTAATGCACAACGCTCAAACAATAAAGTAAGGAGAATAAAAAATGCCTACAGCATTCGTGCTAGTAAACACAGAAATAGGCTCAGAAGCAGACGTACTAAAAGACCTAAAAAAAGTTGAAGGAGTAGACGAAGCCTACGCCGTCTACGGAGTCTACGACATAATAGCAAGAGTAAAATCAGACACAATGGACAAACTCAAAGAAATCGTAACATGGCGCATCAGAAGACTTGACAAAGTCCGATCAACACTGACAATGATAGTCGTCGAAGAAACAAAATAGAAACCCAACACTTCCTCTTTTTTATTCACATTAATTAACCCCCCTCACCATCTGTATTTTAATGTCTAACTTGCTGAAAATGAAAGGTTACCATAAATGACGACCATGAAAACAATGCACATAGGACTAGACGACACAGATTCAACAAGAAAAGGATGCACAACATACATCGCCGCCCTACTCATAGAAAAACTACAAAAACTAGGCGCCAACTTCATAGACTATCCACACTTAATCAGGCTAAATCCCAACGTGCCATGGAAAACAAGAGGAAACGGAGCACTATGCATAAGAATACAATATAATGAAAACGTTGAAGAGAAAATCAAAGAAACCGCTATAAGCACAGTTGAAGAACATGCAGACCTAGAATTTAGAGGCACAGACCCCGGCATAGTCTTCTTCAAAAAAGCCAAAATTCCAAAAGAAGTCACAATCTTCGCCAAAAACGCAATAACTGGAATTGTAACTCTTAAAGAGGCGCTGCAACTTATAAAAAAGTTTGAGGCTGAAGCTGTAGGCTTCAAAAAAGCCCGAGGAATCATTGGTAGTCTGGCAGCTGTTGGCGAACCCCTTCAAGGAGACCATACATATGAAATCCTTGCATACCGCATTCCAGAAAATTATGGCTCAAAACGGAAAGTAGATTCGGCTTCAATTTTTGAAATGGATAAGGTGACAGCACCATACACTTTTAACAATGTTGACCCTGAAAAAGGCAGAATAATCATTACACCGCGGGGACCAGACCCTATTCTCTTTGGCATCAGAGGGGAAACCCCAGAAATCGTAAAAAAGGCATTTAAAATTGTCAAGCCTCTTGAACCTATCGAAAGATGGGCCATTTTTCGCACAAATCAAGGAACAGACGCTCATCTAAAACGAGTTGAAAAACTAAGCCAAATAAAGCCCTATAGTCCAGTTATTGCTCGGGGAATAGTGTCAGCAAACCCGAAGATCATTCCACTGAGACATGTAATTTTCTCGATTAAGGATGAAAGTGGGCAAGTTGACTGTGCAGCATATGAACCGACTGGTGCTCTTCGCAAAATTGCGAGGAAACTGATCGTTGGGGATCATGTGGAAGTTTACGGCGGTGTCCGCAAGCCCTCTCAGAATAATCCTTTAACAATAAACCTTGAAAAAATTCGCTTATTGAAACTTGCACCGAAAACTGTCTATCAAAATCCGATTTGTCCAAAATGTGGCAAACGGTTGAAATCCATGGGAAAGAACAAGGGTTTGAGATGTGATAAATGCGGTTCAAGATACCCGAACCTTGGAAAGGTTGAGGTTAAATTTAAACGCGAGATACGAACGGGGCTTTACATAACTTCAACAAGGTCGCAGAGGCATTTAACTAAGCCATTTAGGCGTTATGGAATGGAGAAGCGCCACACAACGGCTAAAAGGCTGATTGAAGGTTGGCATTTTCCCTAGGCTTTTTATTCGTTTACTTTGAAAATTTCGCATAGCATTTGATACAGTTCGTCGCCGCCCTCTACTTTTGAGAATAGGTCTTTCTCTGCTTTGAGGAGTCGTCCCATAGTTTGGTATGTCTGTCGCCATTCTAGTTCTTTCCACATCATGCGGTAATTTCTATGTTCAATCCAGGCTCGGAAAATTAAAACAACGAACATGCCCAGTGTAATGGAAAGGTTTAGTATGTATATGTCTATTATGTCCGTGGTTGTTCACCTCCTTCTCGTGGCGTAGGCTCTTATCTTATTTTGGCAAAACACATTTAAATCAAATTTGTGATAGCGTATGCGAAGAGAATGGTTTAGATGAGTGAACTTTTTCCGTCACTTGTTTACCAGTTGGGCATCGGTGGAATCGGCGGCTTCATAGTTGGATATACCATTAAGAAAATAAGCAAACTTATAGTTATCTTGATAGGCGTTTTCATAATAGTGCTTCTTTACCTAGGCACACAAGGGATAATCAGCATAAATTACGAAGCCCTTTGGAAAGCGTTGGAAGGCTCGTTTAGTTTTGCTGGTGAAGCGGCAGGATGGCTTATTGGCTTAATATCCCTTCTACCCTTCATGGGAAGCTTCATTGTCGGCTTTCTGCTCGGCTTTAAACTTGGATAGCAAAACAGTTTAAATGTTCGTAGCTAGTTAACCCTTTAAAAACTCGAGGTTACATTGTTTATTGGAGCGTTTGAGAATTGGAGAGGTTTCCTAAAGAAGAGTACAGCCTTCCATTCTTCAAAAAAGAAGGCTACATTAGGAAACGTTGTCCCAAATGTGGAAAATATTTTTGGACGCAGAATCCTGACCAAGAAACTTGCGGAGAAGCAACCTCAGAAGAATGTGCCTTTTACACTTTCATAAATAATCCGCCTACAAAGAAAAGCTACAGTCTACGCGAGATGCGGGAGGCTTTTCTATCGTTTTTTGAAAAGAATGGACACACCCGCATAAAGCCCTATCCCGTTGTGGCGAGATGGCGAGATGACATTTATCTGACACATGCGAGCATAATTGATTTTCAACCATATGTGACCAACGGAATTGTGCCGCCACCTGCCAATCCGCTTGTGATTTCTCAGCCATGTATCCGCATGGTGGACATAGCCAACACTGGTCCAACTTTTGGCAGGCACCTCACCATTTTTGAAATGGGTGGAGCGCATGCGTTTAACTATCCAGATAAGGAGGTTTATTGGAAGGATCAGACCGTAAGGTATCATCATGATTGGGTTACAAGAGATTTGGGTGTAAAGTCTGACGAAGTTGTTTACAAGGAAGAGGTCTGGTCTGGCGGCGGAAACGCGGGACCATGCCTTGAGTCTATTATTCGCGGTTTAGAGGTTGCCACGCTGGTTTTCATGCAGTATAAAGTTGTTAACGATGAATTCGTTAAGTTGCCGATACGGACAGTTGACCCTGGCTACGGCATAGATCGTTATGCTTGGCTTTCTCAAGGCGTGCCCAGCGGTTTCCACGCAGTTTACGGTGACTTGCTAGAAAAAATCTTCATGATGGCTGGCTTAACTAAAATTGATGATAAGTTGTTGAAGAAAATAGCAGAAGTTTCTGGTTTGGTTAATTTGGATAAGACTGCAAGCAGGTTGGAAACTAGAAAGAGGGAAGCAGCACTGGTTGGTTTAAGCGTAGATGAGCTTGACAAGTTTTTGGTTCCAATAGAAAACGCTTTTGCGGTTGCAGACCATACAAAATGTTTAAGCTTCTTACTTTCGGAAGGCGTTGTTCCATCAAACATTCAAGCAGGATACTTGGCAAGGCTAATCTTTCGTAGGATTTACCGATTGTTAAGAATGCTGAATATTCCTGACAAATTGTATGCCATTGTGGATATGCAAATCAACTTCTGGGGTGAAGATTTTCCACATCTTAAGGAAATGCGAAGCGAGATAATGGAGATGCTTCAGGTCGAAGAGGAGAAATTCGGAGAAACAATTAAGCGCGGCGAAGGAATGGTGAAGCGCATTTCCAGCGAACTGAAAGCGGAAAAGAAGAAGGAAATTCCGATAGAAACTTTAACAGAGCTTTATGATTCTCATGGGC
>Ga0315280_10010531_pt1 | contig 11570 bp, 18 predicted proteins | sample YL17G06_40_MG_FD_203697 | JGI IMG/M metagenome (GOLD analysis project Ga0315280, IMG submission 203697) | Sediment microbial communities from Yellowstone Lake, YNP, Wyoming, USA - YL17G06_40 | ecosystem: Environmental > Aquatic > Freshwater > Lake > Sediment | place: USA: Wyoming | collected... | reverse complement strand
GCTATTTGTGGATTATCCTCCACCATGAACTTCAGAAACGGAACATCTTTAAGAATGCGCACATGCTTCTCAGAATCCCAGTACACCGCGTCGTATGATATGTTGTACTTGTGCAGCCATTCAATTGTGTCTGCCATGATGCGCTTGTACTCCTTGTATGGCCTTGCGCTTAAGATGATTATGTTGTATCCAAGGTCTTTCAGCTTCTTAGTGAACTCAGAAGCCTCTTCCATGGGTTCTACTCCGAAATAACTTTCAAAGCCTAATTCTCTGAATTCATGCTTCCATTGATAATACTTCTTCCGAGGAATGTTGGGAAGCGGAGCTGAAGTAAATGTGAAGTCACTAAGAAGTATCGGCCTTTCAGCAGTGAGTCCTAGTTTCTGATTTAAAAAGTGTATCCAATTCTCAGGGTAGCGGCAGAGAACTCCATCTAAATCGACTGCACATACTTTGTCCTCGGGCTTCAAATTTCTAATCTCGAACTCCCATTTGAAACGTTCTTCAACCACTTTAGATTTTAGCCAAATTTTTCTTCTGAAGTCTCTATATTCTACTCCGCGAATTATTAGAATAGCGAGAAGATATTTCATCATATCTACACATTCCTCAAGTATGCCGCTTGTTCTAGCCTCTTCCGATGTGAATCTGTGTGGTCGCCATTCTCCCATAGCATCTGTGAATTCTTTTGATTCAGCTAATAAGCCAAGAAGAAGATCCTTTGTTATGTCCATTTTTCTTTTATCTGAGAATCTCCCGAAGTCTGGATATACTAATCTTTGGAAATGTTCTTCCATTTCCCATATTCTTCGTAGACCATAAAGAAATTCATCTACTATAGCCTCTACTAACTCTATGTATGGGTCCTCTGCTAATGCTGGGCATTGTTCCAGAATTCTTTGAACTAAAAAAGTTTTATCTTTGTATCCTAGATCTTCTAATTCCTTTATTTTCTGAGATATAGCAGATTCTGTGACTTCAAACTTTTCCGCAATGTCTTTTTGGGTGAGCCCATTTTCATAATAAGCCATTATTAAGAGTTCTGATAGAGGATGCGAAATGTGTTTCCCTTTGCACATTATCTCCACCTTCTATTTAACTTTTTAGCAGTTTCTGCTGCGTAGTTAACATAGGCTTCCAGTATGAGCAATCTTCTTAGCCTCCTTTATAGCATGATGCACAAAATACTTCGGATCCCATTTAGCGTATCGTCCTACGAACGTCAAATTTTCGTCTAACTTTTCCGCAGATCCACTGATGACTTTGCCATATTTGAGCATGTGGGTTTTGAGCACCTCCAACTCGTACGCTTGACTACTTGGAACGTGTGTATACTCAACCACACAGTGGGGTTCTTCTAGCTTAGTTATTCTGTAGAATTCTACTCCGACCCATGGGAAGTAGATGAAGTCGAAGTCTTTGCCTTCTCGCCATAAGATTCTGTGAAGTATTCCATCTTCTTTAGTCTGCACATATTCGAAGTAGATAGACTGCCAAGCTAACTTAGCTGATTTGTTAGCGAGCTTTAAGAAAAAAGGAAGAGGAACAGTGGATATCAACTTGTCGTATTTGAATTCTCCTTCCCAGCAAAGAATTTTATGAGCATCTAAGTCTACATGGTAAGCTTCTGCTAATATTACATTGCGCACTCTTAGCTTTAAGGCTTCCATAAGCTCTTGTGGAGAAACTGTAAAAACGTCAAACATTTCCGCGTTGCCCATCATGCAGTCTTCTTTGAAGCCAGTTGTGCCTCTCGTTTTAAGCCAATATTCACGTTGATAAGATTCGTTCGACTTGACGAATTTGCCTTTGTAGTAGTAGCCCACTTTAACTTCTTTCGTAGTTGTTGGCAGATTCAGCTCCATGAGTAACTCTTCTACTTCAGGCTTATAGTGAAGATATTGAGGTCCGAGAGGAAACTGCGACTTCAGTATTCCACCTATGCTTTTAGTGAGCACAGTGTAAGAAGGATTATAATAACCACAGATTAACCCGCTGATTCCACCGCCTAATATGAAGTTAGCCATCAACTATACCTCTTATTGCCGGAGATGAAAGTTAAGCACTCTTTAATGAGCGCATCTTCAGTCTTCTTATGGGGAGAAGGCAAAATTAGAACTCTTCTATGGGAAGAAAGCATTATGGCTAAATCTGCGTAGTGTTGAAGCTCCTGGGAAGCTTCTTCTGCTTCTCTTCCCCTCTCTACTAAAACGTCTACTTCTTCTAATAGAAATATGAATATAGACTGCTCCGGGAGAAGAGACATGCGCATATAAGGGACTTTAGACTTCCTACCATACAGATCAGAGTATACCCATTCACTTATCGCAGGATGCCTATCAACGATTAAAGAATTGATTTGCCAGTCTATGATATTTAGAATAGACAATTCGTCTAGAACAAAAAGATCATGGGAAGCAGTTTTTTCTTTGAATTCTTCTATTTCGGGTGGTCTTCTCCATATGGGTATTCCAGTGGCTTTCGACAGCTTCTCTATTAGGGTCGACTTCCCACTTCGTTGAGGCCCTTCTACACAGATGAGCACCATTCAACTTCCACTCGCTTCGAATGATTCAACTCCACGATCTGTTAATCTAAATTGGCATGACAACCCTTCAGGTTTTGCTCTATGCTTTTCTATCACTGCTCTTCGAAGAGGAAGACCCTTGACGGGAATCTGAAGTTCAATTATTGTTTTCGGGATGAAGCCAAACGCTCTTCCACCTATCATGTTTTGCTCAGATGCTGGTGGAAGCTTTCCATCTTCTGTTTTCATCATCTTCCCAACGTCTGAGCCAGGCCAAGAGGTTATTATAGCAGGACACCCATACTTCACTGCTAATTGTCGAAGTTTGATGATTTCTCTGTCTAACTTTCCAGTGGATTCTCCAACTACTACCATTTTGAATCTTCTAGGTGTTGTGAGCACATGTCCTCTATACTCCGCTATTAATGGATCCGCCACTAGCAACAATGGATACATTGGCTGCGCAGTTTGCTTCTTTTTGTCTTTAGAGGTCGAAGGCTCAATTATAGAGGGAATCTCCTTCATTATTATCGTATGCTGCTCACCGAAGCTTGTTGGCTGCCAATATAAGAGGTTCTTCCGTATTTCTTCAATGTCTTCTTCTGTTAGCTGCATTCCCCTCCAAACTTGCTCAGCTCTATCGTGATCAAACCCGCCATCTCCGTCTACAACGAAGAACTTATGATTAGAGGGAATTCCACCTTTGCTTTCTTTGTAGTATTTGTAGACTTGCCCAATTGGTGTATACGCAGCTAAAGTAGTCTTCCCGCTTTTAGTAGGCCCATAAAACTGCGTGACTATTCTACTTTCGTATCCGCCGCTGAGTAAGTCGTCTAGTTCTTTAACGCCGGTAGAGTATTTCATGTTAGATTCTCCAAACTAGAAGCGACAATACTTCCAACATGGATATCTCCTTTCTTTTGTAAGCTTCTAGAACTATAGCTATTATGTGTTTGCAGATTTTCTTGCGCACGAAGTTATCCATGCAGGAGCAGGAGAAGTGTTTGTAGTCAACATATGCGCCGTGTGCTTCTTCTTGTGAGGCTGTAAACTTAACGAAGCCACTAACTTCGAGGTTATCGTTGCGAGTAACTGTTAAATCGCTTATTTCAGCTGGCACTTCTATCGCTCTTTGATATCGCTGCCGCTGGTATTCTTTTAAAACTTCATGCATCTTTTGTTCATTGACATCTTCAGCTACAACAGCAGTCATTTCTCCTTCTCCTGCCAACTAAAGGAGCTTCTAAAAGAATTTATAGTTTACTATTAGAAAAAAGAGGGAACTAAGTGGCAACCTGCAGTTGCCTGGGAAGCCAGATGTCGTCTCCTTTAGCATCCAGCAGTTTTTTGATTTCGTCAAACTTTTCCAAGTAGCGTCTCCCTTTTGTTGTTGTTCTGTATATAATATGTGTATTCGCTGCACTCTTTGGACCACTCATCTTCTTTAGGGAATCTTCTGCTGTTAATATGCCAGCTTCTAGAAGAAACGAAATATACTGCTCCAACTGCTCAAAGCTCAGTTTACATTGGTACATTATGTAGGTTTTATATGTCCCATGCAACGCAAGCTTTGCTATGGACGCAATGATGTCGTAATTATTTCTGCGCCACTTCACAAGCCACCACCTCTTTCGCTTCTACACCTTTTATTGCCATTCTACTGGTGAGGAAATTAAGAGAATTCTCTGTTCTCTCTAAGAGTCTTAGTCCTTCTTTTGTGATGTTATATATTTTTCTTGGCCTATCATTGCTCACATCCCAAGTTGAAGCTACATAGCCAGCTTTCTCCATCGCATTCAACAGAGGATATATTGTGCTTGGACCGAAGTATACTGAGAACTTCCTCTTAATCGCTATTATAATGCCATATCCATGCATTGGAGAAGAGCTTAGAAAGTTCAATACTACTAAGTCTAAAAGACCCTTAGTCAGCTTTAATCTTATCCTCTTTTCTTCAAGGAGTTCCATTGTGATATCTCCTCTAAGCCTCTTCATGCTCTATTATGAAGAGTTCTCCTCTGATTTTCTGCTTTTCTAGAGGTCCTTCTTTGACGAGCCTTCGAATGACGTCTTTGTAGACCCATTCAGGTCGCTTGGAAGATGGTTTGTTCTGCATTATGGCTACTTGGATTAGTGCTTTCGCCTTCATTTTCTTCTCAGATGATAAAATGCGCATTATTGTTTGTCTAAAGGTTTCTCTGTGGACTTTAGGCTTAGTGCGCACTTCTTTAACTTTCTCCAGCCAAGATTCCATTGGAAGACCAGCGAGTATTGCTTCTCCGTCGACGTATTTGTAGCCTCTGAAGCGTTTAAGAGCTGGAGCTTCTAAAGGTGGAGCAATTAGTTGCAGTTGTCCTTTAGCCATGTCTGCGTGCTTCTGAAGCCTCTTCATATCTTCATCGGAAACTAGATATGTTCCTCCGATTTGTAAGAAGCCGCATCCTCTCTCCTCGAAGCTGCCTATCTCGCTTTCTTCTACTTTCTGGATTTTGACTCCTTCTTTTTCAGCTATTTCTTTTGCGCCTACAACGAGGATTGATTGAATAGTGAAGTAGCCAAAGACGCGTGGAACTCCCCGCTTTTTAGCTTTCTTATCTTTGTTGCTTGTGTCGTGAACTAAGAAGACTCGAGACTTCCCGATTGTTATGTCAGCTGGGATTCCATTGACTTTTTTGCACACTCCGTATCGGTTGGCTTCTTTTACGAAGGATTCTATGGTATAAAATCTTCCGCCCACCCACATGATGACGTCTAAGGGTTGTTTTGGTGTTGCATCTTTATTTGTTTGCTTTTCCATATGCGCATCCTCATATAAAAGTATGACTAATGTTATATATAAACATAGCTATAAAGAATATCTTATCCATATAGAAATACAGAGGGGTGGATTTGAACCACCGATATCTGGGCTATGAACCCAGCGCGATAACCTGGCTTCGCTACCTCTGTACTGCGGTTATGCAGGGGAGAGGATTTGAACCTCTGATGTTGCCTATGTACTCGGTTTCTCAGCCAAGCATTTGAGCTTCGCCCCTTAGCCTCACCCTTAACTCGATTCCCCGAGGCGCATATCTCCGAGCGTATCTTTGCCATGTGTTAGGAACGGAATCTCTATCGAGCTCACACACATGGACGCACCATCTGAGACTGCTTCTCCTGTTCGGGCGAGTTAAGCCGAGCGCCTTCAACCGTGCTTGGCTACCCCTGCTCATGCTGGGGTTTCTCAGGCTACGAAGATGAAACCCAATGTATACCGCTTGAGAGGCGGTAGCCGAAGGGAGAGATGAACTCGAATCTTCGCAGCCACTTGAGCCCCTATTGGACTATAGGTTTAACGTATATTTTGTCTATGAGCTTATTGTATGCGTCTAAAGATGTGAAAGCGTTTCCATTGAGAACTACCGGTTCTTTTAGCCCACATCTGCTGCATCTGAAAATGAAAGTTCTGTTGTTGTTTATTACTTCCACTTTTACGCCCACTGATTTAGCCGATGAGCATTTAGGACAGTCGTATGGAGGCTTTAGCTTACTAAGCGCAGCCAATCTAGCTGCGTGGATTTGGTGGTTTAGCGCACGTTCTTTTAGTGATGGTCCTCCACATTTGCCGCCCATTATTGGGTCCTCCTCTTTAATAGTTTGCTTCTTCTCCAACTTTCCATAGATATTCCAGTGTTCTTTTTAGAAGTTTCTTTTAAGTTGAAAGGCTTTTGGAATGCTCCTTTTCCTACCGCGAACCACTTGAGAATTTGATCTATTTCTTCTATTGAGTTGGCGACGAATTTGTGTCCTTTTATATGGATTTCTACTTCCATGTTGCTTAACCTTCTACGAGAAACATGTGGACAAAGGAGAATATAAAGATGGCTATAACGTATAGCCTAATCTACACATCTTTCTCATCTAAATCAACTATACTGTTCCATGCATTTTCACATAAGCCATATCTGCCGTAAGGTGATTCTACGACTACATAGCTTTGCTTACCACATATTATGCATTTATCATGGTTTTCCATTTTCACTTTGAGAGAATCTTCTTTCAAAGCTTCATCTAAAGAATCTTTTTCTTCCCATGTCTTGGTGACATCCGCAGGCGAAGCGAAAAGGAGCTGTAGAAGAAACTTGCCATGAGACTTTGAAAGCTTAATCGACTCCTCTTTTTCTCGAAGGGCTTCTTGAACAGCCCATCTTAAGCCGGCGCTGATCGAAGGGATGCCTTTTTGTTTTATTCTCTCTAAAAACTTCTTCCAAGTGTCTTCGAAGTCCTTGGTTATTCGTATTTCTCCTTTCTCAACTTTAGACATTTGTACTCACCTGATGGATTTTGTATACAAAAATTATTTAAGACTTATTCTTTCGTTGTTACTTGGTCTAGGAGAATCACTTCTTTTTCTTGAGTTGTTAGCATTCCCCATACAACATTCCATATAACCAGGTGAATAAAGACTTCATATGAACATTCTTAAGAAGAAACACATTTATTTGCCAATATATTATACGCCTAAAAGGGAAGCTGAGCATTGAAGTTTTAAACTTCTCCTTTCTCCTCTCGTCTGCGCTGTGAAGCTTCTCCTTCACCTTAGAAGCCCATTCTTCTTCCAATGCTCGTAGCATCTTGGACAGAGAATAACCCATGTGCCGTTTTTAGTGTATGCTCCTTCGAAGCCATAACCTTTAGTTCCGCAGCTGCTGCAAATAACTTTTCCACCCATTATGAAATCTCCATTTCATCCAGATTCGACAACAGTCTTCTTAAATTAGCAGGATACTCTCGATATCTCCTTATTGGTCCAAGGATTCCATCTATTTTCATGTTTCTTTTAATTTGTGAATCGCTGAAGCTTCTAACTCCAAGATTCCATAAAACAGCTATTTGCTCAGCTTTAGATAGGTATCTCCTAAGAAAACTTGTTAATATTTTTTGAATATGTTGATTTTCAGGCTTAATTAAAGCTTTACACATTAATCTTACTACAGCAGTTCTACTGAGACAAACAAAGGATTTAATACCTCTCCCTTTTCTGAAGTTAGGCGCATATTCTTCTTTAAAGAGAAGATGAAGGATATTTCTCTTATAGCCGCCAGGTTGTCTTCCTAAGTCGAATTGCACTTTGAAAATTCGTCTCTTATAGAGTAGTCTTTGAATTGCAGTTGGAGGGAATGCTTCATTCAACTTCTTCAGCTCACATGTGCCACCCACTGACTGTAAATATTTCAGAATCCTTTGCTCATTTTCTGCACCTAGACTCTTCTTGCTGATTGCCCATCCGCCGCCTTTAGATCTCTTTGGCAAATCTAGTATCTTCTTTAATTGATAGTAGTTGAAAAGGCTTATGTTGAATTGTCTACATAATTCTTTTGTTGAAGTAGCCGAATCAGTAGCTAATTCTGAAAAACATCTTCTTTGCTTTTCAGACCATAACTCGAGAATTCTAGAAGCTTTCTTCACTGCGCATCTCAGTGCTTGTTCATATTTTTTTCTTTTAGCTTCTTTGGATAAAGCCTTATTACATTTGGCACAGAAGTTCGGTGGGTAGGTTCTCGGAGTCCATGTGTAGCCACAATGTGGACATGTGAACTCATTGGAAGTCATCTATTTTCCTCAATATGCATAGGGTTATCCTCTTTTATAAGCATACCTACAACATCCAATATAACTACCACTAGACATGCTACTCAATGTATAACAGGTAAATGAAAAAAGGAGAAGCTTATGGCTGCTCAGTTATTGGAATAACATACTGCATCTGTGGAGCTCCAATGAACAGCGTTATGCGCCAATCTGGATGCGCATCAGCGATGCGCTTCAAAGTATCATAGATGTATTGCAGCCCCATATATTGAATAGCATCACTTGCGTTAACACCTTGCGCTACAAGCTTTTCAACTGAAGCCGAAGTTGCGTTAACCACCAGTTCTATCGCTATTCTTTGTCCTTCAGCTATTCGAATGGAAGCATCTCTAGTAGCGTTGGCTATGGTGAGAATTTGCTCAGCTTCTTTTCTGGCTGCTAGAAGCTTCTGGTAGGCTTCTTGAATGTTAGTAGGTGGAACTACGCGTCTTATGAAAACTTTGTCTATTACTATAGCTTCATCCAGAGTTGTTATGTTGTTTATGAAGTTTTGAGTGTAAGGAGTCGCAGCATCTGAGAAATCTTCTCTCTTCGTGAATACTAATTCGTCGGTTATGTAGTGTGTAGCTAAGTTTCTTATTGCATCTCTGATTCCTGGAAGCACAGTCTTTGTTTCATAGTCTTTACCTGGATAATTGAGGTATAGTGAAGCGATTCTTTGTTGCCATCCTTCTTTTTCTGCATCTATGTGCCACTGCACAGAGATGTCGACAAATATGTTGCTGGCATCTTGCGTGTTTACTGGAACTGCGCCGTATCGCAAATCTTTAAGTGGTTCTGGATGCATCACCGTTATGCCGTCTTCTCTTGTTTCACTTGGACTCAGCATATCTTCAGTGCGCACCATTATGTCGTAGTATACCACTGATTCATAGAAGGATTTTTCAGCCCAACCTAAAGGCCCCTTTTGGATCCTAACTACCCCGCCTACCTGATCTACTACTACTCCCACTTTTCCTGCGGCTATTGAGTAATGTGTAAAGTCCCAGAATGCCCAAACTGCTACTCCTATGATGGCTACTATTATGAGGAATATCATTATCGCTATCCCAGCACTTATAGCTTTATTGTTTTTCATTAGTTTCAAGCTTTCACCTCCCTTCACCATTCTTCTTTTAGCTTTCTAATCATTCGTCGTCTTCGCTTTTTGCTGATGATAAGATACATTCCATAGCACCAGAGAATTGATAGAAGAGTCCAAGCTATTATCGGTATATAGAAGATCATTATGTATCCTCTTTGAAGAGCTGGTAAAGCATTTAGAATTAAGAGTACATAAGTCATCACTAGTTCCACTATGGCTGTAACAGCGGTCAATGCTACGGCAGCTATGTTAGATAATACTTTTTCTTCACTCATATACGATTCCTTGCACAAAGCTTAGCAAATAAACTTCTATATAAACCTAATTACAAAGGAGAATCTATATCCTTTAGAATAGAGAAAAAGAAGAAAGTTATCGGATTGATTCGATCAAAGGAACTTTATTAGTATCGACTTCTTGTCATTTTTGAGACAATATTCTACGCATTTATCCATGAATCCTTTTAGCAGTGGCTTTCTATAACTCCATTCGTCTCTTCCTTCTCCTGAAAGTTTTCCTTTAGGATCATGCTCCTTAAGGACTTCAAGAGCTTTTTCAAGATTTCTTAAAGATATTCTTTTAGATTCTCCAGTTCCACTTACTCCGCCATCGCATTCTTCTGCATCTATTAGCTTGAACCAATCATAGCCTTGTTCTCTGCACATACGAAAAGCTCCCATGTAGGCTCGAAGGTAAGCCACTTCATTTCCTTCTTCATCTATGGCATATATATCAAAACCCATACGCTTTCACCTCCTGCTATTTGAAGTAGTTGCGCAAGTCTATGAGCATCCACATAGCCCACTTCTTCGAGAAGATTCCCCGATATATTGAGATAGCGTCTGCACCGTCTTGCGCAGCTATGTAAACCGCCATTATTTTAGGAGTAGTAGACTTCTTCGCGATGAAGTCCATTGGATACACTTCGCGTCTTCCACTGCGCCATTTGACTTCAACTTCAACTATTTCATCTCCAACACCTAAAGTCTTAGGCTTATCTTCTTCTATCTTCAACACCATGCTTATTCACCTCTTAGAAGTTTTTCTTTGATCCACTTTCGATGACATCTATTTTCGTCTCTCTCTGCACAGAGAAGAACAATACGAGGATACTTCTCCATCCACACTCTAAGCTTCTTGAAGCCCTCTTCTTCGTTTACGTATTCTGGCGGTAGAGATCTTCTTTTGTTTCCTAATTCTGGAAGCCACTCGTAGTTTGATATTCTAGAAGCCAAAGCTCTACGAGTATAAGCGCTGTTGAAAGCATGATGAGGATCATATCGCACGTCTACAACTAAGCAGGGCTGGAGTCTTTCTATTTCTGCGAAGAATTGTTGTGGCTTCTTTCCTCCGTAGCCTATGGTTAAAACTTCGCATGGCATGAGCTCCACCTCCGCTACAACAGTTCTATTTCTTCGAGGATTTCTATTCTTGTAATATGCCCAAACTTTCGTTTAGCTTTATCTTCTATTTCCGCTATGGTTTTTCCTTCTTCTATGTAAGAGTGATGTTCACCTGTTGCGTCTGAGCAATAAATAGAAACCCCGATTTGTTTTGATAGGGGACATTCTCCTTTAACTTTATTAGCAGGGTTGTGTTTTGGGTTTCTCGGTAATCTCACGGTTACAATAGCCTTCATTTATTCTCCTCCGACTTTCTCCTTTTTCTCTTCAAGTTCGTTGAACGAAATTAATTCCCATCGGGCGCGAAATAAGGTGTGGCAATTGCTACACTCGAATATTTGGTCTTCAATTCTGCTTTTATCGTCGGAGTCGAAGTCTAATTCTGTTCTTATCAGCCAAACACCATATGGCTTATAGATGTTTGGTGTTCCCATACAAGCTCCACAATGTGGGCATGTTTCAGGTAGCTTCATCTACTTCACCTCTATCTTAAGCCCCATTGTGGAGCCTTCTGGTTCCACTAATATTGCGTTGTTGAGGGAAGAAGATTTTAGCACTGTAGCTCTCAACTTGTCTTCTTCTTTCTTGGAGAGAATCAAAACGAGATATCGCATGTCTGGTGAATATTTGGTTTTCATCTGCTTCACCTTATTATCGGTGGGATGCGCCGCTCTTTCGAGCGGTGTGGTGGCTCACCTTTTGCGCCATGTGGCCACCTACTGCACATCTCTCTCGCGGGAATTGCCGTTGGGTTCTGGTGCAAAGAACCGTTCCCTCTCGATACCCATGTGCTCTACGCATCCCTCTTCTTATTCAACACATAGAAGGCTAACCGAATATATAAATATAGCTACATACTACTATACAACCTATAAATACCACGATGCCCCCTACATACTTGAGGAAACCACCATGGAAAAGAAAG
>Ga0315280_10010530_pt1 | contig 11573 bp, 9 predicted proteins | sample YL17G06_40_MG_FD_203697 | JGI IMG/M metagenome (GOLD analysis project Ga0315280, IMG submission 203697) | Sediment microbial communities from Yellowstone Lake, YNP, Wyoming, USA - YL17G06_40 | ecosystem: Environmental > Aquatic > Freshwater > Lake > Sediment | place: USA: Wyoming | collected... | reverse complement strand
CCGACATGATGGCGCTGGTGGCCTCTGCGCCGTCCTTCCCGGGAAGGCCCAGGTCCATGAGCACGATGTCCGGCCGCAGCGTTCTGGCGAGGTCCACGGCGGCGTCGGCCTCTCTCGCCGTGCCCACCACCTCACACCCGATGGCGGCGAGCTGGACTTTGAGGGTGAGGAGGACGACGAATTCGTCCTCAACAACCAGCACGCGCGGCCGACCAGGCGCTTGACCATCCTTCTTGGTCGTCATGTTGTCCCCACATCGAGTAGCTTGCACGTTCAACCCCTCCGGCCTGGGCGCTGCCCGATCCAGGCCCTGATCGTCATCGCTTTGGGTGGGCCCGCCGCGCGACACCGACCGATGGTCATTATACTACATACCGGGCCGCGAGATACAGCCGGCGGCGGGCATGGTCTTCGCATCGTCCTCCTGCGGCCCCCAAGGATGCATCGGCGGACTGCCCGAGCCCATGTGGGGGCCTGGTCCGCAAGGCGATCTCCAGGCTAAGTCGCCCGGAGGACCGGGCTCCCACAAGAAGGGGCTTCGCCCCTTCGCACAGGGGAGGGTCGGGGAGTCGGGCGGACGGCGACGGCGAGATGGCTAGGCCCGAAGGGCCGCCATGGCGGTCTCCGCATAGGCGTAGACCTAACCATTGCCACGGTCATCGGGCGAATCGGCTGTGATCTCAGTGGTGAAGCCGCAGACGCCGGCGGCGACCTTGGCAACGCATTTCATGGCAGGTTCCAACCACTTCCTATTGGGGAGGCGTGACGCTCGCTGAGGACAAGTGCCTGTGTGATATTCGAGGGCCGGACGCGGACGCCTGCCGAGGGCGCGGCGGGGAACGGAAGGGGCGGAAAGCAGCGGTGGCGCGGGCGCCCCGGCCCGCGGCACCGCTCTGCGAACCGATGGAGTTGGCGGCGGCTAGAACGCGCTGAACAACTCCACGAAGAACACGTTGTTGGGGATCTGGCTCGCTCCCGCCGGCGGGTGCTCGCGGTTGCGCTCGTATTCGATCTGGAGCCATTTCGGGAGGCCACCGAGCTTCTTGGAGGGGAGCGGGTAGACGTAGGAGACGGCGAGCTGATCGGTGTCCCAGGTGATCGAGTCGAGTGTCTCGGGGACGTCTATCTTGAGCTTGCCGTAGCGCACGAAGAGGCCCTTGCAGGCCGGGCTGATCTCTCGCCAGATGCCCGTGCACTGCGCGTTCGGCTCGACACCGAGCAGGATCTCCCAGCCGCTGCTGCGGATGCCGCCGGTATCGCCGGCATAGTACTGGAGGGTGCTGGAGTAGGGCATGCTCGAGTAGCTGGCGTCCACGCCGTAGCGGCGCATGGTCTCGTTGCTGCCGTTGTAGGTGGAGAACTTCTTCGCCAGGAAGGCGCGGTCGGTCGAGTCAATGGCACTGGCCTTGGCGGAGACCCCGGCGTTGAGAGCGGCGGCCAACTGACGGCCGTAGCGCGCGCTCAGCCCCAAGGTGCCGGAGCGATTCGGGGGCGCGTCCCGGTCCGAGAGATGCGCCACCGTGGCTCGGGTGAGCGACCCGCGGTCGAGCTGCATGTCGGCGGTCATGCCGATGTAGCGCGCGCCGGGGCGCTGGCCGTTGAGGATGCCAAAGGCCAGGCTGTCCTTCCCGCGGGTCTGCATGTACTGGATCCCCAGCACGCGGTCCTGGGTGAACTCCTCCTCCAGAGGCCCGTAGTTGGAGGTCTTGCGGTTGCCGTAGCTGGGCACAATGCCGAAGGAGACACTCCGGCCCTTGCCGATGCGGAACTTGGCGCCGGGTCCGGCGGGAACGTCGAGGTACATGCTCTCGAGGTATAGGAACGCAGGGTCAGTGGTGGGCAGCCAGGGGTGGATGTAGATCTCCCCATAGGCTTGCTTCCCGTTGTTCAGGCGGGCCAGGCCGCTCAGCGAGATGCGTTCCCAGCGCAGCCGGCTGTCATCCTCCTCATTGCTGATGACACCGGAGCTGTCCCTCGTGTCGTTCACGGTGGCACCAGAGTAGAAGCGGGTGAGCATCCAGCCGTGCACCTCGACCGCCAGCGGCCCGGGCGGCGCATCTGCTGCCATGAGCACAGAAGGCAGCAGGCACAGCACTAAGGCGCAGATCAACCAGTAGGCTTTCATCATCTCCGTCCCTCGCCTCCGTCTGTAGATTGGGCGGCCCCAGAGGGGCGCGCCGAGTCCGGCGGCTGCACCCGCAACCCCGGAACTGCTGTATCTCCAAGCCCGCTACTGCTGGGCCGGATGGCCACTGTTGCTCTTCCGCCTGTCGAGGATCCGGCGGGGCCGCCGGCGGTCGAGCGTCCTCGCCTCGACGAGCTTCACCTCGGCCGCGAGCCCGAGCGTCTTCTCCAGCTTCTCGCGCAGTTGGTTCTGGGTCTTGAGGAGGTGCCGCATGTCCCCGGTCAGGAGGCCGCTCGACACCTCGACCTGCACTTCCACGCGGTCAACCGCGCCGGCTCTGTCCACGAGTACCTGGCAGTGCGGCTCCAGGCCCTCGATGCCGCTGAGCACGGCCTCGATCTGGGCCGGCGATATCTTCACGCCACCCACGATCACCATATCGTCGGTCCGGCCTGACACTCTCGCCATGCGGGCGAGGGTGCGGCCGCAGGCGCAGGGCTCGGGGTTCAGCGAGGTCAGGTCCCGAGTGCGGTAGCGGAGCACCGGGAGCGCTTCCTTGGTGAGGGTGGTTATGACCAGCTCACCGGTCTGCCCGGGGGCCAATACCTCGCCGGACTCGGGGTCCACGATCTCGCACAGGAAGTGGTCCTCATTGATGTGGAGGCCGTCTTTGTGCTCCTCGCACTCCCCGGAGACGCCGGGGCCCATGATCTCGGAGATGCGGTAGTTGTCGGTGGCCGAGATGCCGAGCTGGGCCTCGATTCGCGCGCGGGTGGCCTGGGACCAGGGCTCTCCGCCGAGCATCCCCCAGCGGAGGTGGAGGCTAGTGCGGGGCACGCCCTTCTCGGCGAGCGCTTCGGCGATCTGGAGCGCGTAGGAGGGGGTGCCGACGAGCGCAGTGGTGCGGAAGTCCTGCATGATGCTGATCTGCTGCTCGACCGCGCCGGCAGTCACCGGGATGACGGATGCGCCGATCTCTTCGGCGCCCTGATGGAGGCCGAAGGCGTCGGTCAGCAACCCATAGGTGAAGGAGATCTGGATGACGTCGTCCTTGGTCAACCCGCCCGCGGAAAGCACGCGGGCGGCCAGCTCGCGCCAGTGCTGGAGGTCGTTCCTGGTGTACCCAGCGACGGTGGGGGTGGTGGTCGTGCCCCAGGGCGCGTGGATGCGGACCACCTCGCGCAGCGGGACCGCGAACATGTCGTAGGGGTAGCCGCTGCGCAGATCGTCTTTGGTGGTAAAGGGAAGCTGCCGCAGGTCGTCGAGCGACCGGATCTGCTCGGGCATGAGGCCCAATGCCTCGAAGCGGCGCCGGTAGAACGGCACGCCCTCCCATGCCCGATTCGCGGTCACTTGCAGCCGCTCGAGCTGAAGCTGCTCGAGGTCCACCCGCGGCATGGTTTCAATGCGCGGGTTCCAGATCGGCATCGCAGCCCTCCTCCACTTGTCGCTGATCTCGCCCGAGCCGGGAGCGGCCCGCCTCCTTCACTCCTCCCAGACCTGCTGGTAGCCGCGGCCCAGGTACGCCCGCTGCACTTCCTTCTGGCTCAGGAGCTCCTGCGCGAGGCCCTCCATCACCACTCGCCCGGTCTCCAGCACGTAGGCCCGGTCCGCGATCTGGAGCGCGGCTCGCGCGTTCTGCTCCACCAGGAGCACGGTGAGCCCGCGCTGGCGGAACACGGGGATGGCGTTGAAGATCACCCGCGACGGGCGCGGCGCGAGGCCGAGAGACGGCTCGTCCAGGAGCAGGAATCGGGGTTCGGCCATCAGCGCGCGCCCGATGGCGAGCATCTGCTGCTCGCCGCCCGAGAGGGTCGCTGCGGGCTGCTGCGCCCGCTCGCGGAGGACCGGGAACAGGTCGTGCACGCGCTCCAGATTCTCCTTTAGCCGGGCTCGCTTGTCACGCCAGCCCAGGGGATAGGCGCCGAGCAAGAGGTTGTCTTTTACTGTGAGGGGCCCAAACACCTGCCGGCCCTCCGGAACCTGGCTGATGCCGGCCCGGACGATCGCTTCCGGCGACCAGCCGCCGACCGGCCGCCCCCGGAAGGTGATCGTGCCCCGCCGGGGCGCGAGCAGCCCCGAGATGGTCTTCAGCGTGGTCGTCTTGCCGGCGCCATTGGCGCCGATGAGAGCGACGATTTCGCCCTCATTCACGTGCAGGGAAATGCCCTTGAGTGCCTGCACGCTGCCGTAGTAGGTGACAACGCTGGTGAGGACTAGCACGTTAGCGATCTTCTCGCACTGGGATATCGGCCTCCAGGGCAGGCCGCGCCGCGCTACCGCGACGGCGGTCAGGAGCGAGCTCCTGACGAACGGGCGACCGGAGCGAGTTCGGGAGCGCGGCGGCGAGACGGCGCGTGGCTATCGAAGGATCATGTGGGGACATTGGCTAGTGCTCCTCGCCCAGGTAGGCGGCGATGACCTGGGGGTCGCGCTGCACGTCTCGCGGGGCGCCCTCGGCGATCTTGGCGCCCTGGTCGAGCACGAGGACTTCGTCGGAGATCCGCATCACCAGGTCCATGTCGTGGTCCACCAGCAGGACAGTGACCCCGAGGTCGCGGATTCGCTTGACCAGCTCGCCCAGCCGCGCGGTCTCGGCGGTGGAAAGGCCTGCGGCCGGCTCGTCGAGCAGGAGGAGCTTGGGCTGGGCGGCGAGGGCACGCGCCACCTCGAGCAGGCGCTGCTGCCCGAAGGCGAGCGACCGCGCCTCCTGCTCGGGCGCGACATCGCCCAATCCCACCAGGCTCAGGCACTCCAGCGCCTCCTCGGCCATGCGCGCCTCCTCCCGCCGCATGTGCGGCAGCCGGAGGGAGGCGCTCATGAGGCCGGCGCGGGCGCGGACGTGCGCGCCCACCATCACGTTCTCGAGCACGGTCATGTTGCTGAAGAGCTCGACGTTCTGGAACGTCCTGGCGACGCCCAGCTCGGCGATGCGGTGGGACGGCAGCCTGCCGGCGCGCCGGCCGTTGACGATGATGTCCCCGCCGTCGAGGCTGTGGATGGCGGTGATGAGGTTGAACACGGTGGTCTTGCCCGCGCCGTTCGGCCCGATGAGGGCCTTGATCTGGCCGGCATCCACGCGGAAGCTCAGCCCGTCAACCGCGACGAGCCCGCCGAACCGCTTGGTTGCTGACTCTAGCTCGAGCACAGGTCAGTCCCCGATCTCATGATCTTGGCACATGGAAGTAACGCCTACAGGGGCTTCCGTGCGCTGGCGGAAGCGCCCCGAGGGGTTTCGCCGTTGCTTCCTTGCGGCGAAACCCATTCGTCACGATGCTTCCGATTCCGGTCGCCGCCGGCTGCGGAGTCGCGAGAGTGCGTTCGCGGCGCCGCGCCAGAGACCATCGGGCAGGAGGACCATCGCCGCCATGAGCACCAGCCCGAAGATGACCGGGCTCAGCTCCTGGCGCGAGCGCAGGTATTCGCCCAGGAGCGTCACCGATCCGGCGCCGAAGATGGCGCCCCAGATGCTGGCCATGCCCCCGATGACGACCATCACCACAAGTTGTATGGAGTAGCCGAACCCGAAGCTGTCGGGGTTCACGTAGCCGGCGTGATGGGCGTAGAGACCGCCGGCGAGGCCGGCGAAGGCGGCCGAGATAACGAAGACCTGGAGTTTGTAGCGCGAGATGTCCACGCCGGAGGTGCCCGCGGCCGGCTCGCTGGTGTGGACGGCGCGCATCGCTCGCCCGACGCGGGAGTTAATGATGTTGGAGGCCATCGCCAGGACGAGCAGCACTGAGACCGCGACGAGGTAGTACATGCGCGTCTCGGTGTCGAGGCTGACGCCGGCGATGGAGAGGGGCCTGAAGCCGCTGATGCCCGTGGTCCCGGTGGTCAGTCCTTCCCACTGCACCATGACGATGTGCACGATCATGCCGAAGCCGAGGGTGCCCATGGCGAGGTAGTGGCCGCGCAGCCGGAGCAGGGGAACGCCGACCACTGCGGCGATGGCCGCGCTCAGCAGCACGCCCGCGAGCATGGCAAGCCAGGGGGATATGTGCCCGCCCAGCTTGGTCCCGAGGATGGCGGCGGCATAGGCGCCGACGCCAACGAAGGCCGCCTGACCCAGCGATACCTGGCCGGCGTATCCCATCAGGAGGTTGAGGCCGAGCACGATGATCGCGTTGATGCCGATGGCGACCGCCAGATGCACGGCGTAGTCGTCGGACAGGCCAAGGGGGAGCAGCCCCGCGATGAGGGCGGCCACCAGGAACCACGCGGGCCGGGTGCGGGGGAGGGCTCGCGTCGGGCTGAGCCGCGCCTCCGGTGTGTCGCGCGGTGCGGTCACGCCGTCCCCCTTCGGCCGAGGAGGCCGCTGGGCTTGGCGAGGAGGACGAGCAGCATGACGGCGAAGGCGATGGCGTCTTTGTAGCCCGACCATCCCGAGGGGCTCAGGCCGGCGCCCAGCGATTCGAGCGTGCCGAGCAGGAGGCCGCCGAGCACGGCGCCGAACGGGTTCCCTATCCCACCCAGGATGGCCGCGGCGAAGCCCTTGAGGCCAAGCATGATGCCCATGTTGTACTGCCCCATGGCGAGCGGGGCCACGATGGCTCCTGCGAGGCCCCCGAGCAGACCGCTGAGCGCGAAGGACAGCCTCACCATCCGCTCCGCGGGTATGCCGACCAGGCGCGCGGCATCGCGGTTCACGGCGCAGGCTCGTATCGCCTTGCCCACCTGGGTCCTCTCGCCGAGGAGGCGAAGGGTGACCATGGTGACGACCACAATGCCGATGATCCAGAGGTGCTGGGGCAGGACGGTGGCGCCCGCGATGCCGACGGAGATGGGCGTCTCGCCCGAGAAGGAACGCATGGGGAGGGCATCGGGCCCCCACAGCCACATGGCGGCACCGCGGAGGAGGATGGAGGCGCCGATGGTGATGATGATGAGGGTGATGACGGAGGCGCCGCGCGCCGGCCTGATGGCGCCCCACTCCAGGGTGGCCGCGATGAGGGTGACAGCCGCGACGCCGACCAGGACGGCAAGGGGCATGAGGAGGCCGGCGGCGGAGCAGGAGATGGCGATGAGCGCGCCCAGCGTCACGAACTCGCCCTGGGCGAAGTTCACGATGCCGGTGGCGTTGTAGATGAGCGCGAACCCCAGGGCGATCATGCCGTAGATGCTGCCGAGGGTGAGGCCGGAGACGAGATACTGGGCGACGGCTGAGGCGGTCATGGGGTGGGTGGCTCCGGCCGGTCGGGCGCCGACAGGGGCGAGCATGATCGGCCCGGCGGGATCAGCGCGCCGGGACGGCCATGCTCGCCCTCGATTCTGCTATTGCGGCAGCTTCCACCTGGCGTCGGCAATCTCAACCATCACGATCGCGTCTTCGGGCAGACCGCGGCGGCTGCCATTCGCACCGCATGTTCGCCGCGCATGCCCTGCGGTGGGGCTCAACGCGCTGCCGAGGCCGCGCTACTTCGGCATCCGCCACTTGCCGTCAACCACCTGGACCATCACGAACGCGTCCTGGGTCAGGCCGTTGTGGTCCGCGGGCGAGAAGTTGAAGATGCCGGCGGTGCCAGCGAACTTCCTGGTCTTCTCGATGCTGGCGCGGATCTTCGCGCGGTCCGGCCCGGCCTCTCTCAGCGCCTTCGCGACGAGACGGACTGCGTCCCAGGCATGGCCGCCGAAGGTGTCGGCGGGCTTGCCGTAGGCGGCCTGGTAGCGGGTGGCATAGTCTTTCAGAAGCGCCCTCTGCGGGTGCTTCGCGGGGATCCGGTCCCACACCAGCAGCCGGCCTGCGGGCAGGACCACGCCATTCGCCGCCGTCCCGGCAAGGCTCAGGAAGGTCGCGTTCGCCACACCGTGGCTGCAGATCAGGGGGGTGTTCATGCCAAGCTGCTTCATGTTCTTCGCCACGATGGCGGGGCCGGGGGGCGTTCCCCAGCAGACCACGGCCTGCGCGCCGGTTGCCCGGATCTTGGTGAGCTGGGTCTCCATGGACAGGTCCTTGGGCCCGTACTCCTCTTTGGTCAGCACGGTGATGCCGGCCGCGGGGAGGAGCTTCTCGATCTCGCGAAGGCCGCCCTTGCCAAAGGCGGTGTTGTCGGACAGGGATGCAACGCGGGTGATCTTCTTGGGCTTGAGGTACTGCACGATCTTCTGCACCGCCATACGGTCGGACTGCGGCGTCTTGAAGACCCACTTCCTGGCCGGCTCGACGATTTCGATGCCCGCGGCGCAGGAGATCAGCGGCACGTGCATCTCCTCCATGTAGTTGACCAACGCGAGAGTCGTTCCGGTACGGCTGGGGCCGATGATCGCCAGGACCTTGTCCCTTCCGATCAACCGCTTCGCCGCGTTGGCCGCCTCGGCGTTGTCGCCCCGATCATCCTCGATGATGATCTGGAGCGGGTGGCCATTGATGCCGCCAGCGGCGTTGATCATCTTCTCGAGCATCTGCGCGGTGTTGCGCTCGGGGATGCCGAGGGACGATGCGTCGCCGGTGATGGAGAAGATCGCGCCGATCTTGTAGGGTGTGCCGGTCGGCGGCTTCGCGGCCCTGGTGTAGCCGACCGTGCTCAGCAGGACCAGCATGGCCGCCGTCGCCAACGAATGAGTCGCCCGTCTCATCATTGCTTCCGTCCTCCCATTGATGGTTTTGTTCGCGTATAGACATCACACCGGGCGGGCCTCAGCCCGGTCCCTGCCCGGTCGCCGCGGGCCTGCCCTCGGCGACACGCGGTACGGCGTCAGGATGTACAGCAGCGGCCGGGGCTTAGATCTTGCTGAGCTCGGCCGCGGACAGCACGTGTGCGCTCCTGGCCTGCAAGGCCGCGAGGGCCTCCGGGACGGTGTCAATGCGGATGATGACGACTGCGTTCTGGCCCCGCTGACCCACGAACGCGTAGAGGTACTCGATGTTGAGGCCGCCCCTGGTGAGCATATCCACCACCTCGGCCAGGCCCCCGGGGCGGTCCGGCATCTCGACCGCGATCACCTCGGTCTCGCTGACGGTGAAGCCGACCCTGGTGAGCGCGTCCTTCGCCGCTGTGGGCTTGTCCACGATGAGCCGGAGCACGCCGTAGTCTATGGTCTCCGCCAGGGAGAGGGCGCGGATGTTCACCCCCGCCTCCGCCAGCGTCCGGGTGACCTCCGCCAGCCGCCCGGACTTGTTCTCGAGGAACACAGAGATCTGCACCGTGGTCATTGTCCGAGATCCCTCCGATCCACCACCCGCTTCGCCTTTCCCATGCTCCGCTCGATGGTCTTGGGCTCGACCAGCTTCACCGACACGTGCAGGCCCAGCGCGTTCTCGATGCCCGCGCGGATGCGAGCGGCGACCGCCTCCAACTTGGCGATCTCGTCAGAGAACCGCTCGGCGGAGACCTCCACCTGCACCTCCAACTCGTCCATCTGGCGGGGCTTGCGGTCAACCACGAGCAGGTAGTTGGGGGTCGTGCCTTCGATGCCGATGAGCACTTGCTCGATCTGGGATGGGAAGACGTTGACGCCGCGGATGATGAGCATGTCGTCGCTGCGGCCGGTGACTCGCTCCATCCGGCGGAGGGTGCGGCCGCAGGGGCAGGGCTCCGGGATGAGGCGGGTGAGGTCGCGGGTGCGGTAGCGCAGGAGCGGGAGCGCCTCCTTGGTGAAGGCGGTGAACACGACCTCGCCGCGCTCGCCGGGCTTCATCTGCGTGCCGGTCGCCGGGTCTATCACCTCGGGGTAGAAGTGGTCCTCGTTGAGATGGAGGCCGGTCTTCTCCAGGCACTCGAAGCCGACGCCGGGGCCGATGATCTCGGAGAGCCCGTAGATGTCGAGGGCGTGGACCTTGAGCGCGTTCTCGATCTCCGCCCGCATGGTCTGAGACCAGGGCTCGGCGCCGAAGAAGCCGACCCTCAGCGGCATCGCGTCCCAGTCCACACCCATCTCCTTGCCGGTCTCAGCGATCACCAGGGCGTAGGATGGGGTGCAGCAGAGGACGGTGGCGCCGAAGTCCTGCATGATCTGGATCTGGCGCTGCGTCTGGCCGCCGGAGGTGGGGATGACGGAGGCGCCGATCAGCTCGGCGCCGTAGTGCGCGCCCAGCCCACCAGTGAAGAGGCCGTAGCCGTAGCTGTTCTGGACGATGTCGCCCCGGTGAGTGCCGCCGGCCGCGAGCGTGCGGGCCATCACCTCCGCCCAGGTAGCGACGTCCTTGCGAGTGTAGCCGACAACGGTGGATTTGCCGGTGGTGCCGGATGAGGCGTGGATGCGGACGACCTCGTCCATGGGAACGGCGAACATCCCGAATGGGTACGTCTCGCGCAGGTCGTCCTTGGTGGTGAATGGCAGGCGCTCGAGGTCATCCATGCCGCGGATGTCGGCTGGCTTCACCCCTGCCGCGTCGAGCTTGGCGCGGTAGTGGGGGACTCGCTCATAGGCACGCTTGACCGCGTCCCGCAGCCGTTTGGATTGGAGCGCGCGAAGCGCGCTCGACTCCATGAACTCCATCTCGCGGTTCCAGCAAGGCGTCGTCCCAGGCACTGCAACTCTCCGTTCGCGACGGCCTCGAAAGCCGAACCGAAGCCATGACATGGGCAGACCAGCCCCCTGCCCGGAATTGGTCTGCCCGGGACCGGGGAAGAGTTCTGCGGGTGTGCAACGATACCTCTTGGGGGACGACCGAGCGCTCGCCGCAGGGAATCAGACGGAGCCCGGAGAAGAGCGCGGGGATTCGGGTGGTTGTAGGCGAGGCCGGTTGGCCCGAGCGCGGGGGTGGACATGAGAAAGAGACGCGGGGGCGACCTCAGCAGGCGGGAGTTCCTGAGCAAGGCCGCGGGCACGGCGGCGGCGGTCGGCGCAGCCGGTGTGATCGCCGAAGCGGGAGCAGGGGTCGGGCGCCCCGGCGGCGATCCCACGTCGCTGGGACGCTCTCGAGGAAGGAGCATGGCTATGGTGCGCGTGGACGGCAATCGAGTGGAGGTCGAGACCCGCACCCTCGCGGCAAGGCTGGAGAGAGGGTGCATCGTCTCGCTGAAGAGCAGGGCGACGGGCGAGGAGTTCGTACGCCCGCTGGAGCCGGGCGCGGGGCCGGCGCTCGAACTTCTGTACCGCGGCGGCGAGATCGTCCCGGTTGACGAGAGCAAGTTCGGCACGATCACATGCCGATCGGTGTCACGCGAGCGGGCCGAGTTCATCTTCCACAGTTGGGATGGAGACGGCGTGATCACTGTCTCAGCAGACCCAGAGAGCGGCGATCTGCTGATCGAGCCGTCCGCGTACTCCTCGCGGCCCGGGGTGCGGGCGTGCCGCTGGAATGTGAGGGGCGTGTGCGACGGTCTGGAGCTGGTAGCCCCGCTGTTCCAGGGGGTGAAGCTCGCGCTGGACGACCCATTGCTGCGCGGCGGCCGATGGAATTGGCCGTTTCAGTGGGAGGCCGGCCTGGCGATCCTGGCGGGGCCGAAGTCCGGCTTCTGGGTGCGCGCAGAGGACGATCGGTACCGGTACAAGGCGCTGAAGA
>Ga0315280_10010529_pt1 | contig 11574 bp, 12 predicted proteins | sample YL17G06_40_MG_FD_203697 | JGI IMG/M metagenome (GOLD analysis project Ga0315280, IMG submission 203697) | Sediment microbial communities from Yellowstone Lake, YNP, Wyoming, USA - YL17G06_40 | ecosystem: Environmental > Aquatic > Freshwater > Lake > Sediment | place: USA: Wyoming | collected... | reverse complement strand
CGACGGAAAACGCGCGCGAGGCGATCGGACTCCACCTAGAGAATCTTGCCGCGGGCGGACTCCGCCGGGAGGCTTAAACTCCGCTGATTGTGTGGTGCAGTTGTGGTAGGATACATACATGCACCTGTTCACCTTTCCGATCAAGGTCGAGCGCGAAGGCAAGAAGTATTATGCCTACAGCGAAGATTTCCCGGGTGTATATGGCCTTGGCCGCTCGATCGACGAGGCGAAGGCCAGTATTATCAAAGCGATGAGGCTCCATATCCAGGAGTCTCGCGCCCACCGCCGCCCAATCCCGCGCTCGCGGACCGTGTACGCTGAAACCATTTCTCTTTCGCTTTAGTGGCTGGCAAATTCCTCTTCCGAGAACCCCGCATCTTTAAGTATGCGAAGAAACAAGCCTCGCGGGACATCGCCGCGGTGGAAGGGCAACACCAGCATGCGCCGCGTGGGATGCACGAGGATGAGATGCGACCCGGTCTGCCGCTTGGCTCGGTATCCGTGGCTTTTCAGGAATCGCAAGATCTCTTGGGCTTTAGGCAAGAGGCACCTACGCCGTAGCACTCAATTAGTGGTCAGTGGACTCAGTACTCTGTTTCCTCTTCTCGATAGGATTGTTGCTGATGCTGGACAATGGATCTACCACAGGTCCGGCTGCCCGTTCGATCTCTTCGACTCCGAGGATATGTTCTCCGGCATGGATTCGAGTTATTTGGTCCCCTTGGATACTGTCCTTCCCGTACCTCTCGTCGTAAGGTCCTTGAAATATCCCTTCCGGCAGCGGGATCCTTGCGTAGGGATTCTCACAGACTACCACGCGCAATTGACTCAGTGATATGTCGTGCTCTGTGCCTCGGGCGCGGTCAATCATGTCCAAGTACTCCTCTAGAGCCAAGCGCCGTCCGAGCTGCTTTGCGGCTGCTCGGACTTTCGCGTCAAACCTGCGCTTGCCTATGTTGAATTGCTCCAGGGTCAGAATCGCGCTAATCGTCCGATTCTGTGGTTCAAAGGCATGTTCTTCCTTGTATCGAACCATCTTCCCGCCACCCCCGAAGAAGCCGGTTTCTTCGTTCTCTGGCACCAACGCACCCCGTTCCCTATCAAAAGGCATTCGAACGGCGACGTTGCCAAGCATGGCGCCATATATGAACTCCCACCCGAGATGGACCAAAGGCTTCTCGCGATTGTACAAGACTAGGCAGCAACAATAACCCTCCAAGTCTTTGAACTTCTTCCTCGCCGCGTTAATCTTCTCACGGATGGGTGCATAGGGGTCATAGAACCGAAAACCCGGTGCAAAGTCATCTTCCGTTGCCTGAAACTCTTTGATTTCGAATACGAGGTGATTTCCCGAAAGGGTGAGGGAATAGTCTGGCCTGCTGGCGGTCTCTTCAAACTCGCGCTCAAAGCGGAATTCAGTGTAGCCACTGGCATTTAGATACGCTTCGAAGAGTTGCTCGGATTCCGTCTTTGATGCAGCTCTGTCTTGGCCAACCAGACCTACCTCGAAACCCAAACTGTGCAATACACGGTTGGCATCCATAGTGGTGAACGTAACAAGGGGTTTGTTCAGGGTAATCGCCAGCACCTGTTTTGGTGGAAAGAGTTTCCCACAGACATTAATGAAGTACTTGTCGAGGCGCTTGGGTGCCACCCGCGCGAGTCTCTTTTCGACTTCCTCGCGATCAAGCTCGTAAGTTTTCCCACCAAGCCGAAACGAAATTCGTCTCACAGCATGTTCCTCCTGTATATCTATTCCATAACTACAGTAGTATGTCAAGTGAATTTACAAGCTCCCTGGATGTTGACGGCTCGATTATGTGGGCTGCTGTTCTGGCTTTTGCCGCTGGAGGATCTCGATATAGACATTCACCAGCGAGACCGCGGCGGGAGTGACGCCGGGGATGCGCAGGGCTTGGCCGAGCGTAAGGGGGCGAACTCGGGTGAGCTTCTCGACCATCTCGCGCGAGAGGCCGGAGATTTGCCGGTAATCAAACCACGCGGGAATATGGCGCGCTTCGGCGCGCTTCATCTGCTCGATCTGTTTCTCTTGCTGGGCGAGGTAGCCCTCGTACTTGAATTCCGTCTCGATGCGCCGCGCCTCTTCCCGGGAAAGTAGGGCCGATTCATGAATCGCCTCTACTCCCGGTGCCGGGGTGAAGGCCGGCGCTACGTCTTGGCGGCGTGAAGCCAGCGCTACATCGCGTAGGCCTTCACCGATCCACGCCATCAAATCCTCGATGGAGACTTCCGGCCGCCGCAGCAACTGCGCGCCGCTCAGGGGAGTGGAGCCAAGGAATTGCCCGTCGTTCAGAAGTCCGAGCCGCGTATAGATTTCACGCCCCACGCGCGACGCCGGGTCAAGCCGGCTTTCGAGCAGAAATCTGGTCGTCACTGAGATCCTCTCTTGCTTGGCGAGGAATGCTTCGTAATCCTTCTGCCTGATGGTGCCCACGCGATAGGCAATCGGCGTCAGGCGCTCGTCCGCATTATCGATGCGCAAATGGAGCCGATATTCCGCGCGCGAGGTGAACATGCGGTACGGCTCATCGACGCCTTTGCTCACCAGGTCATCGATCAGGATGCCGGTGTAGCCCTGCGTGCGCTCCAGGATGAGCGGTTCCTTCCCTTGAATCCGCAGTCCGGCGTTGATGCCCGCCATGATGCCCTGGGCCGCCGCTTCCTCATAGCCGGTGGTGCCGTTGATTTGTCCGGCGAGGAACAGGTTCTGGATTTTCTTCGTCTCGAGCCAGGGATAGAGTTCCGTGGGCTGCACGAAGTCATACTCGATGGCATAGCCGGGACGAATCATGTCCGCGTGCTCGAGGCCGGGAATCGAATGCACCATGGCCGCCTGCACATCAATCGGCATCGAAGTGGACATACCGTTGATATAGATTTCATACGTGTCCAGGCCCTCCGGCTCGAGGAAGAGCTGATGGTGCGGCTTGTCCGGAAACTTCACGATCTTGTCTTCGATGGAGGGGCAATAGCGCGGGCCGATGCCCTGAATCTGGCCTGAGTAAAGCGGCGCGCGGTGCACATTTTCCCGGATGATGCGATGCGTCTCGGCGTTCGTGTAGCCGATCCAGCAGACGATCTGCGGTTGCGTGATGGCGCGCGTGCGGAAGCTGAAGGGCGTCGGCACGGGGTCGCCCGGCTGCACCTGGAAGCGCGAGAAATCGATGGTGCGCGCATCGAGCCGCGGCGGCGTGCCGGTCTTGAGGCGGCCAATTTCCAGGCCGAGTTGCCGCAAGGCCTCCCCCAGCAGCACGGAGGGCGGCTCGCCCGAACGCCCCGCCGGATACTTCTGCTCGCCGCAGTGAATCAGCCCGTTCAGAAAAGTGCCGGTCGTAAGGATCACCGCCTGGGCGCGAACCGTGCGGCCGTCACGCAGCCGGATGCCGGCGGCGCGCTGCAAAGGGACGAGTGAGTTTGCCGCATCTGTCCTTCCTTCGATTTGTTCAAGGAGAATCTCGACAACTTCTGCCTGCTTGATACGCAGGTTCGGCTCGGCTTCGAGCACCCGGCGCATATGGCTGCGGTAGCGGCGCTTGTCGGCCTGCGCGCGGGGGGACCACACCGCTGGGCCGCGGCTGGTATTGAGCAGACGGAATTGGATGCCGGTGGCATCGATGACTTCGCCCATGATACCGCCCAGTGCATCGACTTCCCGCACCAAGTGTCCTTTGGCAATCCCGCCCACGGCCGGATTGCAAGACATCTGGGCGATCAGGTCGAGGTTGATCGTGTAAAGGGCGGTGCGCAGGCCGAGGCGCGCGGCGGCCACCGCGGCTTCGCAGCCCGCATGGCCAGCGCCGACCACCACGACATCGTAATTTTCCGAGGCACCCAGCGACATTGCAAAAATTCCCAGCCTGAAAGCAACTTACAATTCTAGCAGGTTGACCCATTATGCGCACCAAACAGGTGCGAAGTGTAGCGGCAGTGGGGACATCGCCGCCCCGGCGGAACTGTTGCGTTAGCGTGCTGCGGCCCGCGCAGCTACCGTGGGAGATACAGGTGATAGAGCATCCAGTAGACGGCGACGCCGGTGAGGGAGACGTAGAGCCAGACGGGCAAAGTCCAGCGGGCGAGGCGGCGGTGACGGTCGAAGGCTCCTCTCCAGGCGCGATAAAGCGTCATCAGCACGAGCGGCACCACGAGCCCCGCGAGCACCGTGTGCGAGGTGAGTAGTGCAAAATAGACCGCGCGGATTCTTCCCAGTCCGGTGAAGCGCGTGACGCCGTGCAGATAGTGATAGCTCAAATAGCAGATCAGGAAAAGCGTCGAAGTACCAAAAGCCGAAAGCATGCAGGCCCGGTGCGCCCGAATGTTCTTCCGGCGGATAAAGATGTAGCCGAGCACGAGTAGCAAAGCGCTCGTCGCATTCAGAATGGCGTCAACGGTGGGCAGATGCGAGAGCATTGGCAATCAGCGGAGAAACCGCAGGCAACGAAGGATCTGGCAAGAAGAGTCGAAAGTCTACCGTCAAAGGTCGAAAAGGCTGCTCTTCTATTCAACTTTTGACCTTCGACTTTCAACTGCTGCCAACGCGATTCTTCGCTCCGCTCAGAATGACAAAAACCAGCCGTTTTGGCAACCAGTCAGACCTTATCCAGCATCATGAAGGCAAAAACCAGAGGCAAGTAGATGACGGAGGCCAGCAGCACGCGCCTGGCGAGATTGTTGGTCATCGCCTGCGCCAAGCGGGCGCTCAAACCCATAAACGCCAGGCCCAGTACCACGGCGCCCAGCAAATACGCCATCCCTACCATGCCGGTGAGCGCCGGGAACAAACTCACGGACAATAAGGCCGCCGAGTAGAAGAGGATGCGACGCGCCGTCAACCGTCCCTCGTCGTCACCATCCGGCAGCATGCGGAAACCCGCGCGGGCATAGTCGTGGCGATACATCCAGGCAATCGCCAGGAAGTGAGGAAATTGCCAGAGGAAAACGATGGCGTATAGAATCCATGCGTCCAGATTCAGACTGCCGCGCACCGCCGCCCAGCCGATTAACGGTGGCGCGGCGCCCGGGAAAGCGCCTACGAGAGTGCAATAGGGGGTCTTACGTTTCAGCGGCGTATAGATGAGCAGGTAGCTCAAGAGCGTGAGCAGCGCCAGCGCGCAGGCGAGCGCGTTCACCGCGAGGGCGAGGTACAGACCGCCCAGCACGGAAAGCAACATGCCAAACCCGAACGCCTCCGCCGGAGCAAGCCGACGGGCAGGCAAGGGCCGGTGAGCCGTGCGTCGCATCCGCGCGTCCCAATCCCGCTCCATGAATTCGTTCAAGGTCGCGGTGCCGCTGGCAACAAGCAGCGTGCCGAGCAGCGTGTGAAAGAGCAGCGCCCAGCGCAGGGGGTGGCGCTCGCCGAGATAGAAGCCGACCAGCGTGCTGATGAGGACGAGGAAATTTACTTCCGGCTTGGTCAACACCCAATAATCCGCCAGCCGGGTGCGCCACGCGGGCCTGGTCTGGCGCACAGCCAGTCCGGCGGTTGCCGGAGGCAGCGAATCACTCTGGCCCGACTTGTGCTTCATCTCCACTTTCATCAAGCTGCCTTCTGCGCGGCGGGGTCGAATGCGGCCGCACGCCGAGCAACCAGCGTGAGCCGATAGGCCTCAAACGTGAGGACCAGGCTTGTCGCCAAGATCAATGCTCCGATGGCAACATGCGCCATGGTGATTCCGATGGCCAGTGGCAACAGACGCGCCGACCCCGGTGAAGTGACCAGCGCATTGTATGCAGCCAATCCCAGCAGCAGTTGGACGGCCAACAGGAAGAGCAAAATGCGTGCCGGACGAACCAGTCGGGGTTCTTGTGGAAACTCGAGCAGCACCCGGGCAACTACCCACACCAGCAGCAGCGACACCACTCCGGCGCCCACGAAGTGGGGGACAATCCCAAACGCGTCATGACGGAAAGCCGCGCCCAGCACCAACTGCACGAAGGTTGCCGCCGTCAGTCCGAGCGCCAGTCGCCGCAGCGAGGGGGAGAAGCCATCCTCCCACTTCTTCTCATCCCAGTGCCAGCCCGCGCCCATGAACAACGCCAGGCTCACCGCAATCGCAAAAAAGGTTTGCCCCAGCGTCGCATGGCCAACCGAGACAATCGGGGGCAGCTTCAGCAGGACAGTGAGACCGCCCAGCACCGCCTGGAGAATCACCGCCAGAACCGCAAGAACCCCGAGCCAGCGGACCCAGCGGCGGGGCTCGCTGATCCAGATCCATATCGCCAGAAGAATCGTCAGTATGCCCACCGTCCCGGCAATCATCCGGTGGCCGTGTTCATAGAGGACGCCCCCCACCATGGGCGGCATGCGGAAACTACCGAACGAAGTGGGCCAATCCGGAACGGAGAGGCCCGCCGCGTGGCTCGTCACCAATGCCCCGGCCACAATCAACAGGAACGTGCCGCAGGCTACCAGGGTGGCAAAAGCGTGCAGCCAGCGACGGCTACTGGAATCTTGGGATGAGTTCATGGAGCATCCTCCGACGGCATCTCCCCCGCGGTCCCGGTGGAACCCATCCTTGCCCGGAACCAATGCGGGGCCACAGAGGTCAAGCCCTCCGCGTGAATGGCGGTTTCCGCCGCGGCATCGCACGGGGCCTCGTCGGGTTCGTGCCGTCGAGCGTCATCCCCAAAGAATGTGTTCCGGCGCTGCAAGGCAATCACAAAGATGCCCACCAGCATCAGCAGGGGCGGCAACAAGAGAATGAGAATCCCGCTCCGCAGAGCCTGCTGACCGGAAGCCTTGGTGGCCGCAGCGTTGTTGTAACACATGGCGCAGCCTTGCGCAAAGGCGAGGCTGGAGGAGAGCAACGTAAGCGCTGCCGCGCCGAAGCGAACGATCCATTTTCCCCAAACCTTGAGCCACATGGGCCGTAATCCTTTTCCTTGGGCGGCTAATGCGGCCGCATCGAATAGAGGCGCAAGCTGTCCGGGAAGAACGCCAGCAACAGCACAATAATGAAGATCAGCCCGGGCAGCAGCGTCAGCGTCAAACTTCGCTTCTCGTACCGGAGGTGCATGAAATAGGAAAGAATCAGCGAAGCCTTGATAACCGAAAGCCCCATGAGGAGACTCAGCATGATTTTGACGGCGAGCTGCTCATAGGCCAGGAAGGTCTCGAGGCCGGTCAGTACCAACAACCAGATCCAGACGTAGACGAACGTCTTCCGGGTGCCCGTCCCGTGTGCTTGCTCCGACACTCGCTCCATATATGCCTCGCTGGTTAACCAATCCTCGCGGATAGCAGGTAAACCAAGGGAAAGATAAACATCCACACCAGATCCACAAAGTGCCAGTAAAGGCCGCTCACCTCGACGTCCTCGGGCGTGAACTTGCCCCGGACCGTGCCCGTGGCAATCACCCCGAGATAGAGGACACCCGCGGCCACGTGCGTCATGTGCAGTCCCGTCAGCAAGAAGAACGCGCCGCCGAACAAGGGCACGCCCCAGGGATTGTAAAAGAGGCGCACGCCCTCGCGAATCAGCCCTGCCCACTCATGGGCGTGCAGCAGAATGAAGCCGATCCCCCCGATCATGGTGGCCAAAATCCAGCGGGCGGCCTGCCACCGATCTCCGGCGCTGGACGCGCGGACGCCCAAGACCATGGTCAAGCTGCTGCTCAGGAGAACCACCGTCATCAGCGAGGCGTTGGCAATACTGGGCCAGAGCGCGAAAGGCCACGGCCAGGCTTCGCTCGCCACCCGCACGTAGGTGTAGCAGACCAGCAAGGTGGAAAACGTAATGGCATCCGAGACGATGAAAAGCCACATCCCCAGCTTCTTGGAACCGACGGCAAACGGGGAAACGCCTCCACCCCAGGCGGACTCCTGGATGTGGCCTTTGTTCAGATTCGCGCCGATCGCCTCTTGGCTAGCCATCCTACGACCACCTCACCAACAGCAGGAAGATGTAAATCCAGAGCCCGTCCATAAAGTGCCGGTAGATGGCAGTGACTTCGAGCGCCGTGCGGCGGGCCGGCTCGGCCACCATTACCCGGGCCCGAAATAGCATATATAGAAGCGCCGCAATCCCGCCCAGCAAGTGCACGCCGTGTGCCGCGGTCAACAGATAGAAGAACGAACTGCTCGGATTGGTGGCCAGATAGACGCCGCGCGCAATCAACTCGCGCCACGCCATGAGTTGCCCACCCACGAACGCCAGTCCGAGCGCGGCGGTGGTGTACAGCCAGCCCGCGAACATACGCCCCAGCCCTGCGGTTAACGACCGCCGGGAAAGTTCCAGGGTCGCGCTGCTGGCCAGCAGCAACATAGTGTTAAGCCAGAGGACGCGCGGCAGGGTGAAGCCCGCCCAATCCGTGGATAGTCCGCTGCGCACCACGCCCGCACTCGTGAAAGCGACAAACAGCATGACAATCGGAATCAGCCCAAGCCACATGCCCAAGCGGTAAGTGTGCGCCGGCAGCCGGCGAGGAAATTCTCCGCCCCCACCTCCGCCAGGAAATGAGCCGCCACCGTGGAAGCCGTTTCCGCCGCCATGCACCGTCGGGATGGCCGCGGAAGCCGTCGTTGATTTCAATAGCGCAGGAGCCATAACTGGTCTCCAAACTCCCGGCCGCAAAAGTCCGGCCCTAAGAACCGACGCGCACTTCCTCCGTAGAATCTTGCATGATGTAGTCCTTCGCGGCACCCGGCACACTGAGCTCGTACGGGCCGTGGCGAACTACCGGATGGCGCGCCCCAAAGTTGTCCGGCGGGGGCGGCGAAGGAAGCGTCCACTCGAGCGAAGTTGCCTGCCAGGGATTCTCGGACGCCCGCGGGCCCCAGAAAAGCGACCAGAAGAGATTGGCCAGGAAGAACAGTTGCGCGGCTGCGGTGACGAAAGCCGCGATAGAGATAAATCTCTCGAGACCCGCCAGCGGCGCCATGAAGTCAAAGGCGCTGAAGAATGCGTAACGCCGCGGCGTGCCCGCCAGGCCCACGAAGTGCATGGGTATGAAAATGGCGTAGACCCCCAGGAACGTCAGCCAGAAATGGATCGCGCCCAGGGTCGGATTCAACATGCGGCCAAACATCTTCGGGAACCAGAAGTAGGTGCCGACGAAGATGCCGAAAATGGCGGCCACGCCCATGATCATGTGAAAATGCGCAACCACGAAGTAGGTGTCGTGCAGGTAGGCGTCGAGCGGCGGCTGGCCGAGGAAGATGCCGCTCAGGCCGCCGGTCACAAAGACGGAAACAAAGGCCAGGGCAAAGAGCATCGCCGTGGTGAAACGCAGCTTGCCTCCCCACAGGGTGCCCAGCCAGTTGAACGTCTTGATCGAAGAGGGCACCGCGATGGCCATGGTCAACACGCCGAACGCAAAGCCGGAATACGGGCTCATGCCACTGACGAACATGTGGTGCCCCCAAACGCAGAAGCCCAGGAAACCGATGGCCAGCAGGGCGTATACCATGGGCCGGTAGCCGAAAATGGGTTTACGTGAAAAGGTCGCAACCACGTGGGAGATGATCCCCATCACCGGCAGAATGACGATGTACACTTCCGGATGGCCGAAGAACCAGAACAGGTGCTGCCAGAGCAACGGCGAGCCTCCGTGGAAATCGAGGATTTGACCACCCACGATCAGACCTCCGGGGACGAAGAAACTCGTGCCCCCGACGCGATCCAGCAGCAGCAGAACCCCGGCGGCCAGCAAAACGGCGAAGGAAAGCAGGGCGAGCACGGCGGTAATGAACCAAGCCCAGACGGTCAAGGGCAACCGCATTAACGACAGGCCGCGCGTCCGCAGGTCCAAAACCGTGGTAATAAAATTCAGAGCCCCCAGCATCGAGGCCACACAGAAGAGCGCGATGGAGACCACCCACAAATCCTGCCCGGCGCCCGCGGCCTTGCCGATGGCACTCAGAGGCGGGTAAGCGGTCCAGCCGGAGATCGGGGGGCCGTCCCCCACGAAGAAAGGAGCTAAGAGAGCTATTAACCCGGCGAAGGTTAACCAAAAAGATAACATATTCAGCCGAGGAAAGGCCATGTCTTCGGCGCCGATTTGCAGGGGAAGAATGAAATTGCCGAAGCCGCTCTGCCCGGCTACGGTCAATACGAAGAAGACCATCAGGGTGCCGTGGATGGTGAGCAGGGAGAGGTAATACTCGGGGGAAATCACACCGCCCGGCGCGCCCTGAGGAAGGATCTTGCCCAGGAGCGGAATCTCGGTTCCCGGCCAGACCAGGTGGATTCGCATCAATACGGAGAGGACTACCCCTACCAGCACCGAAAACAGCGCCAAGAAGTAGTACTGAATTCCGATCACCTTGTGGTCGGTGCTGAAGACATAGCGGCGGATGAAACTCTTGCGCGCCGCCGAAGTATGTGCCACCGCCGCTGAGGTCTCTGCCATGCTCTCTTTTTCACCGCGCCCAGGTGCTTACTGTCCAGTCGTTTGCGCCGTCAACCATTTCTGATAGTCCTCTTCCGTCATCACGTGCAGCACCGAGCGCATGCCGAAGTGGCCCATCCCGCACAGCTCCGCGCAGGCAATCTCGTAGTCGCCCAGGCGGGTGGCAGTGAAATGGACGGGGATTTCCATGCCAGGAACCAGGTCCTGCTTGAAGCGCAGTTCCCGAATAAAGAGGGAATGCGTCACGTCTTTCGAGCGGAGAATCAATTCTACAGGATGATTGACCGGCACCGCCAACTCGTCGGTAACGATGTCATCTTTGGCGTCCGGATCATTCTTGCGATCCAGCCCGAGTTCGTTCCCGGAAGTGTCGTCGATGAGTTCCACGCGCGTGGCTCCAAACCGGCCATCCGGGCCGGGGTAATGGAAGTGCCAGGCATACTGTTCGCCCCAGACCTCGATCTTCAGGGCCCCCGGGGCCGCGCCGGTGAACTGGGTGGTGGCCCAGAGCCGGTAGCCCATGAAGCTCAAACCGAGGAAGATCACCGCGGCCAGCAGCGTCCACGAGGCTTCCAGCTTGCTGTTCCCCAGGATATAAGCCGCCGGACGGGCATCACCCCGGTCGCGATTGCGCCAGATCAAAAACGCGAGCCCAAGCTGTGCGAGCACAAAAATTACGCCCGTGATAAGGAAGGTGATGGCGAACTGGTGATCGACCGCGCGCGCCTCCGCCGCAATGCTGATGGGAAACCACCACGGGTGCCATGCGAAAAGCACCAGCGAAACAACGGTAATGATCGTCACAACCAGCGCCAAAGCCAGCGCCATAGGCCGTCATTCTCCCCAGTTTTCGTGCGCCCTTGTGCTCATAACGCCAAGGAACAAACCGGCTTGTCTCAGAATTGTTCCCGTCGAGCTCACTACTTATAATTAGATTACTCTGTAGGCTGTTCGTTACGGGGCGAGGGCATAATCTCGGGTGTGACGAATTGTCCGGGGAGAATTGTTCCCGGGAAGGTTGGGTAGGGCGGCACCCGGCCGCCCGCGGGAACGCGAGGCGCTCACCTACCGACAGCACACGCACGACGTAGAGGCGGCCCGCTGGGCCGTCTCAGTGCGGAGACGTTCCGCCGGAACGTCTCTACTTCGAGTAACGGTCGCGCCCGCTGGGGCGGGCGCATCAAAGGCATTTGAGGCGGCGGAAAG
>Ga0315280_10010528_pt1 | contig 11577 bp, 11 predicted proteins | sample YL17G06_40_MG_FD_203697 | JGI IMG/M metagenome (GOLD analysis project Ga0315280, IMG submission 203697) | Sediment microbial communities from Yellowstone Lake, YNP, Wyoming, USA - YL17G06_40 | ecosystem: Environmental > Aquatic > Freshwater > Lake > Sediment | place: USA: Wyoming | collected... | reverse complement strand
CGTAGAAGGGCACGTCAACCATAATACCTGCCTTTTTGGCGGCAGAAACACCATCACTCAAGATTTTCGAGCCTAAGATAGCCTGGCCCTGGGCGGAATTGAATCCGTTTGCTGCAAGCATTTCATACTCAGCCGGTGATACATGATACAACCCGATTGGAAAAAAGGGTTTTCCTGCAACTATTATCGTACCCGTATCGCTCAGGAATTCGGGCTTGCGCCTCGTAGGGGGTACGAATAGATTTATCTTCTCTGCCACGTGCGACTTTGCAAGGGAACATCGCAATTTGTATTGTCCAGGTACCAGAGCAGGGAGTTGCACTGTGGCCTGCCAAGTGTCCGTGTCTTTGGCCTTCAGGTCAACCTTAGCTGGAGTTACATCGGAGCTGCCAAGCCGCTGAATATCAAAGGTGAAAATGGGTTGAGCACCTGTTGTTATGCCCTTTGCCGGACGTATCTGCACAATGATGTCCTTTGGGGTGAGCGGAATGACGGCGATGCGAGGGAAGGAAAGAAACAATAGCGGCGCTGCCTTCACCATGGCAAAATCGACGTCATCGAAGTATACTGTCCCTTTACCGAAAAGTCGAAGAAGAATGTTAGCTCGAGTAGTATCAGCATCTCCTTTTAAAACAACCTCAACCGTTTGCCAGGTACTATCGGGATTTGTCATGACCCGACCATAATCCCCGCTTGTGTTTTTGCCTGCATCATTATAATACTCGATCTTCACCGCTGCTTGAGCTGATTGTCCTTTTTCGCCCTTAACCCAGGCACGTAAGCGATATGTTGCATATCCCTTCAAGTTTGTTACCCTTTGACCACAGAACGGATTCGAGGTTCCCTCGGGGTCGCTCACCTTGAGAGAAGCTTCTCCGCTGTGTTTCTCAGTCTTATCGATAGAGAACATTTCCTGGAATCGCGTATCCTTGCTAACCCATCCCTCGGGTCCCTTTTCGAAACTGGGATTAACGAGAGGAATACTAACGGGCAAGGTATCGACTGAGAATGCAAGAGATGTAAACACGGCCAGAATAGCCAAAAGACCGAAAAGGGACATTTTTCGCATTGTCGTCTCCTTCAGAAGGCAAGGTTAAGGTGTAGATGCTCTCAATTAACTGTTTGAGGAGTTCGATTCTTTCAATTGTCGTAAGAAGTTGCCCTGTCCCCGATCTCAATTTTTGGTTTCCGTACGTATATCTGCCCTTCAGCTTGTCCATAATGCCATGCCACAAGCCAGCCAGACAACATGATATCATAAAAATGATTGGTTTTTATCGTATGAAATTCCCTCTTCCACCCATCTCCCATATCTTTCACCAGTCCTGTCTCCGAGTAATCACTTCCAGAGCCCCACTCCGGATTAGAACTTCTGGTTGTAAAGAGCATAGGCCGTGCTTCGCCCTTTGTGTCAATTCGTTTTATCTCGATCGAATAGGTAAAAAAGGTGTTGGGAGGCACCCTTCCGATTTGGAACGATGTGGCAAACCAGCCGTTCCCTTCTTTTTGCCAAACATGGTAGGTATTAAATTCACCCGTCTTTATGATTTCCTTGTTTGGATAAGTTGCTTTGGGGCCGAACCGTCCAAAAATGTAATCATCCGGGATTCCAGCGTTATTTGAGTCGGATAGGTATGGATTAGAAAGTAAATTGATACCTGTCATCAAAGAAAGAAGGTTCGTTCTTTCTTCTGTAAATGAAATACCGCCGAAAATATTCTCCAAGTCTAAAATTCTCCCGCAAAGTTCAAGTATTTTCTTGGGTTTTTGAATTTTATAAATTTCAGCAAGATTAACACAAGCTCTTTTGACGAGGGAAGATAATTCCACTTCATGTTTTGGAGACTCTGAATTGGATTTTCTTCTAATTGATCCGTCATGCACATTCCGGCTGGAAAACTCGTAAACGCGAAGGACTTTTGTGAATTCCGATTCAGCCCGGTCGGGATTGGTGGATGAATATTTCCTCCCTTCTTCAAGGTGAAAACTCCCGGAATTTAAACAAGCATTCACGAGCTTTGTAAGGATCTCGCCTTCCTTTGCGGTGTCGGAAAGAATTTGTGGGGTTTGCCCGTAGAGGTTTCGCAATCTTGCTTTCCGTAGCCGCTTTCCGTACCAATGAATTGCCTGATCAAATTTCCCCTGTTTAAAATAATAGTCTCCGATTTTGAGGCGAACAGGGCGAAAGGACAGAAGCCAGGTTGAGGTTAAGATTAAGGTTAAGATTAAGATACAAGAAAGCCGTGATTTGCTGGCAGCTTTTTTCGGGTTTATCGTGTTCATTGAAAAAATTACATCATTTGGGTTCGTGGGGTTTCTTGTTGTCATTGGGTTGCTTAGATCTGCTTTCGAGTCCCTTGGTTTCATTTTTCTCTGAGAGTGGAATTCGAATGTTTGATATACCAGTCAATAGTCCTTTTTAGACCGTCTTCAAATTTGGTTTTAGCTTTAAATCCAAATTCACCCGTTCGGCTGCGCGAAGCCCCACCTTTTAAGGTGGGGTAAGAGGCGCGGCTCAGGGTGAACCTCGAGCAAGCCCCGGCCTTTAGGCCGGGGAGTCGAGAGGTTCACTTCCTCTTCTTCCTCATTTGTATAAAGAGTTTCTTCTGCAAAGATGTATCCAAGCATTTCAAGTTTATGAATCACCTTTATGAGAGATTCTTCGGGAGTCTCTTTATCTGTCTCTAAGACCACTTCCGGACTCAATGGCTCTTCATAAGGATCATCGATTCCTGTATAGGTTTTAATTTCTCCTGTCAGTGCTTTCTTAAAAAGTCCTTTTACATCCCTCTCAATGCATACTTTTAACGGACATTTACAATAAACTTCAACAAAATCTGCAATCTCTTTCCTGTTAAAATCACGGGTTTCTCGGTATGGGGAGATAGCGGCCGCAATCGCGATCACCCCATTTCGAGAAAGGAGCTTACAAACGAATCCGATACGCTTAATGTTTGTATCTCGATCCTCCTTGCTGAAACCGAGACCTTTCGAAAGGTGGGTTCGGACAACATCTCCATCTAATAATTCAATCTTGGTAAATCCTCTCTTCCGGAGTTCAACCTCCAACATTTTAGACAAGGTCGTTTTCCCCGAGCACGAAAGACCTGTAAACCAAATCGTAAAGCCGCGCTCCATACCGGCTCCTTTCAGATTTCCTTACCTCATCTCACCCTGGACTCACTTTCATTCAATAATCCGACCTTCCATATCTTTTGGAACATCGATTTCAAAAATTTTAAGGACGGTTGGGGCAACATCCAAAAGATTTAAACCCTCCTGTTGGCCTATCCCCTTTAAATCCGGCCCTTTCATAATGAAGATCCCATGGGTATCATGGTTTGCATCATCCGGACCAGTATCATTTTCAAAAGTCAGGATGGACCCAAGGCCGAGGCTTCCTACCGACCGCCAGGAGAGGTTGCCAAAATAAACGATAAGGTCAGGTGGAATCCTTCTCGCCTCTGTGTAAACTTCCTCCGGTTTGTAAACCTTGGTTCCGATGTTGATCCCTTTATCATCGGCGATGGCTTCAAGTCCACCTCTCAATTCTTCCCTTATGCGCTCGTAATCTGAAGGATCAACTACTCCTTCAGGTTCTCTCCCCTTTACATTGAGGAAGATTCTTGAATAGTACCCCCCTTCACCCCAGGCAAGGGTCTTTCTCCAATCGACTTTGACCTTTCCAAAAGGTGTCACACTTATGGGTTTTTCCATAAGGTGAAGGTATCCTTTCTGCATTAACCATTCATTAACACAAACCCCTCCTGCCATTGCTTTGGCCCCATGGTCTGAAACCACGATGACCGTAGTTTCGTCATGGATTTTGGAAATGAGGTTCCCGATCTTCTGATCCACATAGATATAATAATCCCTGATAGTATTCTCGTATCTTGAACCCGGTTTATATTTGATATGCGTTGGATCAAAATACTTCCAAAACCCATGATGTATCCTATCAATACCCATCTCTACCATCATGAAAAAATCCCAATCTTTCTCAGCCAAAAGACGCAGGGCCACCTGGAACCGCTTTTTGGTCATCTCGTAAATCTGGTTTAAAAGTTCATCCTTTTCTTCAATCCTAAAATTATCGACATCGAACATATAATCCCCCACCCACGATTGAATATCTTTCTTCAAGGAATCAGGGTAGGTATAAGAGCTACTTATATTTGGAGTTAAAAAACAGGTGATCATATGGCCATTAACTGGTTTAGGTGGATAGGTTTGTGGAACCCCTATAAGAATTACCTTCTTTCTTTTTCGAGAAAGGATATCCCAAATCGTATCTTCTTTTATTAATAGGGAATTTGCAAAGATCATCTTCTCGTAGGAGTGATCTTGACGATTCCGAATCCCATAGATACCTAACCTGCCAGGATTTTTGCTCGTCACCATCGATGTCCAAGCTGGAATGGTGATGGGTGGAACAGTTGATTCTAACTTCCCATAGATCCCTCCCTCCATCAAACCTTTGAGGGTAGGAAGGTCATTTTTCCATTTTTCGAAAATGAGATCAGGTGAAGCGCTATCAAGACCAATAATTAAAACTTTCTTCTTCATTCTCTTTCCTTTTTCAGCCTGTTTCTATTTCGTTTGATGTCAACTGATGAAGGACCTAAATGAATGATCAATCACGTTAAAGTTCACCTACGGGGCCATAGGAAAACCTGTTGAAATATGTTATTTTAATTAGGCCTATTGAATCTATTGCGTCTGTTACATCAATTTCGAAGTCAAGAAGCTGAATAATAGATAAAAGTTTCTCCTCTATTACATATATGAGTAACTGGTTACGGTTAGATAGCTCTTACTCATTTTATAATCGATCAAACCTATCCTGGTCGATCTTTAAATTCTCTTTTCTTACAACCTTTTCGTACCAATTTACTGCCTGATCAAACTTGCCCAGATTGTAATAATAGTCATCGATTTTGAGGCGAACTTCTCTGAAAGATATCAACCACAGAAATATTAAGAGAATGATGAGTAGGATTGCAAGATGAGCAAGATATTCTTTATAGAGAGTCGGGAGATGCTGATTCTCTATAAGTCTCTGGCCTTCGGCGAAAAATCTCTCCAGCGGAGCTGGAAGGTTTTTGTTTGTCGGTATCTCCCGACAAACAAAATAGCTTTTCTCTGCGTCCTCTGCGATTCCGCGGTGAATGCAAACAATTTTATGCTCTTCTTAATAAGTCTTTTGTGTTGAAGCATTTCTCGCATTTCCTTTAAGGTTAAAGGATTTTTCTATCCGCCAAAAACCTTGTTGAAGAACCGATCTTTTTTTAATAATTCTTGCCATTCTCGATGGCGTTTAGCGCTTTCGAGCCTTTTCTTTTTAGGCATATTGATAAATCGAATGGCTTCCACTGGTCCCAATTCTTTAATAAGCACTGCCGTGGCCTTTTTAATTAAAATCTCTTCATCCATGCCTTTTGAGAGCAATAGCTCAGCGAGATACGAACCATCTTGGCCGGTAATGCCTGTGATGAGTGCTTTTTGTATCATATCAGTTTCCTAAGAAGGAAAAACATAAGCTTCCGCCACCCCGAGTTTTGACTCAATTCGGCCAGGTACGTCCAAAAAGTTTGTGCCAGTTGTCTGGGCAAATAGTTATTAGTTATGAGTTATGAGTTATAAGTTCTAGATTCTCACATTCGTGTTTAGCCTCTAACCTTTACCCTATACCTCATCTTTTTAGGCCGCCCTCTTGAGTTGCCCACGAGAGATTTGGACGGGTACGTCAACACCGATCAGGTTGAGGAGGATTTTTACCCGTTCGCCTGAAGACGATCTCCTTTGAAAGACCCCAATAAGGTCCCTTAGAGGGCCTGAGGTAATCTGAACCAAATCTCCTTCTTCAAGATCTTCTAAGAGTTTTACCGTACCGTCATCACCCATACGGTTCTTAAGCATCTGGGTCACTGTTTCCGAGATAGGTATCGGCTCATTCCCGGCTCCCAAGATTCGGTTCACCCCTCTTGTCCACTTCACTTTGTAGTAATGATGTTCAAGGTCGAGTCTTGCAAAGAGATAGTTTGGGAAGAGGGGATTGATTACCCGAGACATCCTGCCGTGGGAATACTGAAGGTTTTCGCAAAGGGGAAGAAGGGTTTCGATTTCCATTCCCTGAAAATGGCTCTTCACTCGATGTTCATCCCTTGGTTTGGTGTGGATGACAAACCAATGAAGACTACCAAAATATTTCGTTGATCCGATTCGATCCTTTGGGTCCATTAAAATTTCTATCCCTCATACCTAAATGGTAAATATTTTGATTGAATCCCAATCTCCCTGCTTCATTAAATTTTTGACATAAGAGTCTTGGTACCTCATTGAGGCAATTAAAATGGCATCCGGGTTCAGACTCTTCACCGCTCCTGGACCCATGACTTTATACCCGAAAATGTCCTTCCCCCAATTATTTTCATCATCCAAAATTCCGACTAATTTCATGTCCAGACCCTGGAGCGTAACGTAAGCCACTTCCATCTCGTCGTTGACTCCGTAAAAGGCGACCCGTTTGACTCCGCGGTTCTGCATTTCGAGAAGTATTTTCCCAATTCTTTTCTTCATCTCTGCATAGTGATGGATATTGTAAGAAAAGAAGCTCAAGGTGAGCTTGGTCTTCTCTGTAAAACCTTTCGGGGTTAAATAATAGGCTATCCTCCGGGGAGGAATACCTGTCAATTTGATCAGACCTCTTCTGGCCATTCTCTTGATGCAGGCATTGGCCATCCCTAAGGCGATTCCAAATTTATTAGAGAGCTCTCGCTGGGAGACCTTTGGATTTTGCTCGATCTCTTCTAAAAACTGAAGGTCTCGCATTTCTTCCGACGGTTTGAACAAGGTATTATAATTTTCCACAATTTTCTACCTTTTTACCCCGTTAGAAATAATGCCCCGCCGCTCTGCTGCGGGGTTAGATTTTAGAATGATTCCGGCGGGGTTGAATGCCCCGCTAGAATTTCTAACGGGGTAAACCATTGTTCACTTTATGAACAATAATAATTCAAAAAAAATTTTTGTCAAGAAAAATATTAAAGATCTCTGGGAAAGTGGCCATAGACAACCAGGCCAGTCTTCAAAAGCCTTAGAATGCGGACATGAGGAAGGGTATGGATAGCCTTCGCGATCTTGGCAATGGTATTCTTTTCAGGTCTTTGTAGCGACTCAGCCAGAAAAAGAAAGGTTGCCGCTCTAAAGGTTTCTCAACCGGCCTGTCTTGCAGCAACTTTTAAAGAGTTTTTCACAGATCTCTATTAGAAAAATATTGTACCACGTTGGGTTCATGGCAGGCCAGCCCTCTCTCATCAAGGGGGAATCAGTTGGGTTTCGCTAATGCTGCCTTGTTCTTTTCTAAAAACTCCATAAAAAATGCCAACATGATCGAGGCCAAAAGCCCAACCACTCCCGCAATCATGACATTCTGCGTCTTTTTGGGTCCAATGGGGGACTCTGGGGGCATTGCGGGAACCGATATCTGGATGGTCGTTGCTTTAATCGCAGAAGAGATCTTTGTCTCCTCTCCTTTTTTTGAAAGGATCTCGAAGGTACTTTTTGCAGTATCCGCATTCCTTATCAATCTGGTCTGGATGAGTTCCTGTTCTGCTAACTGTTTTTTCAATCCACTCACCTCTTCATTGAGGTTTTTGATATTTTTCTTTAACTGGAGAATTTCTGCATTGAGGGATTGGATATTTACCTCTGTTTTCATGAGGCCGTTTTTGAGTTCTTTATACATGACATTCGTATAGCCGATCAATCTTTGTTTTCCAGTATCCCGGGCTTCTGACAATTTGGATTGTTCTCTTTTCTGCGCCAAGGCATTATAGTTGGACTCGGCCAAAGCAAGTCGCCTCCTAAGGCGAGATTCCTCCAATTTTTGGGTCGCTAAATCCTCCTTCATCCCTTGTATCTCTTGTTCCAAGACCTGTTGCATCTTCAAGAGTTCACCCTTTTCATTTTCGAGCGAAGAGATGTTAATGGCCGTATCTGCCCTTCTTGAGTTTAGATTCATATAGAGGGAATTGATTTCCTCTTTGCCGATCAGTCCCTTATCCACGGGAATGTATTTACTCTCTTTTTGCAATTCCTGATTTGTTCTTTCGAGGACGATTCGCTGTTTTTCCAAATTGATCTCCAGCTCGGTTACCCTTGATTTCATATCGGCTAATTGCCCGACCTTCTTATCGATCTGTGACTGGAGGACTTCTATTCGGCTTTTCTGGCTGAATTCCTTATATTCATTTTCAGCCTTTGTCAACTCAGATAAGGCGTTTTCCATCTGTTGCTTGATAAAAGAATCTGCCTCTTTCACTGTCATTCCTGCGGTAAGATCATGGAGACCGACTAAGAAAGTGCTGACATTTTCTTGAACGTTGCCTATGTTATCACTCACGGGAGGTTGTATGACCCTCTCCTGCTCTTTTATCTGGGCGGTCATTTCATCATAGCGAGCCTTTTCGATCAATTGAGAACGGATGGCATCGTCCAATCGGCTTTCGTATTGCACGATCTGCTTAATCTTTCCGGAGCTCTCTTCTTTCAGAAGTTCGATTTTATTGCTTTTTGGAATCTCTGAAGCTCCTCTTCGGCAGTCTTCAGACTCACTTTGACCTTTTCTAATTGATCCATCACAAAGTTAAAGGTGTCGGTTGTCTCCTTTGATGTGACCTCTTCATTTCTCTCGATAAAAGCGGAAGCCCATGTATTGGCAATTCGGGCAGCCCGATCACTTGATGTATCCTGGACCTTCAATAGAATCAGGTTGGTATTCCGAGGGTACTCCACCTTTATCTGACGCAATATCTTTCTAACCGTATATTGACGGGACATTTTATCCAAACCATTTCTTGCGATGACCTTGCTTGCAGTGTGCTCGTTCAGGATTACTTTAGAATATGTTTCCGCAGAAATGTTCTCGAAAATGGGCGTTGAAAACTTGGAGCCTTCTTTAGATGCAAATTCTACCTGGTATTTAGGCGATGTGATCATCAAGTAGGCCTTAGCTTCGTAGACCTTTGGCATCAAGAGGCTGACCACTCCTGCCACAACCATGCAGAGAAGGGTCCCAAGAATGATAAGCCACTTTCTTTTTCTGATTACTTGAAAATAATCCATCAAATTAATTTCGTCGGGTATATTCTCATTCATGTTCTTCTCCCCCGATGATTGATGTTTATAGTCCCTGTATTTCGTTGAATTGATTGTATAATAATTTAATTTTGGTATCCTGTCAATGAATACTACGATTCTACAGTGTCACGCCAAAGTAGAAATGTCCTATTCGGTCGTATATGATTTGTGTGTCAGGGGGGGATACCCGATATGGACGCGGCAGGGAAAATGGATTTTAGGGCAAAGGCTGAGGTCGTTTTTTTAAGGGCCGTCCTGGGTACCTTTATTCCCATAATCGTGCTGCTTTTATCGGGGCAGACCTTTGCCGAAGACGCAAGTTCATTTAATAGGAATGGGAGCGTAAAAGAGTACATCCGGCACGGAACCATATATGATAGGAATTAGCTGGTCAAAGGCTATATTAGAGACGGGCTTGTCTATGACTATCATTGGAAACGTGTAAGAGGCTTCAAGGGCAGCACAATCTACGAGCAGGAATGGATTTCGAATGGCTACGTCCACGAAAATAATATTTACGATAAAAATGGGAATTTAATTGTGGCAATTTTTTTCTATCTGTTTTAAGGGTTTGGTCTGCAGGATTTTCTGAAACTTCGGGGATGCAGCTCCCATTTTCCCCCATTTTTCAATACGGGATGGATGAGTGGAAACAATTCGGGGAGGGATTTCTCCCTCCCCGAAAAACAGCATCTTACTCTGATTTACGGTAATGTCGTGCCGGAAACCACGCTGGTCCACGCAGAGTTCCCAACGGAATTATGTGTCCTCACACGGTAATAGTAGGTCGTGTTGGGTTTCCGGCCTGTGTTTGTGTATGTAGTCGTGTTGGCTGCTGGGCGCGCTATAGTCGCCCATCCGGTAGTACCGTTGGAGCTTCTCTGGAGCTGGAAGTTGACCTCAGTGATGGCATTGTCCGTCCAGGAGAGGGTGATAGAGTTCGTGGTCGAACTGACGAATGTCAGGTTCGTTGGCGCCGCAGGCGCTGTGGTAGGTTTTGCGGATGGCGTTACGCTATTCGAAGGGGCTGATGCTGGGCCCGTTCCAACCGCGTTCGTTGCCGTTACTGTGAATGTATAGGGAGTGCCGTTTGTCAGTCCTGTTACGACCATCGGACTTGCGGTCCCTGTGGCTGTGATGCCGCCGGGGCTCGAAGTCACCGTGTAGGATGTGATCGGACTGCCGCCGTTGGAGGCAGGCGCAGTGAAACTCACCAGTGCCTGTGCGTTGCCTGCTGCTGCCGTTCCTATCGTCGGAGCCCCAGGTAAACCTGGCGTTACGCTATTCGAAGGGGCTGATGCAGGGCCTGTTCCAACCGCGTTCGTTGCCGTTACTGTGAATGTATAGGCAGTGCTGTTTGTCAGCCCTGTTACCGTTATCGGGCTCGCGGTCCCTGTGGCTGTGATGCCGCCGGGACTTGATGTCACCGTGTAGGATGTGATCGGACTGCCGCCGTTTGAGCCGGGCGCAAAGCTCACCACTGCCTGTGCGTTGCCTGCTGTTGCCGTTCCTATAGTCGGAGCCCCAGGCACTGTAGCCGGCGTTACGCTATTAGAAGGGCTTGATGCAGGGCCCGTTCCAACCCCAACCTTGTTCGTTGCCCTTACTGTGAATGTATAGGCAGTGCCGTTTGTCAGCCCTGTTACCGTGATCGGGCTTGCGGTCCCTGTGGCTGTATTGCCGCCGGGACTTGATGTCACTGTGTAGGATGTGATCGGACTGCCGCCGTTTGAGGCAGGCGCAGTGAAGCTCACCACTGCCTGTGCATTACCCCCTGTTGCCGTCACCCCTGTCGGCGCTCCAGGCAGCAGTACAACAGCCTGTGCAACCTGTAGTACAAGGGGCCGCATCATGTCGTTCTCTTCGTGGCCCAGCAGGTGGCAGTGCCAGACGTATTCCCAGCCAAAGTTGGTCATCACGTTGGTGCTTTGGGCAACCGCTGGTATGCCTATCGGTGGCGGTACAGGTAGGAAGTTCACCGTGGAACCGGCCGGAGTCGTCACGTCCAGCAGCCGGTTGCTTTGGGGTATCTGGAAGGGGAGCACGGGAGCCGTCGGGCGTATCGCCACAATAATGTCTTCGAACGGGTTCGTCCTGATCGTTTCCTTCCAGCCCAGCTCCTCCTCGTAGTAGACGGAACCGAGGGGACGTAGGTTCTAAAACAACTTATTTGTTTCATCTCGTTTGTTTCGTCGATTTCATCTGTCTCGTTGATCGCACGGCCACAAAGTGGTAAAGCGAGAAAGGTTCATAGGGTCTTTGAATATTTACATCGAAACATCATTAGGCCTTTGGGGTCAGACTTGATTATTGACATTTGGATTAAGGACGTTAAAACCGTTTGGGTGTTTATTTAGTTCTTGCCTTAACTTTCGTTCTTTCCATGGATCCAATCTTCAACTTTAAGTCCGGGGACTTTTAAAAAGTGCTTTGTGT
>Ga0315280_10010527_pt1 | contig 11577 bp, 10 predicted proteins | sample YL17G06_40_MG_FD_203697 | JGI IMG/M metagenome (GOLD analysis project Ga0315280, IMG submission 203697) | Sediment microbial communities from Yellowstone Lake, YNP, Wyoming, USA - YL17G06_40 | ecosystem: Environmental > Aquatic > Freshwater > Lake > Sediment | place: USA: Wyoming | collected... | reverse complement strand
GCCCGGCGGGAAGGGGCCGTGGAGGGCGAAGGATGGCGCAGGCGCAGCGACGGCTCCCGCTTCTGGGCCGCTACCATGATCACGGCCCTGCGCGACGAGACCGGCCGCCTGCAAGGGTTCTCCAAGTCGATGTCGGACATCACGCTCCGCCGACGCCTGGAAAATGGACTCCTTTCCAAGGAAGAGAGCGAGAGCCGGCGGATCGGCCAGGACCTGCACGACGTGCTGGGCCAGGACCTGACCGCCTTGGCGCTTCTGAGCAAGGAACTCGAGGAAAGCCTCTCGACCGGGCATCTCCCGGAAGCGCAGATCGCCGAGCGAATGACGCGGTGCGCGAACCAGGCGGTGGAGCGGGCCCGCAGCCTCGCCCGCGGCCTCTGCCCCCTGAAAATGGAAGCCGGCGGGCTGGCCACCTCGCTGGCCGAGCTGGCCCTGGCCACCGAGGACGTGTTCGGCGTCCGCTGCCGGTTTGAGTGCCGGGGGCTTCCACCCGACCAGAGTGCAACCGTCAATCTCCATCTCTACCGTATCGCCCAGGAGGCGATCACCAACGCCGTCAAGCACGGCAAGGCCCGCCAGATCCTGGTGATCCTCTCCTCCGAAGGCCAGCGGTGCACGCTGCGGATCGAAGATGACGGCGCGGAATCGCCGGAAGAGGGCCGGGGGGAGCCCGGAATGGGGATCTCGATGATGCGGTATCGGGCGCGAGCGATGGGCGGCTATCTGGCGATCGAGCGCCTTTCTCCGGTCGGCACGGCCGTCGTTTGCTCCCTGCCGGCCGTTTATTGGGAGCAGGACAAAGGCCGGGAAAGGCCCCCGCCAAGCAAGCCCAAGAAACACCTGCACGCGATCCAAGATGAAGACTAAGGCGAGCGTCCTCATCGTCGATGACCACCCGGTGGTCCGCGAGGGCTTGGCGCTGCGGATCAACCGGCAGCCCGACCTGGAGGTCTGCGGCGAGGCGGAAAGCCCGGCCGAGGCGCTGCGGCAAATCGCCGCCTCGGGGCCCGACCTGGCCATCGTGGACTTGCTGCTCAAAGACGGCAGCGGCCTGGAGCTGATCCGCGACATCCACGCCCGCCATCCGCATCTGCCGGTGCTGGCACTTTCGATTCTCGACGAGCGGGTCTATGCAACGCGGGCCTTCCAGGCCGGGGCCAAAGGCTACATCATGAAGCAGGAAGCCACCGACAAGGTGGTCGAGGCCATCCACCACGTTTTCTCCGGGCACGTCTACCTGAGCGACCCGATGAGGCTGCGGCTGCTGGACTCCCTGGCGGGGAGCGATTCCACGTCGTTCCTCTCGCCCATCGAGCAACTGAGCGACCGAGAGCTCGAGGTCTTCCGGCTGCTGGGCGAGGGCCTCGGCACCCGGCAAATCGCCGAAAGGCTCCATCTGAGCGTCAAGACCGTCGAGACGTACTGCGACCGGATCAAGGTCCGGCTCAACCTGGCCAGCCGCAGCGAGCTGGTCCGCGACGCCGTCCTCTGGGTCCACGACGGGCAGCCGTCCTGACTGCGCCCTGGTCCTTTCCGCGCATGCCTACACTTCCCCGGGGCCGAGGTTACCCCACGCCGCGGGCAACATGGATGACCCGACCGCTGTAAGGGATTCCCCGACAGAGATATCCTCCTTTTTCCTACCCACAAAACAGCCGGCCCCCGACAGCACTCTTTGCGGGCATTCGCTAGCATCATTATGTCCGCTCGATCACACGCGGTGCCGCTACAAGACAAACGCAATCCGGCACCAGGGCACGCCAGGGCCAGACGCGCAAAAGAGCCGTAATCCAGGGAGTTTCCAGCGCCTTCCTGAGAGAAAACCGCAACGCCGCAAAAGGGCAAGATTCTGTCGGTCCCCCTCTACGGTGGGGATTGATTGCGGGCACGTTATCAACCCTAGGGATTCTTCGCAACGGCGGAAAGGAGGCCTTCGATGGGCGACCCACCCGAGCTCTGATTTAAGCTGCCCCCGAGGTCCCCGTTTTGCACGGACCCCAATTCACCCACCCCCTTCATGCCCTCCGCCCTCTGGCCGGACAGAATGGGGCCGTGACGCTGATCGACGGACTGGGAAAGCAGCTAAGTTGCGCGACGGAGTGCATCAACGAGAAGCAGGAAGATCCCCAAATTCTTTAGGAGAGGAGAACTGCGATGAGGACAAGTCTATCCAGGATCATGCCGTTGGCCCTAGGCGCCGTCGCCGTCGCGATGCTGTTGCCATCCCTAGTCCTAGCCGCGCCGCCGTTGCCCGGTGCCATCTTCACGACCGACTCCAGTGGTATCCCCGTCAACGAGAATCTCTTCGACTCCAAGGACGACGTCTACATTAACGGCGGCCCGGCGAAGCCTGGCGCGGCTGGTCTGCCCGATGGTTCCTATTACGTCAAGGTGACAGAGCCGGACGGCACTTTGCTCGGCACAAGCATCGGGAGCAGAAACGAGACACCCGTGCTTGTGACCGACGGCGAGTTTGACGATCTCTACCAGCTCTCGGCAATCCTGATCAAAGCCAGCGACCAGTCGCCGGGCTACGATGACACCACCAACCCGGGCCGCGTGTACAAGGTCTGGGTGAGCACAGATCCGGGGCTCCCACCCAACAGCAGCAAGACGGACAACTTTAAGGTCAAAACGGAAATCCAACCGACGCCAGTCGCCTGGCTGCACGTGATTAAGTTCTACGACGCGAACGCCAACGGCATCAACGACGACGGGCAGCAAATTGAGGGGTGGAAAGTCCAGGTCACCGGCACTGACTTCACCTTCATCGGCTTCACGCCGGTATTGATCGGGCTCCCGCCGGGCAGTTACACCGTTACAGAGTCTACTCCGCTCGAGCCGAACTGGGTGCACACCACTCCGACCTCCAAGGACGTTACAATCGAGCCGGACGAAACAGAGACAGTTGAATTCGGCAACCTGTGCCTGGGTCCCGGCGGCGGCCTCACGCTCGGCTTCTGGTCGAACAAAAACGGGGAGGCGCTGTTTGGCCTCGACGACCTCGCCTTGATGGTCAGTCTCAACCTCCGCAACGCGAATGCCAGCGACTTCGACCCAGCCAGTTACCTTGCGTTCCGCACGTGGTTGTTGAACGCGAATGCAACCAACATGGCCTACATGCTCTCCGCGCAGTTGGCGGCGATGGAACTGAATGTGTTCAATGGCTTCGTCAAACGCAGCGCGTTGATCTACGCACCGGGCACAACCAGCGCGAACCCGCTCGGATTTGCCACAGTCAATGCGGTTATGGCCGAGGCGAACGCCGAGCTTGGGCTACATGGTCTTACCTTGGCCGGGAGTCCGTACCGCGCCTACCAGGAGGCATTGAAGAACGCCCTGGACAACGCCAACAACAACAAGACCTTCGTTCAACCCACACCGTGCCCCTTTACCTTTATTGACCCGTAGCCTTTGCGAGCGGGGCGATGACACGGGCGTTCATCGCCCCGCCGTCTGTGCGCAGGCTGACGTGATCAGGCGGCCCAGCCTGCCGGCGCCCCTCCCGCGGAGTAGGCGTAGGGTGCTCTGTGAGCGCCATTGTCAGGCTACTGCTGGTCGGCATGAGGGGTTGGTGCTCGCAGAGCACCCTACTGCTGTACCCTCGCCTCACCGGCGCCTTCCGGAGATAATGTGTCCGATCGAGGCGAGGACAGGCGATGACGGCGGGCGGTATTGTACTGTGCGGCGGCGGGAGCCGGCGGATGGGGCGGCCCAAGGCGATGCTGCCGTTTGGGCCCGAGCGGATGCTCCAGCGGGTGGTGCGGCTGGTGGGCGAGGCGGTTGAGCCGGTCGTGGTGGTGGCCGCCGCCGCCCAGGAACTCCCCGAGTTGCCGCCGGGCGTGGAGGTCCTCCGCGACCGCCGGCCCGATCGCGGGCCCCTGGAAGGAATGGCCGTCGGGCTGCGGGCCCTTGCCGGCCGCGTCGAGGCCGCCTTCGTCACGGCCTGCGACGTGCCGCTTTTGGTCCCGGCGCTCGTGCGCCGCGTCGTCGAGCTGGCGGAGGGATACGACGCGGCCGTGCCGCACGCCGGCGGACGGTACCACCCGCTGGCGGCCGTGTATCGCACCAGCGTGCTGGAAGCGATCGAGGCCCTGCTGAGGGCGGATCGGCTCCGGCCGGCGTGGCTATTGGACCGGGTCCGCACGCGGCGGATCACCGCGGACGAGTTGCAGGACGTGGACCCGGGGCTCGTGAGCCTTGCCAACCTGAACGGCCCGGCCGATTACCTGGCGGCGTTGGCCGGCTCAGGTTTCCCGCCGCCGGAGGAACCGCCGGGGTGACTCGGCGAGGATTCGAGTTGATCGCGGAACGTCGGCTTTGGTCGCGCGGGGCAAGCCGCGCCGCTAACCTGAACCCTGAACCCTCCCTTGGCGCCTTTGCGCCTTAGCGTGAAATTCCCTTGCCTGTTCCCCATACGGTCCGCAGGCGCGGTTGCGGGCGCGCCCGCGGAAGGAGACAATGGGTGGCGATGGGCTTCAGGGCCGGCTGCCGTGGCTGGCCCGGTGGGATCACAGCGAAGGTGGCCAAGGGGAGACGGAGATGGACCGGCGACAGTTCTTGACGGGGGCGGCAGCGGCGGGCGGGTTGGCCTGGGTTTCCGGGAGGGATGCGGCCCTCCAGCGGCCGGCTCTCCCCAAGCGTCGGCTCGGACGCAGCGGGCTCGAGGTGACGCTGCTGGCGCTGGGCGGCTTCACGGGGATGAAGGAGCCCCGCTCCGCCAAGTTCGACCCGGTCGAGCTGGCCGACGCCGCGATCGACGCCGGGATCCGCTACTTCGACACGGCCCCGGCCTACAACAACGGCCAGTCGGAGCGGAACTACGGCGAGGTCCTCGCCCGCCGCCGCAGCGAGGTCTTTCTCGCCACCAAGACCGGCCAGCGGACCTACGACGGCGCGATGCGGGACGTCGAGGCCAGCCTGAAACGGCTCCGCACCGACCGCGTCGACCTCCTCCAGGTCCACGCCACCCGCGCCGACGAGGACCTCGCCCGGTGGGGCAAGCCGGACGGCGTGCTCCGGGCGCTGGAGAAGCTCCGCGATCAGAAGGTAACGCGGCTCGTCGGCGTCACTGGGCACGAGAGCGCGGAGATGATGTGCCGGGCGATCACGATGTACGACTTCGACACGATCCTCACCACCTTCAACCCCACGCCGAAGAAGCGACCGTTCATCGAGAAGGTCTTGCCGCTGGCGATCCGCCGAGAGATGGGGATTCTGGCGATGAAGGTGATGGGCGGGGCGCTGGGCTCCCTGGCGCTCGGGAATCCGGCCAAAAACGACGGTGCGCCCCATCACGACGACGCCCCGCAGCAGGCCGAGCCCGGCATGCTGATCCGCTACGTGCTCGGACTGCCCATCACCGCGGCGGTCGTGGGGATGAGCTCGCTGGGGCAATTGCGGGGCAACGTGGCCGCCGCCCGAGCGCCGGCGAGGCCGCTGGACGAGCCGCAGCGCAAGGCCCTCGAGGCCCGCATGGCCGGCGCCGCGCCAACGACAAAGCAGCCGGCGTCACGCGGGTCTTGAACGATCGGCAATTGAAGCGTCGCCGCGTCCCCGCCACCGGCCCATCGCCCAGGCGCCCAGTCCGACTCCCAGCGTGCCCAGCAGCACCTGGCCCAGGTCGCAGTGGCGGCTGCGGATGAACAACTGGGCGGCTGCGATCGCCAGCACGATGAGCCCGCCCCAGAGGAGACTTGTTCCCAAGGGCCGCGTGGGCAAGCGCCGCGGCTTGTGCCAGATCGCGGCCAGCATCCCGACGGGAATGAAGGCGACCGTATCCCGGGCCAAACCATAGACGCCGTCGAAGTCGAGCCGGGTATTGGCGAAGGGGACGAGCCCAATCTGGCCCGCGCGGTACTTCGCGAGCAGCTCCCTCGGCCGGATCGTCGGATCCAGGGGGAGGAGACTGCACAACACCAGTCCGACCAGGTAGACCTCCAGGAGCCAATCGAGGCGCTGGCGGGGCTCCCGGCGGGCCGCGGACCGGCGGACCCACTCCGTAAGAGGCCGCCCCGTGGTCACCCAGAGAGTCACGCCGCCGAGCGCGCCGACGATCTGGGCGGCGATGTCATTCTGGGAAGGTACCCGCGGCGGGAAGAAGGTCTGAGAAAACTCCAGGACCACGCTCAGCCCCGCGCATCCCAGGAGGACGGCCGGCGCGATGAGAATCGTCGGGCCGAGCCGCCGGTCGAGGGTCAGGGCGGCCAGCCAGCAGCCGCTGATGGGAATGTAGAGCAGGACGTTCGCCGTCCAGTCGGACCGCGATGCGATCCGCACCGGCGAACGGAGGAGGTGCTCGAACTGCGCCACGGCGTCCGCCCAAGGCACCGGCTTGTATTTGACCGGGACGAGCGAGCCGTAGACGGCCAGCGCGGTGAACAGGACCGCCAGCCAGAAGAAGTGCCGGCGCTGTGGCCAAGCCACGGGAGACGGGGCGGCAGGAGCGGCTTGCCCTGGGTATGCCATGGGACGTCGCCGGTGCCCGATGAGGCCGGAGCGGAATCAGGGAATGCCGCGGACGATGGCAGGGCCGATCCAGCGCGTCAGCCGGACGGGAAGCCGCTGCCAAAGCGAAATCAGCCGCTGGTACTTGCTGTTGTCCGGCCGCATCTCGCCGGCGGCGCCCTTGCGGACGTAGTATTGCCAGACGGCGGGCTCGGGCTCCGCGCCCCACTGCCGCTTGAAGACGAACGTGCCGCTCTGGAGCGAGCTGCGACCGAAATCGAACACCCGCTGCCCCCGCTTAATGGCCCTTTGCAGGAGATGCCAGTGCATGAGCGAATTGGCATTGGTGAAGCTGTAAGTCCGCAGGGAGCTTGCGCTGGGCAGTTCCGTCACGGTGGGACCGTGCAGGACCAGCCCCGCGGCGACGGCGAGCCCCTGGTAACGAGCCACGCAGAGTTCGGCCCTGTCCGGGAACTGCGCGAGGATGCTCTCGAAGAGCCGGCGACTGAACACGGGGGTGCCCAGGTCGCGCATGTTCCGCGCGAACACGTCGTAGAACTCGTCCAAGAGCTCCGCGCCGCCCCAGGCGATCGCCAACCCCACCTTCTCCCCCTTGCGAACGTGGTTGCGGATCTTCGATTCGAAGCCCTTCCACAGCCGTTCGCTGGAGTCCGGCAACGCCAGCCGCATGTGGACTTTGCTGGTGAGGCTATGGCCAAGGGCCGGGTGCGCGATCGGCTTCTCGTGCCGCAATTCGAGGTAGCGGACATCGAGCGAATCGGCCAGCTCCACGGCCCGATCAATCAGACGTCTCGCGATCCCTTCGTCGTCCGCCAACACGCCGCCGGTGTTGAGGTACGGCAGCCCGACGAGAAACCGGCCGAAGAGCAGACTGCGGACCAGGGCCAGCGGCAGGAGGCCGAGCGTCTCGGAGCCGGCGACGGCCTCCACGCAGTAGGGCTCGTGCTTCAGCCCACGACGGAGCACGGCCAGCCAGCCGGGATGACGGCTCAAAGACGTCGCTGCTTTCCTCTCCACGTAGGTCGCCCAGCGGGGCAGGCGGGCGCCCAAGACATCTTCGTCGCAACGGACGATCCTGATATCGACCTGGGGTCTCGACCTTGTCACCATGATTCGTCCAGGTAGTCGGCAAGGGGCGCGTGCGGGTATAATGCCGGCGGTGCGGGCACATTCCCCCGAACCGGCCCGAAAGCCCTCGCACGAGATTCGACGACCGCTTGAGCACGACCCCCCCGCTGAGACGAGCCGTTCGCCTGGCCGCCGTCGGCGACCTGTTGCTGGCGCCCGATCCAACCGGAACGCCCTACCTCCGCGATCCGGACCTGCTCGGCCCGGAGGTCCGCGGGGTCCTGAGCGGCTGCGACGTGGTCTTCGGCAATCTGGAATGCGGGCTTGCCGGCGACGGCCCCTGCGTGCCGACCGAGCCCCGGGTTATGGCCGGCCCCGACTTGGTCCGGGCCGTCAAGGCCGCCGGCTTCTCCGTCGTGAGCCTGGCCAACAACCACGTGTTCGACGGCCTGGAGGCCGGTTTTCGGGACCTGCGGAGCCTGTTGGACGAGATCGGCCTGCCGCACTTCGGGGCGGGCATGAACCTCGACGAGGCCGCCGCGCCCGCCATCCTCGACGCCAGCGGCCTCCGCGTGGCGCTCTTGGGGGCCGTGGACGAGCGGAGCCGGCCCTACCGCTTTGCGACGGCGACCCAGGCGGGCGTCGCCCCGCTGGACACCGTCCGCCTGGTCCGGCAGATCGGAGAGCTCCGCGCGCACGTCCACCACGTGCTCGTCTCGATCCACTGGGGGGAGGAGCGTTTCTCCATCCCTTCGCCGGCGCAGATCGACCTGGCTCGTGCCCTCGTGGAGGCCGGGGCCTCGATGGTGCTCGGCCATCATCCCCACGTGCTCCAAGGACTGGAAATTCGGAGCGGGGCACCGATCGCGTATTCCCTCGGCAACTTCATCGCGGACGACGTGCACTTCTCCGACGGCGACGTCATGCGATGGAACCGCGCGGAGCGGACCGGGTGCATCCTTCTGGCGGAACTCCGCGAAACCGGCATCGGCGACGTCCGCCAGGTTCCCACGTTTGACCCCGGCCGGGCAGTCCAGCTCGACGGCAGCGGCTTCGGCCAGCGCCGCATCGACAACACCCGGCAGGCGATCGCCCGGGGCGTGACCGCGGCCCGCTACCGCCGCGAGCACCTCTGGGTCAAGACGATCAGACCCGCCTTCGATCACCTTCGCTGGTCGAGGCTCAAGAGGATCCGTTGGAAACACGTTCGCAGCGCCTTTCGCGAGATCTGGCAGGCCGGCCGCGCGCGGTAACCGCTGCGGACCGCCCTGCCTCTTCCCGTGGTTCATTCTACGGTTCTCGCTGCGAGGCGACGGGGGAGGCCGTCGTCGCGGCCGCCGCCTGCCGCCCGCGGTATCCCCGCAGCAGTTCTTCGGCCAGCTTGCCGACGACCGGCCGGTACTTGCCCGACGGGGCCGGCTGGATGTCGCCCACCAATTCCACGAGGACCGCGTCGTCGCTGGCGAGTCGTTTTCGCACGGCCTCGCGGACCCGGTCGGCTCCGTCCGCGGGGAAATCCCCATCCGTTGCCAAAAGCACGCGGAGCTCGCCCCGCCGCTCCTGGTGCACCTGGAATTTCACGATCCCGGGAACGGACCGGCAGATGTAGATGAAGGCGTAGCCGGGGATCCACGTGCCCTGGCGGGTGACGACGAACTCCGTGACCCGCCCGCCACTGATCCGGATCCTGCTCAGCGTCCGGCCGCAGGGGCAGGGCTCGTTCGAAAGGGTGACGATGTCGCCGGTCCGATAGCGGATCATCGGCATCACCCGGCCGACGACGTTGGTGAGCACGAGCTCTCCTTCCCCCGGGGTTGGCTCGAGCGTCTCCGGGTCGATCGTCTCCAGAATCAACTGCTCGTCCGTGCAGTGCATGGTGAATCGCTCGCACTCGTGCGCCACCAGCCCGCCCTCGCGGAGGCCGAAGGAGTCGTAGACCGGCACGCCGAAGGCGCCGGCGATCGTCTGGCGATCCACGCCGGTGAGCATCTCCGAGGTCGTGACGATCACCTCCAGGCCGCGGTTTCTCAGTCCGCCCAGGTCGATCCCCGCCGATCGCGCCATCGTGACCATGAGCGTCAGGCTGCACGGATAGCCGAAGATGCACTTCGGCCGCCAGCGCTTCCAACAGGCGACGTACTGCGGCACCAGCTCGGGCGTGACCGCGAAGCCGTTCGTGAGGCCGTCGTTCAGCAGCCAGTCGCGAATCCGCTTGATGCGGTCCTGCTTGCTGAGCTCGACGGGCGAGCCCCAGAAGTACATCTCCTTCTCGCCCCGGCGGATTCCGACCCACTCGTGGCCCCGGATCCGCGCGGCGTTGATCTGGGCCTCGCGGCCGGAACTGGTGTAGAACTGGAGGGCTTCGTTGGTCGAGCCGCTGGTGCGGACCAACTGCAAGCGGCGGCCCTCGCCGCGCCAGACCATCTCCTCGCGCCGGGCACGAACGGTTTCCTTGTCCAGCAGGGGAAACCGCCGCAGGTCCGCAAGGCCGCGGACGTCCGCCGGCGCGATCCCCGCCCCGTCCATCACCGACCGCCAATAGGGCGTGTGCGCGTAGGCCGCGGCGACCAGGTCTTGGAGCCTGCGGAGCTGGAGTTCCTCGAGGCCCTGGCGCGGCCACCACTGGCTCTCCTCCAGCTCTTTGAGGATGGCGAAGGTCCGCCGGCCCAGCAATCGCTCGTGGACGCGGAAGAATGTCCTGGCAAAAAGCGGTAGCACGGTCTCTTTCAGGTCCAATACAGGTGGTTCCACGCCTGCATGGCCTTGCGGACCAGGGCCCGCGGATGCCCCAGCCGGCACGGCGGCACGCGGCGAGCGTGGTAGCTCCGGCCGGCAATGGCCCCGGCCAGCTCTCGGAAAGTGTACGCAGGGAAGGCCCCCGCCCGGGCCAGCCAATCGCACAACCGGCGCAGTCGCCGCGTCACGATTCGGTTGGGCCGTCCGCCCTCGTACTGCTTGTTGCGGACCTTGAACAGGCTGAAGCTGTGGAGAATCACCACCGCGTCGGCCCCGGCGCCGCAGATCTGCCGGATGGCCTCGCGGCATTCCTCGAAGCTGACTCCCATCAGGTCCAGGGGCTTGTCCCGATCGAGCCCAGGCAGGCGCGGCTGGCGGAAGCCCGAAAGGGCCAGCTCGATGACGCCGCCGTACCACTTCGAGCCGTTGTAGGGCTCTTGCGGGCCGAAGCGGCACTGCCCGCCGGCGCAGGGAAAGGTGTAGCTGCTGTCGATGGGGATTCCGAGGGGGGCGAGCTGGCGGAGGGTCTCTTCCGAGGCGCCCATGTTTCCTGCCCGGAACGCCGCGGGACGCTGCCCAGTCCATCGCTCCACCCGCTCCGCCCCTTCGGCCAGCAGTGCCCGCTGCGCGTCGGCGTCGAGGTCGGCCATCTGGTCAGTGAAGGGGAACGGCTGGCCGCGCTGCTTCAGCCCGTAGTGCTTGTGATTGGGATGGATGTGCAGTTGCACGTCCTGGCCGCGGTCGAGCAAGTATGCGCAAATCCGCTCGGACTCGCCCGGATACCCTTGCTCTTCGATAAAGGCCTCGACGAAAAAAGTGGCGGCGAGCCCATGCTGCCGGAGAACGTCCACGATCAGCGGGAGGCCGAGGCTGCGGCCGTTGTATTCCCCCCACACGGCCCGGGAAGGCGGCACGGGCCGAAGCGCCGGGTCTTGCCAGGCGCCCCCCATGCTGCACTCCACGTCCAGCGTGATGAAGACCCCCGGCGTCACGGCCGTGCGTCCGGGGCCTGGGAACTTCCCAGGATGTCCACGCCTTTGGCCCTCAGTCTCTTGAGCATCTCGATGAAGTCGACGACAAACGGCTTCATGTCTTCCAGGGCGAAGGAGTCGTCTTTGGTCCAGGGGCCGCAGTTCCAGAGGAACCTCGCTACCGCCTCGAGCTTGCCGAGGCGTTTCTGGTCCGGCGGCAGCCGGTCGCCGCGGAGCATGGCGAGCACCCAATTGGCGTGGCCGCCGAGGATCCGCGTCCGCAGCCCCAACCGGTAGGGCGTCCTCCGCATTCGCTCCGGCTCGAAGCGGCTCT
>Ga0315280_10010525_pt1 | contig 11581 bp, 5 predicted proteins | sample YL17G06_40_MG_FD_203697 | JGI IMG/M metagenome (GOLD analysis project Ga0315280, IMG submission 203697) | Sediment microbial communities from Yellowstone Lake, YNP, Wyoming, USA - YL17G06_40 | ecosystem: Environmental > Aquatic > Freshwater > Lake > Sediment | place: USA: Wyoming | collected... | reverse complement strand
GGACCCTTTGAATTGACAATATGATGTTCATCAACGGAACGTAAGCAGGCGCGATCTCCATTGGTTTCGATGTCAGACGCTTAATCGCAGAGTCTAGGTTCTCGGCGTGCATGGTGCACATGCCACCGTGACCTGTGGCTAGTGCTTGGAAGAGCACGTAGGCTTCTTGGCCTCTTACCTCGCCCACGATCAATATGTCGGGACGATGCCTCATGGACGTTTTAACAAGGTCGAACAGTGCCACTTCGCCGACGTTGCTTCCGCCTAAGCCGTAGCTCTGTCTAGCGATGAGTGAAACCCAGTTTTCATGAGACAGGTTAAGCTCGGCGGTTTCTTCAATGGTGATTATCTTGCTTCCAGGCTTGATCAAGCAGGCCAGCGCGTTTAAGGCGGTGGTTTTTCCCGCAGCCGTTCCACCCAGAACCATTATTGACGATCTGTTTTCAAGGCACATCCAGAAATAGGCTGCCATTTCCTCTGAAAACGTGCCTATGTTTATCAAGTCTATTATCGAATAGGGGTCTTCTCTGAATTTCCTGATGGTGAAGGCAGTTCCGAACGGGGTGATCTCACGCCTGTAGCAGACGGCAAGTCTGTGTTTGCCTGGCAATGAAGCGTCCACGATTGGAAAGGCTGAACTCACGTGTTTTCCAGCCATGTGCACCAGTTTGACTACCATGTTGTCAAGTTCTTCGTCATTTCCGAACTCGATGTTAGTTTCAATGCTTTCATAGGCTCTATGCCAAATGTAAACTGACCTCTGGACTCCGTCGCAGGAAATGTCTTCGATATTCGGGTCCCGCATTAATGGGTCGATCTGTCCGAAACCTACAAGGTCTCTTTCAGCGTGGTAAAGTATCTTGTACCATGAAACATCAGGCAGCCAACCTAAGCTGATACGGTACTTGTCAACAATCTTCTTGGCTTCTTCCGCGAAAAACTTCCTCGGGTCAGCAATCTCCTCTTTCGGCGACTCTATTTCAGCGAGCAATATGTCCAAGATTCTGCGGTAAACGCTTCTCTCAAGCGGGTCAAGCTGTAGTTCATCCAGAACGTACTTGTATTCCCCCGTCCTCGGGCTTTGCGCTATGGCAACATGTGCAAAAGGCTCATAGAGCGGATATTTCTCGATAATCTTGAATCCTCTGGGCACAGGTTTTGGCGGTGGTGACGGGATGGCTACTTGCTGACGCTTTCCCAAGCTAATTCTCACCCTGACCTTCTTGAGCTTAGCCAGGGTTCCTCTCAGCCGCAACTGTGTCATTGTACTTCTCCTGTGCTCTTAATATTGACGTGTCCGCTCTATTAAATATTACGTCTCACGACACATTACTTCCGCCTACTCTTCCTCCTTAGCTGAAACGGTAATGATCTTCAACTTGATCAGAACAAGAACTATGACCACAACCACAATTGGGATGACGATCAAGAGTATGGTCCACCAGGGCCACCCGCCCTCGGCCTGAGGAGGCGCCTCCGGCGTAATCGTTATGGTTGTTTGGCTTCCTGCGTTTATGAACCCGTTCTTTGTGGCGTTTGCTGTTATGACTGCAGATAGTTGCGCTGTCGTTATTGGGGCGTTGAAGATAAACGTGCACGAACCGTTCACGTCCGAAATTGCTGTCGTGCCTGAAAAGTCACCGTTGTCAGCCGACACCGTCACTTGAGCATCGGAAACACGGGTCGAGTTGCAGGTAACAAGAACCGTCACTACGGCTGATTCTCTTGACCTCACAGAGGGTGAAGCAGAACTGACTTCAACGCTAAGCACTCCAGGAGTGACCGTTATGTTCAGTGCGCCATCTCCATCTGCATACATCGCCTTTGAAGCGTGCGCCGTGATGATGATGTCGAGAGGCGCGTTAGCTTGTGGCGCGGTGAAGGTGAAGGTTGAATCTCCATAAGCGTCGGTCAGTCCTGTGGTCGCTGAAAAGCTTCCGCCGTTCGCTGACGCAATGCTGACGTTTGTCTGCTGGACCGGCATTGCGTCGTATGCCACGTGAACGGTCACGTTCACTTTAGCTTCAGAAATGGTTGCAGTCGTTTCAGCTGTGATTCGGACATCAAGCACCTTCGGCAGTACACTGATTACTGTCTGTCCTTGTCCATCAACAAATCCGCTTTTTGTTGCGTTAACACTGACAGTGGCTGTAAGCGTCACCGTGGTCAGGGGCGCGGTGAACACCGATGAGAAGTTGCCGTTCTCATCTGTGATGCCGCTGAAAGCGAAAAGGCTACCGTTGTCTACAGACAGCGTTAGTGACGCATTTGCAATTGGTTCATCAAGGCCGCTTGTCACTAGAACAGCCACGACCGCTGATTTTTCGGCAGCGATTGTTGACGGTTGAGCGCCTACTTGGACTACTAAAGGTGGAAAGACCTTCAGATACCTGTAATCAGAGCCGTCTGCAAACCCTGCTTGTGAGACTCTAGCAATGATTCTGACATTCATCAGTCCAGTCGCGTTTGGAGCAGTGAAGTTCGCTGTGAAGTACCCGTCTGCATCAGTGGGACCTGACTGTGGCGTAAAACTTCCGCCTTTTACTGAGAAGAGTGTGACATTTGCGCTTTCCACTGGGTTTACGCCGTTTGACACGTAGACTGTTATCAAAACGTCCTTGTTGCTGTCCACAGAGTAACTCTCCAGAGTGACGGATGCTACCAGAGAGGAGAGGTTCTGAACGCTCACGCTGGTACTGACGTAGGAGCTTTCAACGCCAAAATCGTCCATTACCTTCAGCCTTGCGTTGTAGGTTCCCGTTGCAGAGTAGTTGTGAGCAAAGATCGACAGCGTTGTCCACCCGCTTGTGGTTCCGTCTCCGAAATCGTAGAAGTACTGATCAACGCGGCCATCATCATATGAGTCGGCGCCTGCAAGAGTTGCGTTTTGATTTCGCGCAACCAAGGTCTTGTCGGTCCAGAGAACTGCCGTAGGGGGGCTGTTGCTGTAGTCAATTGGAGCTGACAGGAAGAAAATGAAGTCGATGTTCACGCCATCGCCACCCACTGGATTGCCTTTTCCATGTGGGTTCAATGACTCATGGTACGGTCCACTTCTTTCTCCCCAATAATTCTGCGTCGCGTTTACGGCGGCATCGCGCGAAGCGTCCATAGCCAAAGTATTGCCGTATATGTCGTTGAAGCCGGCTGTGTGGAACACTCCTTTTTCATAGTAGAATCCAATGTCGTTGTTTCGGACATAGTTGCGGCTGATGTAAGTTGACGTTTCAGTTGATGCGCAGAACCCCTGGTGATTCGCTGAGAGAGTGTTGTTGGTGATGACTGTACTGCCATAGTCATCTGCTCCAAGCAGTATCCCGGTCTGTGTGTTGGATGATATGTTGTTCTGGTCTATGCTCAGGTTTGATATGGAGTTCCCGAGGAGGGTTATTCCGTCACCGTTTGACATTATGCTATTCTTGCGCACAGTGACCTGATTAGTGCCCGAGACGAGGATGCCGCTCATGGCGTTGTTTGCGATTTCGCTGTTTTCAACAGTAACATTCCCGTTCACTATGACGATTCCATTCTGGGAGTTCCAGTTTACCTTGCTGTTTCGGATGTTTAAGGAGCCGCTTGCCACCGTAGTTCCGTTCATTCCATATTCTATGATGCAGTGCGTCAAGGAGGATGCCTGCGCATTGGTAAACAATATCGCTTCCCAGTCTCCTGCTTCCGGTTCCTGCTTGTTTGATGTGAACTTTATCATTTTGTCGTCGGTGCCGTCTGCTAGGAGTCTTCCGTCAATGAATAGGGAGAATTCTCCGCCGAACCTTACTTCCACGCTAGGCTCTATTGTCAATGTTGCATTCGGGTAGACCGTGAGGTTTCCGGACAACACGAACGGGCTGTCCACGAGCGTCCAAGTGGTGTTCTGAGTTATTGCACCTTCAACATACGTTGCCTTCACTGCGGGAAATAGCGTTCTGTTGCCGAGACCGGCAATGACAAAGACCACGGTAAGCAAAATGACGAACGGTTCTAATTTCTTCTTCATGAACATGCATCCATTCTTGCTGCTAACGCGCATTATCCCTCTGCCAAATGCTAGCTTAAGCATTATGAATCCAAAATAAAACTTCAAAATCCGTAACAGCCTATCCGAGCTTTCAGCAGTAAATGGGCAAGAGATTTAACAGAGCAAAAGAACAACCTAAGACGCGACACGGAGGAAACGATCTGAAAAGCTTCACAGCATTCGCCCTGCAAGGCTTTCCACTAATAAAGTCAGGAGATAACGTAGCCAAAACAATCGTCGAAGCAGCAGAAAAGAACGGCTTGAGCCTCGAAGACGGAGACATACTGGTCATCGCGCAGAAAATCTTCTCTAAAGCCGAAGAGAGGGTCGTGAAGCTGAAAGAAATCGTCCCTTCAAAGGAAGCTTGCGAGATTGCAGAGACAACCAAGAAGAGTCCGAAATTTGTCGAATTGGTTCTGAAAGAAACAAATGATGTACTAAAGGCTTCTAGAGATGTGTTGCTGGTGAGAGACAAGAGAGGGTTGACTTGTATAAACGCTGGCATAGACAAGTCTAACGTGGAAGGCAGAGGCAACTTTGCACTGTTGCCCGAAGACCCTGACCGTTCTGCGCAAAGGTGCCGTGCCGAAATCAAGAAGCTGACAGGCAAGAACGTTGCCGTGGTCATGTGTGACACTTATAGCCGCCCCTTCAGACGAGGACAAGTGAACTTCGCAATAGGCTTGGCTGGAATCGATCCTTTCAAGGATTATCGAGGAAAGAAAGACCTTTTCGGCCAAATCCTGAAAGTGAAAAACATTGCCGTGGTGGACGAAATCGCTGCCGCGGCGGAACTTCTCATGGGACAAGGAAAAGAGGCCATGCCTGTCGTCATTCTCAGAGGCCTGAACGACATTGTAGGTTTCTGCGAAAAATGCAGCACAACTGACCTGAGCATCTCAAGCGAGGAGGACCTCTTCAAAGACACACTATAGCCCTAGTCTCTGCAAGAAAGGATTATACCTTTTTTCTTCCCCAATCGTCGTCACTGACCCATGTCCAGGGTAGGCGACGAAATCATCCGGCAGGTCTGCCAGCTTTTTCAGTGAGCGCATCATATCATCTTCAGAGCTTTCTGGAAAATCTGTTCTTCCAATGGAGCCTGCAAACAGAGTGTCACCTGTGAAAACCTCTTTGTCTCCTACAAGCGATATCCCTCCAGCGCTGTGGCCTGGAGTGTGAATCACTTTCAGCGTTGTGTTCCCAAGCTTTACACAGTCCCCCTCCTGCAGGAATCTGTCTGGGGGTGGCGAATGACTCTGAAAACCGAAGAATTCGGCGATTGCCCTGCCTGACTCGCCGAGCAGATGAGCATCGCCTTCGTGAATTAGGATGGGCACATGAAACCTTTCTCTTACACTTCCGTTCCCGCAGGTATGGTCTGGATGACCATGGGTGTTCACGATGAGTCTCAATGTCAAAGCTTTCTCGTCTAGGAACCTAGAAACCTTTTCGGCTTCGGAACGGTCGTCAAAACCTGGGTCGATGATTATGGCTTCTCGCTTTTCTTCACAACTTGCGACATAGCAGTTTGTGGAGAAACTGCCGACGGTGAACATCTGCACGTTCATGTTTTGTCAGACATTGAAAGCGGATTCAACGCTATTAAACCATGTCGTATGCACTACTCATTGAAACGTGCGTACCAAAACCATTATATTTCCAGAAGAGACAGATGTTATGGAGACTGGAGAGGCGTTGCAGCTTAAAGAGGTTGAAGAGGCATCAAGCCGCTTCAAAGCGTGTCCCAAGTGCAGATCCATTGAAGGTTTTTGGATCGGAATCAAACGTGAACACGCCCACGTTCAGTGCAAGACTTGCGGCGCCAAGTTTGAACTGTTCGAAGTCTTCACGATGGGCAAACAGAGCAAGACTCCTGAACGATTTAGGGTTTTCAGAAAGTGAGCTATTCCAGTTCTGAAACCGAATAATATTCGATTTTCGAAAGAAAATTCATAAGCAAACTTTCTGAATCCGCTAAAGAGGAGGCTTCAGTGGAACAACCAAGGACCAAGCCACTTGTCTCAGTGATAATACCAACATGCAACTCTCAAGCCAACATCAAATCGTGCTTAGACTCGATCAAGAGACAAACCTACAAGAAAATAGAGACAATAGTGGTCGACCGTTTCAGCAGCGACCAAACCGCAGAGATAGCCAAGCGATCCAAGGCAAAGGTGCTGCCACTAGACAGTGAGAGAAGCGAAGCCAAGAATTACGCAGCGAAAAAATCAAATGGAAGTTTCATTTTTTTCCTTGACTCAGACATGATGCTAACCTCGCAAGTGATCGAGGAATGTGTGAAAAACTGCCTGCAGAAGGAACTCGATGGAATCATTGTGCCTGAAGAGTATTTCGGCCAAGGCATGCTTGGTCAGTGGCGGAAGACTGAAAAAGAGACACTCTGCGAGTCAAGTGACGCCGTGCTGATTCCGCGATTCTTCAAGAAAACTGGCTTCTTGAATGCCGGAGGTTACGATGAAAAACTAGTGTGCGGAGAAGACTTCGATTTCTTTCGCAGATTCGAACGCTGCGGCTACAAGACTGGCAAGATAAGCTCGAAGATAGTCCATGTTGAAGGCAATCCGTCTCTGCGCGGTGTTCTGTCAAAAGCATACTACTATGGCAAGACCATTCCCGCCTTGCTCAAGAAAAGTCCTTCGCGTTCGATTGAAAGATATGCCAGTTTGCGGCTGACCTCGATTGAGAACGCCGGAACCGCTTTTAAAAGCGCAGGGTCGCTATTGGGCTTTGCAGCAGTGAAGATGTTTGAGTATGTTGCTTACTTTCTGGGAATCTGCACTCAGCTGGCAGGTGGATTCTTTGAAAACCCCGCAATAAAGAAGCTGAAAAGCAAGTTGCGGGAAGGCAAGTTCGCCCTAGCCAGTGTCGCGATAATCCTGTTAGTCTCTGTGGTGATATTCAGGAATCTGCTCTTCACAGCTGAGTGGCCCGGCGGCGGCGATGTTATGGGTTTTGTCTCAAGAGCCTACTTGTACGGAAAGGATTTCAGGTGGCTGTACATGTGGCGTCCCTACTCCTTCGGTTTTGTTGAAGGAATAAACTTTATGGATTTCTTCCTGATGTTGCATTATCTGGTTTTCAGAGACCCTTCATGGACCGTCAAAACGTTCATGTTTCTGTCTTACCTTGTCGCCGCCTTTTCCATGTACATTTTTGCCCATCGATACACGCGCATGCACCTAGCATCGTTAGCAGCTTCACTCGTTTACATCTTGAATCAATGGCTCTTTTCGCAACTAACTGAAGCCCATGCTGACATAGTCTTCAGTTATGCCCTGGCGCCTCTGATTTTCATGTTGTTTGACAAAGCGTTGCAGACAGGTAAGGCAAGAGACATTGTGTTGTTCTGTGGCGGTCTCAGTCTCTTCATAACAAGCTTTCACCCCGAATGCATAGTGATTTATAGTGTGTTTCTAGCACTCTTTGCTACATTCTTCATATTACTGCCATCGAAAAATGAAACCATCAAGGCTCATCTTCTTCGGTCGCTCAAAGTGCTGCTCCCTTCAACATTGATTGTTTTCATGCTCTCCGCGTTCTTTCTCGTTCCGTTCTTCATGAACATCAGGTCGCCGTATTTTCACCCTTCCTACGAGTATCCATTGGAGGACGCTTTCATGTCTAGCTACCAAAACATCACAGATGCCTTCACTTTGCGGGGTGTGGAGAAATGGGGCTACAACAATGTGGTAGACGTGTACTCACAATTGGGTATGCCAGACTTCCCAGTCTATTGCCTCCTTCTCATAATATTCATACTGGCCTATTTCGTGCTTCTGATCCGCCGAGACCGCTACACACTTTTCTTCGCTGCTAGCACGTTCATTTCTGTTTTCATCGCAAAAGGTCCGAATCCTCCATTCGGGCAAATTTTCATCTGGGCTTGGTTCAACATTCCGCACTTCGCAATCTTCAGAGCAGCAAACCGGTGGGTCATGATGGCCATATTCTCCGACGCCTTCTTCATCTCCATATTAGTGTATTATCTAGCAAAGTACGCGAAGAAAGAAATCTGCTTTCAGCAAGGCGAAAAGTACTTCACGCTAAGGGTGAAGACAGACAAGCTTTCTAAATTCAGGAAAATCGCCGTTTCCATGGATACACTCAACTGCTTGTCAAAGAAGTCCGGCAAAGTCCTTCGAGTCTTAAGCATAGTACTGCTTTCCTTTATACTCCTAAGCGGGATTTTCTCATGCTTCTATTTCTTCTCTCAAGGCCTGCAAGTCTACACTCCGCCCAAGCAGTATCTTGCCCCTCTCCAGTGGCTCAGTTCCCAACAAGATGACTACAAGGTTGTTTCAGTTGGCAGAAGCGCTTACGAGTGGTTAGTCTCTCCTGACCAGTACTCTGACTTCGCTTCCAGCTCCATGCAGACCACGCTAGGTTGGGGCCACGACATAGGTTTTGACAGTTCATTCATCCACGACAAACCAGTGCTTCAGGACGGAGGATGGGAGTTCAGGACTCGAGAGTTCGTTGATCACTTAAGATTCAAACTTGCAAGGGAGGAACTGACTGACAACCTGTTAAAGGTTCTGGGGCCATTTGCGTACAAATATGTCGTCCTGCCCTCTTACGTAACCAACAAGACGTGCGAGTTCTTCTTGAACCAAACTGGCTATCAGGTCATCTACAATCAAACAGCACTCGTTCTTCAAAACGAATATGCCTCTCCGCGAGTCTTCGCAGCAGACCAGTCAATGCTTGTTCTAGGCGGCTTAGAATCGTTCGATGCACTGTGCAAGATTGACGACTTTAACCTCAGTGCGACGCCGCTATTTTTCACACCCAACAGCAGCAAGGAGAACGTTTGCGAAGACAACATTTCCAAGTTCGGAATGTTCAGCTTTGTCAACACTGACATTCTTGACCTAGCAATGGCTTCTCTCGACGAGGGGACTAACTTCATTTATGCAGGAGATTATGGAGCTCCGAGCATAAACACCACAGCCTACTGGGTGAAAATGTCTTCGTGGAGAAACGTGGGCGCGCTTGTTCTAAGCGGAGACACATTAACAACTTCTGGAAAGAACAGAATCGACATTCCCTTTACTGCTAACTCGCAAGGAGACTACAGCATTTGGCTGAGAGTAGGGTTTGCACCTTCACGCGGAAAACTAAGCATCTTCGTCGACAATGAACTCATTCAGGAACTGCACACCGAATCTTCTTTATGGTCGAAGCTTGCGTGGACAAACATAACAGAACTGAGTCTCACTGCAGGAAAGCATTCAATAGCCTTTGAGAACGACGGAACAGGCTACAATGATATTGACGCCTTTGCAATTGTCAAGCCATCAGACCTTGAATCGAAAACAAACGAAGCAATAAGCACACTGCAGAGTTTCTCAGGCAGGCTTCTCTATCTGCTTGACGCGGAAAACGTGTTTCTAGACAATTCCGGCAACTGGCACGGAACTCTAGTTCCATATGACGGATACGTGATATACTCAGACACTCTGGGGCTGAATGTCGCGCCGCAGGCATTCGCAAATGCGTCATCTTCAAGCGATTCTTTTGATGCGAGCTTGGCGAATGATGGCAATTCAAACACGAGATGGACTTCAGAAAAATACGTGCTACCTCAGTGGCTTGAACTAACGTGGGACAGACCGCAAGAACTTCGCGGTTGTCGCATACTTTTCGAAAATGCCTATGCGACAAACTATTCTATACAGACATGGAACGGTTCAGACTGGGTCGACCAAGCACTGGTCGCAGACAACAATGCGCTGGACAGAGTTCACAAATTCACTGAACCCGTCCAGACAACTAAACTTCGTATTTACGTCGGTACCTTTTCAATTTACGACCGCGTAAGCATATGGGAAATAGAGGCTTTTTCAACTGAATCAGCTACGCAAACCACAAAAATAACGATCCCACGAAAGGGAAACTACATGCTTGCTGCCCGAGTGGCCACAGGTCCAAACTATGGCACGATTTGCTTCAAGCTAAACGATAAGTTCTATCCCATCTCATGCAACAGCTCCACAAACGATTTTGAATGGCGTGAAATAGGCCCATTCAACTTCGATGTCGGACAGCGGTCCCTAAGCGTCGGGGGCGTGGACCTTGTTGAACTAGACGAGATCCTGATCTATTCGCTCAAAGGCGACGAAGTGTCTCTGACCATGCCTCAATTATTCAACGCAACCTCCCCTTCAGTTTCAGTTACCTATGACGAGGTGAACCCATGCACTTACCAAGTTCACGTCGATGCCAATGAACCATTCATGCTGATCTTTTCAGAAGCTTACAGCCCATTTTGGAAAGCCATCATCAACGGGGAAGAAATCCCTTCAACCTTGGCCTACTCAATGGTCAACAGCTTCTACATAAACAGAACAGGACAGTTCACAGTAATCATCTACTTCACCGGTCAAACCTACGCGAACACAGGCCTGATAATATCCTTCGTCAGTTTCGTTTCAATCTCTGTGGCGACACCTGTCCTTTCCATAGTTCTCCGCAGACGAAGATTGCTCAAGCCGAAATCCTAGGAGACAGCGGACTTGGGCGAAGAAGAGTTGGAAGAATACTGGAACCATGTGGCGCTGGAAGCAGAAGACTTCGGGAAAACGCTGCGCGTTCATAAATGGAAAAGAGCTGCAAGGAACTGGCTTGCTGACTATGCTGACAGAAGAGCTCATGACTTCGTCTCAGGGACAGTAGACGAAATCATCAGAATCAAAAGGTCTGCAAGGGTTCTCGACGTAGGCTGCGGTCCAGGCAAATGGACGATACTCTTTGCCAAAAGATGCGGCTCAACAACAGCCATCGACATAAGCCCAAACATGATCGTCCTTGCCAAAGAAAACGCCAAAAGGCACAATTTGAAGAACATAGACTTCCACATAATGAACGCCGCAACGTTAAGCCTTCCAGATGGAGCCTATGATCTGGTCAATTGTGTAACCGTTCTGCAGCACATTTTCAATGACGACGATTGGGAGAAAGCAGTTCACGAGATGGTCAGGGTCGCGAAAATCGGAGGGTTCATCCTTCTCTTCGAAACAGCTCCCAATTATGCGATAAGAAAACGTACTCGCCACGTTTCAGTAAGGACAATGCAGCAATATGTTCGCGAATTTGAGAGAGCCGGAGCTTTTCTCGTCTATTGGCGTGCAGCTGACTTGTCACTGCCAATAACCTTTTTCGGATTGAAAAACTACGCTGCATCCTTCAACAAAAAAGTCTATTATTTCATGTCCAAGCGACGACTGCTTCCTGTCGGTTTCCTATCATTTGTGTCTTGGGTTGCAGCAAGGCTGGCTGGGCTAATAGACTATAGGCTGGCTGAGACGCCGTTGAGTTATCTTTCCACAGGCAGAATTCTGCTGTTCAGAAGAGCTGCGGCTTGACTTTATTCCACGTCAGAAACTGAAGCCTCCTTAAACTTCTTTTCTCTTTCCACCGAGACTTCAGTGGCGACGTTTCAAAGTGAACCTTCAATGAGATGTTTCATAGTTCTACCGTGCTTTAACGAGGAGAAAAACATTAAGCCCCTCATTTATTCAATAGATCAGACACTGAAAC
>Ga0315280_10010524_pt1 | contig 11583 bp, 5 predicted proteins | sample YL17G06_40_MG_FD_203697 | JGI IMG/M metagenome (GOLD analysis project Ga0315280, IMG submission 203697) | Sediment microbial communities from Yellowstone Lake, YNP, Wyoming, USA - YL17G06_40 | ecosystem: Environmental > Aquatic > Freshwater > Lake > Sediment | place: USA: Wyoming | collected... | reverse complement strand
TCCCCAAGGGTTTCTGCTGCCCCCCTTCGGTTCTTTGCGGGAAATAGGTAACGGTCCCCAATCCTCCGGGGTGACATCACCCGTTGGGTGAGCGTGTCACGCTCGATATGCATAATCTCGGTTAGAGCCCATCCTAAGAACCTGCAGGGGTGCGCCTGAATGTCATTCTGAGGCGAAGCGGCTAGGTCGCTCCGCGACTGCCGTGGCGGTCGAAGACCTAGCCACCGAAGAATCTTGCGAGCGTGACGCAACTCGTCACCAAGATCCTTCGCTTACGCTCAGGATGACAGTTGCCCTTTTCAGGACAGGCTCTCAGCCGCTTGGCCGCGCGCGCCCGGATGACCGCGAGGGGAGCGCTCAAGCCGGGGCGTAGACGATCTCGTCGAAGACCACGCGATTGCCGCGCGTGGGGTATTCGGCGCGGCGCTTGTCCTGGGCTAACACCCCGCGTTCCACCAACTGTTCGACCAAGCCCCACGCGGCCGGGCCGAGAGCGCGGGCGAACTCGATCTGGCACGCGGTCTGCAATCGGTTCATCAACTGGCACAGCGTCAGCGGCCCGGGGCAACCCTCGAACGCGCGGCGCACGAACCTGCGGCACGCAGGCAGGGAATCCTCGATCTCGCCGTCGACGCGGTTGAGAATCCGCTCGCAAGCGGGCACGGCATCCCCCGCCTCGGTCACCAGGTGGACATACGCCGCGTAGAAATCCGGCCGCGCGCGTTCGAGTTGCAGCTGCCACGCCTTGGTTGGATAGTGGCCCGCCTCCACCAGCGCCAGGCGACCGACCTCGTCGAGAGCCCGCCGCGCCCAGGTCAAGGCCAGCTCGGGGCGCGACAAGGCGAGATACTGCTGCGCGGCATGAATGGCATGGCCCGCCCAGGCGATGTAGAAGAGACGGAAGGCTTCGCGCGTGGTCTCGGGCAGCTCCCCGGCGTGCGCGAGCGCCTGGGCGATCTGGCCGGTGCGGTCAAAGAGGGTTCTGGCATAGGCCCTCGCGCCGGCGGCCAGTTCGCTGCGCAGCCGTGCCGGCTCGCTATTCTCGCCGAGGAAGGCCTCGAGAGTCACCCATTCCACCTGCGCCGGGACGCCCTCAATCTCGGCGACCAGCAGCGGTGGCGCCCCCTCGGCGCGATCGCCATCGACCACCGCCAGCAGATCCAGGTCCGAGCGCTCCCAGTCATGGGCCTGCGCCACCGAGCCGAGCAGCAGCACGCCGACCACCCGCTCGTCCTGCGCCAGGCGGCTGGCGATTCTCTGCGCTAGCTCCTCCAGGTTGGTATGAATTTCCATCGGTACGATTCCTGGCGCCCCCAAACCGCGACGACGAAGCTATGTTCGGCGCCGGCGTCGAGCACACCTTTCGGGTTGGACGCAGCGCGCTATTGTTATCGCGCCGCGGCGCGCACCACCTGCCGGCGCTTGTGCGGTCTTGTGCGCCGACTAGACGGGCATGGATGCGCGCGCCCACAACGCGCTCGCGGGCACACTCATTGGGGACAGTCCCCTATCGCGCCCGCCTATAGCCCAGCGGCGTCAGGAAATGGGGACTGTCCCGGCCCGCCGGACTTGGGGGCTTGCACGGCCAGGATTCCCCCTGACGTCCCAGAAACGGGCAGCAAGAGAGGTCTCCGTGGGCGAGATAAACCTCCAACTCCAGCCCGTGCCGCCGTTCCGCCTCGATCTCACCGCGTGGGCGCTGCGGCGTCGTCCGGACAACATCATTGACCGCTGGGACGGCGAGTGCTATCGCCGCGCCCTCGCCTTGGGTAACGGCGCGGTCGAGGTCGCGATCACCCAAAGCGGCTCGCCTCAAGCTCCGCGTCTTCAGGTCACCGTGAGCGGATTGGGCGCACATCCGGGGGGCGGTCATTGTAGGGGCACGGCATGCCGTGCCCCTACGGCAGACGAAGCCATCCGCGCTGCCATCGAGCGCATGTTAGGCCCGCGCATCAACCTGGCGGACTTCTACCGCCTGGCCGCGCGAGATCGCCGGCTGGGGCCGCTTGCGGAACGCTTTCGCGGCGTCAAGCCGCCGCGCTTTCCATCGCTGTTTGAGGCCCTGGTCAACGCCATCGCTTGCCAGCAGCTCTCGCTGACGGTGGGCATCATCCTGCTCAATCGGCTTGCCCAGGCATACGGCCCATCGCCGCAGGTCGAAGGCCTCTGCGCCCACGCTTTCCCGCGGCCTCAGGAGTTGCTGCGCGCCGGGCCGCAGAAGCTGCGCCACATCGGCCTCAGCCGCCAGAAAATCCGCTCGCTGCGGGAGCTATCGTCGTACGCCGCCGAGCAGCGCGCTGAACTCGATCGGTTGGAGCGCAGCGATGACGAGACGGCGCTCGCGGGGCTGCTCAAGCTGCGCGGCATCGGTCGCTGGTCGGCGGAGTATGCGCTGCTGCGCGGCATGGGACGGCTGCACGTCTTCCCCGGCGATGACGTCGGTGCGCGCAATCGCCTCGCGCGGTGGCTTGGGTTGAAGGCGCCCATCAGCTACGACCAGGTCGAGGCGGCGCTCGCCAGGTGGCAGCCCTACGCGGGCCTGGTCTACTTCCACATGCTGCTCTCCGGCCTGGCCGAGGCAGGCTACCTGGGCCATGGGGACAGTCCCCTATGAGGCCATCCGCCAGAGGGCGCGCTGCGCTCAATGGGGACTGTCCCCGCCGCGCGCGCGCGACGATCACCGTGCTGACCATCGGCCATTCCACCCGCACGCTGGAGGACTTCATTGCGCTGCTCAAGGCGCACGGCGTGACGCGCGTGGTGGATGTACGAACCGTGCCCAGGTCGCGGCGCAACCCGCAGTTCAACCGCGACGCGCTGCCGGATGCATTGGCCGCGGCAGGCATCGGCTATACTCACCTCCCGGGCCTCGGTGGGCTGCGCCACGCGCGCAAGGATTCGCTCAACACCGGCTGGCGCAATGCCAGCTTTCGCGGTTACGCCGATTATATGCAGACGCCGCAGTTCGACGAGAACCTCAACGCGCTCATCGAGTTGGCGACTCACGAGCGCATCGCCATCATGTGTGCGGAGGCGGTGCCGTGGCGCTGCCACCGCTCGCTCATCGCCGACGCGCTGACCGTGCGCGGCATCCGCGTCGAGCACATCATGAGCGAGACCCAGCGCAACCCGCACCAGATGACCGCGTTTGCGAAAGCTGAAGGCACACGAATCACCTACCCCGAGCCGGCGTCGCAGCCGTCCCTGCCGAGGCGGTCCGCCGCCTGCGATAAGTGAGCGCGAGGGATGACGCTGACTTGTCAGGGCAGGAGGCAGGCTCCTGCCCTACGAATCTGAGGTTGCGGAGACAGTTCCCTTTCCTGCCCAGGCGCCGGATCGCGCACTGCGCTCAATGGGAACTGTCCCCATGTCACCCATGCGCGCCTACACACTTCTAGCCCTGGGAGCAGTTCTCATGACCGCCTCTCTTTCCTCTGCCGTGGCTAGGTCCCTAAGGGACCGCCATCCCGGCCTTTCCGGCCCGGGGACGCCGGCAAGCATCCCCGCCCGCTACACCAACATGCCGATGTTCTACATCTGGTACACACGCGATCCCATCAACCACAAGCTCGGCTGGAACGGCGGCGTGCTCGAGACGCCGCTCATCGGCTACTACGATTCGCGCGATTACGATACCGAGTACCGCGAGCTCAAGACCCTCGCCGAGTGGGGCATCAACGCCGCGTGCCTGTCGTGGTGGGGGCCGCAGCAAGACGGCATCGTCGACACCATCTGCCGCGCCGCCGACAACCTGCGCGCGGAAGGCTACAACATCTGGCTCACCGCCTACATCGAGCACGGCTTCGACTACGCCAACCTGCTCGCCAATGCCGCGCCGGGCACGATGTTCTCGCATCCCTTCGAGCGCTACTATGCGCGCTATCCGCACCTGTGGGCGACGGTTGACGGCAAGCCTTATGTCGTCATATACGGCCGCTGCGGTGTGCCCCAACTGCCGACCGACAATGACGGCTTCCACGACTACCTGCGCGCGAAGTACGGCGACATCGCGGCGCTCAACGCAAAGTGGGGCGCGGATTTCGCCAGCTTCGACGCAATCGAGCACCTGCCCGACGACACCCCCGGTTGGCAGCGGGCGGAATCGGCGCTCTATTCGACGCGCCTGATGGAGCGCCAGTGGCGGCAGGTCGAGCGCGCGCTGCGCGAGCGCGCGGGCATTCCCGGCGTCGCCATCTGCGCCGACATTAACTCATTTGCGCCCAGCGCTGCCGGTTATTCGGCGGTCACGCGCGTTCTCGGCGGCGTGCACACCTACAATGACATGGGCCAGCCCGAGGAGCGCGAGATCCACCGCTTCGCCTATGCCCGCGCGGCGCAGCATTTCGGCGGCCTTTTCTTCGATCACATCAAGGCGCGCTACGACGACAGCGTCCACCGCGTGCTCGGCTTCATCTACCCGCCCGATCCCTTCAAATTCGAGCGCTGGTGGATTGAGGCGCTGCTGCATCACACGGATAAGGTGCAGCATCCCTCCTGGAACGAGTTCTGGGAAGGATCGAACATCGAGCCGTCGTTCGAGTGCGGCAAACGGTGGGTCGAGAAGAACGAGCTCTACTCGAGTGTGCTCGCAGAATGCATGCCCGCGACGCGCGAGCGCGACCTGAATGCCCGCCTGTGCGTCATCTTCAACGAGTGGGCGCCGTTCTACTTCGGCCGGCCGGCCGACGATCTGTTGGGAATCGTGCAGGCGCTGCGAAGATTAGACGCGGCGTTCGACCTGCTGCCGGAGCATCTGGTGACCGCGGCGCAGTTGAAGCGCTGCCGCGTCATTCTCGCGCCCACTTGCGGCGTCGGCTTTGGCTTCAACCGCGACGAGCGCCCGGTGATGGATGTGCTGCGCGAGTGGATCTCCGCCGGTCGCAATCGCAAGCTCTTGCTAACCCGCGCGCCGGAGTGGGGCGACCTGCTCGGGTTTACCCTCACTGAGCAAGCCGAGGCGGCAGCCGATCGCGCCATCATCGACATCGGCACGACCGCCGACGAAGCCTACATCGGCGGCGGCTGGCGCGGCCGCGAGGACTGGGGCAAGCTGTCACCAGGCGCGCCGGGCTATGGCACGAATCGCACCATTCGCTGGACCACTGCCCAGCGCTCGACCATGCTCGTGCCCACGGTGCCGGGCAACGATCACACATTGCGTATCATCGCCGAGTGGCACTATCCGTGCCGCGGCGCGGTGCTGGTCAACGGTCACCAGGTCGGCCGCTTCGACGAGCAGCCGGCGCGCACGAGCCGGCAGGCGGCCCACCGCCTGCGGTTCGACATTCCCGCCGCGGTCGTCAACGGACGCGACGAAAGTAAGCTGGAGTTTGTCCACGACGCACTGTGGGTGCCGGCGGAAGTGGGCCAGGGCGGCGACACTTCGACGTTGGGCATCGCCGTGGATGTCGTCGACGTCGCCGTCAAAGGCCACGAGCATGACAAGCCGGCGCTTCGCGCGACGGATGAAATCACCCTGAACAGCGACATCTTCGGCGACATGGCCGGCGCGCGAATCGAGGTCTCTTCGCCGGCCGGGCGCGACCGCATCGCGCCGCGCGGGGCCGAGGTGCTGGCGACGTATTCCGACGGCTCGCCGAAGTATCTGCGGGCGCGAGTGGGCGGCAACGAGGTCATCTACGACAACGGCATCAGCGGCGCGCTCATGACGCCGGACCTGATGCGCAACTTGCTGCGCCATTGGGCGCGCGTCGGGACGCCGCAGGTCACGCTGCCCGAGGGGATGGTCCTTACGCGGCTGCCGTGCGACGACACCACGCTGGTCGCGGTCAGCAATGCCACGGGCGAACCCGCGGAGTTCCAACTACGCCTGCCGGTCGGGCGGCCGACTGCCGGCCCGCGCGATAAGCCCGCCGTGCGCATCACGCGCCTCGACGTCGATGGACAACTCGGCGCGCCAATGGAAACGAGCGTCAGGTGCGGCGCGCCGGCGCTGCGTGATAAGGTGACCTACTACGGGCTGTACCAGGTGACGCAGGCGCCGCTGCTGGCCGATCTGCCCGAGTTGCGCTTGGCGCCGAACGGCGAATATGACGTGTGGGTGAGTATTGAGAGCGCAGTCGATCGCGAGCTCGCGGGCGAGGCGTGGATCGAAGGCGCGCCGTCGCTGAAATGCGAGCGGACGAAGTTCACCCTCGCGCCGCGGCAGCGCAGTCGCGTGAAGCTGGTGCTGCGCGCCGGCGATTTCTGGGACTGGGGGCGGCGCACGGTCAGGCTCAAGGTTGACTACGGCGACGGGCGCGCGACGTTCTGGCAATTCGCGGAGGCGCTGCGACCGGCGGAGCTGAAGCTTACGACGACGTGCTTCCAGGTGCCGACGCAGGGCGCCCAGGTGGCGGTGGAGTTGAAGAACACGGGCGAGGCGCCGGCGCGCGATGTCATCGTTTCCATCGGCGACAAGACGGCGGCGGCCGGCGACATCGCCCCCGGCGCCACCGGCCAGGCGCACATCGAGGTCGCGCCGTCGCAGCAGGCGCAGCGTGTGCGCATTTCGTACCATCGGGGACAGTCCCCACTTCGCGACTGCCCCACCAGCTGCGCTGCCCTCACAGGGGACTGTCCCCATTTCGTCGCGCTCGACGAGTCCATCGTCGTCGGGGGCTTGCCGACGAAAGATCAGGGTCCGGCGGTTGTCATCACCAATCCCAGCCAGCGCGAGCGCCGCGCGGTATGGGCCGAGCTGCCAGCGCCCCTGCCCGAAGGCAGTGCCGTGTTTGACGGCGACAAGCCGCTGCCGCTGACCGGCGTTGGCGGCCCGGCGGCGCTAGTGGACCTCGCCCCGGCGCAGACCAAGACGCTGCGCGTCGCCATGGAGCCCAGGCACTCTTGTGGCTACGCCCCCCCGGGGCCGCCACCCCGGCCCCAAGGGCTTAGGGGCCTGGGGGCCACGGGCAGGAGTGCCCGTGCTCCAGATCTGCCCACCGATGTCAGGATCGCGCGCGACGACGCGGCGCGCACCGTCACCATCGAGAACTCGCACCTGCGCCTGGTGTTCGACGAGAACGCCGGCGCCACGCTGCGATCGCTGGCGACGCTGGCGAAAGGCATTGACTACGGCGCCGGCTCCTTTGGGTGCGAGTATCGCCTGGGTGCGCGCACCGCGGCGCAGCGCTCATCCCCCGGACGCCTGCAGGTGATCGAGCACGACCGCTTTGGCGCGGCGGTCGAGGCGACGTGGGAGGATGCGCGCATCGCCGTGGCGCAGGTGTGGCGGCTGCGCGCCCATCAACCATTCGTCGATCTGTCCGTCACCATCACTCCCAAGGCGCTGCCCGACGATGCCCTGGTGACGTTTCTCAATAGCCACCTCGCGCGCAACGACCTGCGGCGGATCTTCCCCGGCTTTACGACCTTGGGCGAGAACAGCGGTTGGACGCCGGAGATGCAGGCCGAGCACTTCGGTTGGAAGGAATACCGCGGCGCGTGGGTTCCGCCGGCGTGGGCAGCATACATGGTGGATGCGAACGATGTGCGCGACGCGCTGGCGATCATCCCCACCACGCCGCAGGCGCTCGCCGGCTTTCGCCAGGGCTTCTATCCCGAGCGCAAGTTCGAGGCCCCGGGGGTGGCGAGATACTGCGACATCGAGGTCTATGCCCAGCCGGGCGGTGGGCCGCCTGCCCCGCGCGGGCCGATGACCGCGCAGTTTGCGATCTACAACTTCAGCGGCTACTGGGACAAGTTCGAGGAGTTCATCGCCGACCGCGCCCGCGAGCCGGTGGCGGTGGTCGTCCGGTAGGGGCCGGCTTCCCACTCGGGCTGCCATGTCATCCTGAGCGAAGCGCATGTCATCCTGAGCAAAGCGAAGGATCTTGACTCGGCTCGACCGCCCGTGCTTCCAGGCTTCGCCACCATCCGCGAAACCTGTAGGGCGGCGCCGCCCTCGGGCTACGAAGCCTTGGCGAAGGAGCCTGGCCCGCCCGCCATCGGCGCGCTCACGGCGCGCCCCACGGGATGATCGCTGTTCAATGCAGCGCCCAGCGGTGGGTGATGGTGATCGCCTCGCCCGGCGCCAGATCGCGCTCGGGGCTGAACAGCGTCAGCTCCACCTCACGGCAATCGCTGCATGGCTCGGCCAGCGCGCGCGCCACCTGTTCGGGGTCGAAGCGAATGCTCAACGTCAGCCCCAGCCGCTTGTTGACCACGCCCCACTCGCCCGCCGGAAGCTTCTCGCCTGACAGGTCGTGGCTCCACCACGTGCCGCGCTGGTGGGGCGCAAACGCATCCTCGATTCGCGAGCCGTCGCGCAGCTTCGCCGTTAACAGGCAATCATCAAACTCGCCCAGGCGCAGCTCGGGGTGCACTTGAAGCACCGCCTTCTGCGGCGTCGCTCCCGCGTTAACCAGCCGGCTCGTCACCACCAAGCTGCGCGCATCGCCCGCGGGCACCAGCACCGTCCGCTCCAGCCGCAATCCATTGCCCAGGTCGCGCGTCAGGATAACCTCTTCCCCGGCGGCGGCGCGCTTCTGCGCCTGGTACTCGCCCTGCTCGCCGGGCTCGCCGGTATCGGTGCCGATCGCATCGTAATAACCGCCCGACGCTGGATACTCGACCCGGCGCGCGTCGGGCGGCGCCATCAGCTCCAGCCCCGACTTCTTATCCACCATGCTCACCAAGCGGCCGCCCAGCGCCGGCACGAACGCCAGCTCCAGCGCGTCGTTGCCCGCGCGCACGGCAGGCAGGGGCTTGGCCAACAAGCGCTGCCCATCGATCCACGGCTCCCAGCCCCCCGATTCGCGCACCCCCGTCACGCCAATGCTCTTGCTCAGCTCGATGAACTGATCGAGCGCCGCCGCCCGCGCGGTAAGATCGGTGGAATCGGCAGCGTACTGATCGCCCGCCATCCGCCACCTCGGCTTCGAGCGGTTGAGGGTGACGTACAGCGTCTGCCGCCGCACCAGCCGCGCCTGTTGCAGCGCCAGCGGATCGGCAGCCGCCAGCGCCGCGGCCTCGTCGAGAACCCCGTTCGCGCGCGCAATCACCTCCGGCGCCAGATACGGTACCGCGGTGCGGTCGAAGATATGGGCGTGCAGGTTCTTCTCCGCCGCGTTGCCGCACAGCAGGTCAATGTAGCGGCGGATGGCGGGCGCGGCGGGGCCATAGACGCCGTCGAGGTACTCGGTCAGCGCGGTCTCATATTCGTAATCCGGGTTCCACAGGAAGCGCGCCATGAGGTAGGCTTTGAGCTGGGCGAACTCGCCGCCGGTGGTGGTATAGCAGCCCTGCTCGAAGATGCCGATGACGCCGTTGTCAACGAAGGTGCGAATGTTGGGGCGCAGCGAGCGAACATTGCACAGCGGCTGCGGGTAGTTGCTGAAGTTGGTGGCGTAGTCCCAGATGAAGAGCTGGTTGCGGCCGCAGATGCGATGCCACGCCGCCAGGTCGCGCACGAAAGCGCGGTTCTCCTCGCTGTCGCAGCCAGCGAGCGGATGCGAGAAGCAGCACTCGATGCTGCACAAGCGAATGATGACATTGGGCCGCGGCCGCAGGTGCTTCGGCGCCTGGCGGCTGTAAGAGTAGGCGAGGGTGTCGATCCAGACGTGCGGGTATTCCTTCTCCACCGCCTCCGCGATGCGATTGACGAACGCCAGGATCGGCCCCGAGTGGCTGCCCTCGCGCTCCTCCGCTGCCAGGCAGTTCTTGCACGTGCACCAGCCGCCCCAATCGTTCTGCGAGACCGAGAAGATGGTCGCGTCGGGATGGTCGCGAATCCAGCCTTTGACGTTGCGGATCGCCTCCTGCAGCATCGCTTCATTGGTCAGGCAGAGCTGCGCGTGCTCGGCGGTGCGCTTGCCGTTAATCTCCGAGAACCACTCCGGGTGCGCCGCGAAGTACTTGTCCGGCGCAATCATGGTGTAGAAGCTGTGCACGAATGGATAGTAGATGATCTTGCCGCCGTGCTCCGCGGTCAGTCCCGCCGCGCTGCTGTTCATGCGGTTGCGCGCCGCCCAATCGCCGTCGAACGCCTCGCGCCAATACGGCTCGCGGTAGATGAGGCGCGGGATGACGCGGTCGTCGATCTCAGGCAGAGTCAGCGGATCGCGCTTGGGGATGCGGCTGATGGTGGCGGTGAACCAGCGGCAGCCCAGGTATTCATCGAGCAGTGAATAGACGCCATACATCGTGCCGCGCCGAGGCCCGCCGGCGATGACTAGGCGCGACCCCACGGTGCGGATGACATAACCCTCGTCGCCCAGCGCCGCCAGGTCGAGGTCGAGGCGCAGCGCTTTCAAGTGCGCGTTGTCGCCGACGATGATCTCATGCTCGACCGGCGCGGCGTCGTCGCCGATGATGGGCAGCTCGGCGCCACCAATCTGCGCCAGGAACATCTGCAGCTCGCGCGCCGCGCGCCGCTCCGAGGGCGACGCATCGGCCCCGACGACGATGACGTAATCGGATTTGCCGCCGGCGGCGATGGTGATCGCGGCCGGCTTCCCAGCCGCTTTAGCAGACGCGCCCAACGTCATGCTCGTGATCATGATCATGGTGACTATCGCTGGAACCAGCAATCGCATCCAGCTTCCTCCGTGAGAATGTGGCGCTACTGACGCCCGCCGCATAGGCTCCCGCCTCAAATGCTCCCTCGTGCGCGTCAAGCCCAACTAGCGGCCATGAACCCAAGACGCGGGCTTCAGCGGATGACACCATTCTTCAACCGCAGAGACCGGCCCTGCAGCTCTGCTTGCGCCGGCGCTCTATCGGACGACGCCGCCGGCCGGACAGCGAAGGGAGGGCGCTGTTGTCCTCCCTTAGTCGCGTCGCATATGCGACCATTGCGAGCCCCCGGGCTCGCCCCGGCCGAACTTGTCTAGTACAGTATGCCGAACGCCTTCACCAAGAACCAGGCCATCTCTGCCCGCGAGCAATTGCTACGGGGTTGGAAGTGCGTGGCGTCGAAGCCCGTGGTCACCGGTATGCCAAAGGGCCACGAAGCACCGTTCGCAAGGCGGGCAATCCAGCCGTAGAACTGGTAGGTCCCGTTGGAGTCGAGCTGGTTCACGTCGACTGGCGGTACGCAGGTGCCGTCCGCTCCGCCCGGCACATCGTCTGCGAACGGGGAGGGGAGGCCATTAAGCTCAGCCTTATCGCAGGCGACGCAGATGAACTTTGCTATCTGCTCGCGCAGGCAGGGATCCTTCGGGCCGAAGAGACCGCCGCCGTAGCCCGCGGTGGGCGGTACGCCGCCCGGCCATAAAGTCCCATCTGCCAGTGCTTCGATCTCCTGGTAGAACTGGTAGGTTCCGCCGGAGTCACACATGGTGACGGGGTCAATGGCCCCGGTCGCGACCCCATCGTCGCCGGACGGAACGTCAATGAACCGGTCCGCGGCAGGATAGTTGTTAACCGGGGTCACGCCCGCCGCGCGGCACATGAACACCGCCATCTGGCCGCGCGTCACTGGGTCGGCCGGGCCGAAGAAACCGCCGCCGTAGCCAGTAGTGATCCCCTCGCGGGCGATCGCCTCGATGGGACCTCTCGCCCAGTGGCCAATCGGCACGTCGTTACCGAAGACCGCGGTCGCCGAGCGGACGTACACCGTGACCGTGTCGGTGTCGGTTTGAG
>Ga0315280_10010520_pt1 | contig 11585 bp, 11 predicted proteins | sample YL17G06_40_MG_FD_203697 | JGI IMG/M metagenome (GOLD analysis project Ga0315280, IMG submission 203697) | Sediment microbial communities from Yellowstone Lake, YNP, Wyoming, USA - YL17G06_40 | ecosystem: Environmental > Aquatic > Freshwater > Lake > Sediment | place: USA: Wyoming | collected... | reverse complement strand
CCATCGCCAGGCTGAACAGCGCCAGGCCGCCGATCACCACGTCCTTGGTCTGACTGATGAACACCAGCGCCCCCGCCAGCGGCGCCGCCACGCAAGGGCCGACGATCAGCGCCGACAGCCCGCCCATCACAAACACGCCGGCGAACCTGCCGCCCGGCAGCTTGCTCGAAGTTTCGGTGATGCGGTTCTGGATGAAGCCTGGCATCTGCAGTTCGAACACGCCGAACATCGACAACGACAACGTGGCCAGCATCAACGCGAACGCGCCCAGGACCCAGGGGTTCTGCAATGCCGCTGCGAGCCCTTCACCGAGCAGGCCGGCGACCACGCCGAACACGGTGTAGACCAGCGCCATGCCGAGCGAATAGGCCAGCGCCATGCTGAAGCCGCGCAGGCGCGACACCGGGGCACCCTGGCCAACGATGATGGAAGACAAGATAGGCACCATCGGCAGCACGCAGGGCGTGAAGGCGAGCAGCAGGCCGGCAACGAGGAACACGCCGACGATCGTCGGCAGGCTGCCCGACTTCAGCGCGGATTCGACCCGCGCGCTCTCGGAGACGGGTGCCGCGGCGCGAGAAGTGGCGGCCACGGTCGCCGCCGATGGGGGCGCGATCGTGGCTGGCGCGCCGGCCGCGTCGGACGCCACCCCGTCGCCCTGCCAGGCGGCCCGCTCGAGCCGCCCGCCCTTCACGCTGGCAGCGATAAAAGCGATCTGCGGCGGATAGCACAAACCCTTGTCGGCGCAGCCCTGGTAGGTCAGCCGCAGGCGGAAGTCGCCGTAAGCCTTCTCCACCGGCACGCGGATCACCACCGCACCCTGCAACACCTCGACGTTCTTCTGGAAGTTCTCGTCGAATTCGACCTTGCCCGCAGGGATTTCGACCTTGCCGAGCAGTGCTCCTGCAGCGTCGAGCTCGACCGCGATGCGTTCGCGGTAGAGGTGGTAGTCCGGCGCGACATCGATGCGCAGCTGAATCGACTTCGCGTCGAGCACGCGGGCCTGGCCGCGAAAGGCCTGTTCGGGATCGAGAAAGTCGGCATCGGCAGCGAGCGCGGCCGAGCCGAGCATCACGCCCATGGCAGCGGCCACCATGCGCGTGCGGGCAGCGCGGGTCCACGTTGAAGAGGTCATTCGTGTTCTCCGGAAAAGAAGGGTTGCGCCGCTGGCAGCTCGGGGTGGAAGGTGCGCAGTGCCGTATCGACGGCGAGGTAGGTGGCGCCCTGGGTCGCGAGAAAGGCCAGCGCCTCGTCCCCCTTGAGCATGGCGATGGTGCTCAGCGCGCCGGCCGCCGCGCAGGCCGGCGCCGTCACGCTGACCGAAGCCCACGAACTCACAGGCCAGCCCGTGCGCGGATCGAGGATGTGGCAGTAGCGCCGCCCGTCGAGTTCGAAGAAGCGTTCGTAGTCGCCGCTGCTGGCCAGCGCACCTTCGGTCATGTCGACGCTGGCGATCGTTCCTTCGGCATTGCGCGGATGCTGGATGCCGAAGCGCCAAGCGCCGCCGTCGCTGCGCGCACCCAGCACCCTGATGTCGCCGCCGAGGTTGACGAAGCCGTGCCGCAGGCCCGCAACGGCCAGGGTCGCCATCGCGCGGTCGGCGGCGTATTCCTTGCCGAAGCCGCCGAAGTCGAGCTCCATGCCGGCGCGCGGCAGGCGGATGCGGCGGTCCGGCGCGTTCACTCGAGACCACTCCACCTGTGGCCAGCCGATCAGCGGCAGCAGCGCCTGCAGTCCTGCCGCTTCGGGCACGCGCCCGGAGCGAAAGTCCCAGGCCCGGCGCAACACGCCGGAGGTGATGTCGAACAGCCCATCGCTGAGCGCGTGGAGGCTGCCGGCGAAGTCGAGCAGGGACGCGGTCTCGGCATCGACCTCGACCCATTCGCTGCGGCCTGCCGCCGCATTGATGCGCGACACGATGCTGTCGTCGCGGTAGCGCGAATATTTCAACTCGATGCGCCGCACCTCTTCGATCGCTCGCTCGGCAGCCTCGGCGAGCGCGTGCTCGTCGTCGCCGTCGAGCCGGATCTCGCAACTGCTCGACATCGCCTCGAAACCGAAGCCGTAGGAATTCATCGATGCCAGTTTGCCAGTCTCACCCCGCCTGCCAGCCGTACTCGCGAGTTGCATTGCTCAGAATCGCTTCTCGACACCGACCTGCAACCAGGTCGCCTGGAACGGGTCCAGCCCGGGCGAACCGGTGCCGATGACGCGCCAGCCGGTGCGCTGTTCGTAGCGCTCCGCCTTCAGGTCGACCAACCAGTCAGCGCCGATGTTCACCCCGATCTGCAGTCCCACGGTGACGGCACCAAAGGCCGCCAGCCGCTGGTCGGCCGATGAATACTGGGGCGGATTCGTGAAGTAGCCCGGCGGGTAGGGCGCGCCGACATCGGGGTCGTAGATCGGGTCGAAATAGAACTTGGCCGCGTTCTGTGTGTACAGGCGCAGCGAGGGCGTGATGGTGAACCTGCCCACGGACTGCACCCACTCGGCGCCCAGTGTGTGGGCTTTGATGCCGAAGGTGTCGCGATAGAAGCGGTAGGCTGAACGCAGGGCCCCGCCGGCACCGGCGAAATAGTGGTTCCAGCGCGCCAGCGCGATCGCCTGATCGCGCTCGCGCGGGCGGTTGTCGACCGACTTGTAAGGGTCCGAGAAATAGCCGCGCCCGCTGTTGAGCGTGAAGTTGAGCTGGATCAGATCGTTTGCGGTCCAGTCCTGGGTGACACCGAGCAGCAACTCGGACGTCTGCTTGGTCTCGTGCAAGGTGGCATCGTTGGTCGAGCCGATCTTGTCCGAGGCATAGCCGAGGCCGACGTTCCAGGTGGTGTTGTTGTCGTCGCTCGAGAAACTTGCGTTGAGCGACCCGGCCTTGCTGTTGTAGTCGTTTTCGTTCGAGCTGGCCAGGCCGATTGCAACGTTCGATCGCTCGAAGTAGCGCGTGACCTGCACGTTCCCTGCGAGACGCTTGTCAGTCATGCGCGGCGTGGCGCCGGAAATCGCGGTGTGGTAGCGGGGCGTGGCACCGGAGACGCTGTCCGAGACCAGAGAGCCATCCACCGCCCACCGCGGTGAAATCGGCGCCAGCACGTAGATCGAAGGCGCGTTTACGGCGATCCGGTCGAGCCCGGGCTGCGAGTCCTTGTAGTTCAGATACTTGAGCGCGACGACTCCTCTCTCGGGCGCGCTTTCGGCGTGCGCCGTCACGCCGGGCAGCGCGAGCGCTGCGGCGATGATGGCGCCTGCCTTGTCGCCTCGGCAGGGCTTCGCGTCAGTTGCAGCCACAGCCACCTCCGCCCACGCCATAGCCGCCCGATGCGGCTTCCTTGCTGCCGTAGATGTGTTGCGTGAAGGCCTGGTCCAGCGGGTCGCGCCCCATTGACATCTGGGGCTTCGCGAGGTTGCCCTTCTCCCAGGGTTGGGGCGGCGCGAAAGCGCAGCCGCCCAGCGCAGCCGCGGCGATCAGCGCACAGACGGCGCGGGACGATCGGGACGGAGTGATCAGGAAGTGCTCCATGGCAATGGCGGGTGACATCGCGGGCGCGCTAATTGCCGCCCAGGGCGAGCGCGATGCGGGATTCGAGATCCTTGCGATCGACTTCCTTGAATCCCTTGTGCGCGGCAACCACCTTGCCGTCGCGGCCGATCAGATAGGACGACGGCATGCCCCTGACGTCGAAGCGCTTCGCGCTTTCGCCTCGGGCGTCGAACGCCAGCTTGAACTGGGCCGGAACCTCGTTCAGGAACTTGTCCGCATCCTCGCGCTTCGCGTCCAGGTTGATGCCAAGGACTACCAGGCCCTTCGCGCGGTACTTGGCCTGCAGGTCGTTCATGAACGGGAACGATTGCTTGCACGGGCCGCACCACGACGCCCAGAAGTCGACGTAGACGACCTTGCCCTTCAAACTGGCCAGGTTCACCGCCTCCTTCACGCCAGGCAGGTTGATTTCGGGCGCCGCGGCGCCGGCGTCGAGCGACCATGCCGCCGGAGCGGCGAGTGTGGCCAGGCAAAGCGCAGCCAAGCGCAGGGAGGAAGAGATTCGATTCGGTTTCATTTTCAGGATCCTTGGGTGGGTGGCGAAGGGGGAAATCTGCGGCGCTTGAACTTCGACTAGCGGGATGCACGGCGGCGCCAGAGCACGCCGGCAGCGAGCAGGGCGAGCAGCCACAGCGTCGGGTCGGCAAGGCTGTCGCCGCGCGCGATCGAGCAGCCGCCGGCGCCGACGTTGCTCATCTCAAGTGGCACCGGCGGAATCGAAGCGGGCATCCCGCGGGCCGCCTGGATCGCCACCTGCAGCGGCGTGGCCGCGGCGCTGGTGTCGATCTCGACGATCCCGGTCTCGTTGCTCGCCGTGGCGTTCGACCAGCCGACCGCCAGCCCGCATGCCTGGCCCGGCATCAGGTCGAATGGCGCGGCCGGGCAACCATTGACTGCGGCGGCCGAGAGCGTGAACGAGCCCGACGCGATACGCACGGCAGCGACCTGCAGGACTGCACTGCCTGTGCTTTGCAGAGTCAAGGTTTGAGGATCGACCATCACTACGCCGGCCGCGACGCTGAAGTTCAGCGCGCTCGGCACGACGGCCAGCGCCGGGCCGGCGACCGCGGTGCCATTGCCCGACAGCGAAACGTCCGGCGGATTGGTGCCCGAGGAAACAACCTGCAGCGTTGCGCTGCGTGCGCCCGCCGCGCCGGGTTGGAACGAGAGTGCCAGCGTGCAGCTCGCGCCCTGCGCCAGCGAGGCGGCGATGGCGCAGGTGCCGCCGCTGCCGAGCGAGAAATCGGCAGCCTGCGCGCCGGCCAGCGTGATCTGCGTCAGCGTCACCGCGCCGGGCCCCTGATTGACCAGCGTCAGCGAGCGCGCGGACGGGCTGCCGCCGACGCTCACATCGCCGAACGAGACCGATGCCGTCGACGGCAGCCAGGCCAGTAGCGGCGAAGTGGTGACGCCGGCTCCGGTCAGGCTCACCTGATGTGGCGAACCCGTGGCGTTGGAAACCACGCTCACGGTGCCGGTCGCAGCGCCGACGGAAGCGGGCGTGAAGATGACCGACAGCGCGCAACTCGCAGCCGCGGCCAGGCTCGCGCCGCAGGCGTGGCTGACGCCGAAGCGGCTTGTCGCCGTGATGCTGGCAATGCTCAGCGCGCCCGAGCCAGGATTGCTCAGCGTCACGGTGCGCGCGGTCGAGGCCACGCCTATGGTCTGGTTGCCGAAGGCGAGCGATCCCGGCGCCAGACTGACGCTCGGTGTCGCCGTGGCTGCTGCGGTGCCGGCCAGGCTCAGCACGGCGTCGCCGTTGCTGGCGTTGGAGGCCAGTGTCAGTGTCGCGCTGCGCGCGCCGACGGCGCCTGGCGTGAAGGTGAAGCTGACGCTGCAGGTCGCACCGGCGGCCAGCGTGCTGGCGGCGCCGCACGTGCCGCCGCGGGCGAAATCGCCCGCTGCCGTGCCCGTGAGTGTCAGGCCGCTGAAGTTCAGGGTGGCCGCTCCGGTGTTGCTGACGGTGACCGTTTGGCTGACGCTCGCGCTGCCCACGGCCTGGGCGGCGAACGTGAGCAGCGCAGCGTTGAGCGAGATCGCCGGCTGCGGCGTCGAAGTGCCGGTGCCGTTGAGGGTAATGCTCGAGGGCGAGCCGGCGGCGTTGTGGGTGATCGCCAAGCTCGCGTTGCGTGCGCCGCTGGCGGACGGCGTGAAGGCCAACATGAGCACGCAGGACCCGCCGGCGGCGAGGCTGCCACCGGCCGTGCAGGTGCTTCCGGGGGCGATCTGATACTCGGCCGCCTGCGCGCCGCCGATCGACAATGCGCTGATCGCGAGCGGCGCGGTGCCGGTGTTGCTGACGGTGGCCGTCTGCGCCGTCGACGTGGCACCAACCGTCTGCGTGAAGCTCAGGGTCGTCGGCGAGACGCCGATCACCGGACTCAGCGCCACGCCCGTACCCGACAGGCTGGTGCTGCTCGTGCCGCCGCTGGCGTTGTGCGTGACGGTCAGGGTGGCGCTGCGCGCACCGGCGGACGACGGCGTGAAACTGATGTTGATCGTGCAACTCCCGGACGCGGCCACCGACCCGCCGACGACACACGAGCCGCCGTTGACGGCGAACTCGGTGCTGCTGGTGGAAAGCGTGGCCAGGGTCAACGGCGCCGTGCCGGTGTTCATCAGCGTCGCGGTCTGCGCCGTGCTCGGCGTGCCGACGTTGACGCTGCCGAACGCGAGCGAGGCTGTCAGCGATGCCACCGGCGCCGCCGCCGCGGTGGCGCTGCCGCTCAGGCTCACGCTCCCAGGGCTGCCGGTCGCGTTGTGGGCGACCGACAGCGAGCCGCTGCGGACGCTGGCGGCGCCGGCCGCGGGCCTGAACGCGACCGAGACCGTGCAGCTCGAGCCGGCTGCGACGCTGCCACCCGCGCTGCAGGTACCGCCGGCGATGGTGAAGTCGGCAGTGTTGCTCAGGCTGATCGCCGAGATCGCCAACGCGGCGCTGCCGCTGTTGGCAACGCTGACGTTCTGCGCCGCGCTCGTGCCGCCGATGGCGGTAGCGGCCAGCGTCAGCGCGCTCGGTGTGATGCTCGCGATCGGCGCCGCAGGTGCACCGCTCGAGCCGGTGCCGCTCAACGTGATCACGATCGGCGTCAGCGTATTGCTGTGCGAGATGCTCAGCGTGCCGGTGCGCGCGCCGGTGGCGGTGGGCGTGAAGGTCACGAGCAGCGTGCAGCTGAGGCCGGCACCGACGGCGGTGGCGCAGGTGCCGCCCGAGCGTGCGAAGTCGCCGCTGGCCGAGACCGCGAGGCCGCTGATCGCGGATGACGCACCCTTCAGGCTGGCCTTGACCGTGACGGTCAGTGCGGCCGACGTGGCGCCGACAGCGGTCGACGCGAAGCTGAGCGTGCTAGGCGCGGTGCCAAGGTAGGACGCGACGTTGGCCAGCGCCGCGCTGCCGACGGGGAAAGCCGAACGCAGCGCCGGTGTGTTCATTTCCCCGATGTTGTTGATGGCGGCGTCGATCACGGCGCGCGCATTGCGGCCGTTGAACACCAGCTTCGAGTTGCTCGTCAGAGGCGTCGCGCCGTGGCAGGCCGACGTGGTGCAGTTGTTGGCGTACAGCGCGGCGCCGCTCACAGGGTCGTCGGCGTATGCGCCAAACGATGCAACGGCGCCCAGCAGCGCCGTACCGAGCAAGCGTTTCGGAGTTGGAGAATGCATGGTGTTCGTCGAAGTTGGCATTGAGATCAGACGGAGACACCGGACCAGAGGAGCCAGGTCGCGTTGAACAAGACGTGCAGGGCGATGCACGGGGTCACTCGGCGGCCGCGCTGGTAGGCACAGCCGATCAACAGTGCGGGCAGCACGGTGAGGCCGGCGAGGGTGCCCGGACGCACCGCAATGTGTGCGGCGGCGAATGCGAGCGCAGTCAGCAGGTTGGCGTTGAGTGCGGCGCCGGCGCGACGCTGGCCGAGGTGCCGCAAGAGCGCCTCTTGCAGGCCACCGCGAAAGACCACTTCTTCCAGGACAGGAGCGACTACCAGCAGCGTCGCCAGCGGCGCCGGGGCGAGCGCAGCGCCGGCGAGCGCAACCAGCGCGACCGCGCACGCTCGGGGCGACCGCCACGGCCCGCACCATGGCCCGCCCGTGACCGCCGGGCCTGCAAGTGCGCCCAGGGCAAGCAACGTCTGCGATTGCATGCGCTCATGCTATGGAACGTTTTGCCATGCATGGTCCCTGTTGTGTTACTGGGTGTGCTGTGAAAGCACTGCAAAGCGGCACTCCGCCAATTCCCTTCCAAAGCATCGAAGCTCGCAGTCCGTGACGCATGCAACGCACGCCACCCGCAAACCCCGTGGCCCGGCCCGAGCTCCAGTCGCAGCCAAGCGCAGAGCACGCCGAACTGGCGCAGCGCGAAGCAGCGGCGCTGATGCAACCGGTCGCGCAGAGACTGCTGCGGCACGCTGTGTCCTACCCCGCCTTCGCGGAGTTGCCGAAGGCGGTTTTCCTTGCCGCGACAAGCGGTGAAATGGCGCTCGGCGAGGCGAAACCCACGCAGTCGGCAATGAGCATGCTTTCGGGTTTGCGCCGCAAGGACGTGCGCGCGCTACTGCAAGCACCGGCCAGCGTGCGTATGTAACTGCTACCGTCGCTGTCGTGACAAGTATTTACACGATGGCTGACTGACCGCCGCTATCGCGCCACAAACGACAGGCCGCGCGCTGCCGCGCGTCGGCGCGCGGCGCGGCTTCAAATCGCCTTGCCACGAGGTTTCGAACGACGCGCACCCGCGAACGGTGCTCGACGAACTGATGCGGCTCGGCCATGGAGCGCTCGCGGGCGGCCGTCGTTGCCTGCAACGCGCAGGCGCTGGTCGCTGCCGTCGGCCTGGAGCAGCAGCACCTGGAGGCGGCCGTATTCGCTCAAGCGGTTCGCGACCGGGCAACCCGCCGAGCCGGCGCCGACGGCGACGGCAAGACAGTCGAATTCGCCCCCGCGTGACTCATCGGCCGCGTCGGGTCTTCTTGCGCGCAGCGTTCAGCGTGGGCCGGGTTGCCGATTCCGCGGCAGCGTCGCGTTGCACCGCGTCGAGCATCGTCTGCACACCGAGTTCGAACGTCGCGTCCCATTGGGAAGCATCAAAGTAGCGCGACGCGGCTGCCAGCCGCGGGCACTCGCGCGCCACAAAGGCGTTGTCCACGGGGTCGGCGGCCGATGGGCCGCGCGCGTAGCCCGAAGTCTCGTCCAGTGCCGCGCCGGTCAGAAAGTAGCCGATGGTGCGGAAGTGTCGGGCCGCCTTTTCCGGGTCGCTCACGACGTCTTGCACCAGGGTCAGGATGGATTCGATCCAGCGCACTCCTGTGGGGGTGTTGAGGCGGTGCACCGCGACCAGGGGGAACAGCGCGGGAAAGCGATGCGCCGCGGCGCGAAAAGCATGCATCGACCGGCGCAGGCGCTCCAGGGGCGGCAGGTCCGGCGGGGGCGCTTCGAACGACGCCACGACGTGATCGACCATTGCGTCGAGCAGGTGGTGCTTGTTCGGATAATGGTGGTAAATGCTCATCGCTTCACAGCCCAGGCGCTGGCCAAGACGCCTCGTGCTGAGTTGCGCCAGGCCGTCTTCGGCGGCGAGGTCGAGCGCGGCCTTCAGGATTCGCTCACGCGTCAGCGCCACGACAGGGGCGGGCGCGCGGGCGCGCCGGCTTGGGCTGCGCGTGGGTGTGGATGCGGATGCAGACATGCGGGCTGTTTCGGTTGCAATCTTATACCGTAAGGTTTAGCATTGCGCTCAAGACATACAGCGTAAGTCCCAGGCCGCGTTCCGAGCCGTCTCGGCGCGCTCCCCTCGATATTCAGGAGTTGCATCATGTCGAACACCGAACTCGCCGAAACCGTGGGCCTGCTCGTGCCCGTTTTCTACTTCGTCATGCTCGGCGTCGAGTCGCGCTGGCCGGCGCGGGACTTTCCGCCGCGGCGCGGCTGGCGCTGGCTCGGCATCGGCTTTCTGCTGTTGATCGCCGCCGTCGGCACCGTGGTTCCGTTGCTCGTTTCACCCGACTGGTTGGCAGCCCACCGTTGGTTGGATGGGAGTTCCCTTGGCGTTGCTGGCGGCACGCTCGCAGGCTGGCTGGTGCTGTCGTTCATCTCGTTCCTCTACCACCGCCTGTCGCACTTCTGGTCGCCGCTGTGGCGCTTGTCGCACCAGTTGCATCACTCGCCGCAACGCGTGGACATCTCCGGCTCGGTGTTGTTCCACCCGCTGGAGATGGTGGTCCAGGTTCTGTGGGCGCTGTTCGCCACGGCCATCGTGCTCGGCCTGGACCCGTTGGCCGCGGCGCTGGTGGGTGTGGTGCAGGCTTTCCACGGCATGTTCCAGCACTGGAACGTGCACACCCCGGCGTGGCTGGGGTACTTCATGCAACGCCCCGAAGCGCATTGCCTGCACCACCGGCGCGGCGTGCACGCCGACAACTATTCCGACTTTCCGCTTTGGGACATGCTCGCCGGCAGTTGGCGCAACCCGCGCAACTTCAAAGGCGAATGCGGTTTCGATGCGCCTGTCGATCGTCGGCTTGGAGCGATGCTGGCGTGGGTCGATGTCAACAGCGGCGGCTACGGCCGTGGCAGCCGAGGGGTTCGCCGCGCGGTTGGTGCGGACCACTCGGCGACTTGAATCGGGGATCGAAACGTGAGCGACTCAAGCCGGAGAATTGCATGGACCCTAGCGCAAACACGACATTGACACCGCACGAGTTCTCGCCTTCTGCGCAGGCTGTGTCCGAGGGCTTGGCGATTCGGCTCGAGTCCTGCGAAATCAGCGCCTGGCAAGACCTCTATGCCGCTGCGCCCGTTGCTTTCGCGCAGGCTCACGGCCTGGGCATCGAACGCATCGAGACCGTTGTGATGACGCGCTGCGCGACGATTCCGTTCACGCATTTCAACTGCGTGATGAACCTGGGCTTGACGGCGCCTGCGACGCAGCAGCAACTTGCCGCGACGCTCGCGCAGTATCGGCACAACCTGATCAAGTCATTCACTTTCTACCATGTGCCATTCTCGAAACCGCGCGAGCTGCCAGATTGGTTTCGCTCCAGTGGTTTCGAGTTGACCGGTGGCTGGGACCGCATCTACCGGGATCACCGTGCTCTTGCCGATTGCGCGCTGCCGCCGGGTGACGACCTCGAGGTTGAAACCGTCACTGCGACGACGGCGCGAGAGTGGGCCAGCTTCATCGATACGACCTATGGTTTGCCGACTTCGCCGTGGTTGCTGGCCCTGGTGGGCCGCCCGGGATGGCACCACTACATCTTGCGCCAGCGACGCCAATGCGTTGCCGCGCGCAGCATGTACATGCACCACGATGGAATGGTCTGGTTTGGAATCGACGCGCCGGTGCCTGGCGTGATGGCGCCCTCATTCGATTGGGACCTGCGACTCTGCCAGGCCATGGTGCGCGACGCGCTCGCTTTGGGGGCGCAATGCTTCGTCGCCGACATCGAGGCACCGTCGCCGCAGATGGAGACCACGGCGTATCGCCACTTCGCGTCCCTGGGCTTCAGAAGAGCCTATTTTCGAGGCCATTACCGTCGCGGCTGAGGGTCGTTTTTGCAGGCCTGTCAGGCGGCACGCGGCGTGACGTAGAGTTGCGTACCGGCCCGGTGGCCAGCTGGGGCGTCGAGCTTGCTCCGCGGCGGCTCGAGCGCGCGAGATACCCAATGAGCGAGCAGCACTGATGCAACGCGCCTTCGAGTCGATTCAATTCGCCGCCACGACACCGGGTGCGCGCCTGATCGTGACCGGCGCGGTGCATGGCAACGAGACCTGCGGCACGGTGGCGATCCGGCGCTTGCTGGCTGATATCGAGCAGGGGCGGATCGGAATCGCCGCCGGCGCCGTCACCTTCGTGCCGGTGACCAACCCGTTGGCCTACGAACGGCGCCAACGCGAAGGCGAGCGCAACCTGAACCGCAAACTCGCTCCGAGCGCCGAGCCGCGCGAATTCGAAGACCACATCGCCAACTGGTTGTGCCCGCTGCTGGCGCGTCACGACGTGCTGCTCGACCTGCATTCGTTTCGCACGCCGGGCGAACCCTTTGTTCTGGTTGGCCCC
>Ga0315280_10010518_pt1 | contig 11586 bp, 14 predicted proteins | sample YL17G06_40_MG_FD_203697 | JGI IMG/M metagenome (GOLD analysis project Ga0315280, IMG submission 203697) | Sediment microbial communities from Yellowstone Lake, YNP, Wyoming, USA - YL17G06_40 | ecosystem: Environmental > Aquatic > Freshwater > Lake > Sediment | place: USA: Wyoming | collected... | reverse complement strand
TTTTATTAACTGCGGCTGGGAATACTGCGTGGTCTGAAGCATCAGCGTAAGACCCGTAGATGAAAAGCCGCATCTCCTTTTTTCTTCCATCAAACCATATCTGTTTTTTGTCGCGCGCGGCACACCGCCTTGGGTGTGCCCTATAAAGGCGCGACAGGAAACAAAGAAAATATGAATAATGTAAATAGCAGTAGCCATAAAAAGCCAGCGCATGACACACGAAACAACTGGGTGACCATGATGTTTAAAACCAAATGCAACTACAATTGTTTTGAAAAACAATCTCATATCGACACCTGCACCCAGGCGTTCCGGGATTTTGAACGTCTCGGGTTTGAATTCTGCGACTTTGGATTTGGCGGAAGTCACGTGCATTTCCCCGTCAATGTTCCTAAGAAATACTCCATCCAAACCGCCGAGGCCATGCTCAAATCCTACAGTGCGAGAAAGATGTTTGAGGCGCACCCTGGATTCCGCAAGCGCTACCCGCGGGGTGGGTTCTGGAGTGGATACGAGCACCATGAATCTACAGGGTTGATTGATTTGGAGAAGTCAATTGCATACTGCCGGAGTCAACAACAGCGCCACGGTATCAACGTTGTTGATGATCGACAACAAAAGTTACCCGGGTTCGCCGCCGAGTGAGATACGGCAAGACCGCAGGGCTTGCCGAGGAACGAAGGCGGAACGGGGTTATAGGGGTGGAACCCCTATTTCATTCATTCGTAGAAAAACCATAATGACAATTTTACGGGTTATCTTTAAATAAACCATTGTCAAATAATAACACGTTATGAAAGAATCATCGAATTATGGAGATATGGAAAATTCTGAAAAAGAAATAGCAGGTTTTCTTAAAAAGTTGGGAATCTATTCGTTATATGAGGCACCTGTTTTTGTATACGACGAAAAAAAAAGACCAAGGGTATGGACACCAGATTTTTATTTACCTCAATGGGGGCTTTATATAGAAGTATGTGGTGACGAAAGATTTGATTATAACTATAGAGAAAAAATCTATAAAGAGAATGGGTTGTTTGTCATTTTCGTTCACTATTACAAAGATAAGAATAAGTGGCAAACTTATTTACAAAAGCGACTCCTTGAAATTGATGAATATCGGCATTTAAAAGCAATGCAGATGAAAAACAAAGCATCTTGACGGCTTTGTGTAAATAGTTCTACTTGTGTAAAAGGTAAGGATTCTGTGCAAAAAGTCGATTTATTCTTTGTTTTCTTTTAGCCAGAGCACAAAACGGTATTACAGAAGATTTAACCCAGATAGCATACTTTGAATGATTATTGACTTAAGAATGGCGCAAAATTAGCCGCATTCGCATCATAATCATTAATGAAACTTCCTAAAATTTCTTCTATACTTAGTTCAGTTACAGGAAATCCAGTACTTTTTCTAATTATTAAAAGAAGTCGCCCATATTCTACTATCAATCTATTTGAATTAGGGGGTTGCATTTGGCCGACACTTCTAAATCGGTTAAAAGCTCTGATTACATCATCTGAACCATAAATAATTAATTTATTTCCTGCTTCAGTCATTTGTCTATTTAAATTAGCTTGATTAACAGGAGTTTTAGCTGCAATAGATGCAAATGTATCAATAAATGGTTGTAATAGTTTATCATATGTTTGTCGTCTTGATTCAAAAGTTAATCGTTCTAACTCGCTTCTTTTATCATATTCACTTTTTAATAGCCATGCATATCCTGTAAAGCCAAATGTTAAAATTGCGATGAAAAAATCCTCTGATATGGAATATTTACCAATAATTACAAGATAAATTATATAGGTTAATGGTGCAATAAAAAAAATCGCTGGAATAGCAAGCAAAATTGTTTTTTTAGTCCAAAATTTTGGCATTATTTTTACCTCCAAAGAAACAATAAATTATGAGTATTTGTATTTATCGTGAAAAAATTGACTAATTAACTTTTACTCGTTAGTCAAGGAATCCTGACTAATTAGTCTGACCCTTAGAACCATATAATCTTAAAAAAAACGAAAGTTTTATTATTTATCATATGATGCAATTAATCAATGACGGAAAAAGAAAAATGGAGAATTTCGATAATTCAATTTATTTTTTGTATATTATTTGTTATAATGTTAATTCTTTCCACTGCTACAGGACTCATTTCAAATTCAATGAAAATAATATTGATAGTTTCTAGTGGAGTTTTGGGACTTTTGTCGTTATTTGGTATTGTCCCTGCAACGTTCAAGTTTCATCACTAAATGTATACAATGTAGGTGATGATTTGACAAATTATTTCCCTACAATTTGGATTCCAGCACTAGTCGGTTTATTATTATCGTTTTATTTTACATCAATGTATCTTGTATTTAAAAAATATCTTAACTTTAGTGATGGTTTCAAAGAAACCGTTCACACTAAACCATATGAAATTTTATCTTATGTTGGTACATGCCTTGTTGCAACGCCTTCCTTATCATTTGTACTATACATTTATACATCTTTAGCGTTTCATACTTTTCTAAAAGATTATTCAGTTGAACCGATGTTTCTCTATTTTTTAACTGCATCATTAGCCATTGGATTTCTAATGCTTGCACGAACGGCAGGAGCAAATGGATTGACATGGATAGCTTCAACTCTTCACTACATTGTATCGCTTGGAATTTCTGGTTGGATGATGTTTGGAATTATTGGCGCATTAAATTTATTTAATGTGTCACTCTTCAGTTTCGATGTTCCAAGTATGGAATTCATGATTAGTTTTACGATTTCTGGGATTATAGCATTATCAATAAATGAATTTTTGTTATGGTTACAAATAAATAAAAACATTGAAATTTTTAAAAATATTTCTCCCACTTTACCAATCCTTAACTTGTTTTCAAGAGTTGCAGAATTAAAAAATTATGTTGGACGGACACAGTTGATTAACCATGTAAAAGAATTAATAACAAAATCAGATAATGGCACTCTTGAAATATCATGGGTAACCGGTACATTAGATAAAGAAATTCAAAGAAGTATTTGCCGCTATCTATTTAATGATTCAAGAAATAATGTAAGAATCCGAATCTTATGTAGTGGAGAAATGTATGAATATCTCCAAGAAAACTTAATTGAAGATTTTAAAGATTTAGTACAAAAAAATAGAATTAATATTCAAGTTAAGCCATTTGACGCTGGTTTTTGGAGAGAAATTAAAATCGGAGATAAAGTTGTTTGCGGACTTACCACGGGCGATAAGCTTGAGGCAAGGACTGGATTCGACGCGATTCGCCCTTTAGATATTTTGTCAATTGCTTTTTTTGAATTTAACTGGTCTAGTATCAAGTCAGTAAAAACTAATACGGACATTTAATTTTAAAAAACTTCTATTTAACAAAATATTCCTTGTTTTAACTTGACTTTGTCAGATTCAATTTTTTGAGTCACCCCTCCACGCCATAAATGGCGTGGCTTCCCCTCAAGGGGAGAAAACACCTATAGGTGTTTTATATGGGTTCCAGGCGATTCATCCACGACATAAATGTCATGGATTTCTCGCTCGGATTGTGTTAAAATAGCCTGTGCTTCCTGTAGACTTGAGTTGAAAGATAGACTGACTGAAGATATGTTGCCAAAAATCAAAGATGAACTCTCTGAAATGTTCAAGGAGTATGCAGATACCTATAGGGATAGGATGATAGCGGGTGGAATTGCAAGATGGAATATTCCAATGCAACCCTTATCAGAAAAACATAATTTAACAATAGATGCGAACAAGGTCTTTAGAGAATTACTTGAAGTGGACAAGCAAAACAAGGAAATAGGTATCACCTGGATGTCTTCCGATGAAATTAAGAAAAGACCGAATTTGAAATACATCAGTGATTTTACTCTGCATAAAACATTAATCGAGTTAAATAATGCTAATCTCATTTTACAACGAAAAAATTATTCTGAATTGTTTGTCATCCATCACGAACAATAGTTGTTTTGATTGAAAATGATTTAGAATAATTTATAAATGAAACTACGCTGATTATAGTGAAAAAAAAAATGGACCCATTGATAACAATTTTAATTGCGATGATTGTTACTCTTGTCGGGGCGGTTATAAAATATTATAGTGACCGAGACATAGCTCCTCTTGTTGGTTTTTTTACCTTCATGTCGTTTTTCATCCCAGCAATGATTGCAATATTTAGCTATATCAATTCTTCAACCCATAGTATGGATATATCAATGAATTTTATTGATTCTTTTATGAAAATTTTCCTAGATTGGTTCCCTGGTTTTATATTGGGTGACGTCGGTGCGACACTCGCTTTCGCAATTTTAGAGAGATTTGGTATATCTCATTAAATAGAACTTGTAGAACTTCATTCATAAAAATATTAAATAATAGTCAAATTATTACATTTATTATGTGGATGAAGTAATCGGGGAGGACTTTTATGATAACCGAAACAAAATTTAAAGAGGATATAGCTAAATATAATAAATTGGAAAAAAGGGGAAGTTTCTACAATATGGCTATTAATCTTCTCGAAAATGGGTTTGAGATAGAAGCCTACGTTCTCATCCTTGCCACTTGGAATTTCGCTCGTTTTAGATACGCAGTAAACGACTTTGATATCGAGAACTTTAAGGAAAAAATCAAAGAACTTAACCCTTATTTTAACCAGTTAAAGAATGAAGATTTTAGAACCATAAATTTTGATAAATATAGAGAAGACATAAATAAGATATTTCAAACCCTATCTTCAATAAAAGGGATTGAATACACGGGAGCAGCAAAAATAATGCATCTCAAAAATAAATCCGTTTTTGTTATGTGGGATGGTTATATTAAAGGTGAAAAATCAAGGGAAGATTATAATAAACTTCAAATTGTGAAAAATGGGGATTGGAAGATTAAAAACTATGAAAACAATTCCGAGAGTTATCTCCAATTTCTTAAGGATATGCAAGGACTATTCAAAAATATAAATTTCCAAAGTAATGAAAAAACCTTAGCCAAAGCAATAGATGAATTTAATTTTGTAAATATAACCCTTCCTATCCAAGATATTATGAAAAATAAAAAGAAATACACATGAAAACAAATCAACAAAAATCCCAGAAGGACCATGACTGTACAAAATGCAAACTTATTCATTGCATCAACTTGTACGGAAAAGGAACTGAAGAAATGGAAGGCGGTGAAATCTACGTTTTAGACTATTGTTTGAAAAACAATGAATATACTCTCTGTGAAGGTGGTGGACTACTAGATGCTTTGTGTCAATTATTGAAAGAATTTAAAGATTTTACTTTTTATGAACTATTCTATCAATGTATACGAGACTTAAAAGCCTCTTTATTTCTTTTAATTTCAGGACATTATAGAGGTGCAATTCAGCTTCTTAGACCTGTAGTTGAAAATTGGTTAGCTGGCGTGTATTGGGATTCCAAACTCGCAGAATTTACTGAAAATAATGAAGAATATGAAAAATTTAGAACAGAAGAAAAATATGAAGTTAGTGAAAAAGAGTGGAACGAAGTTTTTGGAAACGAAAAAAAATCTACAAAAAAAAGACATCTCGACCAGGAATTCCTATCGAGCTGGATGATGAAAAGAGAAATAATAGATGGAGAATATAAACAAGAAATAAATACAATGTGTGGAAAACTGAATAAATATTTGCATCCTAATTTTTCAACGATGGATATAAAAAAAGCTGGTCGGGAAGGATATCCTGCGTGGGTAAAATATAATAAAAAAGAATACGAAAAATGCATGGGATTGTTCCAAGATACAGCAACTCTTCTACTCAATACCTTATTACAATATCTAACAATTTTCCCTTCCCCTAAAATGGATGATGAAGAATTTTTGAAAGAAGTCCTAGGACCAGTTATAGCTCTAAAAGATATTGAAAAAGATTCAGGTAGAGCTGTGATTCATTCAAAGAAACTACAACAATTTATAGAAGATATATCCCCACAACAATGATATTTCAGAGCCGATTCCTTCGTAAAAACATCTTGAAAAGAGGTCTTGAGGATATCTTTTTATATTATCGGTTCAGATGATTTTTTTATGACAGAAAAAACATCACAAGACAACATATCAAAAATACGAACTGAATTATATAGTGGAAAGACAAAACGGCAGATTGCAAATGAGTTGAACTTATCTTATTACGTTGTGAAAAAATACGGAAAAGAGTTCGTGACCTCAAAAAGAATTCCAGTTAAACTCGAACAAAAAATACGCCAAGAGGTATCAAGCGGCAAATCCAAGAGACGGGTCGCAGAGGAATTGAACCTCGCGTATGACACGGTCTACAAATACACCGCAGACCTTGGGCTCACCCACTATCAGAAATATGGAGACCTCGAACCGGAAACCATCGAAAAAATAAGGGAGGAAGTAAGCCGAGGAAAAACAAGGGTCCAGACTGCTCGTTCTGTGGGCCTTCCGTACTCAAAAGTGGAAAGGTTTACACGAGACATCCCAATGAACTGTGAAATAACCAAGGAACAGATGGAACAAATAAGGCGGGATGCAGCGCAGGGCAAACCAAAATCTATAATTTCCTTGGAGATGGGGATTCCGTATCTTACGGTTATGAGATATACTAGAGGCATCACCTTAAAGCAAACCCAGCCACTCCCCCAGGAAATGATACACCGGATACGGAATATGGTAAAAAATGGCAGACCAAAGCTTCATGTGGCAAAAGAGTTGCAGGTTTCTTTTTGGACAGTCCGCAAATATACAGAGGACATTACGACAAGAAGGTACATACATCATTCTCCTGAATTGATTGAGAAGATAAGGAAAAGCGTTGAGAGTGGAAATTCGAAAACTCAAACTGCCATAGATTTGGGTGTTTCTTTTAATATCGTCTGCCGTTACACTAGAGACTTACCGGGGAAGATTAACTCATGGCCAAGGATTTCTGGATGCGCATTACAATTATTGGAGGAGCTGGTGAAGAACGGATACGCACTCCACAGTAGTAGTTATGGATTCAAAGAGTTCCTTATTCTCAAGGAGCATTTTCCAAGCATCTTCAGAGTCAAACAATACAATAAGGTCGTATATTTTCTCGACGACAAATCAAAAATCGCAGCCAAAGCATTCTTAGAAGATATCAACAAGCGGATTATCAGCTATAAAAAATTGAACCAGATTGTGCGACCTTTTGGGATAGAGCTAGATAAGGGTGATAAGGATAAATTCATCACAAAAAGTAAAAACAGTAAATCTCATTGGAACCTTGTAAAAATCCAAATTAAATAGATATTACATAACATAAGAGGCAATATTGCTATACTCTTCTTTGGATTTCGATTATTTTCTCTTTATTAATTTGATGTATTTTATTTCCAGATTTGATTAATACAAATTTGTCAGACGATTCTGTTATCTTTCCGCGCCTAATTCTTGGATTGTCCGCTTGTCCCTCTAAATAGATAGTCCAAACTGGATATTTCACGTACATATAACCATAGTTTATGGCTATCAAAGTTTCAATTCCAAACCAATAAAAAAACGAGCTTAGGAAAAAAATAAATGAGTTACCCGAAATCAGAGATGAAATACTATTTATCGGATAGAGAATAATGTTATCTAAAAAAATTAACATGGGAAAAATAGTTAAAAAAGAAAATACTATCAGTAGTAACCATAATAACATTCTGTTGGACAATATTTTCTTTAATAGATTTTCCATAGGATGTGAATTGAAACGATTTCCTATTGAAAATAAAAAAATCTTCTTTGATAATATTCATGATAAGATAAGCATTTATTTCGAAGCTGTGTAGTTGTAATTGTAAAAATAATAATAGGTAAAGAGGGAATCAGTTCAATAAAAAATAATATACGGTTTGAAGTAGTTACTATATTTCCTAAAAATTCTTTCCATACCAGCAAGGTTTTTTCATTAGTAAAATACGGTGCTCTTATAAATGCATAGCAGAGAAAAGGTGTAATAATGAATAGTGCAGAAAAAAGAAAACCATGAATATAATAATCTATTTTATCTGATTTTGATATATATGCACTTGTAATAATTTTTCCAAAATATAGACAAAGTGCAGCAAATATACCTATGATAACAGGAATTGATATTCCTAAAATAGTTAATATATCTGACATAGCTCCGTTTATATATACGTCAACTCTTTATAATGCTTAAGGGTAATTCACAAAAAATTTTAAGATGTTTTTCTCCTTATGATTCATGTTTTCCTTCGTAAAAAGATACATTCGGAACTACTGAATAAATGATAAAGTTTATATCTCCTGGTTTATACTTTATATTTAGCTGGGCGTAGGTGGACGGCTGACGGTGACCTTTCGGGTTGCTGAGGAAAGTCCTCTCTCACTCTGAATCGGGATGTCGTGCAAGCGACTAAGGCGAGAGTCTTAGCAGAGGAACAGAAACGACACAGCCCTGGGATTATGCGATGATTCACCTGGTGATGAGGTCTTCTGGGGATTTGGTGAAACGGCCAATCTGCTCCTGGAGCAAGCCCAAACATCGGGATCAGTTATTCAGACTGCTCGTAGGTAGGGCGCATCAGACGAATGCCGTTAGAACAGAAAGAGGCTTACGGCCTACACCCAGCACTGCTTATATGAACTTTTTAAGATCGCAGAAAAAGGAGAAACCTATTCAGAAGTTATACAAAGATTAATTGATCACTATAAGGCAACAAAAAAATATTAGTCGCGTTGATAACCTTTAAAAAGTGATAACATATAAAAAATACCAAAGGAAACAAATGCTATCAAAAAAATTAATTGTGATTTTTGTTTGTTTATTCATCTTTTGTATGTTATTGTATCTATGGTCTGAAACAACTTTATTTTACAGTCAACCTTCGATAAATCCTATAAAAACCTACAGCAGAGTACAGGTTGAAGAAATTCCTATTACATTTCCTAACGAAACCCATTTACCGATGAAAACGTATGGCTTTAAACCCATAGAATATACAATTACCGATATGAAATTTACAATCAATAACGCTCTAAGTACTTCAGATGTTTCAATGCAAATACAATGTATAAATCTTACCAGAAACGTAAATTTTTGGGATTCTATAGTAACCGGATTGCTAGAGTTGAATGCGACAAGACTAAATGAATACAAAAAGGCGAATCCTCCAGATTTAAGAATAGAATGTCCATGCTTTGTAAATGGTTCTTCCTCATTTTGGATTCAAGTTCTAGATCAAGCAATACCGTCAAACTCTATCAGTTTGAATGAACCCTTTTTAAGACAAACATCGTTTAATACCTATGAGTGTAACTTTCTTTTTGATAATAATCTACAAACTATAGACATAAATAATGATACCTTTTTTTCAACCCCTTTACACCAAATCTCTTTTGATGTAAAAGTACCAAATAATTACGCAATTCAAGATATCGAAAAATACGATGTTTCTAAGAACGCGGAATCATTCACCACATTAAGTGAAATCCACTCTGGAGATACTTTTCATTTAATAATAACTGACAAGAATTTAGAACCAATTAAATCGGTTATTAGTGCATTTAGTTATATTGGATTTGCATCTACAATTCTAGGAATAATTATAAGTGAAATTATAGAACGCCGAAAAAAATAATAGAATTTTCACTATCGTTTCTTCTGTCATATAATTTCAATAAAAATTCATATTTTCTCCAGTTGCAAAGAGGCTTACGGCCTACACCCAGCACTTAGTTATTCTTGTCGCTCATCGTACAAAAGAAAGTAAATCTTTATTCCTATGAAATTATCTAAATATCGTAGGGTTCTTTTACTGGATGCCAATCAAATTCAACCCATGGAAAGAGGAATATGAATCGTATCCACTCGCCGTACAAATCTAAGTATACAAATCCCAGTATTGTCTTTGGGCCACTCCCTTTCCATGTATCCCAGTAATTTCCTATCCATTTATTTTTCCAAGGCCACAATAAATATTTTTGAAACCAAAATCCGATTCGACTATAATTTTTAAAGTTATTCTTTGTGAAAATGTTTCGAACGCCGCCGCATCGAATCCCGAGAGAACAATTTTCAATATCATTACCATAGACAATGGTATTGTCAGCTCCAAATTCTATTCCCATTTTACAATTGCTAATTCTATTAAAGGAAACATTCTGATGGTCGTGGCCATCGAAACTAATACCACTATCACGACATTCTGTGATAACATTTCCTATTATGACAAAACTACTAACGGGGCTATATGCCATAATGGCGATTCCATGAAGAAAGCAATGACTGATGTGATTGCCAATGATTCTAATATTATCTCTTGTATACGTAACATAAATCCCTGTGTGCGATGAATTCGTAATGACACACTCTGATATGGTAATATTGTTTTGTTCATAACTTGGAATATGATTTACGAAAATACCAGCAGTAAACAAAGTTTCAGTTTCTGGATTTTCAATGGTAAAATTCGAGACAACGACATGGCTTGCATCGATTTTAATGACTGTATCAATTCCGTTCCCTTTAATAAAAGGTTGTCCGCTATCATTACCTTCACCGAGTTCATGAGATACGCCAAGAAGACTCACATTATCTTTCCTTAGAAGAATCCCATCTTCAGGATACGTCCCACTATACACCTCGATCGTATCGCCAGGGCTCGAAGCATTCACGGCTTCCTTTATGGATGTAAAGTCTGCATCTCCAGGTTCATCATCAACCGTGATGAAAGCTTTACTATTCGTTTGTTTTAGATCCTTTATTTGTCCAGATGTTGCAGATGGAATCATACAAACGCCTATGAAAAGGAAAATAACAGCTACTACCAAACCTTTCTGAATCATTACCTTTCCCCATATTTTCATAGAGGTTGTGTTATTTAAACGTTTCTTTAAGGGATCTGTTGTATTCATAATAATGGATTGCGCTTCTGACATGTAAACTCTTTAAAATTATTATTTTTCTCCTGTTGCAAAGAGGCTTACGGCCTACACCCAGCACTTAGAAACATAATCTTTATTACTCGATGCATATTCTTTCTTTATTCAAGGTAAGATTATGAATAAATATCTTATGATATTCACTGTAGTTGCATTTTTCATTTTAATTGGATTAAGTGGATGCATAGAAGAAAATCTTACACCAAATATTCAATTTAAAAAAGAAGAAGGATGGCTTAGAGTTATATCAGTTGACCGTGAAGTAAACTGGAGTGATATAAACATTACAATTTCAGCGGGTAAGTATTCTGATATACAATTTTCTCCAGCACCTCAGATGTCAATGACATACAGTTATGAAAACGACACTGCCTGTCCAGATAACTGGCTTACTGTGACACCAGGAAATGCTATACATTTTTTATTATTTAATGAAAACATCGCTGTTCAATTAAAGTGGATACCAACAAATAAAATAATTGGAGAATGGAATTTTCCATAATATAGAAATATTACTTCGATCGGTTCAATTTTATACATTGATATCTCAGTAGCTAACATTTTTTAGTGCATCCCCTGTTGACATTCATGGGATGATCATCAATGGGGATGCACCAAACACACACATATCTAGAAGAGACTATTTTAAACTTATTCACAGCACTCAATGTAC
>Ga0315280_10010517_pt1 | contig 11588 bp, 13 predicted proteins | sample YL17G06_40_MG_FD_203697 | JGI IMG/M metagenome (GOLD analysis project Ga0315280, IMG submission 203697) | Sediment microbial communities from Yellowstone Lake, YNP, Wyoming, USA - YL17G06_40 | ecosystem: Environmental > Aquatic > Freshwater > Lake > Sediment | place: USA: Wyoming | collected... | reverse complement strand
GGAAGAAAAGGGCTATCATGTTGTAAATCAAATGACTCCAGCCACTGTGTAAAAATATTGAAGTTACGATAATGTAATATTTCCCACCCAAAAAATTGCTTGTGCTGAACCCGTAGTTTGAAATGAAATAATCAAGATTGTTTAGTGATATTATGAAAATTAAAGTCGTTATTATGATCAGCGAAATGGTTAATTTCATGCTTTACAATTATAATTTACTATGGGAAGTATATCAAACTCAATAGAAAAAAAAGCGGCTGCTCTCCTCAGAGAAGGTAGAGTAAAAAAAGATGTAGAAACTGATAGAAGAATTCATTTTTTAGTTCATGGTGAGACGGATGATCATATTGTTGTTTACGACAAGGTTAAGGAAGAATGGTCATGTGATTGTAAATTTTCCTCGCTTCGTGAAAAAGAATGTTCTCATGTTTATGCTAGCAAACTTTTGTTGAAGAAGTGAAATAAAAGAAGAACTTGATTTTTAAGAAGAATTTAGAAATCTAACTCATCTAATTCTTCAATCTCTTCTTCTGACTCTTCCTCTGGTTCTTCATCTTCTTCGTTTTCTTCAACTATAGGTTTCCTTGCCATTTTTATCTTGATTTAATTGAAATCTAGTATTTTTAAAGTTTACGCTCTGTGTTCTGAAATGATAATTTAAGGAACCAATCTTTCAGGGTCTCTTGTGAACAGCACAGCTTCCCTGATGTTATCCAAATCCAAAAGCTGATGTGTGAACCTTTCGATTCCTATGGAAAATCCTCCCATTGATGGAACTCCGTACTTGAACACTTCAGTGAACCATTTCATGCTTTCAATGTTCATCTTCTTCTCTTTTAACTGTTGGATAATTTTTTCATATCTGTGTTCTCTCTGACCACCGGAAGATTGTTCTACTCCTTTGAAAATCAGATCTATGCTTCTTGCCCATATCGGCTCTTCATCTACTCTCATTACATAGAACGGTTTTGCTGCAAAAGGGAACCTATTAACAAAAAAGAAATCTGTTTTATATTTTTTCTTGACATATTTTCCTAAAAGTTCTTCAGACTCCCTGTCATAATCTTGCCCAAAGGGAATCTTCTTTCCTAATTTTTCTAATATGTCATAGATTTTTGGAAATCTTAACTCGGGGAAAGGTGTTTTGGGTATGGTTATCTTTTTACCTAACAACTCCAACTGCTCTCCACATTCTTTCTTTATTTTTTTCAAAGCAGAAATTACAAGTCCTTCTTCTACACGTATGACATCATTCTCATCTTTTATGAAAGCTATCTCGGGTGCGATAGTTCTGTGTTCTGTTAAGTGCCTTATTGTATGGCTTTTTTCCGCCCTCCAGCTCGGTCCAGTATCAAAAATTTTATCAAATCCTGCAGCTATGAGCAGTTCTCGATGTAATTGTGGATCTTGTCTCAGATAGGCCTGTTTGTTAAAATATACGACCGGAAATACTTCTGATCCACTTTCTGACATGCCACCTAGAAGGGATGGTGTAAAGACCTGAATAAATCCTTTTTCTCTTAAATATTCTTCCATACCTTCGACAATCTTTGATTGTATTGTGAAAATTGCTAGGTTTTTAGGGTTTCTCAGGTCAAGAGAACGCCAGTCCAATCGTGTATCGAGATTCGCTTTGGTAACTTGCCTAGGGTCAATAGGCAGTGATACTTGTGCTTTGTTTACAATTTCTATTTCATCTGGGATAATTTCCACTCTACTTTTCGTTGACTTACTCTTCACTACCTTACCTTTTACTGAAATCACATCCTCCTGGTGAAGTCCTTTTACTATTTCGATGAGTTTTTCAGAACTTTTTCCTTTTACAACTACTTGAGAAATTCCTCCTCTATCCCTCAACAAAACGAAATTGATGCCACCAAGAGTTCTACAATCATGTACCCAGCCAGACAGAACTACAGTTTTACCTACGTTATCCTTCAGCTCATTTGTGTAATGCGTTCTCTTCAGCATAATCTCAATTTCCTTGATAATTATTATTAGCTTTTATCAAAAAGAATTTTGATTTTTTATCTTATATTGTAAAGAATTATCCATGTGACTAACCATATCAAGACGAACGCCATGAATCCCGTGTAAAATATTGACCTACTTTTTCTCGATTTGATGAATTTGAAAGATAGTACTTGGAAAATAAAATAAATCAAAAGTGGGAGTGAAATCGATAGAGTCAGATCTCCAAATAATTTTGACAAAAATCCTGATAAAATACCAAGTCCGACGAACAGTATAGTAAGTGTTTTTTCCACGTTCACGATTTTTCCTCTATACAATTTTCTTTTTTCTTTTTAAATAAAAAGTCTTTCAGCTTTCTCTGCCAAGAGTCTTTATTCAAAATCTCACTTTCAACCCAGGGCTGAAACTTCTTACCTTCCCTTTTAAGTCTCTCGGCTATGTCGCCTACAGAAGACCAGTGCCACCTTACGTATGGAGAAGGTTCGGCACCGTAAAGTATGTTTTTTTCCACAAACTCAATGGCTTTAGGGTCTGAGGGGTAACCGTTAATCAATTGTATATCGAGCTTTCTATTAAGTTCTTCTACCTGCTTGTCCCTCTCCACCTTGGCTATTATGCTGGCTGCAGAAACTATTGGTATGCTTTCATCGAGGTAATTATCCACAACAATTTTTGACTTCTTTTTTTCAGGATTCTTTAAGAAACTTAATATCAATTTGATAAATTTATCTGGCTTCATGCCACCATTGTTGATCTTCTGAGGTGCGTCTATGAAAATTTTATCAAAATTTGTCATTTCAATTATCTCGGCTATTTTCATGGCCTCTATTTTGTTGAGATTGACCTTCTTTTTTATGTAAGAGTATATTTTACAAGCCGGAACTCTTAGAATTACTATGTCTTTTGCAATCTTTTCGATTTCTTTTGCCAGTTCTTCTCTTCTTCTAGGACTGAGTTCTTTCGAGTCTTTCACTCCAATTTTAATCATATCTTTTTCATATTTTTTATCTATAATTACACCTGCTAAAATCATCGGGCCTATTAGTGACCCTCTACCGCTTTCATCTATTCCCGCTATCAGAAATTTTTTAGCCATCGTCTCGCCTTTTTACAGCCAGTTCTTTATTCCGATTTTAAATATTACGGTGTCTTCAAATAAATCCCATAACATATGGAGAAAGAATGCTACAAAGACTAAACCTAATTTATAGTATTGTGGTATCAGCAGAAGGAAAACTCCAAACAAAGAAATCAAAAATAGATATAAGTTGTGTAAAGGATAACTTTTCCCTTCACGAAATTTTAACACAGTATCCAGCCAGTGCCTGAATCCTTTCTTGTTGAAATAACAAAGATGATCTAAGTCAATTATGAAAGTTGTTAAGAAGACTATTAAAAAATTTTCAAAGCTCAAATTAAAAAAATACCATAATAAAAAGGGAGTGACCAAATGGACAAAACTGTGAAACACGGCATATGTAAGGCGCATGATACTATATTTGATTTTGAAGAAATAAAAAATCTCATTTTGAATGGAAAAGAGACGGAAGAAATTCTGAAATTTTAAAAGAAAATGATTTTAAAGTTGATTGTAACTTCAGATTCAAAACTGAGAGAAGATATGAAATTGATATTGTTGCGAAAAGATATGGAATGATTCTGTGTATAGATTGTAAAAGTTGGAGTAGGGGTAGGTATAAAAAATCTGGTTTGAGAGAAGCAGCTAGGCTACAGGAAGAAAGGGTTAATGAATTAAAAAAATTTCTGAAAAAAAGTTTGACGAAGTATATGAAATTCAAAAAAGAAAAGAAAATTAGATTCGTTCCACTTGTGATAACACTATTCGAGGAAGATTTGACGAGAGAAGGATCAACGGTATTTGTGCCTATATGGAAGCTTAATTCTTTCCTTCAGGAAATAGAAAATTATATTTAAACTTTGCGAAAGGTATAAAAAAGATATTTATATAGTTTTAGTGAATAAATATAAACTAATTAATGATATATTTTTAGGTGACAAAATGCCAAAGTCTTTCAACATAAGGATAGAAAACATTGTTGCATCTGCTGCTCTTGGAGTTGAAGTTCCTCTTGAGAAGATTGTTTCTAAGCTCGAGGGTATGGAATACGAGCCTGAGCAGTTTCCTGGGTTGGTTTACAGGATGGAAAAACCTAAAGCTGCTGCATTGATCTTCGGATCTGGTAAGATAGTTTGTACTGGAGCTAGAAACATGGATGATGTCAATGAGGTTTTCAAGAAGGTTGTGAAAATCGTACAAAAAACTGGAACGAGGGTGCCAAAGGGCTTTAAAGTACAGATAGAAAATATTGTTGCATCTGCGAAGCTTGAAGGTGGTTTGAATCTTGACACTATAGCTTTTAAACTAGAAAATTCTGAGTACGAGCCTGAGCAGTTTCCTGGGTTGGTTTTAAGAATGGATGAACCTAAGGTCGCATTTTTGCTGTTCGGATCGGGAAAAATAGTTTGCACGGGCGCTAGAAGCGTGAAAGATGTAAACTTGGCAGTCGAAAAAGTTCACAAGAAGTTGAAGTCTATAAAGGCCATGACCAAACCGCGTGCTTAATTAATTTTGAACCTCCATACTTTTTTCTGAGTTCTCATAGGCAAACGAAAAGAATAAAATACTACCTATGCTATTAAACAAATAGCATGGAAAGAGAAGAAGTCATAGAAAAATTTGCTGAATTCTTGAACGAATTCTATAAACAAGACCTAGCTCAAGCCATAAATGAGGGAAAAAAATCTATTTTTATTGATTTCTCTTCTTTAGACAGGTTTGACATGGAACTTTCTGATTATTTGTCTGAAAACCCAGAAGAGGCTATAAGTCTGGCTGAAGAGGCGACAAAGCAACTAGATGTAGGCATGACCGAAGCTAAGATAAGAGTTAGATTTTTCAACCTTCCAGAAAGCAAGGAGATAAGAATAAGAAAAGTTCGTGCAGAACATATAGGAAAGATGATTGTAGTTGAAGGTTTTGTCAGAAGAGCCAGTGAAATAAGACCGGAAGCTTCTGAAGTGATATTCAAATGCCTGGAGTGTGGTGCCCAGATAACTGTTGTGCAAACTGAAATTAGCATTCGTCCACCAACTATTTGTGATAACTGTGATAATACTAAAGGTTTCAGAATGGTTGGTCAGAAGCTTTATGATGCTAGATGGATTGTTATTGAGGAACCTTTTGAAATAACCACAGGTGAAAGACCCTCACAGCTGAAAGTTTACCTGAAGGAGGATCTAACATCCCCGAGGATGCAGAATAAAACAGAGCCGGGCAACAGGATAAAAATCGTGGGGGTGTTAAAGGAACTGCCCAGAAGGTTTAAAGGAACCACTTCAAGGCAGATGGAAATTTTTCTAGATGCTAACAATATAGAATCTGTGGAGATTGAGTGGGAAGAATTGGAAATCACACCAGAAGACGAGCAAAAGATTTTGGATTTTGCAAAGGACCCAGAGATTTATAACAAACTAGTTCTGTCTGTAGCACCTGCCCTGTGGGGAATGGAGGATATAAAAGAAGCCATAGCACTGCAATTGTTCGGTGGTGAATTGAAAACATTGAAGGACAAATCAAAAATCAGAGGAGACATACATATTTTGTTGATTGGTGACCCTAGCTGTTTGGTTGGCGATGAAAGAGTTATCCTGGGAAATGGAGCGACAGTTAAGATAGGTTCTTTGGGGTCTTCACACCTTGAAAAAATTCATGTTCCTGTTTATTTAGCTGAAGGGTATAAGCGTGGCCTTGCCACCATTTTCCATAAATTTGAAAATCAACCGATAATCGAAATTATAACAGAGAGCGGCAAAAGTATAAAAGGCACTTTCAATCATCCTTTGCTGACTAAAAAAGGTTGGAAACGCTTAGATGAAATGGAAGTCGGTGATAAGGTTAGAACAATAGCTTGGATACCGTGTAGCATTCATAAGTATGTGAAGACCAACTGGCAATTGGACCCAGAACGACAACGAGGCAAGAAAGTCAACATACCAGAAATAGTTAATGAAAAGCTTGCCAGCATTTTGGGATACTTGCTTGCAGATGGATATGTGCAAAAATATAGAGTAGGGTGCACGTTCAATTACAATGAACTTGACCTGATACCCAAAATGCAAACCTTTTTCAAAGAAGTTTTTGGTGTAATTCCAAGATTCGATTATCACAAGGAAAAAAGTGGAACTAATGTAGAAATGGTTTTCAATTATAGAGGTTTGGCCGATATACTCAAGTTCATAAAAATAAAAAGGATGCCCGATATCATAATGTGCTCGAAGAATAGTGTTGTTGCGGCATTTCTTTCTTGGCTTTATGATGGTGATGGTTCCGTGATAGCTGGAGGTAGAGGAAAGAATGGCATACTTTACAAAGCAAAGGACATTGAATTATTACGAGATATACAAATTCTATTGCTCAGGTTTGGTATACACTCCAGAATATATGGAAATAATCTTATGATAAGGCAAGCTGACTCTATTTTGAAATTTATGAAATTCATCAGTTTCAACAGCGCTAAAAAGAAGAAAAAGTTGGTTGAACTAAAAGATAAACTAAAGAAGCTTCCACGAAAGAGACACAAAAAATATTGGGAAAAAATAGTTAAAATAATCCATCATCCACCAGAAATTGTCTACGACATTGAAGTGCCAAAATACCACAAATTCGTTGCCAATGGAATAGTTTCACACAACACGGCAAAATCAGCTCTGATGAAAGTTGTTTCAGGACTCATCCCGCGTGGAAGATATGTCTCGGGAAAAGGTGTTACAGGAGCAGGACTGACTGCAGCTGTTGTTAAGGACGAGGAATTAATGGGTGGTTGGGTCCTCGAGGCCGGAGCGTTGGTTCTTTGCAACAGAAGCCTGCTTTGCATAGACGAGTTCGAGAAGATCGAGAAAACTGATCAGATAGCACTCCACGAGGCGATGGAACAGAATACGATAAGCATAGCAAAAGCAAGTATTGTTGCAACCCTACCTGCACAAACAGCAATATTAGGGGGTGGAAATCCAAAGCTGGGTAGATTTGATAGTTATATGCCAATAAAAGAACAAATCGATCTACCAGAAACAATATTGTCGAGGTTCGATTTGAAATTCGCGCTAAAAGACATACCAAATCCTGAAAGAGATCTGAAAATCGCAGATCATATATTGAAAATGAGATATTTCGAGGAAGAGGAATCAAAGCCAGTGATAGATGGAGATTTGCTGAAAAAATATGTTTCTTATGCAAGAAAGCACTGCCATCCCAAATTTAGTAAAGAATCTGCAGAAGTAATAAAAAATTTCTATCTTGAGTTGAGGAGTAAATCTGGAGAAGATTCTGCTATAGCAATCACACCAAGACAATATGAAGCTCTTTTCAGACTCGCAGAAGCGTCGGCCAAGGTACAGTTGAGAAATGAGGTTCTTGTTGACGATGCGTTGAGAGCAGTAAATCTGATGAAAAAATCTCTTAGAGATTTTGGTTTCGAGCCCACAACTGGACTGTTTGATATAGATAGGGCAGAAGGACAAAGAACGACTGCCGCACAGAGGGGAAGGATTAAAATAATTGAAGAGATAATTAAAAATCTTACCGCTGAACTTGGTAAGGAGATTCCACAAGAAGAGGTTTTAAAGAGGGCTAGAGAACAAGCTGTGGAAAATCCAGAAGAAATAATGAATAAGATGATGAGAGAGGGATGGGTAATCTTTCCTAGACCGGGATTCATCCAAAAGATATGAACAATTATTTTGGGGTACTTGAAAAAATGGTTGTAAAAAGGTTACCTGCAATCAAGACAAGAATTTACGACATAGTTAACGGAAAGTTTTACCCAGGTAGTAAAGAAAATCTCAACCCGAGTTACATCATAACTCCGTTCGGTGAAAAAATTTCTAGAGTGAATTCAGTAGCAACTGTAGTGGAAAAATTTATGAGCTCTGATGGAAATTATGCCTCGGTTACCTTGGATGATAGTAGTGAAACTGTAAGGGCCAAAGTGTTTAAAGACAGTGTTGGGCTTTTTTCCGGAATAGAAAAAGGCGACATGATTCTGATCGTAGGCAAGGTGAAAGAATACAACGGGGAGATTTACATAAATAGTGAAGTTGCGAGCAAGATTAAGAATCCGAATGAAGAGAACCTTAGAAAGCTGGAAATTCTTCAAAAGCTTATCAGACAGAAAATTTTAGCCGAAGAGATAAGAAACCTTGCAGAGAATGTCAGTGAGGAAGAGGTTTTAACTTATGCAAAAGAAAAATATAATCTTGACAGAGAAAGCGTTCAGTATATCATCCAAAGCAAAAAGCAAGAAGTGGATTACAAACCAAAGGTTTTGGAGATAATAAAAAATCTGGATAAAGATGATGGAGTGGAAGTGGGAAAATTGTTCGAAATATTGGACTTACCGGAAAATATAATCGAAAGGACTATAAATGACTTGTTGTCTTCGGGTGAGCTATTCGAGCCTTCATTGGGAAGATTGAGGAGAGTCGGATGAACGAAGAATACAAAGAACTTCTTAAAAAAGCCATGGAAAAAATGCCTAAGAAAGTTCCTGTGGCAGACAGGTTCCAGATACCTCAAGTCGTCAGCGAGATTCAGGGGCCAAGAACAATAGTTAGAAACTTCAATGAAATTGCACAAGTTCTAAGAAGAGAGTCAGCACATTTTGCAAAATATCTCACGAAAGAACTGGCGGTTCCAGGAAACATCCAAGGCAATCTTTTTATTCTCCAAGGAAAATTTTCCCGTGAAATTCTGCAGAAGAAAGTAGAGAATTATGTAAAAGGATTTGTGTATTGTAAAGTGTGTGGTGAACCAGATACGAAACTCATCAAAGAAAATAGATTTTTATTCATGAAATGTGAGGCGTGCGGAGCGAAGTCGCCGGCAAAATCATGATGGTGAAAGATTTGTTTTGGATAAATGCATTCCAGACAAAATTTAACACAGTAGTAGCAATCTGTGATGAAGAAGTTTTGGGTAAAACGCTTAGGTTCAAGAACTTCAAGGTTCAAATTTCTAAAAAGTTCTACTGCGGAAAGCTTGCCGACGAGAACATAGCTGTGAAGGCGCTCGGGAAAGCTACGATAGGAAATCTTTTCGGAAATAAAATAATCGATATTGCGGAAAAAAACGGTTTTATTACAAAAGAAAACATTATTTTTATTGATGAAATCCCGCATGCGCAGTTCGTCAAGCTTAAGGAACAAATCTAAGATGAGAAAAGCACAGTTCTTCATTCTCTCTGCTTTTACGATAGTGAGCATAATGTACATCATAAGTAGATGGATGGAACCCTTGAACATAGTTGACACTTCTTCAGCTGCTCTTATCGATGAACCATTTATTTTCAACAACATAGTAGAGAAGGTCAGGTTAATTGTTAATACTAGTAAGAGCTGTGATGATTTACGACTCAATCTAGATGAATATAAAAATTTTGTAGAATCTTTTTTATATGAAAAAAGTATGATCATATTTCAGTATCAAGAAGTTTCTCCTTGCAAACTGCCCGACGGGACAGAAATACCAGCGACTATAAATTTTAACATAACACTCAACTCCAACTACGCATCGATAAATAGTAAATTCTCAGAGACATGGCTGCCTGTACAATAATCTTTTATAAAAACCCAGTTCTTCAGCTAAGATTGCAGGGTGCAGCAACTCTTACCCAATATCCATATCCCTTTGAGATAGAAGTTGAAAGCTCCCATCCCTGAGTAGTTGGGTTCCAATAATAAGGCCCGCCTGTTATCGTACATCCTGTTAAAGAATTGACGGTTCTATCTGTAGAAAATGAACCAATCATGTTATACCCGTCTTTCAGATTGGTAACGGTCGCAACTCCGTTGGTGTTGATGTTCACTATGCAATCATTGCTATTTCGTGAATAAATCCAATAACCTTTGCCTCCAACAAGCTGATTCCAATAGGACGATATGTAAGTATTGCTCCAAGGATCATAATTTCTGAAAACTCCTGAAAATATGTTACAGCTGTCAGAAGCAATTGATGCCATGCTTTGAGCAGGTATAGAAATTAGATTCCATTTTGGTTTTATCGTGAATGAATATGAACCTGATGGAATAGTGGTTGTTGTAGTAGGTATTGTCGTCGTAGTGGTAGTTGTGGTTGTTGTGGTAGTCGGTGTCTCTTCTGATCCGACGATAGTCGTTGGCTCTGGTGAAGAATATTTTCTAATTCTAATATTGTCATAGTAAGCCTCTATGCTACCATATCCCACGTTGTTATCGTATCCGCCACCAACGCCTAGATAAACATTAGTCACACCAATGTTGCTCAGTTGGGTTGACTTCTTACTCTCTGAATACCATACACCAGTTGTATCTCCAACATCAACGGTTGTATTAGTTGAATCAATCCCTATTCCAGCTGCTGCGCCTGTAGAAATTGAGTTATCTCTCCACTGATAACCTGATTGATACTGATCTTTTAATCGTATCATTTTATAACTACCATCAGGAAGTTTAAATGCTACATGCGCATGGACAACCCAGTAACTAGCTGGTGTATAGAGTGTTTGTAAATAATATTCAAAATCAACTGAAACATTTGTTGGAGTTGGTAAACTATAAGCTATATCCGAATAGCCTCCAACATAAGTTGAAGTTTGTCCCAAGGAATTTCTGATCTCCTTTTCGTAGAGAACACCTGCTCTTCCACCTCCTGTGGTATTAGAAGTTGATTCAACTGAAACATCAAGATAATTTCCACTATACCAAGTACCGCCAGCCATAACGTTTGCATATCTGCTACCATTCGTGCTTGAAGAACCAAAGTCGTCAAATTTGATGAACGTGGCAGTCCCATTACTTAAACTCGTAGCCGTTGGATTTCCATAATACATGTATATGTTTTTTGTCGAACTACTGGGAATAGAAGGAACTTTTATCCAAATTTTTGTAGAAGCAGAATTACAGCCAGATTCTGCCCAGTAAGGTAATTGAGTGGCTCCATTGCTATCAGTAAATCTTATATCTCCACAATCGCTACGCATCTTATTAGCAGAAATTAAGCTTGCAGTATCTAAATTAACCAAAACTTGATAATCTGTTAAGGCACCTCCGCTATTTGAAATTGTTATTGGTTTTCTGTAAGACCAACCTGAGAGCCAACCTCCGGCTCCAGGAGTTTCTTCTGTTCCTACGCTTGTTGTCGGTTCTGGTGAAGTGTATTTCCTCATGTACACTATGTCCCAGTAGGCGTAACCACCGCCGTACTCGTTCCCCATCAAGTGGACGTAAGCAGAGTCCAGATCGGTTATGGTCGTGCTGGACTGATTCACATTATTTACAAAAAGAGAGAATGTTGTGCCTGTCTTTCTTATTTCTAAATCGTAGTAGTTATTTACGGGACACTGATAATCGCCCCTCGCAACTACAGTACGTGAACCACCCGACCACGTGGAAAACAGCCACCCGTATGTATTGCCGTGCATCCAACCGTGTACTGCACGGCCGCCCGACGTGACTGGTACGGCTTGGCTGGATACTAGAGCACCTACCTCGTTATTGGCGACAGCAGTCAGTTTCATTCTGGAATACAGTACCCAGTCCGAAGAGCCTTGATTAACTTG
>Ga0315280_10010516_pt1 | contig 11588 bp, 3 predicted proteins | sample YL17G06_40_MG_FD_203697 | JGI IMG/M metagenome (GOLD analysis project Ga0315280, IMG submission 203697) | Sediment microbial communities from Yellowstone Lake, YNP, Wyoming, USA - YL17G06_40 | ecosystem: Environmental > Aquatic > Freshwater > Lake > Sediment | place: USA: Wyoming | collected... | reverse complement strand
CTCAGCGGCCAGCCGGCGAGCTTCTGGGTTGCGGCCACGGGCAACGCGCCCATCAGGTATCAATGGCAGAGGAACGGCGTGGACATTCCGGGAGCCACCGCGAACTGGTTCACCGTGCTGGCGACCACCCTGGCCGACAACGCGGCAACGTTCCGAGCCGTGGTCAGCAACGATTCAGGCAGTGTCACCAGCGCCTCGGCGACGTTGACGGTGAATGCCGCGCCCGCTGGCCCCACGATCACTACGCAGCCGGCGGACCAGGCGGTGATCGCCGGGCAGCCTGTCAGCTTCACAGTCGCCGCCACGGGCACTCCGCCGCTTAGCTACCAGTGGAAGAAGAACGGTATGAACATCGCCGGCGCCACCGCTGCCTCGTTTGCGATTTCGGCGGCCATCTCGGCCGACTGCGGCGCGAGCTTTACCGTGGTGGTCGCCAACGGCGCCGGCAGCGTCACCAGCACCCGGGCGACGTTGACAGCGACCCCCGCGGCCGGAGCCCCCATCATCCTCGCGAATCCAGTGCGAGCGCGGGTGCTCACGAACCAGAGGGCGACCTTTTCGGTCACCGCCTGGAGCGCATCGCCGATGAGCTATCAGTGGCAGAAGGGGACGTTCGCCGGGCACATGACAGACATCCCGGGTGCGACTGAGGCCACCTACACGACTCCCTTGACCACGCTCGCCGACCACTTGACGCTGTTTCGAAGCGTGGTCTCGAACTCGGCCGGCAACGTGACCAGCGCCGATGAGATGCTTTTCGTGACGAGCGCCCCAACGGCGCCCAATAAAATCACCAGTGCCATCACTGCTTCCGCTCAAGTGGGAACCCCGTTTAACTACACCATCACCTCCTCAGGCGGCACGACGCCGACTACTTACAGTGCCAGTCCGCTACCGGCCGGGCTGTCGGTGGACGCGGCCTCTGGCCAGATCTCGGGCACGCCGGCCGCTGCTGGCACCACCAGGATCGTGATTCAAGCCAGCAACAGCGCAGGCAACATTTCCCGCGTTCTCACGCTGACGGTGACGGTCACTGCGCCGGTCGTTTCCATAGATTCATGGCGGTCTGCCAGGTTCGGCGCCGGCGCGACCGACCCCTCCATCGCCGGAGACATGGCCGATCCCGATGGCGATGGCTACACCAATCTCGACGAATTCAACTTCGGCTCCGAACCGCTCAATAGCGCGAGCGTACCCGGTGCGCTCGCCGCCAGTCCGTCCGCGCGCGACTTCGGCTCCGTTGCCGTCGGCTCGTCCGCGCAAGCCACGTTCACCATCACTAACACCGCCGGCAGCAGCCTCAGCGGCAAAGCCACCGCCGGCGGCGGCCCGTTCGCCATCGTCTCCGGCGGTTCATTCACGGTGCCGGCTAACGGCTCGGCCGACATCGTCGTCAGCTTCACGCCGTCGAACACCGGCGCGTTCAACGGCCAAGTCACCTTCACCAGCAACGGCGGCAGCGCGACCGGAAAGCTCACCGGCACCGGCACACCTGCCGTGGTCGGCCTTCCTAAACCGCCGCGGAGGCGAGAAGGATAAAGCGAGGTCAGTTGGCCGGTTTTTCCGGTGTCCGCACCTGGGCGGCGTGGCCAAAACCAGATTCGCAAAGCGTTTCAAGATTCCGGCACGCGAAGGAATGGCCTTGCAGTTCCGGTCGGAGTTCTTCAATCTCCTGAACCACACCAACTTCTGGTCACCCAGTTCCGACATCACGACAGCGGCGTTCGGAACCATTCGTTCGGCGCCTCCCGCGCGGCAGATTCAGTTCGCCCTGAAACTGCTCTTCTGATCCGCTGCGATTTGGAGTGCGGCCAGGAGCGCAAGGATGAATTCGACCATAAACGCACGGATGTAACATGCCGTAACGCCGCCCCAGCACGCCAAAGGCTCCGGACGGCAGGTCGCTGATTCCCAAAAGCCATGAGGTTTTGGCTACAGACAGGCGTCCGTTCCTTCTTGCATTTGCCTTCAGCAACGTAGTATAGAGCACACACGCGGGAACGCTCAGGTCCATCGGAACACGTCCGTCAAAGCTGTCGGCAGATCATGGTGCGGGCCGGTGGATACGCAAGTGGGGAGGCTGAAGACAAGGAGTTCCAGACATGCGCAAAGGTCTTTTGGCCGTCATGCGGTTTCATCTGTGGGTTGCTTTCGTCCTGCTCAGTTTGGCGCCGATGGTTCAGGCACAGGAATACCGTGCCAAGGTGCAAGGTATCGTCACCGATACATCGCAGGCCGTCGTGCCCGGCGCGCAGGTGGCGCTGCTCAACACCCAGACCGGCGTGCGCGTCACGCGGGAAGCCAATGCCAACGGCCAGTACTTGTTCGACGTGGTGGAGCCGGGCGCCTACGCGCTGCTGTGCGAGCGGACCGGCTTCAGCAAGTTCGTCCAGGAAAAGTTTACGGTCCAGGTGCGCGACGACATCACCATCAACATCACCCTCAAGGTAGGGCAGGTGAGCGACACCGTGACCGTCACGGCGACACCGGTCGCGGTGCAGTTCAATTCCGGCGGCTCCGAACTGATGGTGGACCGCACGATGCTCGACGAGTTGCCGCAGATTTCGCGCAATCCGTTCAGCCTGGCCAGCCTCGACCCGTCGGTGATCCAACGCGGCTCTTTCCCGCCGAACAGACGATTCCCGTTTTACATGTTCTCGTCGAGCCTGCAGGACGTGGGCGGCCCAACGCAGGGCAAGAACCAACTGCTGTTGGACTCGGCGCCGCTGATGATCGGAAACAAGGGCTCCTACGCGCCGCCCATGGATGCCGTCCAGGAATTCACCGTGCAGCAGAACACCGTGGATGCTCAGTATGGCCGCAGCGCCGGCGGCGTCATGAGCCTGGCGATGAAGTCCGGGACCAACGACTTCCACGGCACGGCCTACTATTTTGGACGCAATCCGGCTTTGAACGCGCGTGCCAACGCCATCGCCAACACCCTGAACCTGACCCGTAACAACATCATGGGGGGCACACTGGGAGGGCCGATCAAGAAGAACAAGTTCTTCAATTTTGTGAGCTTCGAAGATTGGCGCGCAACGGAGTTTGAACGACAGATCAACCGGACCCAGCCGACCGCACTCGAAAAAGCCGGCGATTTCTCAAAGACACTGAACCGCAACGGCGGCCTGCTCACCGTCTACGACCCGTGGACTACGGTGCTGAATACTGCGACCAACACCGCCACGCGCACGCCGTTTCCCGGCAACGTCATCCCCGCCGCCCGCATCGATGCGACCGCCAGGCGCGTCATGCAGGATGTCTTTTTGCCCAATAACCCGGGCGACGACATCATGGGCACGAACAACTTCAAAGCCGGCTATTTCTCTCACCACAGCTATTGGAACTTCTCCGATCGTATGGACTGGAACCCCAACGACAAGTGGAAGGTGTACGGGCGCTTCAGCCGCTTCCAGGAAACCACGACTCCCAACTACTACTCCTCAAGTCCGGGCCTCGGCATGGACGGCGGCCTCATGAACAGTCAGAACATCACCGCCGACGCCGTCTACACCGTCAACCCGCGCATGTTCTTGAACCTGCGCTGGAGCGCGGCCTGGCTGTGGGACGATTTGAGGGATACAAACTCCGAGATCACGGAGAAAGACTTGGCTTCCATGTGGCCTGGCAACCCCTGGTACCAGCCGTACCTGAAGGAGGTTCCACATATCTTCTATCCTGCTTTCGGCATCATCGGCCGCGGGAGTGGGACTGCATATTGGGAGCACGGCACCACCAACAACGCCACGGCCTACCTGGCCCAGCAGCGCGGGAAGCACTACCTCAAGTTTGGCGCCGAGTACAGCCGCTTCGCGGAGTACAACTACAACCCCCTGGGCCTGAGCTTGACCGCGGCCGACGCCGCCCTCACCGCCAACACTTACATCGCCCCGAACACCGGGCTGAGCGGCAACAAGTTCGCCTCCTTCCTGCTGGGAGGGCTCAGCTCCGGCGCCGATTCGTATACCGCTCCGCAAGACATGCGCTCCTACTACTATGGGATGTTCATTCAGGATGACTACAAGCTTTCCCGTAAGCTGACCCTGAACCTGGGTCTGCGCTGGGAATACGAAACGCCCCCGGCGGAGGTGGCCAACAAATATACCCGCTACCTGGACCTGGCCAATCCCATCCCGGAAATGCAGGCCAACGCGCCGCAGATCCCGGCCACGGTGAAGACCTACGCCAACATCAATTACCAATGGAACGGCGCGCTGGTGTTCGCCAACAGCAGCCACCCCGGGTTGTGGAACAACAACAAGCACAACCTGATGCCGCGCATCGGGGTGGCCTGGGCGATCAACTCGAAGACGGCGCTACGGTTCGGTTTCGCACGCTACATCAACCCGCCCATGGATCTGATCGCCGGGGCCCAACAGATGCTGCTTGGCCCGGCGTACGGCTATAGCGTGACCTCCACCGCCATGGCGCCCCTGACGGGCATCCCGCAAACGATGCTGAGCAACCCGTTCCCGGCGTCGAACCCGCTGCAGCCCATCCCCGGCCAGTCGCTCGGGCGCTATACGCAATTGGGCGACAGTGTTACCTGGAACAATCAGGAGATGCGCACGGGAGTGAACGACCGTTATAACCTCTCATTGCAGCGGCAGTTGCCCTTCAATATTCTTGTCGACGGGACTTTCTTCATGATCCAGTCCCGCAATCTACCCTACGGCAAGAACATGAACATGGCGGACCCGAACCTCAGCTTCACCTACAAGTCGGCGCTGACCCAGACGGTTACGAACCCGTTCTACAACTACCTGACGCCCAGCCAGTTCCCGGGTCCGCTGCGGAACGCAAGGACCGTGGCCATCAGCAGCCTGCTGGTGCCCTACCCGCAATATGGGACCTTGACGCAAAGCAACACTCCCGGCATGCTCAGCCACACCTACTCGGCGCAGCTCCGTGTGCGGCGCAGCTTCAGCCGTGGTTTCGGCTTCACGGCCAGCTACGCCAGCCCGCTGACGCGCACCACCGGATTCTTCAACAATGTCGATGAGTACGCCGGCCACGCAACCTTCCAAAGCGGCGTCAACCCGCGACACAGCGTCAACGTGGCGGGAACCTACGAACTCCCTGCGGGCAAAGACCGCCGCTTCCTCGGAGCTGCGCCGCGCCTGCTGGATTTCGTGATCGGCGGCTGGTCTGCCAGTCCGCTGTTCAGCTACAACTCCGGCGCCCCGATTCAGTTCAACGCCATGCAGGTGCTTAAGCCCGGCAGTCCGAAGCTCGACAACCCCACCCCCCAGCGGTGGTTCGACACCTCGTTCTTTCAGCAGCAAACGGCGTACACCGTTCGCTCCAACCCGATGTACTACGACGGCCTCACGGGCCCGAGGAACTGGAACATTGATAGCACGCTGTCGAAGTACTTCCGGATCAGGGAACGCTACCGCGCCGAACTGCGCATGGAAGCCTACAACCTGCTCAACAAGATCATGTGGGCTAATCCCATCGTAGGTGTCAACAACGCGCTGTTCGGGCAAATCTCACAGCAGTCCAACCGGGGCCGGGAATTTCAGTACACGCTGCGCATCCACTTCTAGACATGGCGACACATGTGATTGCGCATGTAGGGGCGGGGTATGAGAGGCTCACTCGGGTCTTAGCGCTTACTATTGGACCGCGGAGGAATGGCCTTGCAGTTCCGGTCGGAGTTCTTCAATCTCCTGAACCACACCAACTTCGGCTCATCCACCTCGTGAGTGAGTCGCGCTGGCGGGCAATTCGCAGGGCGCTGCCTTCGAAATCTGGTTCTCGGTTACCGGCGTTGGGGCGGAGGTTCCTTTTCAGTCGGCGGCTCCAGTACCCGCCAGAAGTCTGCCTTCACCTCTTCCGCTATCTTCCGCGCGCTGCCGAGAGCGTTGCCTTCGAGCACCACGCCCTTCAGTTCGCCTGGAGCCACTGACAGAAACGTACCAGTGCCCGAAAACGCCCTGCTGGCACGCACGATCGCGCCGGGGCAGCGATCCAACCGTACTACCGGAGCCCCCGCCGCGGGCCCGCGGCTGGAGACATTGTCCAGTTCCAGTTCCCTGGAGTCTTTCACCAGGAAGGCGGGACCGCTGTCCGCATTCACCTGCACGTTGTGCAATTCCATGGCCACGGTGTTGTAGGCCTTCATCCCGGTCTTCGCGGAGGCCACCACGTTGCTGATCCGCAGACCTGAAATCGGCATCTCCGGAAGCCCTTCGACGTTGATCGCCACCCGCGCGCCGTTAATGCTCATGTTGCTGATGGCGATGTTGCGAAATACGGGCGTCCGCTTGGAAACCGGCTCCTCGCCGGTCCGCACTTCGCCTTCCATGAGGTAGAAGTTGGTGACGTTGATGCCCTGTCCGACGTCTTTCATGGTCCAATTATCGAATCGGACGTCTTCGACTCCGCCCCCGCGTCCGCGCTTGCTCTTCATGCGCACGCCCATTTGGGTGCCCTCGCAGGTGATGTTGCTGGCCACCAGGTTGCGGATCCATCCCGCGGTTTCGCTGCCCAGCGTGACTGCGCCATGCGCGCGGCGGACCGTGCAATTGATGATGCTGATGTTTTCGCTGGGCCGGTTCACGCGCAGCCCGTCGGCATCCTTTCCGGCTTTGATCACCATGCCGTCGTCACCCGTATCGATATGGCAGTTCGAAATCCGCACGTTTCGGCTGGAATCCACAACGATGCCGTCGGCGTGGACACCGGGGTAGGTCTCGATGGTGACATCGCGAACCGCCACGTTGTCGGAGTAGAGGAAGTGCACGGTCCACATGGGCGAGCCGACGAAGCGCAGGCCCTCGATCAGAACGTTCTTGCTGTCCATGGTGCGAACGAAAGAGGGCCGCAGTTCCGGCGCGGCTCGCAAATACTCGTCCTCGGTCGCCGGCGTTCTGATTTCCAGCGACTGTAGAAGGCGCTGCCAGTTGGGCCCGTTGGCGCTGCCGGGATCGGAACCGGCAGCTTGTTGCCGAGGCATGAGCTTCATCCACTCCGCATTGTCGCTGGTAAGCACGCCGCGGCCGGCCAGTGTCACATTCTCCAGGTTCCGGCCGCCGATCAGAGGGACAGGCGTGAGGGCCTCGATGCTCTGCTGCCTGCCTTTTGTGAAGGGAAGCCGGGTAGCCGGGAAATGGACGACCGCGCCGGCGTCGATATACAGGGTGAGGTTGCTCACCAGTTCGATGGGGCCGGTGACGTACTTGCCCGCCGGCACGTACACCGTTCCCCCACCCGCCGCTTTGGCAGCCTGAATTGCGGCGCGAAAGGCCTCTGTGGCGCTTGCCGAACCGTCCTGGCGCGCGCCGTAATCCAGGATGTTGAAATACGGCCCGGCGCTCCAGGCGTTTGCGCCCATCAGGAGAGAGAAGGCCAGTACCAGTGGCATGCAAGAGAATCGCTTCATGAGACCTCTTTGTACCTTGGTGGCTTTGTGGTGAATAATACCGGACATGAGATCGATCACCGCAGTAGTTTCCCTGTTTACGCTTGCGCAGTCAATCGCCGCACAAGACACGCGCAAAGTCACGGAGCCGTCCATCCCGCCGGCCTGCGCCACCCTGCAATCCAAAATCGGGCGTGCCGGCATGTCGCTGGCGTACGAGGACGAAACCAAGCTCGATACCGGGCGCATCCAGGACGCTCTGGACCGTTGCCCGCCCGGCCGTGCCGTGGTGCTCAAGAAGGCCTCCGAGCGCCTCGACGCGTTTCTCTCCGGGCCTCTGGAGTTGCGCAAAGGCGTGGTGCTGGTGATTGATGGCGGCGCGTACCTGTTTGCGTCGCGCAATCCGCGCGACTACGACCGACGCCCTGGCATTTGCGGCACCATCACCGAGGAGGGGCGTGGCTGTAAAGGCCTGATCAACGGGGAGGGCATCGCCGATTCCGGCGTCATGGGCGATGGCGTCATCGATGGACGTGGCGGCGAGACCATTCTCGGTCAGAACATCACCTGGTGGAACCTGGCCGACCAGGCGCGTACAGGCGGCACTCAGAATAACCCCCGGCTGATGGTCTTGAACCGCTGCGACAACTTCGTCCTCTACCGCGTCACGCTCATGAACTCGCCCAATTTCCACGTCGGCTATAGCAACGGGAACGGATTCACCGCCTGGGCCGTGAAGATCTGGTGCCCGGAGCGGGCGCGTAATACCGACGGCATCGATCCGGGCAACTCCACCAACGTCACCATTACCCACTCCTACTTCCATACCGGTGACGATCAGATCGCCATCAAAGCCCCTGCCGGCAAGCCGACCGGCAACATGAGCATCCTACACAACCACTTCTATTCCGGACATGGCATGTCCATCGGCAGCAACACCGACGGCGGCGCCAGCGCCATCCGCGTCTCCGATCTTTCCATCGAGGGTTCCGACAACGGCCTGCGCATCAAATCCAACATCACCCGCGGCGGCCTTGTCCACGACGTGGTTTTCGAAGACGTCTGCATCCGGGCCACCGCCCATCCGGTGCTCATGGATACCAGCTACACGGCGCACGTGAGCGAGACAGCCGACCGACCGCCGGTTTTTCGCGACATCACCATCCGCAACGTGCGCGTGGAAGGCGGCGGCAGGGTGACCCTGGAAGGATTGGACGCCAAGCATCGTCTGGGGATTCGCTTCGATAACGTGGTTTTCGACGACCCGGGCCAGATTAAGGTGGCGGCCAAGCATGCGGACGTAAAAGTGGGTCCCGGCCCGTTCAACCTGAAAATCGCCGGCGACGATGTAGACGTTTCCGGCACTCCCGGCCAGGCGCCGAAGAACGCCTGCGCCGGCAAGTTCGTACCCTTCCCGGTGAAGTGAAAAATGGGACACGGATAAACACGGACCGGCGATATCTCAGGTAGCCGCGCGCGAGGATGCTGGCTACTTCGGCAACGATTTCTGGTGGCAGATCCGGTTCTGGTTGGTTGGCGCTGGGACAGCGCATATGCACCTCGATTGGTATCGGGGTCCGCTTCTGCCGCTGTCCCGGTCCTTGCTGACCGGCTGGTTAACCCGCCTTCGGGTTAACGGCCATCAAAGGCTATATGCCGGATTCGGCTGGGAATTGTCTCAGGTGCGCAGTAGCGATTATCCCCGGCCGGGTCAGAACCGGAGGCGAGCCTGCACCTGAATGAAACGCTTAGTTGTATTGCTCTGTGATGTCACCCGCCCGAAATCCGTGGAAGCGGGACTCACGTTTGGGGCGCCGAACTGGGTGCGATTCTGCAGATTCAAGGCATCCACGCGAAGCTGAAGGGCGATGCCCTCTTTGACCTTGAATTCGCGCTGTATGTTGGTGTTCCACTGGTTCGTCATGTCGGCACGCACGCCGTCCAGCCGTGTGGGGAACACGCGCACCTGGTAGGAGGCAGGCATCTTCGATGAAACGCGCTCGAAATTGTCTGTATTAAACCACTCGTCAAGCGTGTGCGGCCCCTTCCCGATATCGCTCAGTGTCCCATAATAGAAGAGGTTGCCCCAATTGAGCAGCGAGCCTGGCTCCCATTCATAAGTGGCGGCCACCTGGAAACCGCCGACCACGTAGCTCAAGATTCCCTGCTTAACGAAGGCGCGGCCTTTCCCCAATGGCAGTTCGTAAATGCCGCCGGCGACCAAGCGATGCGGGCGTGCATCGTTCGACTCGCGCCAAGTCGGTTCGCTGTCGAACTCGCTGTAAAAGAAATCGGCCGCACGGGCGTGCATGCGTGTGTAACCCAGGTTCAGGTTGAACCCCTTGGCAAACCGCCGCTGCACACTTACCTGCAGGGAATCGGTCCGGGACTGGCCGAGAGGAGCGTTGCTTTGCGTAAGGCCGTTCATCTGCGGGAACGGCCGGAGCAGCACGTTCTTCTGGATCGTGGAGCCGGTGAAAAAGCCCATCGTCCCCAGGTTCCAGTACTGCAACGGATCGCCGGTCTGCAACGAAGCAAAATTGGTTATGCGGAAGGGGTTGGTCACGTTCTGGGTCATGTTGCTCGTCACGGCCGTATCGCGGACCATCCCCGTGGCCCAGTACTGGGTCGGCAGCGGAGAGAGGCTTTTCGACAGCGGAATTTGGCCCGCGCGTTCGCCCACATAGGCAACTTCAATGGTCGTGTCGCCGTCGAGCTGACGCTGGATTCCAAAGCGCCAGCGTTGCAGGCGCGCATGCTTGTAATCGAAATCGGTAAAGCTCCAGCCGCGGCCCGCCCTGGCCATTAGACCGAGAGCGTTCCCGGTCGGCTGATCGAAGCGCGTCCCATCCCCCCGTACCGGGAACGGGTCAGCCATTGGCGGGATCCCGCCTTTCGGATTGCCGACCAGCCATGTCGCACCCGAATCGGTGGTGATGGTTGTGGAGGTGGTGCGGCTGTAACCGGTCTGGTCCGGCCCCTGGTTCAAAACGTTCAGTGTGTCGTAGAAAAGGCCGTAGCCGGCACGAATCACGGTCTTCGGAGTGATCTGGTAGGCCGCGGAAACGCGTGGCAGCCACATCACTTCGTTCTGCCAAAGCTGGCGGGTGCGGCCTCCGCTGCCGGCATAGAGACTGCCGCCCATGACGACGAATTTCGAAGAATCGAGCTCGGGTATCGGGGAACGGGCGTATGCCGCTTGGGCGGCGTCGGTAATCGGCAGCCTGGCACTGGGGTCCAAGTCGGTAATCATGCGGTTGTAGCGCTCGGTCGCGCCTAATTCGTACTCCAGGCGCAGCCCGAGGTTCACCGTCAGCTTCCGGCTGAGACGCCAACTATCCTGCCCGTACCATGCGAAGTAGGGATTAATCATGGCGTAGCTGTCGTTCGTGGCAACCGCCATACTGTCGGGAATACCCATCAGAAAGGCGGCCCAACTGAGGCCCAGGCTGCCGGCCGGCGTGAACGTGTCATCGTTCTTTCGGGTATACGTGTTGCCAAAGCTGAAGTTACCGGAGGTGTTCCCGCCGCCTCCGCCCGTCCGGTATTGCATCCGCATATCGAATCCGGCACGAACGGTGTGGTTGCCCCGAATCTGTGTCAGATCGGCCTTCCCTGAGCTGGTGCGGTAATGAGTGGTGACTGGATAGGTCGTGCTGATAGCGTTGTAGCCGGACAGGTTTATGACCGGCAGAATGTGCTGATCTCCCGCCTTTTGGTCGAGATATGTGGGAAGCCCGGCGTCCGAAGGCTTGAACTGCATGGCGGCCGCCGGGTTGTTTCCGTCCTGATAGTCGTTCACGGCAACGGCAACGTCAAGCACCGTCGAAGGGCCGAGCGTATAGATCCAGTCGATCGTAGCGCCCAAATTCTTGCGGATCTGTGCGAGCGATTGCAGGCCCTTCACCGTCGTATAGGTCCAGTCGCTGGCGTAGTTGGCCCAATGGTTGTACGTCCAGCGCCCGAAAAACCGATGCTTGTCGGATTTTTGAAAGTCGATGCGGCTGCCGTAGGCGGCGTAGTCGCGTATCAGCGGCGCGCCCGACAGATAGTCATTGAGTGGTTCGCGCTTCGGATCGTTGTCGTTGTTGGTGGCCGGCAGAAGCTTGGTATAAAAGCTGTAGGCCGGATTGACGATGCGCGGCTGGGGGAGGACGTTTCCTGGGAACGCATCGCGGATGTAATGTCCCGGGCGTGCCGGGTCGGAACGCGCGGTGAG
>Ga0315280_10010512_pt1 | contig 11592 bp, 10 predicted proteins | sample YL17G06_40_MG_FD_203697 | JGI IMG/M metagenome (GOLD analysis project Ga0315280, IMG submission 203697) | Sediment microbial communities from Yellowstone Lake, YNP, Wyoming, USA - YL17G06_40 | ecosystem: Environmental > Aquatic > Freshwater > Lake > Sediment | place: USA: Wyoming | collected... | reverse complement strand
AGTTTGTGTATTTTTGCTAGTTTTTTCGCCTCTTCTGCGACGGGAAGCTTGTCTATTAGGAAGCCCACGTTGCTGGCTTTAGAGATTTCATGAAGGCTCCAAGCTAGTCCATCGCTGGAGTCGATGGAAGCGGTTACGGCACCAGTCTCAGCTAGTGCTAAGCCTTCGTTGAGTCTTGCACGAGGCATCAAAACGCTATCCACAAGCGTCTTCCTCATTCTAGACGGCGCTGAGAGATTTTGAAGCAGAATCTTTAAGCCAACGGCTGTGTTGCCGAAAGGACCAGTGACCGCCACGATGTCACCGGGTTTGGCGCCTTTGCGCAGCATGAGACGCTTTTTTTCTCCTATTCCAAACGCAGCGCAACTGATGACAAGGTCAGATGCTTCGCTTGTGTCTCCACCCAGAATGTAAGCATCGTATTCTCGCGCGCCCTTGTTTAGGCCTTCTCCAATTTGCACGATGTCTCGCTCTCTCAAGCCATGTGGAACGCCTATTGACACGAGTAGGGCTAGGGGCTTCACTCCTTTTGCAGCCAAGTCGCTTATGTTCATAACCACAGCCTTTCGGGCAGCTTGCAAAAGGTTCATGCCCTGTGGCACATCAGTCTTGCCCACCAGCATGTCAGTCTTAATAACTGCGAGTTTTCCGCTTCCAATGTCAACTGCTGAGACATCGTCGCCAAACTGTACTGGCATGTTGGGCATTGGTTCTAAATGTTTCAAAATAATGTCAATTATCTTGCGTTCACCCAATTCCTCGACGCTTTTCAAGTTTGTTCCCTTGAGGCTTCATTATGGGGTGGAAAAGGGCTTAAGTTTTTGCGGTAGGTGCGGAGCGAATGGTTTAGAGTTCTTTTGAGTGTACGTAGAAGGCTAGGGCGAATAATAGATAGCCCACATGGAAAAGTAGCTCTAAGGGGTGTCCGTTATAGTAAGTATCAACTGCCTCCAGAGTTGTGTAACTGAAAGCCATGTCTGCAACCACGTTTAAGAGGATAGCGGCGTTCATAAAGTACCAAGCCGTCCCAACGCGACCTTTCAGCCTTGTAACAGTGAACACCAAAAGTCCAAGGATGGCTTCAAGAAACAAGAGGAGGTCTAAGCCTGGATAAGCGAGACCTATGCCTAATGTGACGAAATTTTGTTGCGATGTATCCCTAAGAACAGGCAACGTGAGCGGAGGAAAAGTTAAGACGCTCACACCAGCAACTATGGTGCCTGCCACGAAAAACATCTTTGAAGAGATTGCAGGTTTAAAGAGCTGCACATAAAGTAATAGGGCGATAAACAAGGGCACGTAACCGCTAAGCCAGAAAATATCAGCAATTGAAGGATACGGAATCTCAATGTTTAAAACCATGGTGTAAATAGCCCATCCAAGCTCGCCTAAAAACCAGAGGAACATTCCAAGAGTGAAGCAGAGCCAAATCTTAGAGAGTTGACTTCTAATGTTTTCCCAATACCTTCGGAGTGCAAAAAAGGACGAGAGCACAGCCACGCCAGCGATAATGGGTGAAACAACGTTTGAAAAAGTGTACATGAAATCGGGATAGAAATTCTGGAAGGCATAGACCACCGTGAGTCCTATGGCAGTTATCAAGCACAGCAAGTAGGCAACTCTAAAGTTTCGCCTAACCACCCCTAGATTGGCATCAGTTCTTTGACCTGACTGACTCACCACAAACCCAACAGTGCAAAATGAAACCGCTGAAGTGGTTATCTTTTATGAATGTGAATTTACTATGCAGCATCTTGATTCTGAATACCAAACCTCTTAAAAACAGGCTACATCTTCAATATTCGTACTCAGCGCCCCGATAGCTCAGCGGTTAGAGCAACGGTTTCGTAAACCGTAGGTCGCGGGTTCAAATCCCGCCCGGGGCTCCATATCTCTCCACGCTTGAATCTGCGTTCTTTTCACGAAAGAAGAATGCTTCTGTCGTTTCTGTGTTGTGACAAGCAAAGCATTTCGTACCGCACTTCGAACCCGCATTATGAGGGATTTGAAAGGCACAAAGTTAATGTTGAGTCCCAGAATATCTGACATTATAGTCAAATGCCTTCCAGGTCTTTGTATCAAACGCAATAACCGTGATTTGTTGACCTTCTCGAGTGCACAAGCTCTTTATGAAGCTCTTCGCCTCTTCCAGTGAACCGTCATTTCCAATTATGACTTCAATCAAGTATTCGTATTTCAGCACTTTTTTGATTTCCAAAAGTTTCTGAAAATCATCTTTTATGCCATTGAAACGAGAAGCCAACTTGAACTCCACTACTGCAAGATTTCGCTGAGTATCGGGGACATGAAAAATGAAGTCTGGTATCTTTCCGTTCTCAAAATAGCCTTGATATCGTTTGTCTACTTCTGCTTGAACTACTGAGCCACAAAAATTCACATTGCCATTTTCGATTAGTTTACGAAGTTGATGATAAAACTCGTAACAAAACGGTCTTTCAAGGTATTTTTCTGTTTTCAACTCTATTTCTTTTGATATCTGAGAAAGACGGCAATAGTTTTTGTCCATTTTTTCTAAAGCCATCTTAACAATTTTTATTACCATTCTTTTACGCCTTGTTTCGTATTGAAACTGCTCACTCAATATATGATTCATGAATTTGGAACATTATTGCGGTTCTTGCTTTAGTTTCTAATCTCAACTTCTCAAGAGAATTGTCGTCCCATGCTCTTAATCTAGGATCACCGATGAAACACATCAGATATTCTTTGAAAAAGCGATCTATAGGCTTTGCATATAGCGCATCTTCGACACTCAGTCCATTTACCGAGCTTGCGGGCACAGCCACAAAACCATTTCTGCCATATACAATAACAAAGCTATCAGGAGTTATTGAGAGCATATGACCTATTTGGTCTTTGAGTCTTTCAAATTCCTTGTCTTGTCGAAAGCTAGCAGTCGTTAGACTAAAAGGGACTCTTTGGATTCTGATTCCATTTCCTTCTTTCTTGGCTTGCGAAAGAAAGCCCTTTATCTGCTCATAGCCTTTAAGTCGAACATTCAGGACACCAACAAAATCAGCGCCGAATCTAGTTTCTGAAGCATTTCGACCTCTGTCTCTAAGGGTCCTTGTCTTAAAGACAATGCCTCGCTGACTGCCATGTTCACGAAAAACATTTTCAACCGCTTCTAAGAAACGATCGGTAATCGAGGGTTCTGTTTCTATTCTACCTTCCTTAATGCCTTCAATCGTTTGTTCTTCCGCTTTTCTTATCAAGTCGCCAAACTTCTTGACAGTTCCTACCGCAATCATCATATCGCCTGCAACATGGTTCTTTCTATAAGAGAAGTATTTATAGAATTTTGCTTACCCTTGGTTCAACGTGAAACGGGTTCGAATCTGGATTCTAAAATATTAATAGGCTCCATGTGGAAGTTTTGCACCCCGTAGAGAAGGCAACAGAGCCCATCAATGGTTTTGATTGAAAACGGGCATTTTCCATTAAATTTACGTCAAGTTGCTAAACCAGCTTCACTCAACCGGCTCAGCCTCTTTCATTCAATAGATTTCATATTTGGAGCCTATTAGGATCCAAATAGAGGGGCTAGGTCACAAGTGCGCACACACACAAAAAATTTGTTTTTCACTATATGTTACTGGACGATCCAGCATCGGCAGATGCATACAAACAATTCTAAAGCTTGTCTGTTGCCAACTTCCACTAGCACAATAGAGCTCTATTGTTTTTGTTTAGAGCAAAACTCAATTAACTTAGGTAATGTAGGATGCTCAGCAGTTGGACTTGAAACGTAATAGGCTGCTACTGCGTTGGCTAGGGTTAATCTGCAAGAGTCTGGAAGTCCAAGCGCATCGCCGAAAATGTTGCCGGCGTTCCAAGCGTCTCCAGCGCCTGTTGACCACAAGACTGGAACATTGAAGGCAGGCACAATCACTTCGTTTTCTTTGGTGAATGACCCGGAGAAGGCGCTTGTGTGCAGGTCAACTCGTGCTGAGATATGCTTTGCCAAGATTCGGGCACATTCCTTCGCCAAGTCATGATGCTCAAGTTTTTTACGGAGACGTTTAACTTTAGGATCAAGTTGACTTGCATACATGAAGACTTCGTTTTCGTTGACTCCGAAAATATCAACGATTTTTCCCAAGAGAACTTTTTTCACAAGTTTGGGAATGCCGTCCTTGTTGGGGCTGGGGTCTCCAGTATCATAGTAGGTCTTTGCCTTTCCTTTCTCTTTGACGTAGCGGAAGACGTTCTCAGCCAGTTCAGTGCCCCAACGTGTAAGCGCAGCCCAGTGGAACACGCAAACGTAGTCGGCTTCTCGTAACAGTTGAAAATCCTCTTCGGCGAGGTCTTTTGGACCGAAGTCGGGCAATGACCCTTGATCGCCCATCATAATATTCACTTTCTCGCCTCGATGGGTCAACTCGAAAGCCGTGGTCAAAGCTATCTCACCGTCGGCTTTAACATGAGAGAGGTTCACGCCGAAAGGTTCCAAGAAAAACTTCAACATATGCAGTCCCAGCGGACTCGTTTTGATGATCGGATAAACTTTAGCGCCCAGCGCTCCGAGAGCACCCGCAGTATTGGCTGCGTTTCCTCCTCTCAACTCTATTTGCTTGAGCCCATGGATGTCACCGCCAAAGCGACTAGCAACTTCTGCAATCATCTGAGAAAACTGCTCCACTTCGCCTGAATATGTGGCAAGGCGGTCAATTAAGAAGTCAGGCATGACGACGACATTGAACTTTCGAGGCTTGGCACGCTTCAAACATTGAAGCAAATCGTTCACAAGCCATGGAATCACGTTTTCGCCTTCTTCGTACAGTTTAACCAGCATACACATAACGTCTTAAACCCTTTAACTCATTCGCCTTAAACTAAAAAAGTCTGAAGAAATCAAGTTTCAACTTTGATTTGACAACCCTTTATAGAATACTCATTGAATATTTAGCAACGGGTCATAATCGGCAAGCTACTGAAACAGAACTTTAGCTCTTATTTTTGTAAAGCTGATTTTTTCATAGTAGTGGAGCCACATGGTCATCAAGAGAACAATACCCAAGATCGATGCTATTGCCATGTCGATGCCTGAAGGCTCGTTGTGTCCCATAAGAAACGCTAGCGCTGCTGGAAGCGGCATGTATTTCGTCCACCACCACTCTCTGTACAGCCAATTCAGTGGGCTATTTCCCGTTAAATACTCAATGAAAGTCTGTGAAATTATATCGCCTATTCCCGAAAATGACATGATGACAAAGGTGAGGACAACACGCAAAAATGCGAAGAAGCTCTTAATACGATTTGCGAATAGTTTCAGGTCGCTTCCGATCAGGAACGCAATAACTCCAACACTTATGACTGTGATGACGATGATAGGGTTGATCTTCCACCACACAGGACCATTGATGGCCAATTCGCCGAAACCAGTATTAGCAGGTGGTTCAGATGGAACAACTCCGTAAGACACGGAGACTACGGCATCGATGACCGCTATAATAATTCCCGCGATTGCAATGACTAATGTAAGGAAGCCTATTCTCTTTTTCTCTTCCATGTAGAGCATTCTTTAATAGAATACGAATATAAAAACTATTGAAAGTTCCAGTAATTAGTTAGTGTTGAACGTCTTTTTCCTTTTTTTCACTTCAGAATTTTGAATATGAATTGGCGCTTGATAAACAACATAAGCCTAAACCAATTACTAATTAAAACGGGATTCGGAAATGTCTGCCGAAAAGCCAAAAGGAACGCGGGTTTGGATATCTGCCTTTCTTAGCTTCATTGCCTGTTTGAATGTGTTCAACGCTGTTATGTTGCTGACACTTCGAGGCAGCGACTTCATTATTGATTTTTCAATAATGGATGTTAAATTATGCATCGTTAGCGTTCTAGCTTATTTCTTGGTCTCAATAATAACGACGTTCGTGCTCCTAGGCGTGACTTTTTACTTTATGTTTAAAGGGCTTCCAGCCGATCCAAGCGTATTCCAGAGACTTTCGAAGGTAGAGGCAAGTGTAGCCCAAAACACAAACATGTTAGAGAACATGCAAATAGGCTTTTTCCGACGCCTTGAAGACAACGAAAAGACGACCGACGTAGCCCTTCAAAAGATGAACATAAACTTAGGCGAAGCGAGAAAGGAGACAAACAATGCTTTAGAGAAACAGAGGAAAACAATGCAAGACGTTAAGAAAGAGAACAAAAAGAACACAGACATCATCAAGAAACAAGCCACCGAAGTGACGGGTATAAGAAAACGCGTGGAAAAAATAGAGAAGGCTCTATCTCCCGCCAAGACAAAGTTGACAAGCAAGAGCAAACTAAAAGCGGTAAAGGGCGTAAAACCACGTTTGGCACATGGACTGAAGACCATGGGCATAACACAAGTGGGTCAGTTCTTGACGACTGATCCAGCTGTGATCGCCGAAAAAACTATGGAGCTTCATGAGACTGTAACCAACCTGCAGGCACAGGCTCAGTTACTGATGGTGCCGGGCATAGACGCAAACGATGCAGAACTGCTTGTTAAGGCTGGGATAACCTCTAGAAAAGAGTTGGCGGATCAGGATCCCGTTCAACTCTGTCGCACTATTGTCAATATTGCTAATGCCTATGTGGAGAAAGGAAAAATGTCGGCAAGCCGTGTTCCAACCATCGACGACGTATGGTCTTGGATACGTTCAGCGAAACTTTGACTTCAGAAAGCCTGCGCCTAGAATATCGTTAAAATTCGGGTGAAAATGATTATTAAACCTAGTGTCCAGCAGTAATAGGCGAAGACGTGAAATTTCTCTTTAACAACTACTTTGAACAGCAATTTTAGGAATACGTAGCCCACTATAGCGGTTATAACCAAACCAAAAACTATTGAGAGAACATTTATCTCAGTTGCTGCCAAGCTCTTCCATTCTGTGACGCTAGTTCCTATCGCTGCCCCGATTACTGCTGGTATGTAAAGCAGAAATGAATATTGGAACGCTTTTTCTTTTTTCACGCTTCTTAACAAGCCGGTGGAAATTGTGATGCCACTCCTAGAAACTCCTGGAATGAGAGCTATGCCTTGAGCCGTGCCTATGAGTAAAGCGTCGAAATAATTTATGGACTTGTTTCTGTCGCGTGACAGTTTGGAAGCATATAGAATGCAACCTGTCACTATGAAAGCTACGCCGACTGCTAAGAGGTTGGAGAAAAATGACTCGAACCGTTCTTTGAAGAGAAAACCTATGACTGCGGTTGGTATGCTACCAACAAAAATGAGCGCAGCAAGTTTGCTTTCTTCAGTTTTGAAGTCTAACCGTGCAACAGCCTTGAGAATCTTAGTTATGTCTTTCTGAAAAAACACTAGAACGGAAATTAATGTTCCAATGTGGAGGGTCACGTCGAAAAACACTGGAACGTTGAGATCCCAAAGTTGTTGCAGGATGGCAAGGTGACCTGAACTGGATATGGGCAACCATTCGGTTATGCCTTGAACGATTGCTAGGATGATGATTTCTATTAGGTTCATGATGTATTTACCAGAGGTAGGTTGTGATTGTCATTGTTGCGTTGATTTCCGTTGTATGTAATGTTTGTGGTTTTTAATTTGTTTTTAAGCTAGCCTAATAGTTTAGTGGTATCGTTTTGAGGTGTTAGTGAAAAACATGTTTTTTGTGTGTGTGCGCACTTGGCTAGACCCCCCTCTATTAGGATCCTAATAGGCTTCAAATATGATTCTTGGTTTTTTAGCCAGTTAGAAGTTGAGAGTGGTTGAGACGGATGGTTGGGTGTTCAGACGTGTCTAGAGTTTTTTTGTGTGTTTATGGGATGGCAAAGCATATTATATTGTGAGTGAACATTTTTGTGTTGGTTAGTTGGTTGGGTTTGAGGATTGGGTGTTTCTAAACCAACAGAAATGACCATACGAGATTTGTTACAAGAAGAGTTACGAAACGAAGCGTGAAGGTTGTTCCTAGCAATCTCATTGAGGCGTTCTGTCACTAGTTTCAGTGCCAATAAATTTTCTTAATGTTTGTTGTTCATGCCCTATACGGTTTGAAAGATTGATAAGTTTGTCTATTTCTTTGGCATCGATGTTTTTTCTCTGTCTGTTTTCATTATAAAATTTTATTAACGTGTCATAGAAAATGAAGCCCCATTTGTATTGTTCAATGCTTTCTTTTAGTATTGGTTCTGCGATTTTCATCAAGAGAAGGTTTTTTCTCTCTTCTGGTATGATTATGAAGCGTTTTACGGTTGCCGACGGTATGTTGGAGCCTCTAATAACAGCGTCTGAGATTCCAGTTGTGTTCTCAATTTCAAATTCGTAAACAACTTCGCCATTTTTGAGCCATAAAGCGTCGATTTCTCTTATGCGGTCTATTTTCTCTTTTGAAAGAGGTAAGTCGAGTTTTCCTCTCCATTCTGGTAAATCTGCATAGACTTCAAAGCCCGCTTTCTTCCCTAAATCGACAAGCATCTCAATTATCTGGTTGTGCTGTGTCTGTCTTAGTCTCATTTCTTTCTTGAGTTGCCATTTCCCATCTGTCTTGTCTGCATACTCTTCTAATATGGCTTTGATGCTTTGCGTGTCTGGTGTGAGCGCATTTTGGAATTGGGTAAATATGTGTTCTAAAATGTCATCAAAGGATACTACGACTCGTTTGTTTAGAACATCAATAATTGTCTCCTCAACCCTCTCGCTTAGAGAAGCCCTGTCAAGAAACAGACCTTCTTTCAACCACCATTTTTTGCCCACTACTTTTCCTTTCTCATCTTTGACATCAACAAGAACGAATTCCTTATTGAGGTGCTTTTTGAGAACTTCTTCTATGCCTTCTGGTGTGCTGAACCTATAACCATTCTTTTTTAGTTCCTCAAAAATTGTTGGGTAACTATTTATTATGATGGAGTAAGGTGTTCGCTCTCTTCGTTCAGCGATAATATGCCTTACAGTGTTAACAACAATTCTTTCGTATCTTTCCTTGTCAATTTCTGATTCTGAGAGCAGTTTCTCTTTCTTCTTTGGTTTTCTAAAACGAATGTAATAGTCGCCTACTGCACTTCCATAGGGTTGAAGTAAACCCTTTGCTGAAGGTCTCGCTGGAGATTGATAGAATATTTTCTCCAAGTCGAATCCTGCTAGAACAACTGCTTTGATTATAGAATTGTAGATTTTGATATCCGTATTGTGAAACGTGACAGTCATCCATCTTCCAGATTTCAAAACATCATAAACTTGCTCGAATGATGCCTTCAACATCTTGTGATAGTAGTCAAAGTCCTTTTTTTGTTCATCATTTATGGTAATTTCTTCATCAAACTTCAATTCAAACTGAGGGTCTTTCTTTTCTCCGCTTAACCATGAAGCCCAAAGCGCACTCAGTTCCATGTATTGAATCGAACCGCCATAAGGTGGGTCTGTAAAGACATAATCGACACTTTCTTTAGGAATTTTTGCGGGAGCATTTTTGAGACTTAATGCAGATTGAGTTGAAACTAGGATGTTAGCATTGTTGTCGAGGTCTTCAAAAGATTCTGCTTCTTTGTAGAATTTGATTGTTTCAATTGCCTCTTTTTTTCCTTCTAAGATACCTTGTTTACCAAGGATACCGCTTTTGAAAAGCATCCAGACATTCGATTCCATAAATATTGGTGGAACCCAATAGCTTTGAACTGCCCAGAAGGATGTTGCACTGAGTTCACTCCAATGTGACCTTGAACTTGGTTTTGCCACAGGGCACATCTTGCTTGCGAGATGAACTCTGGATGTAAATGCGAATTTCATGAGGTCTCTTATTTTTGCCTCTACTATAGATTCAATCTCATGCCACAGAATGGATAGAGCAATAAGGTTTCTCTTTGTAAATAATGTGGGAATGTCGCCAACAATTTCTTTCTTCATAAATTCTTTACCATTGGAGTATCGCAAAGCATCTCTAGGATACCAGTATGAAATTTCCATTTTCTCTATTTCATTTATTTTTTTCAAGTCATCTGATGTGGGCTTCTTCTTCAATCGTTTTTTACACTTGGGGCAAAACAGACGTATCTCCGATGGTTGGTTTTCGTCCCTCAACCATACAGTTGCGAGAATAGTTGCTTTTTTTCCACATTTTGGGCATTTAGTCGAATAAAGTTTCTCTATTTCAGTTTTTACGTTTGTTTTTATTTCCTCGAAGGCATCTTTAAACTTGCCTAAGTCAACTGGAAGCAGAGTCATTTTTGTTATAAAAGTCGCCATTGGGTCAAGGTCTATAGCTATTGCCTTTCTTCCTCGTTTCAATGCTTCAATTGCTGTAACTCCGCTTCCAACAAAAGGGTCGAGAACAATCTCACCTTTCTTAGAATAATGTTCAATGTATTCACCGACAACATTGTGAGGTTTTCTTGCCCAATATTTGTGCATCAAATACATGAGTGTGTGCTTGAGGAGAAATAGCGTGGTCAATATGAACAACCTTCGGATTCATACCTTCTTTCTCTTCCGCCAAATAAATTCCCTTCAATCCATAGTTTATTCAACAGTTTCAAAGCTACAGTCTTTTTAACTATTAACGTGGATTTCTCTTAAAACCGTTGTCTAACATAAGCGCGTTGTGTTATTGAGGCTAGCGCATTCTTGTCTATCTTTATCCTGCTTTAAACAATGAAATCCAACAACCATAAAACACTCATGCAAGGATAATGATAGTAATTAGTTAATTACACTACACGATAAGAAACTGAAACCATCACCCTTATTTTTCCAAGTAAACTTCTTCTTTACGCTTGTCACAAACAAGCCTAAACTTGTGAATTAAGTCTCGACCTAAAAGCGAAGGCACAAGCATAATCATATCCCTTTCATTATCAGAAAACTCCTCTAAATCATGTTTTCCAACAAACAAACGCAACTTCTCCACCCTTATTTTCCTATCCTCAGTACGAAACAACAACTCAGCATCTTCAACCACATATGTATCAACCATTCCGCCAACGCCACCCACATCTCTCTCAGCTTTCCTCAACTTTCTAACATCAACACCCAACAACTCAACATCCTTATCAAAAACAATAGTCACAGAAGAACCAGTATCAACATGAAACCCCAAAGGATAACTCAAACCCAAACTCTTCGACCTCAACACAACACGCAAAAAAGGCGCCGACGGCTCAAAGTGGTCATCAAAATAACCCATTATCCTCATAAAACCAACACAACTTTATCCTTGGAAACAAATTCTACAAGAACACGGTCAAAAGGAAACTTTTCCCTTACTCTTTTAACCAAACGCCCCAAATCCGCATCATGACCCACAACCTTGCGCTCAAAAACAGCCACATACTCACCATTAAACCTACCAACCAGCCTCGAATAACTTTTCTTAAACCACTCCCAATTCAACTCCTGCTCATCAAAAATCGTCAAATACTCAGACTTCATATCCCATAACTCCACTTTACCTAAATAATCTATCAAACTTTATTAAAACATTATGGATTATCTTTATCCTGCTTTAGCCAACGAAATCCAACAACCATAAAACACTCATGCAAGGATAAAAAATAAGGCAACAGTTGCTTCAATAAAAAGGGCGCCAAAGTAGTTCAGTGAAAAGCTGGCATAACCTCTTCAGCGAACAATTGAAGTGG
>Ga0315280_10010511_pt1 | contig 11594 bp, 20 predicted proteins | sample YL17G06_40_MG_FD_203697 | JGI IMG/M metagenome (GOLD analysis project Ga0315280, IMG submission 203697) | Sediment microbial communities from Yellowstone Lake, YNP, Wyoming, USA - YL17G06_40 | ecosystem: Environmental > Aquatic > Freshwater > Lake > Sediment | place: USA: Wyoming | collected... | reverse complement strand
GTTGCGAGAGGAAAGCGCCCACCAAGCGTCGCAGCCAAGATGGTACAGACCGCCTTGTCGAAAGGCTTCGTATCTAAGGAAGCCCTATCCCGAATACTATCCGATGTAGAGCGAGAAACTGTCACACCGTTCGCCGCGAGCCCGAGCTACATAGAAAGAAGAGAGAGGCTAGAAAGACTGAGAAGCTTACTGATATAGCCTGTTCTGTCCTATGTTGGGTGATTTAGATGACCCAGTATGACCTTAAGGGTCAAGAACTTGAATCTGAGGTCGAAGAGGCTCTGGAAGAAGTTTTCAGGGAAAGTTCGTTTGAAGTCCTGAGAAAACCGGAGCTTATCGGATGCTCAGGAAGTGTTTGGCGACCAGACTTTGGTGTGGTGAAAAACCAATCGGACAATTTGTAGTACTTATTGAATGCAAAGGCGTAGGCATACCCAAGTCTTGGCAGTATCATGCACAGATGTGTGATGCACACATGGAATTGAGTGATCCGCGCTTGAATGACAAGTATTCGTCAGCGAAATATTACCTAATCGTCAAAAGACCACCGGAGAAGATGGACAAAAAGACACCCGTAAGGACTATCAAAGATTATTTAGTTGTATCGGTGTGAGGCTCTACTATCGGATGGGATTGGAAGTAGAAGAGTGGAAGAGATTGTACGACACTGAGAAGACCAAGATCTCCCTGGCGTCCTCATAGAGACAAACGAGGCTCTAAGACGGTGCCGGGACAGATTCCACGGGAGCGTGAGATATACCCTGGGCATGATGGATCTTAGTTGATTGAGACCCCTATGGAGTCACGGCATGAGGTAGGCTTATACGTTTTGTGTTACATAATGTGTTGCAATGGTGTGAGCACTAATGTCGTCCACGTTCACCATCCGCATACCCCTGGAACTCAAACAGAAGATGAAGAAGTTCCCTGAGAAATGGGGCGAGACGGTGAGGAGGCTCATCGAAGAGAGAGTCAAACAGCTCGAGCTACTGAACACGATTGAGGAGGCCGAGTTGAGAGCCCGCAAACGAGTTCTAAAGGTGGACTCAACAACGCTCATCAGGGAGGATAGAGAGCGTTAAGCTATGTCCTAGACTCCAGTATTCTCGTGAAGCTCGTCGTAGCTGAAGCCGGCTCCGAGGAAGCCAGAGAATCAGTGAAGGCTCTTCTGAGGGAGGGCTTCGCCCTGTGCACCGTGGACACCGCCCTAGCGGAGTGCCTGAACGCCATATGGAAGCACGTCAAAGTGCACCGAGATCTGTCGGAGGAGGAGGCAGAGCCTACTATCCAAGACTTGACTAACGTATGGGATGGGTTGAGCATACTCACAACCCGTGAACTGTCTGAGGAAGCCGTGAAGGTAGCTCTCAGTGGAAGCGTATCAATCTACGACGCGCTCTACATAGGAGCAGCTAGAAAACTGGATGCCACACTATACACGGCTGACGAAAAGCTGCACAGAGCATCAAAAGACATCGCCAAATCCAGTCTGCTCAGAGCGTCTCCTTCTCGTGAAGCTCCACCATATTCTCTACTCCTAGCCCTCGAAACGGATTCAGGCGTCTAAAAAGCGTGGACAAGAACGTTTGTATCGAAAACGAAACGCATCCTGGTACTCCTTGGCTCTGAGCTTAGCTATGTAAGAATCCGGGTTTTCGACAACTTTCAATGAACTAGAGATTTCCTTAACAGCTGAATTTCAATCGCTATTGACGCTGATCACGGTAAGTAACTGCGCTATTGCCAACTGAACATTACTAGGATCTCTCAGCCCAACGCAGACCAGCTTTCCCGAAGCGAACAGGAGAAAGGTTGCTACAACGTCCTTTTCATGCAGAGGCAGATGAATGATTGCGCCTGGGAACAGCTCAGGTTCGTAAATAGCTTTCGCCCTCTTCAACGTACCGATTCTGTTTAGGTCCACTCCAAAGCCTAGGTTGGCAGTAGTTACGATGTTCTGAATTTTGGGCTCCGTCTTCAAACTAGCGTTCAGAGCATTAGCAACAAAGCTCAATTCTTGTATGGCTTTCTCTACACTTTTCGTTCCTACACTAATCATTTTGCCAGACGGAAAAATAGTAACTTTGCCATCCATGTTTTTAGACTTGAAATAGGCTACACGCCCACCATAGATCTCCTGATCGTGAACAACTTCATGAGGAAAACGTGCATGTATAGCCTCCAAGTCCATGCCACGATCTAGAACTGCTGTAGCAACCACATTGACGATTCTGAAGGCGACACCCAAAGTCTTCACCCTCTTTTCCCTAGCCGAAAGGTGGGCGCTGCTTTATCTTGAAGTGGTCTTTCAAAAACTTCTTTCTACCTAGTCCCAGATGCTCCTTAGAATGTCAACCTTCTTAAAAGATGAATGCGTAGACCATGGCGCGTTTCTTTTTCATAGCAAGGGAAAAGAATGCGGGATAATTGCTTTAGGCTTTGATGAAACCTTTGCCTTTCGAAAGTCTTAGCATGAAGCTGTGTTTCCCTGCCTTGGTGTATTCTCTGAAGTCTGTGCCGCAGTCGCACGAGTAGGCTTGGACTGTGAATGGGCCATATTTCCATGTTTTCTCGGGTTTTGCTGCTTCCTTTTTACAGTTCGGACATTTAGCCACGCTAATCACGTGTTTTGGTGTTATGTTTTGAGTTTAAAAGCGCTCAAGCCCCGAAAACTACCATGCTTTTACTGGCAGGGTTCCCAAATCTTTCGAAAGTATTTCTGTGTAAAACCAGTATTCAAGTAGTTTCTTCTCAAGATCTTTGTTCAGAAAGGAACTGTCAAAGATGCATCTGAGATAATATCGAATTCTGTTCGAGCTACCTTGTTAGGAAAATTCTATGAAAAGACAATAAGTAAGTGGTTTGAAACGCGACTATGATTTACGGTATATCAAGGCAAACCAAGAAATTCCAGCTAGCCGACCCCACCACTCTAGTCCGGCTACTTCTCCAGACAAACTTGAAGTTCCTCGACGTTGATCTGGAAGTAGTTTTCGGGTGCGCCTTTCTTATCGATTCCTTTCAGGAACCTCTTAATCATTCTTTGGAGATTTCTTCCAGAGTCTTGCCTTTGGTTTCTGTTCCTAATATCATAACGCTGGCTGAACCTATGAAGTGCATCAGTGCAAACATTGTGAAGGCGGCTGCCAAGCCCCCGTAAAGAAACAATAACGGGGTGACCGTTGGCGCGAATATACCCGCTATGCGCCCGATGCTGGCTGCGGCTCCCGAGCCTGTTCCTCTCACCCACGTGGGATACGACTCTGGCGTGTACGTGTACAGCGCTGACCACGCGCCTAGGTTGAAAAAGGAAATGAAAATACTCCACAAAAGTATGGATGTTGGCTCTCCGGCTAAACTCAGCAAGATGCTTCCGACACCGGCAAGCGTGAGATATGCGAGTGCGATTGGTTTTCTGCCCACACGATCAAGCAATAAAGCTGCGCTGTAGTATCCTGGAACCTGCGCCAGAGTGACTATGAGCACCCACTCAATTGATTTAACAACAGTGAAATTCAGTGGCGGACTCGCGTAAAACGTGGGAAGCCATGTGAAAATTCCGTGGTACGTGTAGACCAAGACCGCCCAGAAAACCCAGAGCATAGCTGTTCTCCTCCGAAAGGCTGGAGACCAAAGCTCCTTCAAAGCTGCCCCGACATTGTATCTTTTGGGGGCAGCACCAGGCAATTTGGCTTCGTCAAAATCCACGGAAACCAGTTTATGCCTCTTGAGCAAGCTCACGGCTTCACTTGTTTTCCCCTTGAGCTGTAAATACCGTAGAGACTCGGGTGCAAAAAAGATGACAACCGGAATCAGAAAGAGAGGCACTAAGGCTGCTAGGAAGGTGGGACGCCACCCAAAGGTTGGAAAAAGGAAGAAGGGAAAAATCAAGGAGAGCAGTGCTCCATAGACCCAAGAGGTTTCAACCAAGCCTAAAAAGCGCCCCCTATACTTTGCGGGTATGTATTCTGAGACGTAAACCCCAGGCTGAGGCAGAGAACCACCCAACCCTATTCCGGCTAGAAAGCGTAGCATAGCCATGGTTACGGGGTCCGGGGCGAGTGAGTTGAGCGCGGTGAAAACAGTCATGGTGGATATGGTAAACAGGAGCGTTTTCTTCCTCCCTATCTGGTCGGCGAGGATACCGCAAAAAAATGCGCCCACAAACATGCCCAGATAGCCCATGCTAAGAAGAAGACCTGACACAAGGGGTTGTTGTCCCAATCCAAACTCTCTAATTATGGGAGTCAAAACCGCCGCTATGAGCATGACGTTCATGGCTGTGAAGGCGTAAATGAGGCTTCCTAGAAGTAGTAGACCATAATGAAAACGTGTAAGCGGCGCCCTCTCCAAATGTTCAACAACGCTCTCCATACGGCAAGCCTCCTTTTTGTGAAAAAGTTTCTTTCTGGACCATCACGCGAAACCTTCGTATTTTCATTCCAAATAGATTTCGGCTCGAACTTACGTTCTTCGCTAAATATGATTGGGTTTTTTGACTAGGAACCTTCCACTGCCTAATGCGCGCGCATAAGGCCGGTCACAAAAGAGTGGGACTCGCACCTAGTTAGGTGCTAGGACCTTCGAGCTGCCATATTCTAGGTTAGATCACGGCCTCACCGCTTTGAAATAGGATGCTACTACTTTTCATCAGGAGTCTGGATATGGAATTTCTGACTTCAAGCCTTGATGATACCTTGTGCGGTCTGCCTTTGGAGTGTATTGAACGTCAAGTCTTTCCTTCTCGGATAGCAGGATGATCCTCTTGAAGCTCGGAGAGGGGTTGTCCAAGCCGGCTCAGCGCCTACAGTCTCACGGAGATCTCGTGGACAACCTGCTTTGGCACCCGAAGCCTGGCGTGCCCCTCGAGCCTGATCAGGCCCAGACCTTTGTGAAGTGAGTTGGTCCCGGAAGCTCCGATGATTTGTGGCGGGTCTTCTATCTTGATCTTCTTCCTCTTCCCATCGATTGTGAGCGTTGTCTTTTCTATATAGTTCATTCCCCGGGGAACCTTGACTGGGGCTGGGTCGGGTATTCTATGGACAACAGCCGACAGCTTTTCGATTGCTATGCCTGCCGCTTCCATCTTCGCTGGGATCTTGACAGGTGCTTTTTAACCCGGATGCTGTGACCAGCGTCGCCTTGGGGGAGGCTCTGTTCGCCTCCGGTTCCGGAAAATCCGATATCGCGGGGTATGACTGTAGAGGCAGCTCCTGTGTCTGTCAACGCGTCCTCGAACACTCAAAGCCTCCTACCTTCCAGCCGTAAGAAAGGTCTTCCGCGAGCTCAGAGACGAAGAAGGATACAGGGAATTCCTCAAAGCTCTGCCAAGCTGACTCCGACAGTTAATAGCGAGTAGGTTTGACACTTGCGGGGGCGAGCTTAAGAGGAAGAGAGAGGGCTAAGGAGGAATTGCACCGAAGCCTGAAGTGAAGGTGAGAATGTGCAGGCTAAGGATGACACTTCAAGACGAAGAAGGAGATCTATCTCCAGAACTTTCTGTCTGGTGCGCGATTGCGAGAAGGGACAATGTGCCATTTATGCTCGGCATGAAGGATATCGCAACAAGACATTCGCTCACCACGGACTTTCATACCATGAGATTTAGTTTGGATTTCTAGTTTTGTTGGAGGCTTTTTTGTGAAGGCAGCAGCTGCTTTTCACACCAGGTCTGTAGGTGTCACTGTTGTCCCATAAGAGGTCGATGCTCTCAGATCAATCGCTCATAACCTGACTGCAGAATACCGAAGACTGTCAGAGGTGTCTCGTAGTGCTCTTGTCGCGTTGGCAAGCCTCTTCACGTCAACCGTTCAGCTTAAAGGTGTCTTTCTACTACTTTTTCTACTTGGTGTTATAGGTGACGGAGGCAAAGACCATCAAAGTGAGCAGAGCAACCTACAACACGCTGTGCGAGATCGCGGGAGAGCTCCAGATAAAGCTGAAACGACCCGTCTCGCTCGAAGAGGCGATGGAGCACCTGATAAGGCTCCGCGGAAAAGGCGTCAAGATCACCGACCTCGCCGGATCCTGGACCGTGACCGACGAGGAGCTCAAGGAGATAGAGGCATCCAGGGCTGAGGCGTGGAGAAGATGGAGACCACCGGAGTTACACTAGACACAGACATCCTGATAGACCTCCTGAGAAACGCTGGGAAGGCCGTGGGCTTGCTGGCTGAGCTGGAGGAGAGGAGGTTGATCCTCTCAACGACCGTCATAAACGCCTTCGAGCTCTACCACGGCGCCTACAGAACTAGGAGGAGGGAGGAGAACGTCTCAGCCACCAGAAGGCTGCTGAGTCGGCTGGTCGTTCTAGCCCTCAGCCCGAGAGCCGCTGAGACCGCGGGTCGTGTGTACGCCGAGTTGGAGGAGGGAGGCGAGCCCATAGGGCTGAGAGACGCGCTGATAGGGGCTATCTCGCTGACGAGGGGATACCCGATCGTAACCAGAAACGTGGAGCACCTCCGAAGAATACCCGGCCTGTCGGTCATGTCTGCAACCTGAGCTACCAGGGTCTGAAGGCGTCGACTCCACGTCCGATTGCTTTCTCGCAGTGTTCTTCCGTCGAGCTTGAACCGAGGCTCTTCAGCGATAGATTTTGCGTGTTGTTCTGATCTCTGTGATCTCTGTCTCCACACCCTTTAGAAGAGGAAGACGTGCCTCTTCTCCTCCTCGGTGGGGAGTAGAAGGCGCAGACGCCGCTCAGACCCTTCTCCCTGAGCTGTTCGTAGACCTCGTCGTGGGTGTCGGAACCGACAACGACTTCTTTGCCCTGAGCCCGATCCGCTTGCCGATTTGCTCCGCCTTGACTCTTTCTGTCAGTTCAGCCTCGATCATGCCAGCCGCCCAACACATGGTTCTCTCGCAGCCTAAGATACCTGAACTCTGAGCGCGAGCTTGCGAGGATGCCGCGCAGTGGGTAGTCAGGCGGCGCAGATACCCTTGGTTTAAGCTAACAGGTCATCATTCTGAACATCTTGGAGAAATCGTCGTAGACTTGGCTTCTATGCCCGATGAACAGTACTACCACCCGATTCTTGTTCTTGTCAATCTCGTAGATGGCGCGGTAGTCACCGACTCTTAGGCTCCAGAAATCGGAGTGCTTCAAGAGCTTTCCAACCCTTTCCGGACGATCTCCTAACTCTCTCAATTTCTCTTTTGTCCTTGACCTCATCGGTCCTTCAATCTTCTGGAGAGTCCTAACAGCTTTCGGATGCAAGAGTACGGCAAAAGCCACTACAATTCCTCTAGAGGAATGAGATCCTCGGGATGTTTCTTCGCTTCTTCACTGCGTGTTACAAGCATTCTGAAGAATTCACGCGTCTTTTCCCGTTCCTCATAGAGGCTTATCATAGTCTTTATGGCGTCACTTCGGCTCTTGAACCGCCCCTCAGCTACCCACCTGTCTATTTCCTCAAGTGTTTTTTGAGGCAGTCTGAGCTGAACCTGAGTCATCGGTCCGTCGTAAACAGTATTGTTTACAGAATAGATAAACCTTTTCATGACTGCTGAAAGGGGAAGAATAATTTTGTGTGGATCACCTGCCGGTATGATCTCGGCCTAAGACGAAGAACTCTCTCAGGTCATGCCAGAAAAATCCTTTGCAGCTAAACTAGCTTCTGATCATGCTAAATTCCTTGGCAGCGTCTATGAGCGCCTTGACGTTCTGCACTGGGGCGTCGAATGGAACTTCGCACTATGAGCCTCCTGCTTCACCCTGAACGTTTCTCAGGCGTCGAGCCCTTACAGGCGATCATAGACCCGAGTGACTTGCTTGAGAAGCCCTCCAAAGAGGTGCTCAAGAGAACGGTACATATTTCCTTCATGTCTTGTTGGACTTGCCGCTCCAGAGGTGCGCGCGCGATGCGGACCGGGGGAAGAGGCTCCTCGAGGGCGTACATACGCTCCTGGCCTATCGGAGGGGCCTGACGTTGATGGCCATGAAGCTGGCCATGTCGGCGCCCTCAGAGGAGAAGGCAGCTCAAAGGTTCCTGGTGCTGATGGACCTCTTCACTCCGGACGCTGCTGGAAACGCCATGTGGCTACGCTGGCTCAACAGGGACACAGCCCCCAAGTCTTAGAGGCGATGCTACCGAATGGTGAGGGCTGATGGTTAAGGTCGGGTTTTCTCCCGGTCAATCTCCTCACGTAGGCGCTTCAGCGCGTAGTTGATGGCGTGGCTGTAGCCTCCAAACCGCATCTCCTTGATCTCCCTGGTCAGCCAGGCGTAGAGCTCTTCATCCAGCGTTATCTGCAGGCGCTTCATAGCGACCCACTGCATAGCTGTGCATGAATAAGGGTTTTATACTCAGTTGTACATAGTCTGTATAGAAGACAGAAAGTGTGTGAGGGCGTGTATGAAGAGGGTTCAGCTCACCCTGGACGAGAGGAGCCTAGCCTGCCTCGAAAGCATGGTTAGGAGCGGCGACGCAGCCAGTCTCAGCCACGCAGCCCGCAAGATCATCGCTAGGTATTTGCGGGAGGGAGAGCCGTGAAGAAGGTAGCCTTCATCGTATGCTGGCTGGCCCCGGACTCAGAGGCCTACGAGGGCAGGACCAACGCCGACGTAGAGAAGAAGATCCTGGAGGAGATGCCGACCATCCCATACGTGGCGCGGGTGGAGAAGGTCACGGTTCTAGACGCGGAGGGCTGAAGCCGTATCCACGGATCTCCGCTACGACCTCGACTACCTGAAGCAGCTGCTCACCCACGCTATTAGGCTGCATAGGCCCCACAGCCTTGAAGAAGCCATAACGCTGATGGATATCGCGTGTGCGCGCGGAGAGTTCATCTAATATGCTTGCGTCAAAAGCGTTTCATAGCCTCCTTCTTGATAATCCTCTCTACCTTCTCAGTTATCACCAGAGCTTCAGCTTGGAGTAACGGTGGATATAGCACAGATGTATCGAGCCCTAAGTATGGCACGCACGACTGGAACGCAGAGCACGCCAAGAACTGGGAATAGAGCTCAGGAAGCCTAGTTCACTCATCTCCCCTAGCGTGGCATACGCTTCCCCAACCTTCTCACGCGAGTATCCAACCTTCGCGAGGGCTCGGCAGACCTCAAGAGAGATCAGCTCCGATGTCGAGACGCTCACGTTCGATGACAACACGAGCCGCCTGAGCCTCAGCGCCTCCTCCTCAAACTCCTCCCCCTTCTTGAACCACTTCACCACGATGGAAGAGTCGAGGGCGAGGCTTCCTGCCATCACTCCTCCTCTTCATGAGATTCGATCACAGCCTCGGTCACACTCGGCATCGCCTCTGTCCCCTCTCTCACCCTGTCGATCCTCTCCGCAAGCTCCCGAGCCTTATGAGACTTTGTCAGGAGCTGGAGACCCCTTTCAAACGCCTCCTTCTTCATCTTCACGTACCCCTCCTCCACCAGCCTCTCCACCTCGCGGAGAAGCTTCTCATCCAGCTTCACATTCACTTGGACTACCAAAGTTTATTCCATCGAGCTAGTCCTATCAGCTATATCATAAACCTTGAGCGATGGGATAGCCGCGATCTTGGGCGGCGGTCACACTAAGATCAATAGTCTCCGCATTCAATCTCTGGCATCATCCATGGATTGAAAGGACCGATGATGCCGATGTTTAGCTGACCAGACGAAATCACAGTGTCTGAGTCTACTCTCCTGACTCTGAGAGATACTCATCACTCCTGTACATCTCATCAGGTCAACAAGCGTGCACTATGATGAGCGAGAATGTCGAGCAATTCCACTGGGCAAGACCTGACAGGTCTGTTAGGAGAACAGTCTAAGACCGAAGCCCCCTAGGGGCTCGAAGTGCTTTAGGTCCAGTGTGTAGAGGCTTGCCCCGCTGTTGATGGTTATCGCGGCTATCATGGCATCCGTTCTGCGGATCGTGACCCCCTTCCCCTCCGCGTCCAGCTCTATTCTGGCCGCCAGGGCGGCATCCTTCTTTGTGTAGTCCAGCACGGGCAGTTGCACGACCTCCTCCACAGGCTTGGCGTATTTGTAGAGGCCGTACAGTATCTCGTGGAGGTTTATGGACGTGATGGCTATGCTTTCGCCGCTTTCGAGAATCCTCTCCAGAGCTTCGTCTCCCTTGCTCGACCCTTTGTCGAAGATCTCTATCAGAACGTCTGTGTCCACTATGATCATAGCCTGCGTTCAGCCCTTAGGGCGTGTATCTCTGAGAGAACTCTCTCTTTGTCCCTGAACTCCGCGCATCCCCTGAGGTTCGCTAGGGTCTTGACTGGGTTTGCGCCTTCCACTAGCCTTTCGAATAGTTCGCTGAAACTCTCATCCTTTTCCTTAACCGCGACAAGCCTTCTGTATACTTCATCCCTGATGGTTATTGTCTTGACCAAACGCTGTCCCATCAGAACGACGTTTAAACACATATTTAAACACATATCAAGATACTGCTCTGGGCCGGTGCACCCCATCAGACTATCTGGACGTTCTCTACAGATACTTATGGCGGATGTCAGTCTGGAGCATCGCGAGAAAGGCGTGTCCCCTTGCGTTTGCGACGCCTTTGCCTAGAGAGTCAACACTTCGGCGTCATTCGATCGAACGGAGTTCGCTGATCACCGAGTCGACCAGATCCCTGCGCCTCCGTGACCTAGAGTCAGCCCTGATGAGTTCAAGCCTGCTCTCGAGCTCTTTGAGGTATGTGTATCTGGAGGTGACCGCCTCTATGATCTGTTTCTCCGTGGGAAGCTGGTCAGGTCTCACGAGCCTCTTTAGGTCAAACCAGCTGTATTCCTCGCTGTGTATCTTGCTCAAGAAACGGCCAGGGTCGAATGGCTCTCTTGCATCCCAGCACTTTATGACCGTGAGTGCCTTGACAACATCCCTGTTGTGAGGAGTGCCGGCGTATACGTAGAGGTCATAGAGATCTCTGCTGCTCAGCCTTTGAAAGGCAGCCCTTATCTTCTCGGCGATGAGCTCCTCCTTCCGCATGCACGGAACTTCAAACGGTTTGAACTCGCAGTACCTGAAATACAGCTCATCTACGAGAGGTAATCGTACAACGCTCAGACACGGCTCTTCCCTGAAGCTGGTGTTCACCTCGAAAACGGAGGAACGCCACTCGTGGGCATATTCTACCACAGCGCCGTAGGAGACCGCGCCATCCTCCTTCCTAGAGAATTCATCACCAATGGCGAAACTGATTCCGTAGTGCCCCTTGTGGTGCAGCATCCTTCTTAATCTCTCTTTGAAGGCTTCGAGCCCAACTCCAATGGCTGTGAAGTCGAGGTCCATGGAGAACCTTGTAGCCTTGCCGAAGTATATCTTCCTGAGACATGTTCCTCCCTTAAGGGCCAACTCGTCGAGTAGAGGTCTCTCCCCGTTTTCTTCGGAAAGGACTTTCAGCGCGTAGGTTAGCACCACGTTGCGCTCCGCAACATCAGCTCCTACCCCACTAGATTGAGCATAGTGGTCTACGTTCCTGCGACTCAGCACACGGATCTCCCTCAGATCATGACTAAGCAGCCTCTACTTCACTCAGGAGCTCCCTATCTGTCAGGTTCTTTACAACCCTCCATTCACGCGAGAAAACTCCCCCTCTAGATCTGGATGGAGCGAGATAGACGGGCGCGTTTCCAACATTTGCGAG
>Ga0315280_10010510_pt1 | contig 11594 bp, 13 predicted proteins | sample YL17G06_40_MG_FD_203697 | JGI IMG/M metagenome (GOLD analysis project Ga0315280, IMG submission 203697) | Sediment microbial communities from Yellowstone Lake, YNP, Wyoming, USA - YL17G06_40 | ecosystem: Environmental > Aquatic > Freshwater > Lake > Sediment | place: USA: Wyoming | collected... | reverse complement strand
CGAGCTTAATGACATCTTTAAAATAATAAAATAATACTGCAAAAAAAGTTCCCATATGAAGCCCCATAGTAAAAGACAATGTAGGTGTTTGCCATCCCAGAAGTGCAGGGATAAGGACGAGGTGTCCAGAGCTACTTACAGGTAAAAATTCAGTTCCCCCTTGAATTACTCCAAGAATAATTGCTCTAAATATGGTCATACCATTCTCCTTTCATCATACTATTTTAGCAAGATTTGGAAAAAGTGTATGCAAAAGAATTAGCTTAATCATAATTAGACATTAAAATATCGAAATTGAGGAGAACCTTAAGGCAGAGTAAAAAAACAATCTTAGAGTGCCAAGCCTACTGTTAGACTTGCTCCCTTTGCCTCCTTGAAAGCGTCCAGCAAACAATGAAAAGAATAGCAGGTATAAAAAACACAAGCTCGACAAGTACAATCCCTTTAATGTAAAAAGCAAAACCTTTTCCTATAGAAATTGAGATAGCCTGCGTTAACATAGCTACAATAGAGATTAGCGCTCCAATTAATTCCCATTTCCAGGCAACAAGAAGTCCAAATGCGGAAACAGCATACAAACTCAAATAAAAGGCTTCAATGCCTCTAAGAGGCCCTATTGCATAAGGGTCAGGTGTAACTGCTATCATAATAATTACAAGAGCAATTATTACCCCCCAGATCCGTGCAACCCACCTCAAGATCTTGATCGCTCGAGGATTTACAGTCGAATCACTCATAAAAACACCTCCCTTTTATGTAATATCCCCTAACAATAGTTTAAGGCTTTTTTCCTTCTTACATAATGTAAAATTTATAAATTATTTTTGCAACTTTCATAAAGCTGGCCCAAAACAATATCCCACGCCTCTTCGAAATATTTGTAAACAGCGTCCCATGATTTTTCATCAGGTCAACCCAAATGTGTTAAGACTACCTCAGTTTTTGTAGATGAAACTTCCTTAAAATTAACTACAACCCAGGTGTGGTAAACTGAGTCTCTAGTCTCTTTAAACTCAGGTGGGGCGTTCCCAGGTGAATGAAAGCATTTCTTTCGGCAAGAAGGATAGCACTTTACATCCTTCCCCTCCTCTTAATCCCATGGGATTATCTATAAGGAAATAAATTTCATATGCACCGCCTGGTGAAAGCTCAATTTTGTTGTCCTTACCGAAAAAAGTCAGCAATTCTTCATGCGTTGTCCACTTCCACCACACAACATCCAATGGGCAATCAACTACTTTTAATTTTTTTATTTGTTTACCTGAGACGCTAATGGTTCACCTCACTTCTATGTCCTATTTCATAGTTTGTGATAGCTATTGACATTTTGCAATTGCCTCTTCAACAACTACTTCCAATTTGCTGAAATCATCCTGGTTAGGATGTTTCATAATGTCCTTTCTATATTCTTCCCATGCTTTATTATCGGTAACTACCATTTTTTTAATGAACAATTTTATCAAGAAACTTGGCTTTGCTTTACAATGATAATACCCTATCAGATTTATCTTCCCACTGCTTGATAGTTCGAGATAATATTTTTCGCAATTATATGCCCATTTCTTATAGTATTCACCATCATCTTCAGTTGAATGTGTAACAAAACCAAATATATTTGCTTTATTTACAAGGGTTAATCTATTAATAACATTTTTTATTGGCTTAACAACATCATTTGAATGACATGGGGATCCAATAAAGTAGAGGTCATATCCATATAAATCCATCTCATTTATTTTATCATAGCTACACATATCTACATGATGAGCTTTGCTTTGTAGTATTGCATAGATATGCTCAGCAATTTTCTTTGTATTACCAGATTTACTAAAATATGTTACTAATACTCTCATATGTTTCCTCCTAAGTAAGTTTCCTCTTTTTCATCTAACGGTATCAGCATATACGAAGTTTTGCCGTAGCGATAGCAAAGGCAAAATGTGCCGATCTGCATACCAGCAGGCACGAGACCAAGAAGTGTCAGCGACGAAGCGCATATGCCGTGCAGCACGCAATTGTGAGTGATTTTACCATATATTCTCAACATGATAATATTAAAGTTTATTTTTTAACACTTGTTTAAAATTATTTATAAAACTTTCAACATCTTTTTCCTCTATTGTCAATGGTGGATCGATTCTTAAAACACTAAAACCAGGACGATGTGTCACGATAAATCCCTTGTTTAATAATTCTTTTTGGATTAATGCTGCAGGAGAATTATGATGATTATTATTTAATTCTAAGGCAATCATTAATCCTCGTCCGCGTACTTCTTTTATAATATTATAAAACTGTCCTAGCTGTTTTAATTCATTAATAAAATAATTTCCAATCTTTTTACTTCTCTCAATTAAATTTTCTTCTTGAATCACTCGTATAACTTCCATAGCAACAGCAGCACCAAGAGGATCATTTTGATGAGATTGTGAATACATAAATGGTTTATTTTTCAAAATATCTGATACATTTTGGGTAATTGCAGTTACACTTACCGGATAGCCATTGCCCAACCCTTTACCCAATGCGACAATGTCTGGTTGAAGCTTATAATGTTGATAACCATACCATTCTCCGGTGCGTCCTACTCCTGTTGTAACTTCATTTATAATTAATAAACCATTGTTACTCTTGATTTTTTGAATAATGTTTTTAATAAGCTTCTGCGGCGGGAACCGAACTAAACCAGATGAACTGCCCGGTTCAAATAAAAACCCACCGATTTTTTCGAAAGGTATTTCCAATAATCTACTGCATTTTGGATCGCAATCTTCAAAATAAGAGCAGGTTGAACATTTAATCCAATCGAAAGAATACCATTCACTCTCCATTCTTTTACTAGCAGAGCCATAAGCTCCAAAATATGAATCAGACATAGTGAGGAGTAGTGGTTTTTCTGATATATTTTGAGCAACTCTTACTCCGAATTCAACGGCCTCACTTCCCGAACAAAGAAATACACACTTTCCTTTTTCAAATCCTAAGGTATTTAATATTTCTATTGCGGATTCCTCAATTATTTTATTTGCATAACAATATCCTATATGACTTATTCTATCAATTTGTTCTTTAATGACACGATTGATACGTGGATGACTATGGCCTATGGATGTACACCAAACACCAGATTCTAAATCTACGTATCTCTTCCCTTTTGAATCATAAAGATAACAATTTTCTCCTTTAACAATATCGCTCAAAACCAATTCATGTCCAATGCACCAAATAATGTGTTCCGTTTTTAGTCTCCTTTCGATTTATTAAATTATAACTGAATATTTCGCCTAATGCTCCCTGGGTTCATGACGTTTTTTCTGACCGCAGGGAAGAAAAAACATGGCGAAGTCCAAGTGAGGCTTTGCCGAGCACCGCATAAACCCAGTGTTGTAAGCAGTTGCGCCAAATAATTATATATCTGAATCGCCATCATTCCAACCAATTTCAGATGCCCACCTATCGGCTCGAAACATTATCTCCCAGATTATTTTATTTTTTGCTTCAACATACGCAACTCTATTTTCTGAGTAAATCCTGGCTAACCTATACTTTTCAGATTCATAAAGTTTTGCATCTACTACGTTTTGTCTTAAATAATCACGAAAAAGTAAAGGAAATTGTTGATGCCAACTTCCAATTTTACGAACATGAATCTGTGTTCTTTTATCTCCGGAAGATTCTCGAAAGTACCTTTTTGTTTTATCAGGATTTTTTTCTCGAAAAACATATCCAATTTTTTCCAGTGGAATACGATATGGATCAGTTGGCTCTAATTGAGTTACAGATATTTGTAAATCAATAATTGGCTTTGCAGACATATTTGGGATTGAAGTTGAACCAATATGATCAATTCGTAAAGCAATCTCACCTAGTTCATTTCTAATCGATTGACCTAATTTTTTAAAGATAATAGGCCATTCTTCTGAATACTTTTCAATTATTATTTTATCCATATTTATATCTCCTAATGTTTGGCGTAATTGCGTATAATGTTTTGCGGATAAAAGAGGTTGTCAAAAGCAATTTGGGCGAAGCGTAGTGAAGCCTTTTATCCGTTGTTATATAACCCGAAGGGCAATATTGCAAAGCAACCACTGAGTTCCGGACCCTGCAAAATTTAATTATCAAATGCTTGTCGAAAGACAATTAAATACCTCCTCTTCTATATTCGCAATTTTTTCAAACTTCTCGCTGGCTCTTCTTATCTTTTCTTTTATATCTGGATCTTTTTCGGCATCTTTAAACAACAAACCAACTTCTGAAAATATTTTGCCTGATTCATATATCTTTTCTGATGCTTTTGCTAATTCTTTATTCCCGGTAATTTTTGCCGATTCTTCTAAAAATCGTGAATACATATACCTAAAGCATCCTCCACCGGTACCCCCAATTTCAACGAAAATATACAGACTAAATAAATTCATTCTTAACTCTTTATCTTTAAAAATATTAGTCCATTTTGTTATCTCTTTGGCAGTATGTCTTATTCCTTTTATTCCGATATTTTTAATAGGAGGATTAAGTTGTGATTCAACGGTTTGTTTTATTGCTAAATAAATATCTTCAGTTCTTGGACTATGAAAATTCTTGAAATCAAATTCAAGATACGCATTTTTTGGCGGAAAAGGCTTATAGGGTGAACTTCTTGCTTTTCTTAATTGTTCTAATGAAATTTGATGATAAAATCCTTTTTTTAAGCCACTCGCTTTTGGGTCCATATCTGATGCCAAAGTAGTATTTTTTCCATCAAATCCGCAAATAATAAAAGTGTGCCCTCCGAAATGATAGTCTTTCGGCAAATCAAACCAAGGAAGAAAACCCATATCGCCGTAAACCATAACAGGTTCTTTTTTTAAAAGTTTTTCTAAAAGAAGCGTCTCTGCCTTTTTCATACTAGTGGTTGATTTTACTGCTATTTTGACTCCGATTCTTTCCCCAAGATCCTGAAAGAAGTTTTTATTATTCCCTCTTCCGCCTATGAAAACAATATCCCCAAACTCGGATTTAGGTCCCATTTGATGTCCCCCACCCATTCGCCAATAAATAAATCCCATTCCTGCTCCAAGTCCCAAAAGCATATCCTCTGAAAGTGGATGATTATTAAAATGGAATATTTTTGCCAAAGAGTTGGTCTGGCAATGATAACCGTCCAATGCGGGACAATTATCAAAAGGCATAATATCGTAAGTGTTTTTCATATTCTAATCCATCCAACTGTTTATTTTATCACAAACAAAGCATTTTTTATTGTGAATTGAAATTAAGCCATCGCATTTGGAACATTTGTATTTTTTATATTGGCTTTTTATAAATGCGTGAATGCCTTTTTCTTTAATTTCCATAAGATTTTCAATCATGCTCATGCCAAACTCGCGCTGGTATCTCTCATCAAGATGTTTCAGTCTATCGCAAGGAAAACAGTTGCACTCAAAACAAAAATCAACTTTCCCTTTTAATAACTTAAGATTATCTCTGCACTGTTTTTTTAAAAATGCGCATTGTTTATTTCTTGGACGGCATCCCTTACAATAAGTGATTTTTCCTCTTGCTCTTGGAATATTATTTTTGTATGCCAAATAGCCACTGCATATAGCGCAGTTCATTCCACATGGCGCTATTAATTGTGGATCAATTAATTCCATCTTACCATCCTTTTATTCTTATACTCACTAAATTTTCTCTGACATTTAAATATTTCCTTTTAGGCGGGGTTCGGAATTTCATATAACTTATTTTTAGGCGAAGGTTGCCATTTTCGAATTCCTATTCATGTTGGAGATTCGTCTGAAGTAGAGAGATGCAATCATCAATCGCATCATTGGCTCTATTAATAACCTTATTCAATATTATAAAAGAATGAATCATTCCACTATATCGTTTATGTGTAACAACATTTCCTGCTTCAGATAATCGTTTTGCATATTCTTCTCCATCATCTCTAAGGACATCAAATTCCGCAGTTATAATATGTGCAGGCGGAAGGTTTTTAAGACTATACGTTAACAAAGGAGAGATATATGGATCTTCTGCTTGGATTCTATTTCGCAGATACTGATCTGTATAATATTCCATATTCTTTTTTGACAACCAGATACCGTTTCCAAATTTAGTATAAGAATCAGAATCAAAGCTTGTGAGGTTAGTTACTGGACATATTAGTAATTGATAAGCAATTTTAGGTCCTTTTTTGTCTCGCGAAATTTGTGAGATAACAGTGGCAATATTTGCTCCAGCACTTTCTCCTACAACTGCAATATGATTTGCATTTCCTTTATGATTTCTAATTGTTTTTTCAGTCCATAATAACGCATCATATCCATCTTCAATTGCAATTGGGCACTTATATTCTGGGGATAATCTATAATCAACTGAAACTACTATTGCAGGAATCTCATTTGAGAATGCATTACAAATATGATCTGCTTCATCTAATGTACCGAATACCCATCTCCCACCATGAAAATAAATAATTACTGGAAAAGGCCCATTTCCTTTCGGAGAATATATTCTTAAAGGTATAGTCCCATTTTTACCAATTATAGAAATATTTTGAATTTTAAATGCTTCTTCTTTTTTTAGAATCCAATTCAATATAGAGCTATTTTTTCGTACTTCATCTGGTTTTTGTAAACTCAACGGTACTGATTCATTTTTAGCTAAATCCATAATGAATAGCTTTACCTGTTCATCCAATTTACCTTCCTTATAATTTACATATAAGAAGTCACTCATAACAATTCCTTTCTGAAAATGTAATTGGCAACGTAACGGGCGACGCAATCACTCCTTCCTCTTAATACTCTTCAAAAACATCACCAATATCATTGTACTTATCAAAGTGATAAATCCAAATATAATAGTTAATGATACGAGACCTCTGAAAAACCCTATTTTGTCACCCTGAATTCATTTCAGGGTCTCTTGACTTATTGATTTTATCGGATGCTGAAACAAGTTCAGCATGACATTTTGTTCTATTTCCATATTTTTCAGAGACCTCGCACGGGTTACATACTTTTCATATTTTAAACAATATTATAGTAAAAAGTCAATATGTAACAAATTATTCTAATATACACCCTTGACTATATAAGCTGCATGGCAAAAATAAAAAAAATTTTTAAACCAACTAAACGCTTATAATTTATTAGTATGAACATTGAAAATCTTAAAAATAAAGCTCGGAGACTTAAAAACGACACTCTTGCTCTGTATTTTGCGCTTCAAGACCCAAGGGTGCCGTTTTTTGCAAAGACAATTATCATATTTATTGTGGGATATGCGCTATCTCCGATTGATCTTATTCCAGATTTTATTCCCGTCCTTGGCTATCTCGACGACCTTATCATTGTACCTCTAGGAATTGCTCTTGCCTTAAAAATGATACCTAAAGAAATTCTTGTTGAATGTCGTGAAAAAGTAAAAAACGGGACTCTTAATACGAAAATTAAATGGATTGGCGCAATAATTGTAATATCTATCTGGATTTTGATAATCTATATTTCAATAAAAATAATCATAGCTCACAAAAGTTAATTTTTTGATAAAATATTAAAACAGGAGGTACAAAATGAAAAAAATTGCAGTGTTAATTGAAGACAATTTTAATGAATTCGAGGTTATCTATCCTTACTACAGACTAAAAGAAGCAGGTTTTGAAGCAATCCTTGTCGGTCCAGAAAATAAAGTATATCACTCAAAAGTTGGTCTACAGATAAAGGCGGAGAAATCAGTTAATGAAATAAATTTCGATGAATTCGATGGAGTTGTAGTGCCCGGGGGTTATGCCCCAGATCTATTAAGAAGAAACGAGAAAATTCTTACATTCGTAAGAAAAATGTTTGAAAGTTCCAAACTCGTTGGAGCAATTTGCCATGCAGGATGGGTTCTTATTTCTGCAAAAATTATCAATGGTTTAATGCTTACAGGTTTCTCTGCGATAAAAGATGACCTCAAAAATGCAGGTGCAAAATATGAAGATAAAGAAGTAGTAGTTGATGGAAATGTTATCACTTCAAGGATGCCTTCCGATCTTCCTGCATTTATGAGAGAAATTATAAAGTTCTTAAATATTCAATGAAGGTCATAGCCGAAAAAATAATCAGAAGAGCACACATTAAAGTGATAGAGGGCGATATTACTCAGATTGATACTGAAGCTATTGTAAATGCAGCTAATTCATATCTTCAGCATGGTGGAGGAGTGGCAGGTGCAATTGCAAGAGCAGGTGGAGAAATAATCCAAAAAGAAAGCAACGAAATAGTTCGTAAAAAAGGTTCTTTGAAAACAGGAGAAGCAGCCACAACAAGCGGTGGAAATCTGAAGGCAAAATATGTAATACATACTGTAGGCCCCGTTTGGGGAGAAGGGAACGAAGAAGAAAAATTAAAAAGAGCTATCATTTCGGTTCTGAAGATTGCAAAAAATAACAAACTAAGAAGCATAAGCATACCAGCTGTGAGTTGCGGTATATTCGGCTTTCCAAAAGAAAAGGGTACAAAGATAATTTTTGAGACCGTGAAAAATTTTATTCTTAATAACGAATGTTCAGTTGAAGAAGTTTGTCTCATCGGGTTAGGTCCTGAAATTCCTGCACTTTTTAAAAAGGCCTTAGAAAATGGTTGAAATTTATACAGACGGTGCTTCTCGAGGAAATCCTGGAAAAAGCGCATGTTCTTTCATTTTTGTTGAAGATAAAAAAGTAACTCTGATAAAGGCTTTTTACTTGGGCACTGCAACAAACAATATTGCCGAATATAGCGCAATTATAAAAGCGTTAGAGGAAGCAAAAAAATCTAAACTTAACGAGATAAAAGTTACTTCGGACAGCAAACTTATAATCCTCCAGATAAGAAAAGAATACAAGACCAAGGCAAAGCACCTTGAAGAGTTAAACAAAAAAGTTCTTGCAATTACAAAAAGTTTTAAAAAAATAGAATTCGAAAATGTTGAAAGAGAAAATAAATATGTTCAGCTTGCAGATAAAATTTGCAATATATTATTAGATAATTCTTAAACTACTCTTTTCCAATTGCTCTTTAATTAAATTATTTATGTTTTCGGTAGAAATTTCATTTTTAAATTCAAAAAATATAAAATTCTTATTTCCCCAGGAACGCATAATAAAATTATTTAAACCCTCTCTTATTGCATCGAAATCTAAAATGACTCCGATGCCTGCAATCAGCGCCCCAAAAAGATTGTTTTCTCTGCTTAAAATCAATGCTACTAATTTTTCTTCACTCGAGAGTATTTTCCCAAGCAAGGAAATGTCATCTCTTGAATAATCATCCAAAACCTCAAAAACAAATTTGATCTTCCCAATTTGTCCTGCTCTCTTAACAAAATCTTTCACCAAATGCTCAAACAGTTTTTCCCTTTGAATTCTATTTTCTTTTATAAGGGCTTTATTCTCCTCTATAAGATTCTGAAGTTTATAAAAAATCTCTTCTTCTCCTGCAGTTAAAAGTTGAGAAATATTTGACAATATACGAGCCCTTTCCCTGTAATTCCTTAATGCTCTTAAGCCTGCTACAAAATAAAACCTTGTGTATATTTTTTTAAGTTTTTCCTGCTTAATTATTTTTATAAGTCCTATTTCACCGGTAGAATCAACATGAGTCCCACCACACATCGAAAGGTCAAAATCTTTAATTTCAACTATTCTAATATTCCCTTTTATGTCTCCTTTTTTCCTGATGCTAAGATTTTGAAGTTCACTTTCTGATACAAAATACTTTTTAACCAGTCTGTTTTCAAGAACTATTTCATTGGCAAGGTCTTCAGCTTTAAAAATTAAATCTTCATTCATCTTATCTATATTTAAATCAACAGTTGTATAATCCTCACCCATATGGAAACCAATCGTTTCAATATTAAATAATTGTAGAAATGATTGTGATAAAATATGTTGGGCAGTATGCTGTATTGATATATCTTTTCTTCTTACGCCGTCTATTTTGCATTCTACGGTATCAGAATCCGGATATTGATCTACATAATGAAAAATTATATTATCAGTACTTTCCAAAACTTTAATGACATTTGAGTTTCCTATAAAACCTTTGTCTCCAAGTTGTCCGCCTTTACCGTCAGGGCAAAATTCTGTATGGTCAAGGATTAAAAATCTTCCAGAAGAGTTTGTACCTTTGTCGACAATTTTTGCAGCAAACTTTATATTATTCATCTAAACTAAGAGTCATATTCCCATTAAATACGGATGTTGCTTCGCCTGTGAGGAAAACTCCTTCGTTTGTAATTTTAACGTGGAGTATGCCACCTTTTGTTTGGACATCAAGTTCATCCGGCGCCTTAAACTGACTATGAACGACAAACACAGATGAAACAGCACCAGTACCACAAGATAGAGTCTCTCCCCAAAGACCTCTTTCAAAAGTCCTTAATTTTAAAATTTCTCCTTGTAACTGACAAAAATCAACATTTATACCATGCGGAAAAATATCTTTATTCTTTGAAATAGCCAGAGCATTTTTAATATCAATCTCATCAACATTTCTTACCACTGTTACAGCATGGGGCTCGCCTGGAGAGACAATATAAAATCTTCCAAGCTCAAAGTCTCTTTCCTCGATAGTTTCATCAGAAGGTGGCTCAATAAAATCGCCTATATTCTGCATCAAGCCCATATTAACTGTATAAATACCAGCCCCTCTTTTTGTTACTATTTTAATACCACCTGCAGTTTCTATACTAATCTCACTCTTACCTAATTCTTTCATCATATAATCTGCAACACAACGAACACCATTTCCGCACATCGAGGACTCGCTTCCATCTGGATCACATACTCTCATCTTGACGTCGGCAAAAGAACTATTCTCAACATATAAAACATCATCACAGCCAACTGAAAAATGTCTATCAGAGATTAACTTTGAAATTTTAAGTGGACTCTTTAAAGGAAATTTCCTACCATCAATAATAACAAAATCGTTTCCGTAAGCTTGATACTTCATAAATTCAAATGATATTTCTTCTTTCAATGATCCCCCCGAGTTCTCTTATTTTTTTAATAACATCCTCATAGCCACGATCGATATGAAAAGGTTCAAATATTTTACTTTTACCTTCAGAAGAAAGTGATGCGATAAGGAGAGCCGCTCCACCTCTCAAATCTGGTGCAGTAACATTGCCACCCTCAAGTTTTTTTACACCGGTTATTACCGAAGTATTGCCTTCAATTCTTATGTTTGCTCCCATTTTGATTAATTCTTCTGCAGCCCTAAATCGATTCTCAAAAATTGTTTCAATGATAACGCTTGTACCTTGTGCTGTTGAAAGTAAGGCCATCATTTGTGGCTGCACGTCTGTTGGGAAACCTGGAAATGGCAAAGTTTTAATGTTTACACCGTGCAATTTTTCTTTATACTCTCCTCTCACTTCATTTCCATTTGCTGTTATTTCGGCACCTGCTTCCCTTAATTTCATAATAACAGGTTCAAAATCCCAAGGGTTGCAATTTTTTAAAACAATATCTCCTTTAGTCATAATCCCTGCAATAAGATATGTAGAAGATTCAATTCTATCAGGAATGATTTTATAATCCACTGGATGAAGATTCTTTACTCCGTTTATTT
>Ga0315280_10010509_pt1 | contig 11594 bp, 12 predicted proteins | sample YL17G06_40_MG_FD_203697 | JGI IMG/M metagenome (GOLD analysis project Ga0315280, IMG submission 203697) | Sediment microbial communities from Yellowstone Lake, YNP, Wyoming, USA - YL17G06_40 | ecosystem: Environmental > Aquatic > Freshwater > Lake > Sediment | place: USA: Wyoming | collected... | reverse complement strand
GGAAGTGAACAGGCCCCCCAGGCCGACCTCGCTCACCTCGAGGCCCGTTTTGCCAAGCATTCGTTTGCGCATGGCTTTGGACTCTCAAAGCCACCCTAAAGGCAGGCTACGGTTTGGTCAAGCGCTCAGGGGCCTTCCTTGACCTAATCGAGGCAATCGTCTATAAATAAAAAGCATTCATCCATGTTATCCATCCGCGGGGTGAGCAAGTCCTTCGGGGCCCTGCAGGCCTTGAGCGATGTCAGCTTCCGCATCGACCAGGGCCAGATCCACGGGATCATCGGGCCCAACGGCTCCGGCAAGACCACCCTGTTCAACTGCATCAGCGGCCACCTGCGGCCGGAGTCCGGCGAGATCATGTTGGGCGGCGAGGAGTTGACCGGCCTTCAGCCGCACCGCATCGCCAATATGGGCATCCGGCGCACCTTTCAGGCCGGAAAGCTCGTGTCCAGCCTGACGGTGCTGGAGAACGTGATGGCCGGGGTCTACGATTACGGCGGGCGCGATTTCCTGGATACCTTCTTCCGCCTGCCGGGCCGGGCCTCCCGCCGCGAGCGGGCCATCGAGGAACAGGCCCGGGAGACGCTCGCCGCCGTGGGCATGGAGAAGGAGGCCGACCGCTGGGCCACCGACCTGGTCTGGGCGGAGCGGCAGTTCGTGCAGATAGCCCGGGCCATCGTCAGCCGGCCCCGGGTGGTCCTGCTCGACGAGCCCAACAGCGGCATGGGCGCCAAGGAGACCGAGCGGGTTGAGGCGGTGATCCGCTCGATCCGGGCCACGGGCATCACCGTGGCGGTCATCAGTCACGACGTGAAGATGCTGATGGGCCTGTCCGACTGGGTCACGGTGCTGAACTTCGGACGGACCATCGCCGCAGGGACGCCGGAGGCGGTCCAGAAGAACCCCAAGGTCCTGGAGGCCTACCTTGGCGGCGACTGAGCCGCTTCTGCGCGTGGACAAGCTCTCGGTATCCTACGGGCAGATCAGCGCCCTTTCCGCGGTGGACCTCGAGGTATACCCGGGCGAGATCGTGGTCCTGATCGGGGCCAACGGGGCGGGCAAGACAACCCTGCTGGAGACCGCCCTGGGCATCAATGTGCCGCGCGCTGGCACGGTGAGTTTCCGGGGCCGGGTGATCTCCGGACAGGCCGCTGACCGCAACGTGCGCGCCGGCCTGTGCCTGGTGCCCGAGGGGCGTGGAGTGTTCGCGGCCATGAGCGTGCTGGACAACCTGCTGCTCGGGGCGCACCACAACCTGCGCCACGTGGAGCGAAACCTGGAGCGGGTCTACCGCTGGTTCCCGATCCTGGAGCAGCGCCGCAAACAGATCGCCCGCACCCTGAGCGGCGGGGAGCGCCAGATGCTGGCCATCGGCCGGGCCCTGATGTCGGCCCCGAAGCTGATCATGGTGGATGAACCCTCCCTGGGGCTGGCCCCGATCGTGGTGAACGACATCTTCCAGATCCTGGTAAAGCTCAACCAGGAGGGCTACACGATCCTGCTGGCGGAGCAGAACGCCTACAAGTCGCTGAAGTGCGCCCACCGGGGCTATGTGCTGGAGACCGGCAGGATGATCCTGGAAGGCACGGCCCGGAAGCTGCTGGAGGACCCCGGGGTACGGGCGGCATATATCGGAGCGTAGAAGATGCAGGTATTCCTGGCCCAGCTGATCAACGGTCTTTCCCTGGGGTCGATCTACGTGCTGCTGGTCACCGGCTTCAACCTCCTGCTGCTGGTGGCCATGATCATCCATTTCTCCTATCCCCAGGTGGTGGTGTTCTCCATGTACATCGCCTGGGTCGTGCTGCGCTACACCGGCAACTCCATTCCCCTGGCGGTGCTGGCCTCGGTGGGTTCATCGATCCTGATCAACCTGGCCTCCGCCCCGATCTTCCAGAAGATCATGAAGAACCGGGAGGAGGTGGACATCAACTCCACGATGGTCGTGTCCCTGGGCATTGGGATGATCATCACCGACGTGCTTTCGCACGGCTTCAACAACGGGCTGCCCATCGCCTTCCCGCAGGAGGTGGTGGGCGAGGCGGCCCTGTTCCGCGTAGGCCTGATCAGCCTGCAGTACGGCCAGGTCGCCTCGCTGGCGGTGGGGGCGCTGGCCGTGTCGGGCGTATTCCTGCTGCTGTACAAGACCCGGTCGGGCCGGGCCTTCCGGGCCATCGCCGAGGATCCCAGCGGAGCGCGCCTGGTGGGCATCCCGCTGCTTTCCACCGGGCTGCAGAGCTACGCCCTTTCCGGCCTATTGGGCGGCCTGATCGCGGTGCTGCTGGCCCTGATGCTGGGCTACGCCTCTCCGGGGCTGGGGGAGCAGGTGGCGCACAAGGTGCTGGCCGTCTCCATCATCGCCGGGCTGGGCAACCTGCCCGGCGGTCTGGTGGTGGGACTGGCCCTGGGCATCCTGGAGGCGCTGGTCCAGGGCTACATCTCCGGCTCCTGGTCCAACGGCATCGCCTTCGTGGTGCTGCTGCTGGTGGTCCTGATCCGGCCGCGGGGCCTGTTCGGGATCAAGCTGTAGGGAAGCCGGGCATGCCGCTGCTGCTGTACTACTTCCTGTCGATCACGGCCATCAACATCCTGATGAGCTGGGCCCTGTACCTGCCCTACCGGGTGGCTCATCTGCACTTCCTCACCGTGGCCAACATGGCCATCTCCGGCTACCTGAGCGGCTGGCTGGTGCAATCCCTGCGCCTGCCCTTCGGGGTGGCCCTGCTGGCTGGTTTCGCGGCCGGGACCCTGGTCGGTTATGCGGTCTCCCTGTTCATCGGGGAGGCGCCGACCTTCACCGTGGTCATCGTCGGCTTCACCTTCATCTACATCAGCCGCACGGTGATCGAGAACACCCCCGCCGTGGGCGGGACCCTGGGCATGTTCGGTCTGCCCCTGGTCTGGAGCACGCCCGAGGGGCACCGCTGGACGATCCTGATCATCCTGGGCGTGATGCTGCTTTTGATCGGTTTCCTGATCCACCGCTTCGAGCATTCCCGCCTGGGCCGGGCGGCCTCGGCCGTGTTCGTGGACAAGGACCTGGCCACCTCCTTCGGGGTGGACATCAAGAAGCTGGGCATGCTGCTGCAGACCTTTGCCAGCGCCGTGGCCGGCGGCTGCGGGGTGCTGTACGGCTTCATCTACCGCAGCTTCCATCTGGACTTCTTCACCTTCCACTTGGTGGGGCTGTTCATGACTATCATCTTCGTGGGCGGGTATGCTACGATGTGGGGCACCGTGGTGGCCGCGCCGGTGCTGTACGGGCTGTCGCTGCTGCTCCCGCCGGCGGTGGCCTCCTGGCGGATTGTGATCTATGGTGCGATCCTGGTCGGCGTGTTGGTGCTGAAGCCTGAAGGGTTCATCACCCGCCGGCTGGCCGTCAATGTGGAACGACTTCTTTCGTCCAAGCGAAAGAGTTAAAACCTCTATTCAAAGGAGTGCATATGCACAAGAAATGGTTCACGCTGCTGCCGGTGCTCCTGGTCGCGGCGGCCTTCCTGTTCGTGGGCTGCCAGAAAGGGGGCACGGCCAAGGTAAGGGTCAAGGTCAAGGAGTGGGACATCCCGTTCCTGAACTGCCTGACCGGACCCATCGCTTCGATCGGCGAGTTCCTCGAGTGGGGCGCCGAGCGGGCCGCTAAAGAGATAAACGATGCCGGAGGGATCTCAGGCAAGCCGGTGAAGATCATTGGGGTGGACACCGCCCTGGATCCTCAGAAGGGCGTCGCGGAGATGAGCCGCATCGTGCAGACCTCGCTGGTGGCTTTGGGCCCCGTGCCCGAGCCGGTCATCATGGCCGCCGCTCCGATCGCGGTGGAGAACGAGATGATGACCATGACCGCCACCACCTCGTTGGAGTACGCGGAGCAGTTCTTCCCCTGGTCGATTTCTTGGTTCCCCAAGACCGAGGATCGCCTGCCGCCCCTGGTCACCGCCTGGGCGGAGCTGAACCCCGAGATGAAGTCCGCCGTGCAGTTCCTGGGCAACTACGGTCCCTGGCCCGGCATGGCTGCCGCGCACAAGGTCGGCCTAGAGAAGGCCGGGGTGAAGGTCTTGAGCGACGTCGAGGTGCCTCAGGACGCCGTCACCTTCGGCCCGCTGGTGGTCAAGGCCCTGAACCAGAAGCCGGACGGGATCGTCATTTCCTGCTGGCCCGAGAAGGCGGCCAAGATCGTCCAAGAGCTGAAGAGCCGCGGCTGGAAGAACATGGGCCGCATCCTGCTGTTCTCCAGCGCCGATGACGCCGCCCTGTACTCCACCGGCGGCGCAGCCCTGAACGGCGCGATCATCTACAACTACATCAACGTAGACGTCGACACCCCGCGCTGGAACGCCTTCAAGGAAGCCTACGCCAAGGACCACAACGGCATGCAGCCGCCGAGCCTTTCCACCAACTACTACGACGCGGTGTACATGATCAAGGAAGCCATCGAGAAGACCGGAGTCACCGGCGACCCGAAGAAGCTCAAGGAAGAGCGCAAGAAGATCGCCGACTACTGCCGCGACGTGAAAAACTTCCAGGGCCTGCTGTTCAACTGGGACATGGCGGGAGGCGTGCCCACCAACAAGCCGACCTACCTGTTCGAGATCCAGGACGGCAAGAAGAAGCTGGTCAAGGAGATCCGGGCCTAGCCGGCGCCGAGCTGCCGGACGGAAATCCATGGGCGGCCCCGTATGGCGGGGCCGCTTTTTTGTGCACGCCTGGCTGGCGGGCTATGCAATCCCGCCGAATCATGCATATACTGTGAGACTACTATGACAGCCGAGGTATCGGGGGGCCGCATCCATTCCGGGAGCTTTGCCGCGCGCTACGGGCCTTGGGCGCTGGTGGCCGGGGGCTCCAAGGGGTTGGGCGCGGCCTTCGCCGAGGGCATCGCCCGCAGAGGGGTCAGCCTGCTGCTGGCGGCCCGGGAGAAAGAGGCGCTGCAGCAGGCCTCCTCCCGCCTGCAGGATGCCTACGGAGTTCAGGTCCGCACGCTGGCCATCGACCTGGCCGACGCGAGTTTCCTCGGAGCACTGGAGCGCGAGAGCCGGGATGTGGAGATCGGGCTTCTGGTCTGCAACGCCGCCTCCGCCTACACCGGACCCTTTTTCCGGGCTTCGCTGGACGACTATCAGCGCATCCTGGACACCAACTGCCGGGCGCCGCTCAGCCTGATGCATTGGCTGGGAGGACGGATGGCCAGCAGCGGCCGGGGAGGCATCCTGGTGATGTCCAGCCTGTCCGCCTTCCAGGGCTCAGCCTATGTGGCGGCTTACGCGGCGACCAAGGCCTTCCTGCTGAACCTGTCCGAGGCGCTCGGGCAGGAGCTGAAGAGCCGCGGCGTCGATGTGCTGGTCTGCTGCGCCGGGCCCACTCGAACGCCGAACTACCTGGACAGCAAGCCCGAAGGCGTCGGACCCGGCGCGCTGGAGATGGAGCCTGAGGCGGTGGCGGAGCAGGCGCTGCGCGCCCTGGGCCGCAAGCCGCTGGTGGTGCCCGGCGCCCTCAACCGGCTTTCCTATTTTCTGCTCAGCCGGCTCCTGCCCCGCGGCTGGGCCGTGCGCCTCCTGGCTGCCAGCACCGGCTCGATGTACGCCGAGCGATGAGGAGCTAGAAGATGGTCACTGCAGTTACCGGCGCTTCCGGCCACATCGGTGGCAATCTGGTCAGGGCCCTGCTGGCGCAGGGCCGCAAGGTGCGCTGCCTGGTCCGCAACGACCGGCGCGCCCTGGCCGGGCTGGACGTGGAGACGATCGAGGGCGACATCTTCGATCCGGGTTCCCTGGACCGGCTGATGCGGGGCGCCGAGACGGTCTTCCATCTGGCCGGGCGCATCTCCATCATCGGGGCCGAGGGCGGCCTGGTGGAGAGGACCAATGTCGGGGGCGTGCGCAACGTGGTGCAGGCCTGCCTGTCGGCTGGGATACGCCGCCTGGTGCACTGCAGCTCCATCCATGCCTTCAGCACCTATCCCTGCGGCGAGCTGCTCGATGAGACCCGGGCCCTGGCCCTGGGGCCCAAGCACATGGCCTACGACCGCTCCAAGGCCATGGGCCAGACCGTGGTGCTGGAAGCGGTGCGCAGCAAGGGACTGGATGCGGTGGTGATCAATCCCGCCGCCGTGGTCGGTCCCCACGACTACAAGCCCTCGCGCATGGGCGAGGTGCTGCTGGACATATACCACCGGCGCCTGCCGGCGCTCATCGATGGGGGGTACAATTGGGTGGATGTCCGGGATGTGGTGGCCGGGGCCCTGGCCGCCGAGTCCCGAGGGCGCGCCGGGGAGTGCTACCTGCTGGCCGGACACTGGGTGCACATCTGCGACGTGTCACGGCTGATCAGCCGCCTCACCGGTCGCCGCACCCCGCAGGCGGCCACGCCCCTGTGGCTGGCCATGCCGGTTTCCTTTCTGTCCCTGGCCTGGGGGCGGCTGCAGGGCAAGGTGCCTAAGTTCTCCCCGGGAGCGGTGCGCTCCATCCAGATGCACCGGAACATCACTCACGCCAAGGCGAGCCGGGAGCTGGGCTATCAGCCTCGTCCGTTCGAGGACACGGTGCGCGACACCCTGGAATGGTTCCGGGAGGCCGGATTGCTCGACGGCCGCTGAGCCGAGGCGGTGCTCCCGCGACGCGGGCGGTCTCTCCTGCGCCGCCTCAGACCGGAGGGTCGGTGATGGCTTCGATCTGCCGCCGCAGCGCCTCCTGCGCCGCGCCGGGTTTGAATACCTGCAGGGGGATCAGCTTGCGCATGTCCCCGGACACGCGGATCTTGCGGGCGATGTAGCCCTTCATGCCAGCGGACCAGTCTCCGGCCACCAGGATCCGATAGGCATAGTCGGCGGGCATTCGCATCCGCACGTCGGGCTCTGGTTCCTGCCCCCTGCGGATCGCTCCCCGGTGCAGGCACAGCTCCACCTCGCCGTCGGCGGTCTCGATGGCCAGGTTCACCACGATGTCCAGCATCGCCTTGGGCACCTGCAGGTCTCCTGCCGCCCGGGTCAACTCCTCGACCTTGGCAAACCACTCCTCGGAAAGGAACGCCGGCATCTCGAGCTCCTCCTTGTTCCCGGCTTACCCGATAGCCTGCCCGGCGGCGAAACCCTCGGCAATGGCCTCCAGAGCCTGACGCGGCCGCCTGGCATCACCGATCACGTGCACCGCCAGGCCCAGCTCGCGGGCGGCCGCGCTCAAGCCGTCCAGGGGGCGCGCCCCGAGGGCCAGGACCACGGCGTCGAAGCCGCCCAGGGTCCGGCGGCCGCCGGCGTCCTGCACGATCACCCCTTCCGGGCTGAGGCCTTGGATCTTCGTGGAGGTGAGTATGATGACGCCGCGGGAGCGCAGCCGCTGCAGGAGCAGGACCCGGGCCTCGCTGAACATCTCCAGGCCGACTCCTTCGCGCCCCTCCACCAGGGTCACGGCGGTCGAGGCCCGATCCGGGTCGCCTTCCCGGCCGGCCAGGAGTTCGGCGACCTCACAGCCCACCGTTCCGCCCCCGGCAACCAGGATCCGGCCGGAAGGCCAGGGCGCGAGGCCGGCCAGCAGGTCGAGGGCGCAGAGCACCTCCGGGCCTGAGCCGGAGGTCCACTCGGGCCGGCAAGGCTCGCTTCCAGTGGCCACGACCAGCACCTCGAAGGCTCCTTGCCGCAGCAGCTCCGGGCCGACCTCAGCCATGAGGCGCACCTCCACCCCGGCCCGCCGAACCCCGCGCTCCAGGTACTGGATGACGCGGGTGAGCTCCTGTTTGCCCTCACCCCTGGCCGCCAAAAGGTACCGCCCGCCCAGGCGGTCGCCGCGCTCGTACAGGCTCACCCGGTGGCCACGCTGCGCGGCGGTCCAGGCCGCCTGCAGCCCGGCGGGGCCTCCCCCGGCCACCAGCACCCTTCGGGCTGCGGCCGGCGGCTCCGGGACCGGTTCGCCCTCCCGGCCCAGCCGCGGGTTGACCAGGCAACTCATGTCGGCGCCGCGCTCCCGGGCCGCCACGCAGCCCAGGCCGCAGGCGATGCAGGGCGCGATGTCCTCGAAACGGCCCTCGGCCGCCTTGCGGGGCAGCTCCGGGTCGGCCAGCAGCGCCCGGCCCATGACCGCGAAGTCCGCCTCGCCTCGGCGCAGGATGTCCTCGGCCAGGCGCGGGTCATTGATGCGGCCCACGACCAGCACCGGCACCTCCACCACACGCTTGAGCGCCTCGGCGCAGGAGGCGTTCAGGGCCAGAGGCGTGCCGTAAGGAGGGATGACCCGCCAGGAAAGCTCCGGGTACAGCCCGGAGGAGACGTGCACGGCGTCGACCCCGGCTTCGATGAACCGCGGGAGGATGTACTGCGTTTCCCGCAGGCTCCTTCCGCCGGGCACCGGTTCTTCGGCCGAAATGCGCAGGATGATCGGGAAGTCGCGGCCGACCCTCTGCCGGATGGCGGAGAGGACCTCCAGGGGGAAGCGCAGCCGGTTGTCCAGGCAGCCGCCGTACTCGTCGGTCCTGCGGTTGCGAAGCGCGGAAAGGAAGGAACCCAGCAGCATGTAGCCGTGCGCGGCGTGCAGCTCGATTCCGTCGCAGCCGGCCTGGCGGGCCCGATGCGCCGTCTCGGCGAACTGCGCCTTGATCTGCTCGAGCTCTTCGCGGGCCAGCTCCCTGCAGGCCGTGCGGGTCAGGATGTTGACCGTCCCCGCGGACGGCCCGACCGCCTGAAGCCCGGTGAGCAGGCTCGAAAGGGAGTCCGGTCCGGGATGGGCGAGCTGCGGCATGAGCCGCGCTCCAGCCTGGTGCACGGCATCGGTCAAGCGCCGGTAGCCTTCAATTAGCTCGTCGGACCAGAGGCCGACCGTGCGGGGGATGTAGGGATAGCGGGCGTCGACTCCGGTGACCTCGGCGATGATCAGCCCCACTCCGCCCCGAGCGCGGGCGGAGTGGTAGTCGATCAGCTTCTGGGAGACCCGACCCTCCTCGCCGGCGTAATCGGTGGCCATCGGGGCCATCACCAGGCGGTTCTTGAGCTCGAGGCTCCCGATGCGCGCCGGGGAGAACAGACGTGCCAGGCTAGCCGCGGGCATGCCGGCGATCGAGCCGCAGGGCCAGGGCGGTCCCCAGCGCGCCGAGCGCGTCCACGACCGTGAACAAAATGATCAGGGGACTGGCTGCGGTGAGAAGGACGAACAGGGTGACTATCGGCAGGGCCGAGGCACGGGTATAAACGGTGACCCGGAAAAAGGGCCCAAACTCCGCGCGCCTGCCGGCGCTGAAGATCGATCTGCCGGCGCGGGTCATCATGGGCTGGATTATAACGGCTCGAGCCGGCGGGCGTAAAGCGAGGCCGGAGGTATCGAATTGAAGTTTGCTCCAGGCTGCTTTATAGTGAGCCATGCGCGATCTGCTCATCGGCTTCACTTCGGTCAGCTACAAGGACGCGATCATGTACGCCGTGGGGCTCCTGCTCATCTACCTGGCGGTCAAGAAGGAGTACGAGCCCATGCTCCTGCTGCCCATCGGGTTCGGCGCCATCCTGGTCAACCTCCCGCTATCGGTGGTCTGGGAGCACGAGGGGCAGGCCGGCTTCCTCAAGATCCTGCTCGATGCCGGGATCACCACGGAGCTTTTCCCGCTGCTGATCTTCGTGGCCATAGGAGCCATGTGCGACTTCAAGCCCCTGTTCAAAATGCCGGTCATGATCTTCTTCGGCGCGGCGGCGCAGTTCGGGATCTTCTCCACCCTGCTGGTGGCGGTGCTCCTGGGCTTCGACTTGAAGACCGCCTCGGCCATCGGCATCATCGGGGCCGCCGACGGACCCACAGCCATCTACGTGGCCTCCAAGTTCGCCAGGGACTACCTGGGGCCGATCTCGGTGGCCGCCTACTCGTACATGTCCCTGGTGCCGCTGATCCAACCGCCGGTGGTGCGCCTGCTCACCTCCCGCAAGGAGCGCGCGATCAAGATGGAGTACCACGAGATCAAAGTGCCCAAGGGCTTGATGGTCGCTTTTCCCATCGTGGTGACCTTCGTGGCCGGTTTCGTAGCCCCGATCAGCGTACCCCTGGTGGGCACGCTGATGTTCGGAAACCTGATCCGGGAGAGCGGGGCGCTGGAACGCCTTTCCAAGGCCGCGCAGAACGAGCTGGCCAACATCGTCACCCTGCTTTTGGGGATCACCATCGGCTCCACCATGGGCGCGGAGAGGTTTCTGCAGCCGGCCACGCTGCTGATCATCGCTATGGGCCTGGTGGCCTTCATCTTCGACACGGCCGGCGGGGTGCTGTTCGCCAAGGCTCTCAACCTGTTCCTGAAGCGCAAGATCAATCCGATGATCGGCGCCTGCGGCATCTCCGCCTTTCCCATGTCGGCGCGGGTGATCCACAGGATGGCCCAGGAGGAGGACCCCTTCACCATCATCCTGATGCAGGCAGTGGGCGCGAACGTGTCGGGACAGGTAGGCTCGATCATCGCCGGCGGCATGGTGCTGGCCCTGGTCCCGATGCTGGTAAAGTGAGGTGAGGCGATGCTGGCGCAGTGGATTGCCCGTCTGCAGACGGGCGGCGATGTTCAGAAGGCGCTGTTCATGATGGTGGTCGGAGTGCTGGGCGTCTTCGTGGTGCTGGCGATTTTCTTCGGTCTGATTCACCTGCTGCGCGCCGTGTTGCGCGAAAAAAATTCTTGACAAATGACTGCCAGTAGTGTCATGTAGATAAGCAATCGATTGAATAAGTAGGCAGTCTAAAAAGATTCCAGGAGGTTAGAGCAGATGGCAAAGAGCAGCGCAGGAAAAAAGAAACCAGCGGCGAAAAAACCGGCCAAGAAGACTGCTGCCCGAAAGCCGGCCAGGAAACCGGCGGCCAAGAAAAAGAGGTAAGCGCTCTCGTTCGCCTCCGCTCTCTGCGGTGAGCGGGGGCAGCAAGGTATCCAACCGCTTCCCCGAATCAAACTGCTTCATCCGAAGGCCGCAGCGCCTTTCTGGGCAGGTCCGCCACCGAACGGTTATCCGGCGCGACGCGACAGGAGGGGAACTGTGAAGGGCGGCTAGAGGTTTTCGGCCGGCAGGACCTTCCTGTTAGGATTCGGTTTTCTAGGGGTATCCGTCATCTGGGCCCTGTACAATGCGTAGGTGCCCATCTTCCTGAAAGACAGCTTTCATCTGCGCTCCACGCTGATCGGCCTGGTGATGTCCGCCTTAGGGGGGATAGGCTGGTCGCTGGTGAACGTGAACAGCCTGCCCATGGTGGTGGACCTGACCACGCTGGAAAAGGTGGGCGGCTATACGGGACTGTGCTATTTCATGTCCCAGGCGGCGAATATCATTGCTCCCCCGGCCGCTGCTCGCGGCCGCCTTCTTCATCATGAGCCTGGTTCGCCGCGGCGAGGCCGTCAGCCACGGAGGGTAGCGCGTCCTATTGGGACGAATCGCGGTACTGCTCCACCAGGGCAAGCACCCGCTCGTAAACCTCCACCGGAAAGGTCTTGCCGATCACCAGCGCCGCGCCCCCGGCTCCGAGCTGCCGCCACTGCTCTTCGGCCTGGGCAGGCACCGGAACCACGATCAGGCCGTGCCGCCGCATGGCAACCAGAGCGTCCCGCTCCAGGCCTTCCATTTGGGCGTTCAAACGCCCCTCCAGCGAGATGAACGGCTCCAG
>Ga0315280_10010508_pt1 | contig 11594 bp, 9 predicted proteins | sample YL17G06_40_MG_FD_203697 | JGI IMG/M metagenome (GOLD analysis project Ga0315280, IMG submission 203697) | Sediment microbial communities from Yellowstone Lake, YNP, Wyoming, USA - YL17G06_40 | ecosystem: Environmental > Aquatic > Freshwater > Lake > Sediment | place: USA: Wyoming | collected... | reverse complement strand
GACCTGCGGCGGGCCTGCCTCGACATGGCCAGCCTGCGAGATGCGGACCTGGAGAACGCGAACTGGGGAGACTACGTGCTGCGCGACGAGATCATCGGCGAGCTCTGGTGGGCCGCCTCCGGCTACAGAGCGCTGAAGCAACGGCACACCGAGGCCGGCATGTACGACATCGCCGGGCACTTCTTCTATCGCGAGATGGAGGCCCGCCGGAAGCTGGCGCAGAAGGAACGTCGCGTGGCCGAGGTGATAGCCCTGAACGCCTTCCGCCTGCTCTACGGCTACGGCGAACGGCCGGAGCGGGTGATCGGCTGGGCCGCTGCCGTCATCTTCGGCCTTGCCCTGGTCCACTGGCTGTTCGGCACGGTCGCTGGCGGCTTCCTGGACGCCCTCTACTACAGCGGCGTGTCGTTTACAGCGCTGGGCTAGCTACGGCGAGTGGGCGCCCCACCCCCAGGGCTGGGCGGGCAAGTTCCTCGGCGTCGGCGAGTCGCTCATCGGCGTGTTCATGATGGCCCTCTTCCTGGTCACCTTCACCCGCAAGATGACCCGCTAGAACGCCGCTCGCCTACGCCCTGTAGTGCCTCAGTCTAGATAAGCGGTGGAGGGTGAGCCCGCCCCTCGCCGCTCGTCCTGAGCCTCTCTCCCCGCTCATCCTGAGCCTGTCGAAGGATGCGCAGGGATCATGGTTCGACAAGCTGACCACGAGCGGTTCCTAGTGCCGCCCCGCGCTGTAGTCCCCGAAGGGGCCGTCCCTGGCCTCCAGGGCCGCCCTGATCCCCTTCTCGTCGATCAGGCGGCGCCAGGCCACGCCGTCGGGCGTGTGGCGCATCCAGCCATCGAAGATGCAGCCCAGCATCTGGCTCGACCGCAAGCCCATGTTCTCGTAGGCCTGGTTGACCAGCAGCTTCATCGACGCGAGCTGGGAGACGGGGATGTTGGCCATCCGCAGAGCCAGGCCCTCCACCTCCTGCTCCAGGCGGTCGGCGGGCACCGCCTTGTAGATCAGGCCGATGCGCTCCGCCGTCTTGCCGTCGATGGGGTCGCCTGTCAGGAGCTGGCGCTTGGCCCACTCCGGCCCCAGTCGATACACCCACATGGCGGTCAGCGGCGAGCCCCAGATGCGGGCCGGCGCATAGCCGATCTGGGCGTCCTCGGCGGCGATAATGATGTCGCTGCACAGCACCATGTCCGTGCCGCCCGCCACGCACCAGCCATGCACCTGGGCGATGGTCGGCTTGCGGCTGTACCACAGGCTCATGAACTTGGCAGCGAGCCGCGTGGTGAGCGTGTAGTCTTCAGTGGGGTCCCACTCCCCCATCGCCGGCCCCGTCAACAGCCCGGGCGACAGGTCGAAGCCGGCGCAGAAGGCGCGTCCCGCCGCCTTCAGGATGATCACCCGCACCTCGCCGTCGCCGTTGGCCTCAGCCACCGCCTGCTCCAACTCGTCTGGCAACCCCAGGCTGATGGCGTTCAGGCGCTCCGGCCGATTCAGCACTATCCTGGCGATCCTCCCCGCCTTCTCATACAAAAGGGTTTGGTAAGGCATAGTCAGCTACCTCCGCACTGTGGGAATCGCAGGGCCCCTTCGCCTCAGGAGTGTGGTGTTTCAAGACACCTGAGAAATCATAGGTCACGACCTTCCAGTTAGGGCCGCTCATGGTGAGCTCGTCGAACCATGAGCCCCCGCTCATCCTTCGACAGGCTCAGGATGAGCGGACAGAGGCCGTCTGACCCTCCATCTGTCACCTAGACTGAAGCACTACCCCTTGGCCAGAAGTTCAACCACCCGGTCGAGGATGCGCTGGGCGACCTCGTACTTGGTCATGACCGGCAGGTGCTCTTCCCCGCCTACCCGGTCGAGGATGACCACGCGGTTAGTGTCGGCGTCAAAGGCGGTCTCGGGGCCAGTGATGTCGTTGGCCACTATCAGGTCGAGCCCCTTGCTCTCCAGCTTCCGGCGGGCATTGGCCACCAGGTCCTCGCTCTCGGCAGCGAAGCCCACCCTGATGAAGCCCTTGCCCGCCTCGGCCAGGATGTCCGGCGTGCGCGTCAGCTCCAGGCTCAGGGTCTTGGCACGCCGCTTCATCTTCTGCTCGGCGGTGGCAGTCGGCCGGTAGTCAGCCACGGCCGCCGCCATCACCAGCGCCTGGGCGTCGCGGCACTCCCCGACGACCGCATCGCGCATCTCCGCCGCTCGCTGCACCGGCACCAGCCTCACCCCGTACGGAGTGGCCAAGGCCGTGGGAGCGCTCACCAGCACCACCTCGGCCCCGCGGTCGCGCGCCGCTTCAGCCACAGCGTAGCCCATCTTGCCCGAAGAGTAGTTGCTCACATAGCGTACGGGGTCGATGGGCTCCCGTGTGCCGCCCGCTGTGACTACTACCTTGCGGCCGGCCAGGTCGCCCCCTCGTCCCAGGACGTAGCGGATGGCCCCTAGAATGGTCTCGCTATCCGGCAACCGCCCCGGGCCCATACGCCCCGAGGCCAAGCGGCCCATCTCCGGGCCGACGATGGTCATGCCCCTCCCGCGTAGGGTCTCCAGGTTCGCCTGGGTAGCGGGATTCTCGAACATCTGCGAGTCCATAGCCGGGCAGACCAGCACCGGCGCCTTGGTGGCCAGCACAGTGAGGCTCACCATGTCCTCGGCCAGGCCGTGCGCCAGGCGAGCAATGGTCGTTGCCGTGGCTGGCGCCACCACCACCACATCGGCGCGCCGGGCCAGTTCCACATGCTCGAGCCCCGCCTCGAACATGTCCACGATAACACTGCCTGGTGTCAGCGACCGGAAAGTGAGCGGCGTAACGAACTCCGTGGCCGACGGCGTCAGCACCACATCGACGCTCGCGCCGGCCTGCACCAGCTTGCTGGCCAGATCGGCCGCCTTGTAGGCAGCGATGCTGCCCGTTACCCCTAAGACGACAACCTTGCCCTTCAGCATCTCAGCAGTTCATCTCGTAGATGAAGCGCAGCCCCGTCAGAGTGAGGTCCGTATCGACCACGTCGATCACAGGAGTCTCCGCGGCCATCATCTGCGCCCAGCCACCGGTGGCCACCACCCTCGCCTCCCCTCCCAGCTCCTCCTTGAACCGCCCAACCATGCCCTCCACCAGGCCCACGTAGCCAAAGATCACCCCCGACTGGACGGCAGCCGCAGTGTTCCGCCCGATAGCGCTCTTCGGCCGGGCCAGCTCCACTCGATACAGCCTGGCCGCCCGCTGGAAGAGCGCCTCAGCGGCGATGGCCAGCCCAGGAGCGATGGCTCCACCCACATAGTCGCCGTCCTTAGATATGGCATCGAACACAGTAGCGGTTCCCAGGTCCACTATAATCAGCGGCGGTGTGTACAGCCTGATGGCGGCCACCGCGTCGGCCACGCGGTCCGCCCCTACATCGCGCGGACTATCGTACAAGATGCGCAGGCCTGTGCGTACCCCAGCGCTCACCACCAGCGGCCGCACGCCAAAGTAGCGGCGACACACCGACTCAAAGACGAGTTCCAGATCGGGAACCACGCTCCCTATCACAGCAGCATCGACCTGCTCACAGCCCATGCCTTCGTGAGCCAGGAGGTTCACCATCAGAACGCCATACTCATCGGCCAGCCTATTAACGTCGGGCGCCAGACGCCAACTGCCCTTCAGCTTCTCGCCCTCGAACACCCCCGCCGTGATGTTAGTATTGCCCACGTCAATAGCCAGAAGCATCGCCCCTGCCCCCTCTGATCCTGACGACCGAGCCATTATAGGCCCCATATAAAGACGCCAGCAAGCCTGGGGGCGCACGGGCAGGCAGTTTGAGGCTTCCGAAAGGGTTAACATTTTCCCCCGTCCTTGTCATAAAACCCTTGCTACCCTCTTGCTGCCTTGCTATGTTGCCCCCGTCCGCTGAAAACCGCTGCCTGTGTTCCGTTTCGCCACCAAGGGGGAAGCTGTCATGAATGAGCCGGCTGCCTGTCGGCCGCAGGCAAGTCCTCAGGAGGTGTGGGAGGTAGCCCTCGCCGAGCTCCAACTACAGGTGACGCGCCCCAACTACGAGACGTGGCTCAAGGACACCGTCGGCGTGCTCTTCGACAATGGCCTTTTCGTTGTCGGAGCACCCAACGACTTCGCCACTGAGTGGCTTTCCACCAAGCTCCGTCCCCTTATTGCCAAGACGCTCAGCAGTATCATCGGCCATCCCGTCGAGGTGACCTTTCAATTGCTCGGTTCCCACCCAGAGGCTGCACGCTCCAGCGGACCCTTGTTCGAGCCCGAAACTGCCCCCCCGCCGCCACCCCTAACTCTTTTCCCCCGCCCTCGCCTCAACGAGCGGTATACCTTCGAGCGATTCATAGTGGGCCACGAGAATCGGCTAGCCCACGCCGCCTCCCTCGCAGTCGCTGACAAGCCAGCCAGCGTCTACAACCCCCTATTCATCTACGGCGGCACCGGCCTGGGCAAGACTCACCTCCTCCACGCTATTGGCCATAGAGCCTGGAGCAACCACTACCGCGTTCTCTATGTTACCGCAGAGCAGTTTACCAACCAATTCATCACCTCCATCGCTCAGGGCCGCACCGAGGAGTTCCGGGCCAAGTACCGTCACGTAGACGTCCTCCTCATCGATGACATCCAGTTCGTGGCAGGCAAGGAACGCACCCAGGAGGAGTTCTTCTACACCTTCAACGACCTCCACGCCGCCAGCAGCCAGCTCATCATCAGCAGCGACCGCTCACCCAGGCTGATCTCCCTCCTTGAGGATCGCCTGCGTTCCCGCTTTGAGTGGGGGCTCATCGCCGATATTCAGCCGCCCGCTCTTGAAACCCGGCTCGCCATCCTCAAGACTAAGGCTGCTGAGCTACAGCAAGAAGTGGCCCCCGACGTACTTCATTTCCTGGCCCAACGCTGCCACAACAACATCCGCGAGCTAGAAGGGTGTCTCAACCGTATCGTGGCCTTCGCCCGCCTGCTCCGGGCCGAGATAACCCTCGACCTCGCCACTCAGGCTCTCGCCCCCGTCTCGCCCTCCGCCGAGAAACCCCTTCCCAGTCCCCAAGCCGTTCTAGAAGCCGTCTCCCAGTACTTCGACCTCGCCACTCAAGCCCTAACCGGCAAGAGCCGTACCAAGGAGATCGCGGAGGCTCGGCACATTGCTATGTACCTCCTTCGAGAGGATGCCCACCAGCGGGTGACCGAGATCGCCCGCCTCCTCGGTGGTCGCGACCATGCCACCGTCATCTACGGCCTGCGCAAGGTAGACCACGCCCTAACCACAGACCCCCAGTTCACCCGGCAGCTAGGGGAAATCCGCACCCTCCTTACCACCTAGTTTTCCACAAAGGCTGTGGATATCGCCTCTCGTTGGTGGATAACTCCACCCGGCCTTGCCCGCCTCCCGCCCGAGCATTCGCCGCTGGTCGCACTACGTTGCTACCCCACCTAGTCTCCACCGCAACCCTACCAACTTCCCCCGAGTGCCCCCGTCACCATCTCCACCAACCCAACATCCCTATGACGACGATCCAACGACCCCCATCGATAACACTTGAACAAAGTATAATGTGTACTGACGAACTACTATGATTGATCGTGCAGAGATTTGGGTCGCAGGCGGCGCTGGTGGTTCGGGAGCAGTTAGCTTTCGGCGGGAGAAGTTCGTTCCCCATGGTGGCCCTGATGGTGGGGATGGTGGCTCCGGCGGGAGTGTGATTCTCCTGGCTACGGCGTCTTTGAGCACTCTGGGGGAGCTAGGGCAGCGTCGGCATTGGCGGGCTGGCGGAGGGCAGCCTGGACGGGGTTCGAACATGCACGGCCGCCGGGGCAAGGATCTAGTTATTCGGGTGCCGGTAGGCACACAGGTGCGGCGCAGGGCGACAAACGGAGAGCTGTCTCTCGTTAGTGACCTTACGGAGGCAGGACAGACATTGGTTCTAGCTCATGGCGGTCTAGGTGGCTGGGGGAACGGCCACTTTGCCAGCTCCACCAACCAGGCTCCCCGTATCGCCCAGCGCGGGCAGAAGGGCGAGGAAGCGAGACTGGTTCTAGACCTGAAGCTGCTGTCAGACGTTGGCATCCTGGGAATGCCGAACGCCGGCAAGTCCACACTCCTTGCTCTGATCTCAGCGGCGCACCCGAAGATCGCCTCCTATCCCTTCACCACTTTGGAACCAGTGCTGGGCGTGGTCGAGATGGGCTACAGGACGTTCGTAGTGGCTGAGATACCTGGGTTAATTGAAGGGGCGCATCGAGGAGTAGGCCTGGGGCACGATTTCCTTCGCCATGCTGAGCGGGCGCGCATCTTCGTACACCTCTTGGATGGCACTCGCGCGGATCCCGTGCAGGATATGGACGCCATCAACCGCGAGCTGGCGCAATTCCAGAAGGACCTGGCCGCTAAGCCTCAGCTTGTCGCGGTGAACAAGGTCGATCTACCTGACGTGGCCGAGCGCACAGGCGAGTTGGCCGAGCAGTTGGCCGCCAGGCAGATTCAACCCTTCTTCATCTCGGCGGCCACCGGCCAGGGCGTGGGCCCATTGCTGGAGCGGATGGCACAAGAGCTCTCGACCCTGGTGCAGGAGGCCCCGCTGCCCTCACCCGTGCCCGTCATCAGGCCGCGCCTGCTCACTGGTCGGTTCAGCGTGTCCGTATCCAACAACGTGTACCGGGTGAGCGGCGAGTGGCTGGAGGCATTCGCCGAGATGATGCCGCTCGACCAGGAGGAAGGACGGGCCGAGTTTTGGCGGCGCCTAAGCCGCTGGGGCGTGGTAGCCGCCCTTAGACGGGCTGGCATTCAGGCAGGGGCCAAGGTCCGCCTGGGCCGGGCAGAGGTGGAGTGGGAAGGTTGAGGCTGGGCGTCCTCGGCGGCACCTTCGATCCCCCCCACATGGGCCATCTGATCCTGGCAGAGGAGGCCCGGCTCGCTCTTGGCCTGGAGCAGGTGCTATTCGTGCCGGCCGGTAACCCTTGGCGCAAGGCAGGGCAAGAGCTGTCGCCGCGCGAAGATCGCCTGGCGATGGTACGGCTAGCTGTCGGCGGCAATCCTCACTTCGCTGCCTCCACCCTGGAGATAGAGCGGGAAGGCCCGTCCTACACGGCAGAGACCCTGGCTGCCCTGCGTGAGCAACTCACTGCCGATAGCGAGATCTTTCTCATTCTGGGCCAGGACTCTCTGGCCGACCTTCCCAACTGGTGGCAGCCGCAGCGGATCATATCGCTGGCGCGACTGGCGGTGGCAGTCCGTACCGCCTGGGAGCCAGCCCAGGCGGACGCTCTGGAGACGGAACTGCCCGGTATCTCCCAGCGCCTGGTCTGGCTGGATATGCCCCGCATCGATATCAGTTCCACGGCCGTGCGGGAGAGGGTGCGGCGGGGGCTATCGATCCGCTATTGGGTGCCGCCAGCCGTCGAGGAGTACATCCGCCAGCACGGGCTGTACGTGGGGGGATAGGTTCGCCTTGGCGTAGGGGCCGTTGCCTACACGTCCAGGTTGCGCACCTGGCTGGCGTGGCCCAGAATGAAGCGCTTGCGCGGCTCCACCTCTTCGCCCATGAGCTGAACGAAGATGCGGTCGGCCTGGATGGCGTCCTCCACCATCACCTGAAGCATTAGCCGCCGGTCTGGGTCCATGGTGGTCTCCCAGAGCTGCTCGGGGTTCATTTCGCCCAGGCCCTTGTAGCGCTGGACGACAATGTTCCTGCCGTCCTTGAGTTTGCTCAGGAGGGATTCCTTCTCCTGCTCGGAATACAGCCAGTGGTGCTCCTTGCCCCGCTGGATGCGGTAGAGAGGGGGCTGGGCAATGTAAAGATGGCCGGCGTGGATGAGCTCCTGCATGTGGCGGAAGAAAAAGGTGAGCAGAAGGGTGCGGATGTGGGAGCCATCGACGTCGGCGTCGGTCATGATAATGATGCTGTGGTAGCGCAGGCGCGCCAGGCTGAACTCCTCGTCGATGCCGGTGCCCAGAGCCTTGATCAGGGCGGCGATCTCCGCGTGGCCGAAGATCTTGTCGGCGCGGGCCTTCTCCACGTTGAGGATCTTGCCCCGCAGCGGCAGGATGGCCTGGAAGCGGCGGTCGCGCCCTTGCTTGGCCGAGCCGCCCGCCGAGTCGCCCTCCACGATGTACAGCTCGCAATGCCGCGGGTCGCGTTCCGAGCAGTCGGCTAGCTTGCCGGGGAGCATGGTGCCGTCCAGCAAGCCCTTGCGGGTCACCAGGTCGCGGGCCTTGCGGGCCGCCTCGCGGGCGCGGGCGGACGTGATGCATTTCTCCATGATCCGCCGCGCCTCGGTCGGGTGCTCCTCCAGATAGCGGCCGAGCTCCTCGCCCACCAGCGACTCCACCTGGCCCTTCACCTCGGCGTTGCCCAGGCGGGTCTTGGTCTGCCCCTCGAACTGGGGCTCAGGCAGCTTCACGCTGATCACCGCCGCCAGTCCCTCCCGAACGTCATCGCCGGAGAGGTTGGCGTCATTGTCCTTGAGGAACTTCTGCTTGCGCGCGTAGTCGTTCAGGACGCGGGTGAGAGCGCTGCGGAAGCCGGTGAGGTGGCTGCCGCCGTCGATGGTGTTGATGCAATTAGCGAAGCTGAAGGTGGACTCAGATAGGCCGTCGTTGTACTGGATCGCCACCTCGACGATGGTGCCGTTGACGGTGCCCTCGATGTATATCGGCTGGGGGTGAACGACGTTGCGGTCCTTGTTCAGGCGGAGCACAAAGCTGGCGATACCGCCCTCGAAGTAGAAGTTCACCTCTTGGTCCCGCCGCTCGTCGACGAAGCGGACCCACACGCCCTTGGTGAGATAGGCCATCTCCCGAAAGCGCTGGATCAGGGTGGCGAAATCGTAGTCCAGGGCTGGGAAGATCTTGTGGTCAGGCAGGAAGCAGGTGGTGGTTCCACTGGCATGGCCGGGCCCTGCTTCCCGCACTCTGCGCATGGGGCCTTGGGGCACGCCCCGGTGGTAGTCCTGGCGATAGACCGTGCCGTTGCGGCGCACCTCTACCCACATCTCTGAGGAGAGAGCGTTGACTACGGCGGCGCCCACGCCGTGCAAGCCACCGGAGACCTTGTAGGCCTGGTGGTCGAACTTGCCGCCGGCGTGGAGGAGGGTCATCACCGTCTCCAGCGCCGACTTGCCGGTGCCTGCGTGCGTATCGATGGGGATGCCGCGACCGTTGTCGCTGACGGTTACGCGGCCATCAGCGTGGATGGCGATGTCGATGCGGTCGCAGAAGCCAGCCATCGCCTCATCGATGCTATTGTCAACGATTTCGTAGATGAGGTGATGGAGGCCACGCTGGTCGGTGCTTCCGATGTACATACTGGGGCGGCGTCGCACCGCCTCCAGCCCTTCCAGCACCTGGATGTCACGGGCGGTATACTCGTTGGGCTCTCGCGCCATTTGCTGAGATTATAGCAGATACGGCGCTATTGGGAAAGCGTCTCCCTCGGAAGCGGAGATTCCGGTCGCCCATTGGTGCAGACCCTGAGCGAGCCCACTGCCGGCTTGAAGCCGTAACGCAGGCCCTGTGCCCCCTGTCCTAAAGAATGAACAGGTGCTAACCTTCCCTGAGTAGGTCGGATGACTGCCAAAGACGCCAAGCCGCCGCTAGCTGCTACCCCGCCCGTCGCCAGGGATTCCATCGTGCCCGGAGTGGAGAGAAACGTCTTCCGTCTGGGCATAGTGAGCTTCTTCATCGATATCAGCAGCGAGATGATTTACCCCCTGGTTCCCATCTTCCTCACCGAGACGCTGCGGGCACCGGGCGCCATCGTGGGGATCATCGAAGGACTGGCCGAGAGCACGACCAGTGTGTTCAAGGTGGTCTCGGGCTGGTTTTCCGACAAGGTGGGCAAGCGAACGCCCTTCGTGGTAGTCGGCTACAGCCTGTCGGCCGTGGGGAAGGTCTTCTTGGCCCTGGCCTTCCACTGGCCGATGGTCCTGTTTGCCCGCGTGGTGGATCGATTCGGCAAAGGCGTGCGTACCTCCCCGCGCGATGCCCTCATAGCTCAGTGGACAGCGCCCTCTGTTCGAGGCCGCGGCTTCGGCTTTCACCGGGCGGCTGATACAGCAGGGGCGGTATTAGGCCCCCTGGCCGCACTGGCCTTGCTGGCCCTCATCGGCGAGAACTACCGCCCGATCTTCGCCCTCGCCCTTGCCCCTGCTGTGTTGGCGATTGTCCTGCTGCGGGGCGTTAGCGACAGGCCTCCTGCCCCAGAGGAGCGCGGGTCGCAGCCGCGCCCACAACTAAGGGACTTCGGTGGTGGCTACTATGTTTTTCTGGTCATAAGCCTGGTTTTCGCCTTGGGCAACTCGAGCGACGTATTCATCATCCTGCGGGCCCGCAACCTCGGGCTGGGCGTCAGCGAGGCGGTTTTGGCCTACGTGCTCTACAACCTCGCCTACGCTCTGCTGGCGATGCCGGCGGGGATCGCCTCGGATCGGGTAGGGAGGCGGGGTGTCATCGCTGCCGGCTTCGCCATCTTTGCTGCCGTCTACTTTGGCTTCGCTGTCGTGGATGCTGGAGCCTACGTTTGGCTGTTGTTTGCCGTATATGGAATCTACATGGCGTTGACCGAGGGCGTGGGAAGAGCGCTGGTGGTTGACTTCGTCGGGGCGCAGTGGCGGGGCACCGCCCTGGGCCTCTACCAGGGCGCGATGGGTCTGATGATCCTCCTGTCGAGCGTGCTGGCCGGCGTCCTCTGGGACCAAGTAGGACCCGCGGCGCCCTTCTTCGTCGGGGGCAGCACCGCGGCCCTCGCCTTTCTCCTGGCCGTGCTCTTTCTGCCGCGGCGCCCGCTGCTTCGCCAGCCTTGACCAGCGCTGGCGTTCCCCTGAGACTGTAGCGAGCTGGAGGACGGTGCGATGGCAGGCGAGAGCCAGGCAGCCCTGACGAACTCCATCGCCGACAAGCTTCTCGAGGTATACCGGCGCCTCTACGCCGCCTATGGCCCTCAGCACTGGTGGCCGGCAGACTCGCCCTTCGAGGTGGTGGTTGGCGCTATCCTCACCCAGTCGGCCGCCTGGGTAAACGTCGAGAAAGCTATCGAAAACCTCAGGGCGGCGGGCATCCTCTCGCCGCAAGGGCTCCTGAAGGTCGGCCCCGATGAGCTGGCCCGCCTGATCTATCCCGCCGGCTACTACAACGCCAAGGGCCGCAAGCTCAAGGCCTTCCTGGAGATGCTCTTCGACAAGCACGGCGGCCAGTTGGACGCCCTGTTCGCCTTGCCCCTGCCGGAGCTCAGGCAGGAGCTTCTGGCCACCCATGGCATTGGCCAGGAGACGGCCGATTCGATCAGCCTTTACGCGGCTGAGAAGCCCAGCTTCGTCATCGACGCCTACACCCGCCGCGTCTTCTCTCGCCTGGGCCTGGCGCCGGCCAGGGACAGCTATGCCTCCTGGCAGGCGCTGTTCAGCGACGCCCTGCCCCCCGACGTGCAGCTGTTCAACGAATACCACGCCCTCATCGACCGCCATGCCAAGACCGTCTGCCGCAAGGCGCCCCTCTGCTCGCAGTGCTGCCTGGGGGACATCTGCCGGCTGGCGATGGGCGTCCCCTCCTCTGGTCGCTCATCCTGAGCCTGTCGAAGGATGAGTGGGGCTCATGGTTCGACAAGCTCACCATGA
>Ga0315280_10010507_pt1 | contig 11595 bp, 9 predicted proteins | sample YL17G06_40_MG_FD_203697 | JGI IMG/M metagenome (GOLD analysis project Ga0315280, IMG submission 203697) | Sediment microbial communities from Yellowstone Lake, YNP, Wyoming, USA - YL17G06_40 | ecosystem: Environmental > Aquatic > Freshwater > Lake > Sediment | place: USA: Wyoming | collected... | reverse complement strand
CGAGGTAGCAAGAGCGGCGGGGTCTGGAGTATCTTGGGGCAAGTCCTCGGCGAGCAACCCCAATGTCACGTAGGTCATCTCCGCCGCGGCACATGCGACTTCGTGGAAGGTCGGGAATTGGTATCCGTCGAACCACGCGTGCTGGTTTCTGGGCGAATTCGCAACAAGGATGAAACGCAGGACTGTCTGGGTAACGGTCTGCGCGAAGGCATCCAAGAGCGGACGGAGATTACGCATGTCGTGAGAGGCCTTGTTGGCGATGATACTCGGCTCCGGCATGGACAACCCGTGCTCCAAAGGTCGGCAATAGTCCAGGAGGAATTGGCCGGCAGCCCGAGCGCAAGCTAGCGCAGCGTCTCGCGCCGTCTCAAGCTCACGTATTGTCGGAGACATCGGCTGATCTTTCAGGAGTGTGGGTGGGGCCTGCGGAAAGGGCAGACTCATCATTGGCACCGGCATCGAAAGCATGGCGGCTCACCGGGGCGTACTGCTTCGACTCCGCGCGTGTCTCTGTGGTAAGGTAGGTTCCCGGTGGTTTCAACGGACGCTCAGGATACGCGGACGAACCGAGTGGGAGCGGGCTTTTTGGCAGATACGGACGCCCGGCGAGATTGGTCGGCAACGAAGATCGTTGGCACCGCTTTCGAAATGCACGTGCTGGAACCGTCTGGCAAGACGTGTAAACGACCTGGGAGTGTCAGGTCTTCCGGCGGCCTAGCCAGTTTCCCGGGCGATTTGCATGGCCAGTTGGAGGTTCTTCTCGGCGTACACTTCCGTGATGTCCGCCCGGGCGTGACCGAGCGTAACCTGAGCGGCTTCGATGCCATAGTCGGCCCTGATTTCTGTTCCGCGACTGTGCCTCAATTGATGGGGGTGCCAGTGGGGAATCTCGACTCCTGCTTTGCTCGCCCTCTTGATACCGTAGTTGATGGCCCGGCGGTAGGAATCGGTATCGTAATGGTCACGCTTCTGTTTCTTCGGCTTGCGGCTCCGTCTGGCGAGCTTGGCCTTTTGCCTTGCCCGCAACTCCGATGGATAGATAGGCGTCTTCCGGGTCTGCTTGCAGTGGATGGGACGATGCTTCTTGTGCCAGGCTTCTGCCTCGCCTGGACTGAACAAGTAGGACGTAGGCTCACGTTCCAGGAAGGGCTTGAGGATGTCCTGAGCCTTTGGGCCAAGTGGAATCAACTTCCGTTGCCCTCGCCACCGGTTCTTGTGGTCGTGCGGTTCGTAGCTCCAAACATCGCCGTCCCGATGGATATCGCAGGGCCGCATGATCACGACTTCACAAGACCGCATGCCAGTGAGACGCTGGAGTTGGATCATGGCCGCGACCTGCGGGGACACATACGATCGCAGGGCTTCAACCCAGTTGTCAGCGACCGGCCTGACCGGTTCGGTCTCCCTGGCTTCCGTGCGGCCGTAGCGAAGTCCGGTCACCGCCTGGAGAGCGGAATGAACCGAGGGAGGGATGAGTTCTTCCGCCACTGCCCACTTGAAGACTCGCTTGATCCGGCCAACGCGGTGGTTGACCACGCCCCGAGAAAGCCCCTGGGAGACCATGTGGTGGCGTACCGCTTTCAGACTCTTGGGTCCGAAATCCCGTGCGCTGGTCGCACCGTACAAGTGCCGAAGTGGGTGCAATGCCTCCTTCATGCAGGCCAACTCTTTCGTCGGCTTGCCGTCCTTGCAGTAGTACGTTTCGGCGAAACGCCAGTAGGCAAGAATCAGCTCGCTCACTGAAAGACCTGGAAACAGACCTCCACTGCGGGGTGGTTCCATTGCAGTCGCCTGACGGGTGGCCGACTCGGCGAGGATGCGAGCGTATTTCTCGCGGCTTTCGGGGGACCCATACCGACCAAGATAGACGTGCTGCCCGTCGATGATGACGCGGGCTTGGCCGGAAGGCTTGTGGAGTCGGTACGCGGGGACGTGGCTCGGTTTTCTGGGCATGTGCGGGTCCTTTCTGCGAAAGTGGTAGGACTACCACTTTCCACAAGGCTTTCAGGCCGCACTGCCCAACGCAGGCAGGTATCCTAACTCCAGGATTCAGCGGAACTTATATCAAGTATCCCCGACAGGGCTCGAACCTGTAACCTTCGGCTCCGGAGGCCAAGCTCAAGAGCCGCAATTCAGTGGTTGGAAGTCGTTGTCGGGTTACGAGTTACGGACTACTGGCGAGCGCTTTTTGGTCGTCTCTACTTCTTTCATTTTAGCGGGTTTTCGCTGGTTTTCAAGGCTATCTCTGCCGCGTAGCGTGCCACGCGATTGAGCGTCGGCATAGTAGGCCTCCTGTTGCCCTTCGGAACATGCGCAGCGGTTCTTGGGATCAAGCGTTCAGGCGTCGTTCGAGCGATTCGAGATCGGAGAAGACCGTATCGAACTCGGGAGGCTCTCCGAAGATCATCTCGGCCATGGATGCGTAGTCGCGGCGGAGTTCGGCGATGCGGTAGTCGGGCGGGAGAATTCGGATCGAGCCGGGGACGGCTGAATCGTAGTTCGCCCATCCGGAGTGGAAGAAGAGCGTCTTGTGCCGAACGACAGAGGCCAGAAGCCCGGTGTCCGCCAAGGCACGCTCGCCGATCGGGCCCTGGCAGAGTCGAAACACGTCGTAGTAGTGCCGCGAGAGACGCTCGGCGATGCTCTTTTCCGCCGGCCGGTGGTGTTCGGTATGGAGCAGCGTCACCTTCTCCCAGAAGGTGCGCTCCGCCGAAAGAGCGCGGACCACGGCGTGGGGTCTGGAGAAGAGCTTCGGAAACTCCTGGGCGGCGTACGGCTGGATAGGAGCTTCGACGACAGGCCAGTGGTCGGAACGGGCGCCCATCTCCAAGTAGACTGCCGGCGTGACGTATGCCGGCAGCGGCGCGGCGGCGACGCCTTCGGCGCGGGGATAGGCGAAGAAGACTGTCTGCGGGTCGGTCTCACTGATGCGAAGCGACCAAGCATTTCGAGCGGGGCCCAGGACCGACGCGAAGTCCCGTTCCAAGGCCGGAAGCAGTTCCTCGCGAATGGCGCGCTGGCAGGTTCGGGCAAGCTCGTCGATAAGTCGCCGGGCCTGCTTGCGGCTGGGAGCGGCGTAGGGGTCCTTCTCGGCGGCAAAGCCGAGATCCTCCCGGTTGAGCGATAGATCGACATCTTCGGAAAACCGGTCGATGGCGTCAAAAACCTTCGAGAGCGAGGTGCCCCCCTTGAAGAGAAGACTCGCCGGGAGGCCCGAGAGAGAGAACAGACGGCCCAGGGCCCACGACACCCAGAAATCCTTCTCGACAAGCTGCCACGGGAGGCGCCTGCGGGCGGCCGTTTCTCGAAAGAGGTCCCCTCGCCTCTCAGGCGGCATTACGGCGACCTTATCCATGACCATGGCCCCCGCCCGAAGCGATTCGCTTGATGACCTCGAAAATCCAGTCCGAGGTGTAGCGGGCGTCCCGAAGAAGCGATTTTCGCTCCGAAGGGCTCAGATGTGTCTTGAGGTGCTCGACGAGGCCCTCGTCCACTCGGTCTTTTCCGAGGTGGCACAGGGCCTGCACGACAAGGCTGCTCGTGCCGGGCTTCGCGCGCAGTTGCCTGGGACCGACCCGTTCAAACGCGATGGCCTGCTTGCCGACGCGAAACGTCCGCGATGTGCCGTTGGTGAGATAGACGATTTTGGCCGGGACCTGGGTCGAAAGGCCCAAGAGATTCGCGGCCCACGCCCCGGAAGCCTCGATGCGCACGCCGTTGCTCCGGGCGATGGCCTGGGCCACCTGGTCATAGTCGGGGCTCAGCTCTCCGCCAAGCTCCTCGCTCACCCGGGGGTAGTCGTAGACGCCCCGGCAGACGCGGCGGATCTGGCCCGCCTGGGCAAGGGTCGAGAGGGCCTTATCGACCGAGGCACGGGAGGCCAGATCGAGGAAATCCTTTCCCGAGAAGGTGCTCCCGCGAGGTTTCCTCTGAATCCTATTAAGTACCTTATCTGTAACGCTTTGCATTGATATGTTCCTGAAATTCTTTCAGAAATGATACCGCCTGTTTCTGAAAAAATCAAGAGAGAAATAGCCGCCGATTCGGAGAAAGTCGGCTTGGAAGGTCACAGGATCGCTTCCAGGTACGGGCGTAAGACTTTGGCAACCCGGCAGACCTCGGCGTACTTCATCAGGTCCGCCACCTTGACTCGGCGGCGCTCCTTGTAGAGCCGGATGGCTTCCAGGGCGGTGTCGAGACCGATTTTGTTCCGGTACTTGAAGCAATCCGCCAGGGTCTTTTCGGGGCTGTAGATCCGAACGCGGCGGCCGTCCAGGGGATGCGTTTCGATGCCGCCTTCAAAGGCCCTACCGGTGAACCAGAAGGTGCGGGTGGGGGGGTGTGCGATTCGCGGCGGCTCGGCCCCGCGCGGAAGCGCGATCTGGACCTCGTGCGGAACCTGCGTGGTCAGGCGGTGGAAGGCGAGCGCCGAGATCAGGCAGATGACGCCCTCGGGGGCGCGGAGCGAGACGGTAACGAGATCCGGATTGGCCAGCGGCGGGGAGCTGGCGAGCCGGTACACGCCACGGCTCAGGCACTCCAGTACTCCGGCGTCCCGCAGCGCATAGAGTGTCCGGGGATGCACGCCGGCTTTGATGGCCTGGCTGGTGCGCAGTGTCCCGCCGTGCTTCTGGAACAGGGCTTGGACTCGTGCCGAGGGAGCGGCGGATGCGGTTGGCGTTCGGCTCATGGATAACTATACCTGCAAATGTGGATATATGCTGGTAAGTCTATCCGGTCGGCGGATGGCCGTCAAGCGGGATCCGTATCCCGGTATTGTCTCGCGTCGCCGCTTGGCTGTGGGTACTTGGATGCTACGGCTGAGGCCGGCTCCCTCACCTGGCAGCGGCAGTCGCCTGCCCGACCCCGGAACAGAGAAGAGGGAATAGGGATGGGGGTCCGGGGGAAGGGAGTTGGGCCTATCGTCCTGTCCCCCGGATGAGCGCGGTTGCGGTGGGGCTGGACGTACGCATGTCACGCAAGGGCAATCGTTATCTGCGTAAGAGTGAAGCCGGAGTTCGTGAGAGTCGCTGAGACCGCGGCTACGACAGGAAACCGTGCTGGCGAAGCCACGGCTCCAGGGCCTGCTCGACGATCTCCCGCTTCGACGAGGGCTCCAGCCCTTCCATCTGCCGCTGGAGCGATGCGGTCTGGAGTGCGGCGGCCAAGTCGGGCCGGACGCGGACGTTCACGGGGATGAGGCCCGGCGTAAGGACGGCGGAGCTTTTGGAGGGCCGCAGGGAGCGCGCGGCACGCTTCTCTTCGAGCGGCGGCGGTGCGAGTTGGACCGTCAGCTCGGCATCGGCCGCTTGCTCGACCTTGGGCTTGGCGTTTTCCTGTTTGAGGAAGCTCTCGACCACGGTCGGGTCGAGGACTTCCTGGACCTCTTTATCTCGTTTCATTCCTTCGACCAGTGACATTCTCTTGGACACGGTGGTTCTCCCCTCCCCCATAGATTGCTACCCGTTGACTCGGCCGCGTGCGGAGCCGCGGATGGCGACGACCTTGCGGGTTTTGCTGCGGCACGCCTCAGGCAGGATTTCACGAAAAACGGCGTCGGCCTCGATCCCGGCGTCGCGTCCCTTGGCGCCCATCTGCCAGACGACTTGCGACTGGCCGGGGGCGTCGGCGTAGATCTGGCGGAGCGTGAAGGCCGACGTGGCCAGCGGCAGGGCAAGGGCATCGGCCGCCTCCTTCATATCCTTGGTGAGCCGGTAGTTCTGTCCGACCATGCTCAGCACGGCGACGGCCTGGGGCAGGCCGTTACGGATGTCCTGGGCTTGGCGGAGGACCTCGGTCGCCTTGGCCAGAGCGCGGACCTCCAACATGCTGGCCTTGCACGGAACGACGGCAAAGTCGGCTCGCAACAGCAGCGCGCGGCTCATCTCGGTCTGGCTGCCGGGTCCGTCGGCGACGATGTAGTCCGTCTCATCGCGGAGGCGCGGCAGGTCGCTGAGCACGTTGTCTGGGGAATCGAGCCTCGCGGCGTCAACATCCGGAATCGCCACGCGAATCCACTCGGAAGAAGAGTGCTGGGTGTCGCAGTCGGCAAGGAGCACGCGGTGGCCCTGTTCGTAGAGCCAGGCGGACAGGTGGACGGCGATGGTGGACTTCCCTACCCCGCCCTTGGAATTGGCAATTACGATGATCATCAGCGGTAGATTACGGGAGAACAAGAAAGCTCGCAAGCATTATTTCACGCACGCTCGCGCGGTGGCTGGCGGGAAAGCGTGGCAGATAGGGAGGTTGCAGGCGGGCCGACTGGCGCGCTCGGGGGCTTGGCGGCGAGCGGTCTTGCTTGCCGGCGGGCTTTCTTTCTCGCTTGCGCGCTCGGCAACTTTCCAGCCAACCATCTAGGTTGATAGCTAGCTACCATGCTAACATGGTTGCACGCCAGCGCGCCTGAGAGAGAATTCGGTTGCGGGATAGGGGCCGTACTGCGAAGGTAGGATTGGTTCAATGCCGTTAAACTAGCAGGGGTCGTGTACTTGGGGGCCGGGCGAGGGGAGAAGAGCTAGACGGCCGGATTTTTGGCACAAAAAAACCGACTTTGCCGAGTCGGTTCTTTTGGGGTTTGCAGGCGACAGGTCGCGGGACAAACCAGAGTGAGCACTGAATGTGCCCCTACTCTAATTCCTTCCCGTGATTTTCGTCAACAGGTTATTTTTGTACGCCGTCGGCGCTGAGCAGGCGGCCGGAGGGCGCCCGAGCGCCTTGCGGTCGCGGGCCTGCTGAGGGCCGGAAAAGACGTGTCCTGCGGGAGAGCGGTGAGGGGTGTCGAACGGCTACCGTGATTCGAGACACCTTTTATCGTGAAACGAGACACCAAACTACCGGGATTCGGGACACGTTCTACCGGGAAACGAAACACCTTTGGGGCGGCGTCTACCGTGAAACGAGACACGTTTGGCGGGGGCAGGTGGTTGAGGTCGTTGGGGAAACGCCGGGGTGTACTTATGTATTGAACTCTATAGAAACAACAACAAAGGGTGTTGTTGCTGGATGGAAGGAAGAGCAAGAGAAACGGAAGAGAAAAGACGGGACCGGGTTCGGCGGCTGGAGGGGTTTCGGCACGGCCGCGATGAAATGAACCTGGCGGAGTTTCCGCTTGCGGGCGTCTCGGACCGGTTCTTGGACGGGACCAAAACGGTGGTCTTCGCGGATTCGGTCTGGGACGAAGAGAAGCGGGAAATGGTGCCGCGGTCGCTCACGATCTCGGGGTCGGACCGGTACGGTCTTCCCACGGCCAAGGACGACGACGTGCTGCTGGGGTGCATTCAACTGAGCAGCCTGGGGGACTTCCACAGCCGGGAGGTGCATTTCAGCCGCTACGAGCTGCTGAAGCTCCTTCGTTGGAAGGACGAGACGAAGAACTATCGGCGACTCTCCACGTCGCTTCGGCGCTGGAAAGGGGTGACGGTGTATTCCGACAAGGCGTTTTACGACCACGGGCGAAAAAGCTGGGTCAATCGCGACTTCGGCATCCTGGACAACCTCTACATCTATCAGCGGGAAGAGGTGGAAGGGGCGGGGGCGCCGGCAAGCTCCTGGTTCGTGTGGAATGAGGTGCTCTTCGCGAGTTTTCAGGCGGGATATCTCAAGCGTCTGGACTGGGATCTGTACTGTTCGCTCACCGATCCGGTGGCGAAGCGGCTCTATCGGCTCTTGGACAAGCGGTTCTACCATCGGGACCGGGTGGTGTTCGACTTGGAGGACCTGGCGCTGAACAAGGTGCGGGTGAGCCGGAACTACAACACGGCGCAGATAAAACGGGCCCTGCAGAAGGGGATCCGCGAATTGGAGGCCGTATGGGAATTGCAGGCCCTGGAGCCCGAGCGGCGGTTCTCGAAGGTGCGGCAGGGGAAGTGGGAGGTGGTGTTTACGAGAAAAGCGCGGCGAAACAGGGCGGAGAAGCTGGAGCCGGTGGGGCTTGAGCGGGAGCTTGTGGCGCGGGAGGTCTCCAGGGAGATTGCGCGGGAACTGGTGCAAGGGCAGCCGGAGGAGAAGGTGCGGGGGATGATCGAACTCTTCGACTGGCACCGGAAGCGCGGAGAGGCGAAGGGGCCGGGGTTCCTGGTGGCGGCGATCCAGAGCGAAGGCGGTTACACGCTGCCGGCGGGGTTTACGCCGCAGGCGGAGAAGGAGAAACAGAAGGCCGCGGAGAATTCCCGCAAACAGGCGGAACGGGATTTCCGGGAGCGGAAAGAGGCGGTGAGAGTCGGGGCGGAAAGGGTGCGGGAGGGGCGATTTCTCGCGTTCTGGGAAGGGCTTGAAGAGGCCGAGCGACGGGGCTTTTGGGAGGAGGCGCTCGGGCAGGCCGACGAGACGAAACGGGCGGGATACCGCCGCTGCGAACGGGAGGGGAGCCCGCTTCTGGAGAGCTACCGAGCAGTGATTCTTCGCGATCATTTCTGGCGAACCAACGCCGAACATCCAGGGGAACGGGAAGGGGCCGCCATCGCCGCTGCAGTAACCGAGTAGATTGGTCGGAATTGCCCGTTCTCTTTCACGAATCGAAATGAAACACAGAGGTCTCTCAATAGAGTCGGCGGGGAGTCGGATATCCCTGCCGTGGTCGTCAACTTACGCTAAACGCACGTTCCGTGAAGTCTGGCGCGTCATAGCCAGGCGAAGGGCGTAGCTGGCGCCGCTTAGACAAACGGCCATACCCGGTAAACCGGTTTCACCAACCGGCTAAGGGGGCGGAACTAACCATCCGCCGCGTGGCCGACCCGTAGAGCTGGGTGCGTCGAGAGGCGCTCGCCCAGTTCGACGGAGGCTTGTCGGAGTAATCCCCAGGGTTTCGCACGCTGGCGTTGTCAGTCAGAAGCGTTTGCCCGAAGAGTAATCCCGGCATTCTATCCGATGCCTCGATGTTGTTGTTTGACATTCCGAGCGTGGGCGATGCGGAAACACCCTGGTGGGAGTTCTTACCAGGGCCGTCATGAATCAAAGCAGGTGGGAGGCGTGTGCGCCTCGAATCCTGTCCAGGGGGTTCGGGTCTTCTGCGAAGGAGATTCGTACAACCTCGGCTGGCGTGGGGAGTCTCCGGCCTGGTGACAGGCGGAGCCGGGCGCGACTAGCCCGGGGTCCTCGCCGAAAGGGCGGGGCCGCGAATAGCTCAACCATCAGAGGCCCGCAAGGGCTTGCCAGTGAGTTTCATGGGAGACGGTGCCGAACCGCGAAAACCCGTAGCCGATGGGTAAGGGGAAGCTTCTACGTTCTGTTCCCTGAAATCATGAGCCGAAGGCTCGTGGAAACTATGCCGTCCGGAAGGGCGGACATACGGCTGCGGTGTCCTCGGGGTGATACCCGATAGCGACGTGACCCGTGGAGCGGAGTTCATGACTAAGGCAGGAACCGCTGCGGCGGCCGGGGTGGTTCCCGGTGCCCGGCCTGGTCGGCCGGGTGATTGAAATGCCGTAGCGGGGGAGAGTGGCCCAAGTAGAAAGTCCGCCGGGAGGCGGAGCGATGCTCCCTGCAAGGCAGTGGGGACTCGTTTGCGTGCTTACGGGTGGTGCCGGGCACGTGTGCAACGACGAAAGGGCTGACGGGTGCTGTACTGGTTTGAGCGGCGTGCGAAGCGCGGGGGATGCTCCTGGGCTTCGTCTGTGGAAAGCGGCAAGCGGTCACAGGAGAGGGACCCGGGAGGGGCTCTCTCCTGTGGCAGTGAACTGGCGGCCCGCACCAGAGGTGTATGCAGGAGGTTTTCTGGTGCGGGCGAAGGTTATGGCTGTGGCCGGCAGTATGGATTGGGCGGGGTCACAACAGGAATGTAGTGACCCATGAGCGCGGCGCTGCTGCGTGTCCCATGACTGCGTGTGCGCTAAACTACCCTTCAATCTGACGGGTAGTATGGAGAGGCGGGCCGTGCCTGCTGCCGGAAGGATTTGCCGCAAGGCGGCTTTTCGAGGAGCTTGTGCCGCAAACAAACTCCTCATCCCTTTTGGCTGTTATGGAGGGTTATGCCGTATCGTTGTGAGGCAAGTTCGGTCGAGGGTTTCGTGCAGCAGATCGCCTGCTGTTATCTGCGCCACGGGTACTGGTGGTATGTGACCGGGTGGATTCCTGGGGACAAGGACCCGCGCGTGGTGGACGCGAAGCTCATCGAGAAATACGAGATCGGCGTGTCGGAATCGACGCGGCTGCGGCGCAAGCGGCTGGGCTGTGCCAACCTTCAGTACCTGCGTTACGGGCGGTTCTTCGTGTTGCTTGCCACGGAAGGCAGGCATCGGTTTTGGGAGGAGGAGGGGGAGCGGATCCGCGATGTGCGGCGGGTGCCGCTCAGATTCGAGGGCTACTCCCTCGGGTATCGCCGCGGCGGAAGGACGGCCAAGGGGGAGGTGGATGCGAAGTGGCACGCCCACGTGGAGATCGAGCGGGAGACGTTCAAGGAGCTGCGGGATTATTTCCTCCACTTGGCGCCGCACCGTTCGGCGAAGAATCTGGCACTGGCTTTCTACGGAATTCCCTTCGAGGCGTATGCGCCGGTGCGAAGGCAGGTGCTCGGGATCTTCCGGGCGGTGAACCGGGCGCGGAAGCAGGCGGGGTACGAGTTGTTGCCCAAGGGGGTGCTGCCGCTTCGGAGGCGGGTAGTGAGACCGTTTGGGAATGATCGGTCTGCCCGGCAAGACTTAGCTGGGGAAATCGGAGTCGCACCGGAAGCGTTTCGGGTTGCCGGGGGCCTGTGACTCTCACAATTGCGACGGTGCATTGACGGGGGTGGCGATTTTTGTATAGTCTCGTGATGTCTATTGGTCGGAAATGGACCCTTCTTCGAAGGGCGAGGTGGGATCGAACATGACATTTGAAGAAGGCTGGGTCGGCGTAGAACAGGTGGCGTCCCATGTGCGGGTGGCAAGGGAGTCCATCTATAGATGGGTCGAGTCGAAGGGTTTCCCGGCCCACCGTGTGGGACGCTTACTTCGTTTCAAGCTGTCAGAAGTGGACGAGTGGGTGAGGACCCGCGGCGGAGCCGGGTCTGGCCCATCGAGCAAGACGATGAAGGCGAGACTTGGAAGCCGCAAGCCCAGTGCGAAGAAGACGGGGGGGATATGACTGTGGCCACCCAAAGGCGCGAGTCGCGTTGCGACAATCATTCTCGGAGCACGGCCTCCCTGCGGAAAGCCGTTCATACCCACCTTCTAAAGCTTGGATTCTCCAAGAATTGTAAGGGGTACTTTATAGACGGGGAGTTAACCAAGGAGAAGATACGCGATCTCCATTCCGCACAGCGACAAGAGGTCTTGGAGCAGAATCGGCCGTTTATTGAAACTTACGGTCGCGAGTTGGTTGAACATTTTGCAACGGGCCGGCAGGTGGATCCCGCGTCGATTGTTCCAGAACTTGTCGAAGTCACAGCGGAGTCGTTGGAATCGCGTCTCTTTCGGCTCGCGTGTCTATTGTGGTCGGTTCCCGTCTCACAGGGCTTTGGCCGTCGACTTCGATTCCTCGTTCGAGATCGTCAGAATGGTCGCCTCATAGGGCTTTTCGCTATAGTTCTACAGCATCGCTTTGGTATTGGAGGTTTTCGGGTTGTGAGTCATACAAGAGGGATGGTTGATCGAGCTGGCCAGTTCGGCGTCACATGGAAGT
>Ga0315280_10010506_pt1 | contig 11596 bp, 10 predicted proteins | sample YL17G06_40_MG_FD_203697 | JGI IMG/M metagenome (GOLD analysis project Ga0315280, IMG submission 203697) | Sediment microbial communities from Yellowstone Lake, YNP, Wyoming, USA - YL17G06_40 | ecosystem: Environmental > Aquatic > Freshwater > Lake > Sediment | place: USA: Wyoming | collected... | reverse complement strand
CCCCTCTCCCACACTGGGGAGAGGGGATCGAAGCTTTGCGTCAGGATAATACGTCACCGTAATTCTGAAACGGAGCACTTACTTGTCGAGCACCGACCTCTGGCACCTGAACCCTGAGCCCTGTTCTGAAGAGGGAAGTCATGGAGACGTTGCTGTTTCTTGCTCACACCGAGCCTGATGGATCGCTGGCGAAGCCGGCCCTGGAAGCACTGGGCGCGGCCAAAGCGGTGGCCGGCTCGCTGGGCGAGGGGACCCTGGTTGTGGCCGTGGTCGGCGCAAAGGTCCAGGCGGCTGCCAATGCCGTCGCCGGCTGCGGGGCCGCGAGGTGCCTTGGCGTCTCCGGTCCGGATTTCGAGGAAGCGCGCTACGGGAGCGACGCGGCAGCATCCGAGGCCTTATGTAGGGCGGCGAGCGCCACGGTCGTGATCGCCCCGGGGACCTCGCGCTGGTGCCGGGTCCTGCCCGGCGTGGCCCAGCGGCTCGGCGGTCGGGTGGATACTCATGTCACGGGGATCTCTGCAACCGAGGGGAGCCTCTCCGTGGCGCGCTGGTACTATCGCCAGCGGATGGAGGCGACGCTCACGCGGACGCGGCGCCCGTGGATCATCGTCCTCGATCCCGGCTGCTATACACCCTGGATGGGGGCAACCGGGACGGCCGCGGTGGAACCTGTGGCGGTGGATCTTCCCGAGGCGTGCAAGCGGACAACGGTGACAGGGGTTCAGGCCCCGCCGGCCGACCAGCAGACGATCCGGCCCGATGCCGAACTACTCTTCGTGGCGGGGGCCGGTTGGACCAAGACGCAGGCGGACGGCAAAGGGCACGCGACGGAAGCCGCCGAGCTGATCCTGAACTTCCTGCGCAAGAGCCAGGCGTCCCTGGGGGGCAGCAAGTCAGTGGTGGATCTCAAGGGAGAAGGACAGGCGGTCCTTCCCTTCATGACCCACCTCAATCAGGTCGGACAGACGGGATCAACGCCGCGCCACCCCAAGGGACTCTCCACCTGCTGCCACGGGGAAGAGCCGCACGCCGTCGGCTGGCGCTTCATCAACGAGCGCCGGGCCGTCAACCTTGATCCCAACTGCGGCTGGGCGCGCGGGAAGGCCGATGTCCTCTATGTGGCGGATGCGTTCACGGTCATGCGGAAGGTCAACGCGCTGCTGGGCGAGAAGTAGGCTTGGGGAGTTTGGCGGAAAGGCCGCCCCGGTCGCGAAAGCAGACTTCGAAACAAGTCCACTTCATCGACAACATGCCCCATCATGCACTTGACAGAATTCTGTACAGTATATAAGCTGCCAACGGTCGAGGGAGGTACCGCCATGGCGCTTTCGCCCAAGGATGTCGTGCCGCTCACCAGGGCGCGCGCCCAGCTCACCGAGCTGTGCGATGAGGTTTCCCAGAGCTCGACAGAGAAGCTGATCACCAAGAACGGCGAGAGCTGCGCCGCCCTGATCGGCGCAGACAGGCTGCAGTACTACCACCGGCTGGAACGGGAGCGAATCCACTTCGCCCTGCTGGAGGAGGTGGAAAAGGGGCTGGAGGACGTTGCTGCCCGCCGCACTCTGACCGCGCGTCAATTGCGCGCTCGATATAGCCGGTAAGCGACTCAGCCCCACCCTCACCGAGAATTTCGCCGAGAACCTTGACGCTATCCGGGATTTCCGTTTCTTTCCTATCACCCCTCCCGATCCCTGGAAACGCGCGCCGCCCGTCGCCGCCTTCGGCGGCTCATCCAGCCCGGTGACGAGCTTCGAGAGTTCGTCCTGGATGCGTACCTGCTCCTCTACCTCGTTCGCCGGAACCAAGTGATCTTCCTTTCCATCAAGCACCACCGCCAGCTTTCCTTCGACCTCCACCGCTTCTGGCCATGATACCCGCCACCCTCTTTCGTGTCCTATCTCCTGCGCCGCCCGAGCTGCTCTGGGGACCGACGTCGCGGTTACGGGCCGTCAACCTCGACTCCAACTGCGGGTGGGCACGGAGGAAGCCGACGTCCTCTACGTGGCGGATGCGTTCGAGGTCATGCGGAAGGTGAACGCGCTGCTGAATGGAAGGTCCGGAAGGTAGGGGTGATCTTTCTGATTTCCCGCTATGTCCCCTCTACCACCTCGGAGCTTTATGGGCCGATCACGCGGAATCCCTCCCGTTCAGCGGCAACGGCCAGCTTTCGATCTAGGGTCACGAATTCGAGCGTGGCCGGGAACTCCTCCGCCGCTACGAGGGCCGCTCCCACCTGAAGGGCGTCGGCGGCCCTGAGGGGGTGCGTTTCCACGATGCGCTCAGCGTGCCGGCGCACGACTTCCACGGCCGTTACCTCCGACCAATGCTCCCAAGCATTGAGGACTTCGCGTCGGGCCGCTGCGAGACGCCGGGCCGCAGAGGGCTCCGCCCTGCGGCGCCGGGCGAAGGCTGAGAACAGCTCCACGCGGGTGAGGGTCCAGACGACGACTTCAGGATCCTCTCGGAGTCGCCGTTCCACTTGCGTCGTCGAACGCTCGGCGACGAAGAGCGGGATAAGCGCAGAGGTATCCCAGAACCTCACCAGCCCTCCTCACGCTCCCGCAGAAGATCCCGGAGCACGCTGCCGCGCAACCGCGGCGGCTTGCGTCGCCCGAGCCAATCCGGGTGGCCACCGGTCCCGCGGCGGATGAGACCGCGGCGCTCAAGGCGCCCCAGCCGTTCCGCCGCAGTGCCCTCCTTAGGGCTGGCATGGGGAAGGGGAACGATCTGGGCAACCGCCTCATCCCGATCGAACACCAGAACGGTCCCACCACCCCTGACATGCTGGAGATAGCGAGAAAGGTTATTCTTCAGTTCGGCGATCCTGGCCTTTGTCATATGGCTATCTTAGCCACTCTCCCCTGCTCGGTCAAGTTCAGCAATCAAGGGGACAGGTAACGGGGAACGCAACTTCTTGATCGCATTTCCGGAATCCCAGTTGCGGCTGAGCGCAGGGGGAAGACCGACATCCTCCACGTAGCGGACGCCTTCGCGGTCATGCGGAAGGTGAACGCGCTGCTCGCCGAGAGGTAGGATCGCAGAATCCGGGCAAAGGCTGCTCGGATCGCAAGGCAACCTCGAAATAACTCTACTTGGTGTCCCCGTCGGGGATGGTGGAAACCCCTCGCCTTCAGGCGAAGCACGCTGGGCGATAGGGGCGCCATATGTTCCCGATCTACAAGGGGTCTGTGATCAGCGCGGTGGCGCCCCTGAGCCCGCTGGGGGTTGTTGACCGCATGCCATGTCGACTTCGAGTCGACCGTTCCAAACGATAGCAGTGGGCGAATCATGAATGACCTCGGCAGCGATGGGATGTGGTCAACCCCTCGGCTTGTAGCCGAGGGTAGTTGAGTCGAAGACGTCCCTCATTGTCGAGTGCCGCGGCCCTCGTGGCGGAAAAGAAAAGCACCATAACCTACCTAGGTCCCTTTTACCCCCTTGGAAACAGGGAGAGCCTACCAGTCCCCAGCCTCACCCCTGAGAAAATCATTGAACAGTTAGCCCCTGAGAGAATTATTGATCTACCGCACTTTGGGGATTGACACGCGACGCGCAGATGGCATATAAATTGGTAAAGCGCTTTACCTAACTCGAGGGGCAAAGGAGGGCTCGACATGAGAGCGGTGAGCAGGCTAACGGTTATTCTCGGGCTTTTCCTCGCCCTGGCGGGGCTCTTGCCCGCGGGGGCTCTGGCGCAGGCGAAGCCGGTGACCATCACCTTCTGGGATGCCGAGCCGGCCGACCTGGTCAAGCTCCGGACGGAGATTCTCAAGGGCTTCGAGGCCAAGTACCCCAACATCAAGGTCAACTATCTGAACATTCCCTATGCGGAGGCCCGCCAGAAGCTGGTGACCGCCGCCGCCACCAAGACCCTCCCCGACACCATGTTCTTCCAGGCGACCTGGCTGGGCGAGTTCGCCGCCATGGGGGAGCTCCTGGACCTCGGGCCCTACGCCGACAAGTGGGCCGGCGCCAAGAACCTCCTGCCCCAGGTCTTCTCGGTGGGGAAGGCCTACAAGAACACCCTCTACTACCTCCCCTCCGAGTTCCAGATCGACGCCCTCTACTACCGGACCGACTGGTTCAAGGAGGCGGGGATCAAGGCGCCGCCGTCGAACTGGGCCGAGTTCCTGGACGCCGCCAAGAAGATGACCAACCCCACCAAAAACCGGTACGGCTTCAGCATGCGGGGCGCGGGCGGGAACGAGCGCTACTATATCATGTGGATGCTGATGGCGAACGGGAACGTCTTCTTCGAGAAGGACGGCAGCCTGGGGCTGCACAAGCACGGAGGCATGGACGGACTGAAGAACTACCTCGAGCTCTGCACCGTGCATCAGGTCTGCACGCCAAACTCGGTGAACAACTCCTTCCTGGAGAACACGGCGGAGTTCAGCAGCGGCGCGGCCGGGATGTACATCCATAACCAGTACTCAGTGGCCCGCCAGGTCAAGGCCTTCGGCGGAACGGTGGAGGCCGCCCGGGAGAAGTTCGGCACGGCGCCCATCCCGCGGGGCCCCAAGGGCCGCTACATCGCCGCGAACTTCACCAACGGCTATGTGATGTTCAAGCAGTCGGCGCATCCGGCGGAGACGTGGGAACTGGTGAAGTGGATGCTGAGCCCGGAGAACGACTCCAAGTTCTCCCAGACCACCGGGGCGCTGCCCGCCAACAAGTCCGTGTACGAGGAGGCGTGGTTCAAAAACAACCCGTTCCTGGGCGTCTTCAAGCAGCAGCTCGACGACCCAACGGGCTCCTTCAACTTCCCGATCCAGATGGCCAAGTGGAACAGCCTGATCGCCGGCCCGCTCAAGGAGGAGTTCCAGAAGGGGCTCCTCAAGCAGCAGTCGGCCGAGGCGACGGGCGAGGCGATCGCCAAGGCCATCTCCGACGCCCTGAAATAGGTTGAGGCGGCCCCCGGGGGGTCCCCGGGGGCCGCACCTTCACCCATGCGATGCCATCTGCGGATTCCCCCCCGCCTCGTGCCGTATCTGCTGCTGGCCCCGGCGCTAGGCTTCATCGTCCTCTTCATCCTTTACCCACTGGGGCTGAACCTGTACACCAGCTTCCAGCACCGCGTCTTCACCGAGCCCACCGGGAACCGGTTCGTGGGGATCGCCAACTACCTCGCGGTGGCGAAGGACCCGACCTTCTGGCTGGTGCTGCGCCAGTCCGCGGTCTGGGTGGTGGGCTCACTCGCCTTCCAGTTCATCCTCGGCCTGGCCTTGGCCCTGCTCCTGAACGAGCGGTTCCCGGCGCGGGGGCTGTACCGGTCGCTGATCCTCTCCCCCTGGGCCATCTCGGGGGTGATCATCGCGATCATGTGGAAGTGGATGTACAACCCCCAGGTGGGGGTCCTGAACGAGATCCTGGTGCGCCTGGGCCTGGTGGGCCACCGCCTCGCCTTTCTGGCCGACCCCAGCACCTCCCTTCCCGCGGTCATCCTCACCAACATCTGGCGCGGGACCCCCTTCTTCGCCGTGATGCTCCTGGCGGCACTCCAGGCCGTGCCGGCCGCGCTCTACGAGGCGGCCGCCATGGACGGGGCAGGGACCTGGCGGCGCTTTCTCCACGTGACGCTGCCCTCCATCCTCCCCATGGTCTTCGCGGCGCTGCTCTTGCGCACGATCTGGATCTTCAACGACGTGGATCTGATCTTCGTGATGACCGACGGCGGACCCGTGCGGGCCTCTGAGACGCTGGCCACGTTCCTCTACAAGAAGGCCTCGCGCGACCTCGACTTCGGCATGGGCTCGGCGCTGGCCATGGTCATGTTCGCCATCCTTATGACCATCACGGCCTTCTACTACCGCGCCTTCCGGCGCTCGGACAGGATCCTCTGATGCGACAGAGAAATCCCTGGCGGCTCGCCACCCTGTACCTGCCCTTGGCGGGCTTTCTGGCCTTCACGCTCTTTCCCATTTACTGGACACTGGCGACCTCGCTGCAGAGTGAGATGGCTGTGGCACGGCTCCCCATCCACCTGATCCCGCGGGAGCTGACACTGGAGAACTACCGCGCCCTCTGGAGCTTCACCCGCTTCGACCGGTTCTTCCTGAACAGCCTGCTCGTGGCCGGGACCACCACGCTCCTCACGCTGGCGATCACGACGCTCTCAGGGTACGCCCTCTCCCGCTTCCGGTTCAAGGGCAAGACCTTCATTTTCTTCTCGATCCTGGCCATCCAGATGATTCCCCTGGTCATGATCGTGATCCCGCTCTTCGAGATCTTCATCGCCCTGGGGCTGGCCCGCTCGCGCCTGGCGCTGGTGGGAACCTACACGACGTTCATGATCACCTTCTGCACCCTGCTCATGAAGGGATTCATGGACGCCATCCCGGCGGAGATCGATGAGATGGCGATGATCGACGGCTGCTCGCGGCTGGGGGCGCTGTTCCGGACCGTCTTGCCGACGATCAAGCCGGGGCTGGTCGCCACGGGGATCTTCGCCTTCATCTACGCCTGGAACGAGCTGATCTTCGCCGTGATGTTCCTCAACTCCGAAGAGCTGATGACCTTGCCGGTGGGGCTGTACTCCCTGGTCGGCCAGTTCGTGATCAAGTGGACCGACATCGCCACGGGTTCCATCATCGCTGTCCTGCCCCCCCTGCTCCTGTTCGCCTACATCCAGCGCTACCTGGTGCAGGGGCTGGCCTCAGGGGCGGTGAAGGGGTAGAGGAGGAGGGGAGGCATGGTGACGGAGTTGACGCTGGAGGGGCTCTGGGACTTCTGTCCCGATCCCGACGAGTGCGGGCAGGTCGACGGTTGGGCGACGCACTGGCCGAAGGGACGCCGCCCCTGCGTGCTGCCGCTCCCGTGGAACCTGATGGACCCCACGCTCTTCAAGTACGAGGGGACCGTCTGGTTCTTCCGGACGGTGCCGAGCCTACCGCCGGGCGAGTGGTGGATCGTCGGCGACGGCGTGAACCACCGGGTGACGGCGTGGGCGAACGGGGTCCTCCTCGGCAGCCATGAGGGCGGGTATCTTCCGTTCGAGTTCGCCATGCCCCGCCAGGAGACGACCGGTCCCGTGCGCCTCACCCTGGCCGTGGACAATCGCTTGGGTCCGAAGACGCTCCCCCCGGCCGGCGCGGACTGGTTCAACTGGGGGGGAGTGGTCCGGCGTCTGTTTCTCCGCGCCCGCCCGCCCGTGCGCCTCGCGGACGTGAAGACGGGCTGCACCCTCTCCGGAGAACTGCGGGTCGAGGGACGGGTGGCAGGTCGAGGAGCGGAGGTCTACCGGGTGAAGGCCCGGCTGCTGGACGCGGACGGGGCATCGGTCTGGGACGCCCAGGCGTCGCCGCACGTGGACGTTGACGGCGCGTGCTTCTCCCTCTCCGGCAGCGTGAGCCGCCCCCGGCTCTGGTCGCCGGACCGGCCCGAGACGTACACGCTGGTGGTTCGCGTCGCGGGAGGCGGGGAGACCGAGGGCGACGTCCGGACGCTGCCGATCGGATTTCGAGAGGTTCGGGTCGAGGGGTGCCGGATCCTGCTGAACGGCCGGCCGATCCGCCTGCGCGGTATCTCCCGACACGAGGCGTACCCCCACGTGGGGAATGCCGGGATCGATCAGCTCGCCTTCGGCGACCTCATGCTCCTGAAGCGGGCCGGGGCCAACTTGGTCCGTCTGGCGCATTATCCCCACGATCCGCACGTCCTGGACCTCGCCGACCGGCTCGGGCTCCTCGTGTTCGCGGAGCTGCCGACGGTCTGGTTGGGCGAGGAGCAGATGGCCGATCCGGAGATCCTGGCGCGGGCCGTGGCGACCTTCGATGCCCTCTGGCGGCGGGACCGGCATCACCCGAGCATCATCCTGTGGGGGCTTCTGGACGAGTGCGCCACCCGGACGGAGGCGGGAGAGCGGTTCTTTGCGGCCCTGACCGCTCACGTGCGGCGGCGCGACCCCGGCCGCCTGATCACCCAGGCGTCGGAGACCCCGGACGGGGACCGCTGTTTCCAATACGCGGACGTGCTCGGCCTGAACTATTTCCACGGCTGGTACGCGGACGCGCCCATCGCCGAGTACGGAGAGGCGCTGGATCGCCTGCACGCGAACTTCCCCGACAAGCCGATCCTCCTTTCCTCCCACGGGGGGGACGCCATCGCGGGCTTCCGATCGTTCCACGGCGCCAAGTGGTCGGAGGAGGCGCAGGCCGCGTACCACGCCGAGGTGATCGCGCAGCTGCGGCGGAGGCCGTTCGTGGCCGGACAGTCCATCTGGCTGCTCGCCGATTACCAGGGGCCTGCCTGGCGCATCGCCCGCTTCACTCCCCTGCAGCGGCCCAAGGAGCAGAACAACAAAGGGCTTCTGGACGAGTACCGCCGCCCGAAGTTGGCCTACGACCGGGTCCAGGCGTTGTACCGGGCCTGGGCGGACGAGTGAGGGACATGTCCGCCGACCGCCAGCGCCGTGTCCACCAGGCGCGGATCACCATCTCGGACGTCGCGCGCCGTGCCGGCGTCTCACTCGCCACAGTCTCCCACGTGCTCAACGGTAGGAGCGGGCATGTGGGCGGGGCGACGCGGACGCGCGTCCTGCAGGTCATCCGGGAGATGGGATACCGTCCGAGTGCCGTGGCCCAGAGCCTGGCGGCGCGTCGGACCCGCACTATCGGATTGATCGTGGCGGATGTGGCCGACCCGTTCTTTGCCCCGATTGCCATGGGGGCCGAGCAGGCCGCGGAACGGCAAGGGTACGGCGTCCTCCTCTGCCAGGCGGCGAGCTTGGCGGCTGAGCGCCGGTACGCCGCGGTTCTGGAGGGAAAGCGCGTGGATGGGGTCATCCTGGCGTCCCACTCCGTCCGGCGGCCCAACGCGCACCTCCTCGGTCTGGTCGAGCGGGGCATTCCCGTGATGGCGGTGAACCGGCCGCTCCAGCCGGGGTCGATCGACTGGGTGGGATTCGATTACGTCGCGGCGGCCGCCGCCGCGGTGGCCCATTTGGTGGGCCTCGGCCATCGGAACCTCGGCTGCGTCACGGGGCCCGTCACGGGTCGGTCGGCCTACTTATCGGCCCAGGGGGCGGCGGAGGGATTTCGGCTAGGCCTGCAAATGGCGGATCTTCGGTTGGTTTCACGCTGGGTGCGGAATGTGCCGTTGTCCTACGAGGCGGGCTTCGGGCTGGGGCGGGGGATGGCGTGCTGGCCGAGCCGTCCGACGGCCCTGGTGGTCTCCAGCGAGGACTTGGCCCTGGCCACCGTGCGGGGGCTGCGGTCCACCGGCTTCCGTGTGCCGCAGGATGTGGCTATCGTCAGCCTGGGCGACGCGCCATTCGTCGAGTACACGGAGCCACCGCTCACCGCGGTGCGTTTTCCCATGGAAGAGAGCGGGAGGCGGGCCGTGGCGCTCCTCCTTCAGCGGCTGCAGAATCCCCTCTATCCCCCCGCCCGAGAGATCTTACAGGGGGACATCATCGTCCGGGAGTCGTGCGGCTCGTGCGCAGCGACCGACGCGGCACCGCGCCCGAGGCGGCAGCATTCCCAGACCGCAAAGGGGCGAGCATGAAGATCACGGTTGGGCACAGCAGCGAGGCCATGGCCAAGGCGGCCGCCACGACGGCGGCGGAGATCCTCCGGGAGGCCATTCGGCACAAGGGACGGGCCGTCTTCATCGCGGCGACCGGGGCGTCCCAGTTCGAATTCCTGAAGCAGTTGGTCGCGGCCTCCGGCGTCGCCTGGGATCGGACGACGATGTTTCATCTGGACGAATACATCGGGATGTCCGCGGACCATCCGGCCAGCTTCCGCCGGTATCTGCGCGAGCGGCTGACGAGCAAGGTGCCGATCGCCACCGTTCACTTCATCGAGGGGGATGTCGCCGATCTGGACGGCGAGGTCGTCCGCCTGAACCGGCTGCTCGCCGCCGTCCAGGTCGACGTGGCGTTCGTCGGGGTCGGGGAGAACGGCCACTTGGCCTTCAACGATCCGCCGGCCGACTTCGGCACGGAGACCCCCTACCTCGTCGTCAGCTTGGACGAGGCCTGCCGGCGTCAGCAGATGGGGGAGGGGTGGTTCAAGACGCTCGACGACGTGCCGCGGCGGGCCATCTCGATGTCGGTGAAACAGATCATGAAGTCGGCCCACATCATCTGCACGGTCCCCGAGAAGCGGAAGGCCCGGGCGATGCAGGCCTGTCTCGAAGGGGAAGTGGGGCCGATGCTCCCCGCCTCCATCCTGCGGACCCATCCCTCCTGCTCCCTCTTCCTGGACCCGGAGTCCGCCAGTCTTCTCACGCCGGCGACCCTGTCCGCCTGAGCAGCTCGGCGGGCACGTCCTGGGCGGCCCCGCCGCCGACTCGGGCGCTTTCCGCCTTGGTCGACAACCGGCAGGCCGCGCGCAGGAGTCGGGGTCGCCGCTGCGTCGGCCGTTCAACTGGACGCCGAGCGGCAACCCCTGTGCCCCGCAAAGACCTCCGCCGGCCTCACGCCGCCATCTTCTCCATCGCATATTCATGATGGAGCCCGCCGAGGATCGGTCGCGCCACGACGCGGTGACGTGATGGCAGGTGGTGACCGGAGAGGGAGGGCACCGGAAGGTCGGCCCGGGGGTCGGGGGAATCCGGCCCGAGGCTGGCGTGGGGCCGCCCGCGGTTGTCGTGACGTACCCACTCTTTCAGGATTCGTCGCAGGTGATCTTCGGTCAGTGGGATCAGGAAGTCCAGACACTCGGGCCGTAGGGTCCCGATGGGCCGCTCGCAGAGGGCGGCCCTGGGGGGTCAAGCGGAATCCCGCAGAACCTGGGCGACTGGAGCGCGCGCCGGGACAAACCGAGTCCCACGACCTCCTCCGACACGATCATGGGATCGGGAACGGGGAGGTGGTCGAGGAGCGGCTCATGGGATCGGTCCTGGGGCTGGTCAGCCGCCAGGCCGTTGGCTGGCGGTTCGTCAACGGGCGCCGGGCCGTCAACCTCGATCCCAACTGCGGGTGGGCGCGCGGGAAGGCCGACGTCCTCTACGTGGCGGATGCGTTCACGGTCATGCGGAAGGTCAACGCGCTGCTCCGCGGGAAGTAGGCGAAGAATCTGGCGGGAAGGTCGTCGCGATCGCAGGGGCGAACTCCCAATACTGTGCCGTGCGTAAAATAGGCGACAGTCCCTCCCGGACCGCACAGTCCGGGGGAGAGTCCGAGGAGGGGCGGCGGTCCGCCCCTCTCGGTAGGGTCCGTGGGGAGGGCTGAGCCCTTGCCGCGGGTCCTGTGCAAGGGCGAGGGCCTTCCCCGCGAACGAAGCAGCGCGGGGAACGGCGTAGCCATTATTCCGTGCTGCGTAGTAGGTCCGCCCCGCCCATAACGTCCTTTACCACGAAACAACAATGCGACCAAAGCCGCAACGTAGTATTACTCACGTGAAAGAGGCACCTGAGGATAGGCTCCCACAATATCGTCCCCTTCTTCCGAAAATGACAGCTAGGGAAAAGGGCTTCTCTTCGGTAGAAGCAGGGTCACGCGCGAACGAGACCCAGCGAATCCCCAACCGAAGGAGAAGCCCCATGCCTATCATCCGATCAAATGCAATCCGAATCAAGCGCTTTCGCGAACTGAAGGCAGATCTGCGGACGAATCGGAATCGGCTCCTCGTCGGGATCGACATCGCCAAGG
>Ga0315280_10010505_pt1 | contig 11598 bp, 9 predicted proteins | sample YL17G06_40_MG_FD_203697 | JGI IMG/M metagenome (GOLD analysis project Ga0315280, IMG submission 203697) | Sediment microbial communities from Yellowstone Lake, YNP, Wyoming, USA - YL17G06_40 | ecosystem: Environmental > Aquatic > Freshwater > Lake > Sediment | place: USA: Wyoming | collected... | reverse complement strand
CCGATATCGGCGAGATTCGCACCACGGCCTCCGCAACGCTGCCGAGCAGCAGGCGGTTCAAGCCTCGGCGGCCGTGAGTGCCGAGCACGAGCAGGTCTGCCTGCCAGCGAACCGCTTCTTCGACGATCTGGTCCGCGACGCGCGCCTTGCCCGTGCAGCAAACCGCCGTCTCGACCGCGAGGGACACCGGCGACATGCGGGCGACGGCCTCTTCGACCAGCCGGTGGGCCGTCTTGCACCATGCATGTTCGAGATCGCCGGATCGGTCACTCTCGTCGCCGTGATACAGGCACGACGTATCCACGACGTGGACGAGCCGCAGGCGCGCGCCCTGGTTCTCGGCCAGCCGCATCGCCTGGTCGAGCGCCCGCGTGGACGCCTCACTGCCATCGAAGCCGACGAGAATACGCCCGTACATGACACCCTCCGAGGCGGGCGAGTGGCAGTCCGATTAGCGCCACTCCCAGTCGATGAACCCGGGCTTCACGTCCACCATCGCGTTGACAATCAGCTCGACCAGGCCGCCATAGAGGATGCGATGCCGCTCCCAGAGGTCGTAGTACGCCAGCATATCCCGGAACTGCCCCTTGCAGTTGCTGCACGGCGCGCACAGGTACTTGGGCGTCGCCGGATCCAGACAGTCCGAGAACGCCCCGAGGATCTGCGAGAGCTTCTTGCGGCCGGCGACGTGAAAACGCCAGTCCGGAAAATTGTGCCCGCTCATGATCGCGAAGCCGCTGCCGCCGCCGCAGCAGTAATTGTCGACACCGTGCGGCTCCATTTCGCGGAACTGCGGGCAGATCCGGCGCAGGACCTCGCGCTGCGGCTCGACGACTCCCATGAGACGGACCATGTTGCACGGATCGTGAAGCGTGACCGGGAAGTCGTTGCGCGCGGGGTCCAGGTTCAGCCGGCCGCCGACAACGAGGTCGCGCAGCAGCGTCATCGAACTCTCGCGCGGCACATCGAGATCGCCCGTGAGCAGGCGGTCGGCGACCACGGTCAGCGCCTTGTGCGCGTGCCCGCATTCGCCCATGAGGATCTTCTTCACCTTGAGCTTCTTCGCGGCCTGCGCGTGCAGCAGCGCCACGCGGGCGAACTGCGCGTCGTCGTACCAGAGACCGTAGTTGATCGAGTCGTAGGCGGCCAGATCCGAGGACATCGTCCACGAGATCCCGGCGGCGTTGAGAATCACCGCGAACGCGCCGGGGTTTTCCGGCCAGGCGAGGATCTCCCCCGCGTTGTGGATCAGCAGGATGTCGGCGCCCTCAACGTCCCACGGCGTCTCGACCTTCAGGCCGGTCTTCTCGCTCATGTCCTCGTCGATGAACTCGAGGTTGTCCTTCACGACGAGCGAGGTCATGCCGGTCGAGGACCCCGCCTTCAGCTGCAGCATCGAGCCGGTCTCGTGCAGCTCCTTCGCCGCGATGCCCATTTCCTGGCTGAACAGCTTGCGCAACTCGTGAGCGACCAGCCCGTTGTCGGCGCCGATCGGACACGTCTGCGCACATCGCCGGCACAGATTGCACCGGTACGAGAGCTCGATCAGACGCGCAACCAGCGGCCAGTTCACCTCGATGTCGCCGTGCTGCCAAGCGGAGACGAGGCCGCCATGCTTCACGTGCTTGAAGTAGAGCCGCCGGAGGATCTCCGATCGGAACGTCGGCCGATACAGTTCGTCGCCGCCGCTCGCCTCGAAGATGTGGCAGGCGTCCGAGCACGTCTGGCACTTCGCGCAGTGCTCCATGGTCAGGACGAGCGGCTGGAGGAACGTCCAGTTGTTCTCCTTCGTGAACAGCTTTTCGAGCCCGGCCAGGAACTTCGCGACCAGCGCGTCCTCCGCCTCGCGGCTGCCCGGCTGCGGCACGCTGACCGCGCAGGTGTCATCCAGGCCGCACTCGTACTTGGCGGTCACCTGCGCCGATAACTGCGCCCATGCGCGATCGGCGGCGGGGTCGTCCAACGGAGGCGGCAACCGCATCAGGTCGCGGTTCTCCACGTGCGTGAGCGGCCGCCTGTCCCGCCGGGACACGTCTGCCAGCCGAATGGGTTCCTTCATTTCTGTGTCCCCTGCGCGGGATTCGTCGTTGCCACCTCACCCCAGGTCCGGCGGCCGTCCGCGGTCACGTGGGGAGCCGACCACGTCGGCCGGTATGCGAGGTACTCAGCGACCCGCGCAGCCAGTGCGCGGTTGCCATGAGCCGGCGCGTCGTCCCACCGCACGTAATGATAGGTGAAGTACTTGGCAACGTAATGCGACATGTGCGTCAGCGGAATATAGCCGACGAGCAACGATGCCACGATCACGCCCGCCGCCAGGAGCGATGGGACGGGCAGCTGCGTGTCGAAGGTCAACAGGCCGACGACGAGCGCTAGCGGGCCGGGCGAACCGGCCGGACGCGCGAGGAACCCGGCGCCCAGCAGGCCGAACGACGCGATGAAGAAGAGCAGGTTGAAGAGATCCGCGGGCGTCGTGTAATTGCGAAGCGTGGCGTCGGTCAGGCGGCGATGGAGCAGGCTGGCGGCGCCGGCGATGCCGAGCGCGAGACCGGCAGCGCCCGTGACCAGGTACGCGGCGTGCAGGACCTGGCCGATTGGGGTCGCCGGCGCGTCGGGCGCACCCAGGGTGCGGATGCCCGCCAGCACGAGCAGCCCGGCGCTGCCGAACAACAGGTACAGGCCGAAGTGAAACGGAAACGAGCGGAACCAGAGGCGGCGATTCGCGTCCCACAAGCCCTTCAACAGCAGGATCTCGCGCGCCATCCAGCCGACCTCCGCGACCCGATTGACGTGCCGCGGCTCGGTCCACCAGTCAGGAACTTCCAGGTAGGACCCGCCGTGCTTCAGGCGCTCGTGCGGTTCGTGCGGCACCGGGTACAGCTCCCACCGCAGGTGCATCGGCATCCTGGCGTAGAGCACCGCGCGAACCGCGCTCGCGACGACGAAGACGACGAGCGCCGCATAGACGAAGACGTACAAAACAGCGGTCATGTTGGCTAGTCCCTAGTCCCTGGTTCCTGGTCCCTGGTGCGAGTCCCCGGTTCCTGGCCCTTGGTGCGGCTGTCCTGGTCCGCGCCGTGGTGCGCACCAAGGACTAAGGACCAGAAACCAGGGACTTCGGAATCAGTGCTTCTTCACGTCCCCCGTTGCCGCGCCGTGCAGTTTCACCTCGACCTTCTGATCGAGGTTGTCGTAGTACTGCTGCAGGATCGCGATGACCTCCGGCCGCGAGAACTCGGACGGTACCCGCTTGCCCTCGCTCATGAGCTTGCGGAGGAGGGTTCCCGACAGCAGCAGCCGCGCGCCGCCCTTGTAGTTGCCCTCTTCGTCGATGATCGCCTTGCTCTCGTGCGGGCACGTCTTCATCGACGCCATCGAGCCGCACTCGTAGCAGTAGAACGTCCAATCCATGGCGAGCGGCCGCAGCACGAGCGCGTCCGGCGGGATCTCGTTGAAGATCTTCTGCGCGTCGAACGGGCCGTAGTAGTCGCCCACCCCGGCATGATCGCGGCCGACGATCAGGTGCGAGCAGCCGTAGTTCTGGCGGAACACGGCGTGCAGCAGCGCTTCGCGCGGCCCGGCGTAGCGCATCTCCATCGGGTAGCCACCCTGGATCACGCGCTCCTTCCGGAAGTACTTGTTCACCAGGGCGTCGATGGCCTTCACGCGGACCTCGGCCGGAATGTCGCCCGGCTTGAGTTTGCCGACCAGCTGGTGCACGTAGACGCCGTCGCAGACCTCGATCGCGATCCACGCCAGGTAGGCGTGCGAGTTGTGCATCGGGTTGCGCAGCTGCAGCGCGGCCACCGTGCTCCAGCCGCGATCGGCGAACAGCTTTCGCGCCTCCGCCGGGCGCTGGTAGATTCCCTCGAACATCTTCGGGTAGTAGGACTCGGAGAGCGCCTTGATCGGGCCACCCAGGTTCACCGGCGCCTGCTGCATCACTTTCTGCACGCCGGGGTGCGCCTCGTCGTTCGTCCAGAAGACGCGCCTGCACTCGTACTCCTTGTCGATCGAGTACTTGTCGTTGACCTTCATCGTCCCCATGAGCGAGTCGGTTTCCACGTCCCACAGCGCGACTTCCTCACCCAGCCGGATCGAGCTGGCCAGATCGTTGGTCGCCGACAGCGTGATGGGGATCGGCCAGAACAGGCCGTTCCGGCAGGGCAGCGACATCGTCTCGCACGCCCCCTTCCAGTCGTCCCTGCCCATGAAGCCGTCCAGCGGCGTGAACGCCCCGATGCCCATCATGATCAGGTCACCGGTTTCGCGGCTCGTCATCGGCACGCGCTTCAGGCCCTTCGCCTTCTTCAGCTCCTCGTCGCGAGCCTCGCCTTCGAGTAGAAGTGGTCTCAGTTCCGAACTGCCGTGTGGCGGCACCAGCTTGCTCATGAAGCACCTCGTTTTTAAGACCGGGGGGCTTCGCCCCGCCGGACCCCCCATCGCCGCCGCTCGCGGGGGCCCCTATGGCCCCGCTCCGCTCCGGCGGGGCGCGCCAGTGGCGCGCCTTCTCAGAAACTACGCATCAGATGATGGCCTCTCGCCCGTCGCGCACGCGGACACCTTGTCGAAAGGTCCGCGCACCTTTGCTTCACCCTCCACCCTCGCACCCTCGCAGCTCCAGGAAACCCCGCGCGAAGCGCGGTCAGTAGGAGCGCGTCGGTCAACACGTCGATGCGCTCCTACGCACAACAGCTGATCGGCCGTCGCCCCTCGGCATGCCGCCGGGCCGCGCGGAGGAGCCCGTCCGCCCACTCGGGTGAGGAGACGGCGTGCAGGTGCGTATAGCTCGCCCAGACGTTCTTCTGGACGATCCCGTCGCGGCCCGCGCAACTGCCCGTGCCGCGGCGCATTGCGCACGCGGTTGTCGGCACGTCACCGTCAGGCACAATGCGTGAATAGTGGAACTCATGCCCCGTCAACGTGACGCCGGCCTGAAAGAACGGATTCTCGCCATCGACCAGCATTTCCGCATAGCCATGGCCCTGAGGCTGGACACACATCTCGACGGAAAACGGAAGGACGCCAGCCATGGGGCTGAAGGCGCCCCGCCACGCGATGCCGCGCGAGAGGAGCATCAGGCCGCCGCACTCGCCGTAGATCGGCAGCCCCGCTTCCGCCTGGTCCCTGAGGCTCGCCAGGAACGTCTGGTTGGCGGTCAGGCGCGCGGCGTGCGTTTCGGGAAAGCCGCCCCCGACGTAGAGCGCGTCCAGGTCGCCGGGCAGGCCGGTGTCGGCGAGCGCCGAGATCGGAACCAGGCGCGCGCCGGAAGCCTCGATGGCCTCGAGGTTGTCCGGGTAGTAGAAGGTGAAGGCCGCATCGCGCAGGTAACCGATCTTCAACCCGCCGCCGCTGACCGTCTCCGCGCGCCGGTCGCAGCCCGCGTCGACGCCGGGCGCCTGCCTGGCGATCGCGAGAATGTCGTCGACCGCCAGCCGGCCGGCAACGAACTGGTGCATGCGCCGCTCGAGCGTTTCACAATCGCCGTGCTCCTCGGGGGGCACCAGGCCGAGGTGGCGCGAGGGCATGAAGGTTTCGCCGGGGATCTTCGGCAGCACGCCGAGGACCGGCAGGCGGCACGTGTTCTCGACCGCCTCGCGCAGCACGCGCTCGTGCCGGCCGCCTCCGACGTGGTTGAGGACGACGCCAGCGATCCACACGTCGGGATCGAGCGCCTGGCAACCGAGCACGCAGGCAGCGGCCGTCCGGGTGACCTTCGTCGCGTTCACGACGAGCACGACCGGGGCACGCAGGGCTTTCGCGATCGTGGCGGTGCTGTGCGTCCCTGCCGCGTCGACACCGTCGTACAGGCCCCGGTTGCCCTCGATCACGTTCAGGCCGCCGGGCAGCGCGTGGCGCAGGAACTGGGCGCGCACGCCGTCGACGCCCATCAGAAAGCTGTCCAGGTTGCGGGCCGGCTCGCCCGTCGCCCAGCGCAGCCACGCCGCGTCGATGTAGTCGGGGCCCTTCTTGAAGCCGCAAACGGGCAGGCCCCTGCGGCGGGCCGCGAGCGCGAGACCGACCGCGACCAGCGTCTTGCCCGCGTCGCCCGAAAGGCCGGCAACGACGACGCGCGGTCGCACGGGACCACTGTTCGGCATCGTCACTCCCATTGCGCGCGCAGCTGGCCGCGCACCGACAACGCGATCCGGTAGAACACCGTGAGCAACAGGGAGCCGATTGCCCAGATCCCGAGCACGATCGCGATCTCGGGAAGCGTCGGCACGTAGCGCGCGACCGCGCCAAGCGGCGAGGGAATGAGGCCGCCGACGATCAGGCCCAGTCCCTTCTCGATCCACAGCGACACGAAGACCATCACGCAGGCCGCCGCCAGCACGCGTTCGTTGCGGCGCGCGGACGGCACCAGCAGGAGCGCCAGCGCGACGATGGCCAGCAGCGCCGAGGTCCACATCCAGGGGACCAGCTCGGCGTTGCCTTCCAGGCCGGCGAACACGAACCGGAAGTGCTCCACGTCCTCGGGCAGCTGGCTGTAGAAGACCGTGAACAGTTCCATCAGCACGAAGAAGACGCTCACGGCCAGCGCGTAGGTGATGATGACGGCAAGCTTCTGGATCGCCTCGCGTCCGGCATCGAACGCCGTGAGCCGCCGCAGCAGCAGGCAGACGAGCACGAGCAGCGCGGGGCCCGATGCGAACGCCGAGGCCAGGAACCGGGGCGCCAGAATGGCCGTCATCCAGAACGGCCGCCCGGGCAGGCCGCTGTACAGGAACGCGGTGACCGTGTGGATGCTCACCGCCCATGGAATCGACAGGATGATGACCGGCCGGATCCAGGCGGGCGGCGCCACGTCCTTGCGCTCGGCGCCGAGGGTGACGAGCGCGATCACGCCGTTCAGCAGCAGGTAGCCGCCCAGCGACAGCATGTCCCAGAACATCATCGACCACGGGGTCGGATAGAGCAGCACGTTGAGCACGCGCATCGGCTGTCCCATGTCGACGAACACGAAGAGCATGCACATGGTGACGCAGGAGATCGCCAGGAACTCGCCGAGGATGGTGATCTTCGAGAACTGCTTGTAGTCGTGGAGGTAGTAGGGAAGCACCACCATGACCGCCGAGGCGGCCACGCCGACGAAGAAGGTGAACTGCGCGATGTAGAGGCCCCACGTGACGTCCCGGCCCAGGCCGGTGATGCCGAGGCCCTGGTCGAGCTGCCGCAGGTAGGCGAGGAAGCCGGCGCCGATCACCACCAGCAGCAACAGCAGCCAGCCGTAGTACCTGCGGCCGCCGGTCAGAGCCTTCTCGAACATGAACATCGGGCCCACCTCAGATGACGTAGTAGACCTGGGGCCGCGTGCCGAGCTCCGGCTTGCGCTGTACCGAGAAGCGCGATCGAAGCACGCCGCGGAGCGCGGAATCGGGATCGTCCAGGTTCCCGAACACGAGCGCCTTCTGCGGGCACACCTCGACGCAGGCCGGCGGCTTCCCCACTGCCAGTCGCTCCTCGCACAGGTTGCACTTCTCGACGACGCCCTTCGTCCGCGTCGGGAAATCAGGGTTGAGCGTCGCAATGTGCGGTCGTGGATCGACCCAGTTGAAGCTGCGCGAGCCGTACGGACAGGCCGCCATGCAGTAGCGGCACCCGATGCACCGGTGCCAGTCCATCATCACGATGCCGTCGGCGCGTTTCCAGGTCGCCTGCGTGGGACACACGCGCACGCACGGCGGGTTGTCGCAATGGTTGCACAGCGCGGGGATTGCCTTCCCTTTGAAGGCGTCGGCGAGCGACGCCCCGGAGGACGGAAAGAGATCCTCGAACCGCTGTTTCCAGATCCATTTCACCTCGTGCCGTGCATCGTCGAGCGCCGGAACGTTATGCGCGCGGTTGCACGCCGCCACGCACTTCACGCACCCGGGGAGTTCCAGGCACCGGCGCACGTCGATGGCCATGGCCCACCGCGTCGGCTGCGCGGCCGGCGTACCCGCTTCCGCGCGCGCCTTTTCCTCCTTGCCGGCCGCCGGCGTGCCGAGCAGCGCGAGCGCGGAGAAACCCGCGCCGATGAACTCCCGTCGATTGATGCTCATCGGCCACTCCCCCGAGGTCCGGCGCCGCCGGCGCGCGCGAGTTGCGGAACGGCCCGGCGCGCGAGGCTCGGATCGACGTGGCAGTCCCAGCACGGCAACGACACCGCCGCATAGTTGTGGCACCTGTCGCAGAAGTCCGCCTTGCTCTTGTGGCAATCGAGGCACGTCTTCGAGAGACTCATCGTGTAGTGATGGCCGTCGGAAGCCACGTAGGTCGTCTCGCCCTGTCGCACGACGCGATCTCGCCAACTCACCAGTAGATCCATGTGCGACGCGCGCATGTACGCCGTCGCTTCGACGCACCGGCGCTCGGCGACCGGGAGTTTCGGTTCCGGGCCCTTCGCCGTCATCCCGGCCGCCCGGTCGTACCAGAACGGCGTGGTGATGACGACGAGAAAGATCAGCAGGCCGGCCAGGATCAGCGGGCGATCACGCATGGACGACCTCCTGGCTGGTGGCCTGCAGCGGCTCGCCGCGCAGATCCGTCGTCCTGGCCCGCTCGCCCTTCATGACGAGGGCGTTGCCGAGCAGCTCATGGACGCCGCCGACCTCGACGCCGGGCACCCAGTACTCGAGCAGCGGCGGAAGCGTGGCCTTGTCGATTGCGCAGATGCAGGCCAGCAGGTTCACGCCGTACTTCTCGCGCACGTACTTCACGGCATTCGCCCGCGGCAATCCGCCGCGCAACCGCATTTCCAGGTTCTCGTCGGTCCCGAGCCCCGCCCCGCTGCCGCAGCAGAACGTCTGCTCGCGTATCGTGTTCTCCGGCATCTCGTGGAACTTCCGGCACGCGTGGCGAATGATGTAGCGAGGTTCCTCGAGGATGCCGAGCGCGCGGGCCGGGTTGCACGAGTCGTGGAACGTGACGTTCCAATGGTCGTTGCGGCTCGGGTCGAGCCTCAGCTTCCCGTGCCGGATCAGATCGGCGGTGAATTCGCAGATGTGCACCATCTTCGTGGATCGGGTGTTCTCGAACCGGGTACCCGTCAGCGGCGACACGGGCACCTCCAGGAAGTCCGCCGGTCCGTTCATGGTGTCCATGTACTGATGCATGACCCGCCACATGTGCCCGCACTCGCCGCCGATGATCCACTTCACCCCCAGCCGCTTCGCCTCGGCGTAGATCTTCGCGTTGAGCCGCTTGATCATTTCGTGGGAGGTGAACAGCCCGAAGTTGCCGCCTTCCGAGGCAAACGCGCTGAAGGTGTAGTCGAGGCCGATCTCGTGGAAGAGCATCAGGTAGCCGAGCAGCGTGAAGTAGTGCGGCGTGCCGAAATAATCGGCCGACGGGACGACGAAGAGGATTTCGGCGCCCTTGCGGTTGATCGGCGCCTCCACCCGGATGCCGGTCAGCTCTTCGAGCTCGTCGACGGCGAAGTCGATGCTGTCCTTGAAGCCGTGCGGCTGGACGCCGAGGTGGTTGCCCGTCCGGAAACAGTTCGCCACCGGCTCGACCACCCAGTTGACGTTGCAGCCCACCAGGTTCAGCAGCTCGCGGCCGATCATCGTGATCTCGGCCGTGTCGATGCCGTAGGGACAGAACAGCGAGCAGCGGCGACACTCGGTGCACTGGTAGAAGTAGTAGAACCACTCCTTGAGCACGTCCTCGGTCAGCTCGCGCCCGCCGGCCAGGCGGCCGAACAGGCGCCCCGCCAGCGTGAAATAGCGCCGGTACACCGAGCGGATCAGCTCGCCGCGCAGGACCGGCATGTTCTTCGGATCGCCCGAGCCGATGTAGAAGTGGCACTTGTCCGCGCACGCTCCGCAGCGGACGCAGATGTCCATGAAGAGCCGGAACGATCGGAAGCGCTCCAGCCGCTCGCGCATCCCGTTCAGGATGATCGTCTTCCAGTCCGGCGGGAGCTTCCAATCGGCGTCGAACGGCTGCCACTCGCGCGGGTTGGGCAGGCCCAGGTACTTGAGGTTCTTGGGCAGGGCGCTGTAGCAGTAGGTCCCCTTCCGGAACTCCGGTCGCGTGTCCATCCAGCCCCTGCCCGGCGGGTGGTAGTCGACGCGCGAGAGTTGTTCGGGGCTCGGACGCGATTCAGCCATCGATGTCATGCCTTCTCGATCGGGAGCCCGGCTGCCTTCAGCTTGTCCCGGAACTCGTCTTCCCACTCTTCGTAGGTGTGGACCTTGACCGGATAGTCCCAGGGGTTCACGTGACGCTTCATCCGGTTGGTGTTGGCCAGGTTCCTGGTCGGCGAGAGGAAGATCCCGGCCATGTGCATGAGCTTGCTGAACGGGAAATAGGCGAGCAGCGTGCTCAGGAAAGCCAGGTGCACGAAAAAGAGGGCGCCGGCCGAAGCAGGCACGACGGGTGAGAAGGTCGCCAGACCCAGCGCCAGCTGCTTGACCGCCACGACGTCCTGGCGCACGAAGTAGCGCATCAGGATGCCCGAACCCGTGAGGCCGACGAGCAGAAAGAGGGCGAAGTAGTCGGTGAACAGCGAGATGTAGCGCAGTGGCGCATCCCTCAGCCTTCGAAGCAGCAGGTAGCCCAGCGCGAGCAGCACGGCCACGTCGGTCAGATAGACCGGCGGCACGCCCACCTGGAAGAAGCCGTCGGCGGCGGAGATGGCATTGACGACCGACGGCACCGGCTCGAGGAAGAACCGCAGGTGCCGCAGCAGGATCACGAGAAACGAATAGTGGAAAGCGATGGCGGCCAGCCAGAGATACTTGTCTTCGCCGAAGGTCAGGCGCGGGCCGGTCCGCATCTCGGCGCGCGTGTTGCGGAAGAGCGACCGGAACAGCAGGATTTCGAGCGCCATACGCCCGATCGCCCCCGCGGTGCTCGACGGGTTGTCCAGGCGGCTCGCCCGGATCCACGGCAGGGAACGCTGCTGGCCGGCCGTGGTCGGGACGCGGAACGGCACGGGCGCGCGGGCCCACCGGAAGACGCGCCTCGCGACGCCGATGAGAAACACCGCGATGGCCGCGTACATCCCGCCAATCGCCGCGGCGCCGCGCAGCGCGGGCACGGCGGACGCGACGACCGCGAGGCCGGCGACCGCCGCGGCGACGACCAATGCAGTCAACAGCTTCATTCCCGGCTCCCCGAAGGCACCTTGACGTCGGACGCCTTGTCCGCCGCGGCAATCCGCTCCGCGAGCTGCGCGCGCCGCGCCGCTTCGCTGGCCTTGATGCGCTGGAGCTTTTCCTGGCAGGCCACGAACAGCTCGAAGGCGACCAGCGCGACTTCGTCGACGCGGCTGCCGAACGCGCGCCACGCCTCGACGCCGGTCGCATCGCCCCCTTCGCCGCGCAGCGCATCCTGCACCACGTCCTTGAGCAACAGGATGAAACTCGTCGCCTCGGTGGGCGACAGCGCCTCGACCGTGCGGATGTGCATCACGGGATCGAGAACCGAGGCGATGCGGGCTCGATCCATGTCGCCGATGAGTTCCTCGAAAACCACCGGCAACGCCTGGTCGTAGGCGTACCAGATCGGATTGCGGAACCGATCGTGATGGCCCTTGAGCAGGCGGGAGCTGGGATCCGGATCGCAGGCGGCCACCCGCGCCAGCCATTCGGCGACGAGGCGGTCGCG
>Ga0315280_10010504_pt1 | contig 11599 bp, 9 predicted proteins | sample YL17G06_40_MG_FD_203697 | JGI IMG/M metagenome (GOLD analysis project Ga0315280, IMG submission 203697) | Sediment microbial communities from Yellowstone Lake, YNP, Wyoming, USA - YL17G06_40 | ecosystem: Environmental > Aquatic > Freshwater > Lake > Sediment | place: USA: Wyoming | collected... | reverse complement strand
GACAACACGACGGGGCAGACGTTCAGTACCAGCACAAAAATACCTTCCGCGGCCCAGTCGTCGGCCGAATGGATTGCCGAGGCTCCCTGGAGCGGAGGCGTTCTGCCTCTGGCGGATTTCGGGGTTGTGGATTACGGTCAGAAATATACGAGAGTGTCCCAGACTTGTGACACGACGATAGGGCGCCCCACCGGGCCGATCGGGTCGTTCACAGGGAACATCGAGATCACCATGGTGAACAGCAGCGCCGCAACGAAAGCGGCGCCCTCGGGGCTCTCAAGGGATGGGTCGAGCTTTTCCATCACGTGGGTGAGTTCGGGGCCCTGAGCCCCGCCTGAGCGGCGGGACCATGTAGTTGTCCTGCTCAAAGGAATAGCGATGATGGAGACCACCCAGGCGCGGACTCGAAATCACCGTCGCGTCCGGTGACGGCTTGTCTTCAACCGGGCGCCGATTGGGGGTGGCATTCACGTCTGGTTGGGGTATACTCTGAACTGCAAGGCGAAGGAGGAATCAGAATGAACAGGCGTCGTTTCCTAAGCCGGACGGGCGCGGGAGGGATAGCGCTCGGCGGCGCTGCGGCGGCACAGCAGCCGGCCCCGGCCTCGGCGCAACGCTCGAACCTTCCGCCGGGGGTGACTCCGACGGCGTACGCCCTCCCCAAGTCCGAGTACCGGGCGTCCCTCAACCCGGACTACCTTACCTATGCAAGCGACCTGGTCATCGAACGGAACCGGCCCGGAAAGCCGCACAAAGGCAAGGTGCTCGCGGCCATCCAGCCCCATTCCGATGACATCACCTTGTTCTGCGCCGGCACGGTGGCCAAGCTCATCGATGAGGGGTACACCGGCTATCTGATCCGAGTGTCCAATGACGAGAAGGCGGGAAAGACAGTTGGACACGGGGTGGTGCAGAATGAGACCGACAACCTCGAGGCAGCCAAGGCGCTCGGCTGCAAAGCATTTTCCTTCTACTACCGGAACCATCGCATGGACGACTGTGCCATCATTGAGATCCGCCAACGCCTGATTTTCTTGTTCCGGCTGCTCCAGGTGAACACGGTTTTTGTCATGGACCCTTACGACCATTATGATGAAAACCCCGATCACTTCGTCGTCGGCAGGGCGGTGGAAACAGCGTGCTGGATGGCAGGCACCGGGGGCGGCAGGGAATATCCGGAGCAACTCAAGGCCGGGCTGAAGCCCGCGAGCATCCGCGAGAAGTATTATCACTGCCGGGCGCCACAAGGACACAACCTGGTCAATCGCGTGGTCGATATCAGCTCCTATATCGATCAGAAGGTGCGTGCCAACGTGGCCAATAAGGGGAAGGGCCCTGCCGGTGACAACGGGGCGCGCCTGCGTCAGGAACTGGCCAGGCAGGGGAGGAAACTGCCCTTGCTGGGCAACGACGATGACACCGCCAATTTCCAGTACACCAAGCATTTCCTGATGGAGGATTTCCGGACCTTGGGCAAACTGTTCGGGGTGGAATACGCCGAGACGTTCCGGTATATTGGCCCGGAATCGGACGAACGGCGGACGGTTCGCAAGTATGTGGACGAACACTCAGTCCGACTGTGAGACGTGGAGGTGAAATATGAGTCGAGGAAGCGTTTCTAGGAAGTCCGCCCCCGGCGTGACCGGGTTTGGCATGCTCAGTTCCGCTGCGATGCCGGCCGCACCACCCCAGAGCGGGGAAGTGGTCGTGGTCAAGGATGAGCCCGGGCAGCCGCACCGGGGCAAGGTTTTTGCGGCGATTCACGCGCATCTGGATGATGTTCCCTATTACGCCTCCGGCCTGTGTGCGAAACTGATGCGCGAGGGCTACACGGGTTATCTGGTTCGTACGAGCAACGACGAGAGATCCGGCGGTCAGAGTACCGCCCAGAACATCCTTCGCAACGAAGAGGATCACTTCCGAATGTCCGCGGCGCTCGGGTTCAAAGATGTTATCGACTTCTACTACCAGAACCACGACATGGACGGCATCTCCTACATCGACCTTCGCGGCCGGCTGATTCTCATCTTCCGAATGCTCAAAGTGAACACAGTGATCTCTTTCAATCCATGGGGGAGCTGGGAGGAAGATCCCGACCACTGGGTGACGGGGCGCGCCGTCGAAGAGGCTTCCTGGATGGCCGCCGGGCCGAACGATTTCCACGAGCACCTGCTAGCGGGATTCCAGCCTCAGAAGGTGACCGAACGGTATTACTTTCATGCCCGGCCGGGGCAGCCGTTCAACCGAGTGGTCGACATTAGTTCGCACATCGAGAAGAAGATTGATGCGATCGTGGAGTGCAAGACCCAGGGCGACGGAAATCGCGGCTCGCTAGTGCGCGCACAACTGGCTCGGCAGGGAAAGCGCCTGCCGCTGCTCGGGAATGATGATCGCACCGCCGACCGCGCCTACGTGCGCCAGTTCCTTCTGGACAACGAGCAGGAGTACGGTAAGCAACACCAGCTCCAGTACGCGGAACGTTTCTATTACATCGACCAGAGGCTCCCGTCGAGGTCGAAGGCGGAGGAGTTCATCGAAAAGAACGCGGTTCAGTTGTGACCTATGAACCATCTGGTTCGCTCGCAAACCGACGGTCACACGATGGTGAGGTCATGATCCGTCGCCGGGACTTCCTCAAGGGGCCGCCCTGGCTCCCTGGATGCGACACGCCGAAGCGGCCTGTCCTCTGCAAAGACAAAGATCGTCGTTAACGCAGCGTCAGAAGTGATTGCGCATCCGCTCCCTCACGGTCGCGGCTCGGCTATAGATTCGGAGCCGCGCGCGTCAGCGAGCGGTCTGGAACCTGGCGCAGCCATCAATGGCGCTGTGTATAGTCAGTAAGGCTGACATGAACGCTCAGAATCGCACGTTACCGAACGTTACCGGATCGCGATTCTGCCTCGGACGGAGTTTTTGCGGACCAGCCCCGCCGGCGGCCTCATTTCCAATTCAGAATCCGTTTGGCCGTTCCCCGGTAAATCGCTTCCAAAACGTCGCCGGGCAGGGCCAGCGCGTAAATCCGCCAACCCGTCGAACCCGGGATGTATTCGTCATCGGTTTCGAGGAACCTCCACCAACTCGCATACATGCCCTTGCTCAGCTTGTCATCGGTCCCGAACAGCACGCGGTCCTTGTAGCGGGCCAGAAAACGGGCCGCATGACGCGGCTGCCTGCCGAGTTCGTAGGTCCTGGCCGAGATATCGACGTAGAGATTGGGATACCGGTCCAGCGCCCGCGCCACGGCGTCCAGATCGTTGCCCTGGTTGCTGAGATGCACGGCCACGAACTTGGTCCGGGGATGCCGGGCGAGCACCCGGTCGCGCATCGCCTGGAGTTCCTGGAACGAGGGCACGTCCTGGCCGTAAAGGTTAAGGGGGTCGTGGGCCGGCGCCCGCTCCTGGGTGGGCCCCAGCGGCTCCCAGCACGAAGGGTGATCCGCCACGTGCAGGCTCACGGGGAGGTTGAGCTCGGCGCACTTCTCCCAGAAGGGATCCAGCCTGCGATCGTCCAGGTGGAGCCGCTGGCTGTCAGGAGGGCCAGTCCTCTTCCCGCCGGTCTTCACTGCGGCGAGATAGGCGGCCATCCCGCCTTCCAGGCCCCATCCCTTATCGGAGAGTTCCCCCACTCCGCGCGCCCCCTTGCGATAACAGCGCTCCAGTTCGCGGACGGCGCGGGCGGAGTAGTCCGGCGCATCCGGACGGCTGTTGTCGAAGATGCAGTAGACCTGGAAGCGCTTCCCGTGGCTCAGGAAGAGTTCCGCTTGCCGGTCGAACTCCGGCCCGATGGCGTCGGTGTAGACGATGGCCGTCTCGATGCCCGCCGCGTCCATCGTGCGCACCCAGGCGTCAACGGAATCGCGCTGATCGGCTGTGAACATGGAGTGGGCGTGGAAATCGATGGCGGGATATTTGGCCTTCTCCACCCGGGTAACCGGGACCACGAGGGAGGATTTGGGCTTCCAGTCCTTCAGCAGCACGGGACTGCTCTGGGCCCGGCACAGAGTCAGCGCGGCGAAGAACAGCGTGGGCAACAGATGCTTCGGCATGCTTTATTCGGCTCCTATCCAAAAAGTGTAACAGGCGTTCAGAGCCTTGGAATGCATAAAGTTGCGGCCTGGCGCGGTTTCCGTAAGGTCGCAGCGGCTATGGGAAACGGCGCCCGTTCTGCATAGAATCGTGGAAGAACCGCCCCCGTCCGCCGCGCCAGCGGCTTAGTTCTAAGTGACATTGGGCAGTGTTGCCTGCCTCCCAACTCCCGCCAGGGCTTATCGCTCCGACCTGGAAAACAGTCCGGAGAACAATGAGGAGTTCTTCTTGGGGGGTGAGGATCCGGCCAGCCGCTCGGCCAAGGCCGCCAAGCTTTTGCCGAACTTGCCGGTGGGCTGCGCCGGTTTGCCGTCCAGCAGCGCGCGCTGGATGGACTCGTAGTCGCTGGGCAGCACGTGAAAGACCTGCTTGTGCAGGGCGGTCTGGATCTGCTCCTGGGCCAAACCCAGATCCGGGCGGTACCGGTTCACCAGCAGACGGATCTTGGAGGGTTCAATGCGGTTGGCCTCCAGGTACGCCAGGGCCCGCTGGGTGGCGTGCAAGGAGGGCAGTTCGTTGGTGGTCACCAGCAGGATTTCATCGCACAGCCGGGCAATCGAGAGGTTCCAGTCGCCGAAGGCCCCGCCCGTGTCCAGAACCACGCTGCCGTAGATCTCCCGCGAGAAGCGCACCACCGGGGTGGGGTCCCAGGCCTCCGTGATGCCGTCCACTGGATTCTCGGGTGACAGAAGCACGTCCAGGCCCTGCCATCCGGTCACCAGAGACTTCCACAAGTCCGCATCCAGACCGGCCTGATGGTTGAGTGCGTCCAGAAAACTGTAGTTGGACTTCACTTTCAGCAGGAAGGCCAAGGTCCCAGTGAGCGGATCCATGTCCGCCAGCAGCACTTTCCCGCCGCCTGAACGTAGCAGATGGCAGGCCAAATTGCAGGCCAGCGTGGTGGCCCCGCTGGAACCCTTGCCCGGCATCACGCAATACAGGCGGGCGGAGTTTTCCGCAGGACCGGGCCCCGCCGGGTAGGTGCGGGACAGCTTGGCCAGGGCGGCTTGGAGCTGGTCCGCGGTAAAAGGCCGGATCAGAAACTCGCTGGCGCCCTGGCGCAGACACTGGAGGATGAGATCGGGATCGTTGCCGGAAAGCAGCGCCAGCACGGCCAGCCCGGGCGTCCGGGCGCTCACTTCGGACATGAACTTGAAAGCCGCCTTCCGGTCCGAGCACACGTCCAAAAAGCAGCAGCGCACCGCCGGGCTGCCGGTCAGGTCCCCCAGTGCGCCTGCGGGTGGATAAGCGTTCAGCGTAACCAGGCTGGTCCCGGGCAATTCCCGGGAAAGCAGGTGGGCTAGCTCGGCGGCCAGGCTGCGATCAGGAGAGATCACGAGAGCCCTGGAGCCTCCATCACGCGGTTTGGATTCTGGGGCGCCCATGGCGTGTCGGGGCACACCCTGGCGAGGAGCCCTGAACTCCACATCGGCCGGATTGAATGAAATCTGAGAACCCCGGCCCGCCCGCCCGACTAAAGGTTTTGCGGGGGCTGCCGATAGAGCAACCGGAGACCTGGTGTGCCTGTGCGGCAGTAGTCGCCGCCAGCACAACCGAGCTCAACCCATGACTTTGGCAGCCAAGAAAACCGTGGCTCTCTGCGAGAGCCAGCCGGTCACCGCCGAGGGGCTGCGCGCACTCCTCACCCCCAGCCCGGACCTGGAATTTGTGGCCAGGCTGGATTCGCTCCCCTCGGCCCTGGATCTGGTTCGCGAGCATCCCCCGGCCGTGCTGGTTCTCGACAAGGCCTTCGGCGCTCAGGCGCTGCTCGAGTTTCTGGAGACCCTGCGCACCTTCCCGCACACCACCGCGCCCGTCATTTGGGGGATTTCCATCACCGAGGCCGAGGCTCTTCGCTTGGTGCAGGCTGGCGCCAAGGGCATCATCCGCAAGTCGGCGGATCTCGATACCCTGCTGCTCTGTTTGCGTTGTGTGGCCGGCGGGGCGGCCTGGATGGAACAGGGTCTTTTCCACCCCCGCTTGAAAGCTCCCCGAGGCTCTGCCTGCGGCCTGACTCCCAGAGAACAACAAATCGCCGAATTGGTCACCTTAGGCCTGAAGAACCGAGAGATCGCACAGGAACTCGGCATCCGCCCCGGGACCGTCAAGGTGCATCTCAAGCACATCTTCGAAAAAACCGGCGCCCGCGGCAGGTTCGCATTGGCCCTGACCGGCCTGGAAGCCAAAAAGCCCGGCAACCCCGGTGACACCAAGACATTCGCCGCAGGCCAGTGAGTCCTTCCACCTGAAACCCGCCGGAGTCTTTACCGCGGAGACGCAGAGGAAAACGGTTCACTCTGCGTTCTCTGCGCCTCTGCGGTGCATCAAAACGTGACTCATTTGCCCCAACTCTCCAGCATCAAGACTCCCGAAACCCCAATTACGCGAGCCTCAGGAGATCCTGTGAAAGCCTTTGAGAATGTCGCGCAGGGAGTAGCGCAGGGCGATGGGGCGGCCGTGCGGGCAGCTCATGGGGCAGCCGGTGGCGGCCAGGGACTTCAACAGCCACTCGATTTTGCCCTGGTCCAGCCGGGTATTGATCTTGATGGCAGCGCGGCAGGCGATCGAGGCGGCGATCCCGCGCCGGAGGTCATCGAGGGAGGTCTTGCGCAGCTCTTGCTCGGCGATCTCCAAGATCTCGAAGATCACTTTCTCGGTGTCGGCGGCGCCGATGCCGGCGGGGGCGGCTTTCACGGCGATGGTGCGGTGCCCGAACGGCTCGGTCTCGAAGCCCAGGGCGTGCAGCTCCCCGGCGATGCGGCTGTAGTCCACCTGCTGCGCGGGCGTGAGCTGGATGATGAGCGGCATCAGGAGCTGCTGCATCTCGACGCTCCCGGCGGCGCGCTCGATGAGAATCTTCTCGAACAGGACGCGTTCGTGGGCCACGTGCTGATCGAGGATCCACAGCCCGTCCCGCCCGACCGCCAGGATGAAGCTGTCATAAATCTGCCCGAGCGGCCGCAACTCACCCAGCTCGGACAAACTGGCGGACGGCTCAGCCACGGCCTCGGGAGGAAACCCTGCGTGCGTGTCGGGAACGTGCAGCCGGAGGGTTGGTTCGTCGAGGGAGATCGCGCCGGCGCTGAAGTCCAGGCGCGGAACGGGCGGCCCGGGCGGGTGAAGGCTCAGTTCCGGGAGCGCCTCCTCCGCCTCCGGAGGGATCTCGGAGGGCGCTTCCGGCCAGCTCTGGTTTTCGACGCGCTGTGAGAATTCCGAGTAGGGCAGCTCGGCCGCCGGTTGCGGTCGCGCGGGCAGGGGAATCGACGAGACCGGGCGGGATTCGATGAGCGCCTCGCGCAGGGCGTCCCGGACAAAATCGTGCACGAAGGACTGGCGCCGGAAACGCACCTCGGTCTTGGAAGGGTGGACATTCACGTCCACCTCCTCGCAGTCGCACTCCAGAAACAGCAGCGCGAACGGGAAGCAGGCCGGCGGGATCAGGTTGTAGTAGGCCGACGAGATGGCGTGCAGCAGCAGGCGGTCGCGGATCAGGCGCCGGTTCACGAACAGGAAGATGGAATTGCGGTTGAGCTTCTGCACCTGGGGCCGCGAGATGAAGCCGCGCAGCCGGAAGATCCGGCTGGCGGGCTCCTCGGAGGGAAGCTCCAGCGCCCGCTCGCGCACCCCTAGATCCACCAACTCCTCCAGCACACGGCTGCCGAAGACCTGGTAGACCCGGTCCCGCAGTTTCTCGACCGGGGTGACGTTCAGCAGTTCCTTGGCGTCGCTGGTGAGCAGGAAAGTCCTTTCCGGGTGGGCCAGGCTGTAGTGGGTCACCAGGGAGGCGATGTGCGCCAGCTCGGTTTGCTCGGAGCGCAGGAATTTCCTGCGGGCCGGAACATTGTAGAAGAGATCGCGCACGGTGACCTGCGTGCCGGGGGCCAGCGCGGCCTCTTCCGAGCGCAGCATTTTGGTCCCCGCGATCTCGACGCGGGTACCCGTGGGTTCCTCACGGGCCCGGGTTTCGAGCACCAGGCGGGAGACTGAAGCGATCGAGGGGAGGGCTTCGCCGCGAAACCCCAGGGTGGCGATCGAGAGCAGATCCTTGGCGCCCGAAAGCTTGCTGGTGGCGTGCCGCTCGAAGGCCAGCATGGCGTCGTCGCGCAGCATGCCGCCGCCATCGTCGCGCACCCGGATCAGCCGGCGTCCCCCACCGGAAACCTCGACGCGCAGCTCGGAGGCGCCCGCGTCCAGGGAATTCTCCAGCAGTTCCTTGACTACCGAGGCCGGCCGCTCGACCACCTCTCCGGCCGCGATCTTGTTGGCCACTTCATCGGAGAGGATGCGGATGCGGCCCATGAAGACGATTGTAGATTGTGGATTGTGGAACGTGGGCGCCTACGATCCACAATCCACGTTCCACAATCCGTTACCGTATCGCGATACCGCGCTCATCCAGCAACTCGCCGGTGTAGCGCAGCAAGTTGAGCAGCGAGCGGCGGTGGCTGATGGACTGCGTGACCAACTGGGACTGGGCGTTGGCCAGGTCGGCCTGGGCCTGCAAAACGAAGTACATGATGTTGGTGCCCAGGTCGTACTTCTTCTGTTCCGCGTCGGCCTGCTTCTGCGCGAAGTCCAGCGCCACCATGGCCAGCTTCACGCCGGCTTTGGCGGCTTCCACGGCGTTGATGGCGTTGAGCACGTCCAGGCGTACTTGCTGTTCGAGATTCCGCGCCCGCAGCGTGTCGAGCCGCTTCTGGATCAGCGCGTCGGCCATGTCCGCATGGCGGGCGCGATCCCGCAAGGGCAGCCGCAAGGTGAGGCCGAACTGGTAAGTCGGAAGGCCGAATCCGAACAACTGGTCGAGCGCGTCGCCAAACCCGCCGGGGACTACTGAGACGAGCTGGCTCTGGCCGAAGACGTTGGCCCGCTGATAGTAAGTGCCGCCCCGGCCCGCGGCGCTATAGCCTCCGGTCAAGGACAGATCCGGGCGCAGGGCATTGGTGGACTGCTGGATCCTCAAGCCGTCCGAATCCAGAGTCTGGAGGGCGGACTTGAGGTCCGGCCGCATCCGCAAGGCCTTCTCGATCGCGGCTTCCTGATCCACCGGGCCGGTGTCCACCACCGAGACCGTCTCCGTCAGGACGATGGGCAGCTTGCGAATCTGGGGGTCCAGGTCCGCACCAATCTGCTTGCGCAGAACGTCCTCGCGCTGGGCCAACTGAAACCGGTTCAGGGAGACCGAGATCTCCGCGTTGGCGGCCGTCTGTTGGGGCCGGAAGATATCCAGCTTGGAAATGGCGCCCAGCTCCAGTTCCCGCTCCGAACGCTTCAAGGCCACCTGGCTGAGTTTCAGGTACTCCTCCTGGACCTTCAGGCGCTCCCGGGACTCGACCACGTCCCAGTAAGCGTTCTCAGAGGTGGTAATCAGGCGCGTCAACTGGTCCCGCAGGTCGTATTCGCTCTTGCGCAACTGGCTGCGGGCCACCATGATGGGCAAGTGGGTGACGTAGGAGCCGCGATCCCTCAGCAGCGCCTGCGTGAAACCGAACGAGAGCCCCGCGTTGAGCGCGGGATTGAACGTAGCGAACGAGTTGTTGTCAGAGTTCTTGCTGCCTGTGAAACCCACCGTGAACTGGGTCCCGGTCTCGAGTCTCTGCGCGTAGCTGCTGTTGAAGTTCTGCCGCAGGCTGTTCAGCAGGTTGGCCCCTGACAGCACGCTGGTGGAGGCGGATTTCTGGCGGTTGGCGGTGAAGCTGCCCGTGAAGCTCGGGTCAAAAGTGCCCAGAGCGCGCTGGATGGCGTTCTTGGGCGTTTCCAGGGACAACCGCTGGATGGAGATGTCGGTGTTGTTGGCCATCACCAGCTCCAGAAAGGAGCGCAGTGACAACTCCAGCTTCCCATCCACCACGAAGTCCTCCAGCCGCACCGGGGGCTGCAGCTCGACCCGCGATTTCGGGGTGGTGAAGTGGCCGCGGAAATAGGCCGCGCTGGGAAACAAAGGCGCATCCTGAGCAAACACCCCGGATGCGCAGAAGATAGCTGCAATCAAAACTGTTAATCGCATATCAACTCCTACATACTATTTCGCGCAAAGCCGCAAAGAACCCGCAAAGGCCGCCAAAAAATTATGTTCTTTCGTTGCGTTCTTTGCGTCACCTTGGCGTCTTGGCGCGAAACAAACATTATTCGTAGCGGATAGCCTCGATGGGGTCCAGCTTGGCCGCCTGCACGGCGGGGTAGATGCCGAACAGCAGTCCGATAAACACCGAGACCCCGAAGGCCACTACAATCGAGGCCGCGGTGACCACCGTGGACCAGCCGGCCAGCGCTCCGATCACGCGCGAAAGCCCGAAGCCGAAACCGATCCCGATTAATCCGCCCACAATCGAGATCAAGACCGCCTCGGTGAGGAACTGCCGGATGATGTCCGCCTGCCGGGCCCCGATGGCTCTCCGGATGCCGATCTCGCGGGTCCGTTCCAGCACCGTGGCCAGCATGATGTTCATAATGCCGATGCCGCCCACCAGCAGCGAGATGCCGGCGATGCAGATCATCACCACGCTGAAAATGAACTGGGTGCGGCGTTTCTGCTCCAGCAGGTCGGCGGGGACCACCACGTTGAAGTCGCCCGCTTCCTTATGGGTGGCATTCAGGATGGCCCGCACCACATTGGCGGTGTCGATGGAGTCCGTGGTCGACGTGACTCGGATGTAGATCCCGTCGATCTCGTCCTTCAGGTAGCTGTTGCTGTCCTCGAAGCGGCGCATGACGGTGTTGAGCGGGGCCACCACCATGTTGTTGCGGTTGATGGCCTCCATGCCCTCCACCTCGGTGTCGGAACCGGCCTGCGGCGCCAGCACCCCGATCACCTGCAACCAGATCTCGTTGAGCTTGACGAACTTGCCCACCCCGTCGTCGTAGCCCAGCAGGTTGACTTTGGCCGATTCCCCCAGCACACAGACCGGCGCCGAACGGTCGTCTTCGCCTTCGTCGAAGAACCGCCCCGCCACCATCTTCAGGTTGTTGATCTGGGCGAAATTGGGCTGCACGCCGATCAGCACAGGCAGTTCCTGGGTGGTTTTGGGCAGCACCTTCATGGGCTTGAAGCGTTTGCGCGGGGTGAGGGCCTCCAGTCCTTGCACGTTCTCGGAGATGGCCCGGAAATCCCGGAAGCTCAGCCCCGGAGAGATGGCGCGCCGGGCTTGGAGCTCGTTGCGGTCCACCGCCTCCTTGGCTTCAATGATGATGTTGTTGACGCCCAGCAGGTCGATGTAGCTCATCATCTCCTGCTGCGCCCCGGCGGTAATCGACAGCATGGCCACCACCGCCCCCACGCCAAAGATCATGCCCAGCATGGTGAGCAGGCTGCGCAGCTTGTGGACCAGGAGGCTGGAAAGCCCCATGTACAGCTCGGGCAGGTATCCCGATAATGGATTGGTCATGCTACCTGCCTCCTCGCGAGCCGCCGCCCGCCCCGCCACCTGCCGGCATCGACGGGCCGGAACCGCCGCCTGACTTCCCCTCTTTGCCCTTCTTCTCGCCCTTTCTGGCCGTGGGATCGGCCAGCGCGA
>Ga0315280_10010503_pt1 | contig 11599 bp, 11 predicted proteins | sample YL17G06_40_MG_FD_203697 | JGI IMG/M metagenome (GOLD analysis project Ga0315280, IMG submission 203697) | Sediment microbial communities from Yellowstone Lake, YNP, Wyoming, USA - YL17G06_40 | ecosystem: Environmental > Aquatic > Freshwater > Lake > Sediment | place: USA: Wyoming | collected... | reverse complement strand
ACATCAGAGGGAGGGTCTGATCATGACCTCGCAGACACCCGTCACCGATCGCATTCTCGGCGAAGTACAACGCACGCATGGGTGCGATCTGGATATGTTGACGAAGAGTCTCTCCGACCTGTCCTGGAGCCAGGTCTTTCTTGAAGTCGATCGGCTGAGCCGGCAGGGACAGGTGCTGGTGACATCCGACACCGGAGGTCGCTACATGATCCGGCTGCCGGAGCACAAGGAGGGCGCCACGACCCACTACGTCAGGCCCTAATCAGTGAAGGCGATCGCGCGCGAGCGATTTCCCGGCTCTGTAACCGTATCCAGCGAGGCGGCTGGTGTGGTCTCCATTGCGCGCATCGATCGACCACCGCTCTTCCATCTTCTCCCTTGAGGGCGGGCTAGATGGTCTCCCACTGCGCGTGTCTCATCAGAAAGCCAAGGTTAAGGTCGAGGTTGAGGGTCGAAAAGACGCCGAGGCGGATTGGTCAATGCTCAGCCTGAGCCTCAACCTTGACCTTCTTCTGTGGTAAGGCCGCGCGTTGCACGAGCACAGGAGAACATCTAGCCTGCCCTCTCATACTCCTTCTCAGGGCGCGCGTTCCGTGAGCAACGGGGACTAACGGGCTACCCCCGTCCCCCTCAATCCTCCTTTTCTTCCACGCCCCAACTTGTGACCAGCACCTCCTTGCCCTTCGCTGAGCGGAGATGTTCCGCGACCCGCCAGCTGATCAACGCCTTTCCCATTTTATCAGGCACATACTCTTCGAGAAAATCGGTCGAGACCACTGCATGACGTCGCTCGCCGACGTCGTCGGTTTCGATCCGAAACACCTGCGCCGTTCTGCCGGCATCGTACGAGTCACGAATCGAGGATCCGGGGAACTGCTCCTGAAAATACCCACGCACGGCCGCCAGCTTTTCCAGTTCATCGTCTGTATTCGCATCCGATCCCCACGCCATGGCCTGCCCTCCTCTCTATTATGATGATCGCAATTTTCGCCGCGCGCATTGACTGTGCGATTTCCCTGCTCTTTACCCATATCCAGCAAGGCGGCTGGTGTGGTCTCCATTGGACGCAACCTTCTCACCCGCCCAACCCCGGTCGCGCTGGGGCGCGACCTTTTCCCAGGCGACCACAGCTTTACCGTGGGGGCTCTGCGAGCACAGAGACCATGGCAGCTGTCTCGCCACTCCCCTTCCGAGCTCGCTTTCCTATCTCTCCACAGGGCGGCCTGGTCGATCCTCGAATGCGCGCGTCGCCACTGAGTCTTGTGAAGCGTATCTCGTGAAACGCATCTCGCGGCAGCACGGAGTTGATAGCTAATGGCGTATGGCAGGAGAGATGAGCGTATAGCTTATAGCTGATGGCCTATTGCACGAAATCAGAACGACCGAATCTCGTGCCATAAGCCATAGGCTCTTCGTCCTCTGGCCATATGCCATATACTCTTTTCTTCGAACGAGATACGAGCGACGCTCACGATCGACGAACGACACTGGAGGCCGCGCGTTCCGCGAGCAGGAGGACGACCAGCCTGCCCTCCTCTCTCTCCCCCTATTCGAACAACTTCTTAAACCCCACCTTAATATGATCCAGCCCATCGCGCAAGTCGGTCTCAAGAACATCGGCCTTGGTCTGCACCACCTGGCGCTTGGCCTTGAGCTGGTCCTTGAACAACACCAGCTTGGTAAGTAGCTCCTGCTTCTTTGACTCCAGCGTGACTTGCTGCTTAGCTTTCTCACTCTCAAACCGGCCCTTGAGCGCTTCGAACTCGGCTTCGAGCGTGCTCGTCCGGCCCACGAAATCCTCCCAGACCCTGCCCGATTCGAACGCGGCCCCTTTCAGTTTCTGCTCGGCAACGGATTCGAACTCGTTCAGGGCCTTGAGAATCTTCGTCCTCTGCTCCTCGAACGTGTCGCGGGCGTCCGCTTTGCCGAGGGCCAATTGCACTTGCAGATGTTCGAGCTTGGCCTGCAACTCACTCTTCGCCTGCTCTGCCATCTCCTTCGACTTCTGCACGTCGGCCTGGACCTGCTTGAGCAGATCCCGCAGCTGTTGCTTGCGCTGCTCCAGCCGCTGCAGCGCCTGATCTTTCGTCTGGGTCAGTTGCGCTTCCAGCGCCAGCGCCTGATGTTCCAACGAATCCAACTTCTTGTCGACCGACGCTCTGAGTTCCTTGATTCGCGACATGGGACCCTCCTCTGTGTGAAATGGAACACACAAACCCGCTACGTTCTGCCGAGTATAACATTACATCGCAGCTCCCTTCTCTATTCATGACAGCCCATATTATTCGCGCTTCAACACAGACTCCGGCTCATTGTTGCTTTCCCCGGCAGCCCCTACCGACAACAATGCCGGTCGCATCGCTTCACTTGGCGAGGGTACGCACATAGGCCAGCACGTCTTGGCTCTCTTTCTCCGAGAGGCGGACCTTCCATGGCGGCATGTTCGGTTTGCCGTCATGGATAGTCTTGATCAGGTCGGCATCGGATTTCTTTCTGGTCGACGGTGATGTGAGCTTAGCCGGATCCGGTCCCTTAAGAAACCTGTACCCATCCCCTCCGCCCTGAGGCCCGTGACAACCGGTGCAGTTCCTGACAAACAGGGTCTTGCCACGCGCCACATCGCCGCTCTGGGCCTTGGGCTCAGCTTGTCCTTGCGCCACAGTCCAGAATAGAAGACCGCTCACAAGCCCGACCGTAAACACCCTGAGTATCCAGCTCCTCTTCATGTTTCCTCCTGCTCGGTGTTACCATACCGGCTGAATGCAATCTGAACCCTGCCTTCGATGTCGTGGAGGCATCGAGCCGCTCTAACAGGATGCTGAAAAAGCCCGCCAGCTTCGTTCTCGACTCATCGAAATCCTCAACGTACCCCAGAGGGTACGCCTCTGGTTTCGATTCGCCTGCGGCCTTGCTGGACAGCCTTTTTGAGCATCCTGCCAGATGTTTCCCCGCTGTTACAGATGCGCCGGTCAGTGAAGTTCTGGCGTACCACAATAGTTTTCCCGCATCCTGCTAATAAACAACAGCCGTGTGCGCTCGTTTGCCAGCTCGGTCCGTTGTCGGGCCAGCCGATCCCGCACAAGTCTGTCCGATCGCACAGGCATAGAAGATCTCCGATCTCTCGCCGGAACGATACCCCATCGGATGGTGAAGCTCAACAGATGTACAGCGGAGTCAGACGTCAGCCGCTCCCTCCTCTCCAAGCTTGCTCGTTATCTCTCCACGGGAGGGTGGGCTGCTTGATCTCCCACTGCGCGCGTCTCATCGGAAGGCCAAGGCTTAGGTCGAGGTTGAGGGTCGAAAAGACGCCTGGTCGGATTGATCGTTGCTCAACCTAAACCTCAACCTTCACCTTCTTCTGTGGTAAGGCCGCGCGTTGCGCGAGCAGGAGGATGACCAGGCTACCCTCCTCCTCCCCTCACACCCACTCCGGCGCATACTCCTTCCCCGCTTCTTTTTCTGCGAACCATCGATACAGGGCCGGCAGCACGACCAACGTGAGTGCCGTCGAGGTAAAGAGGCCGCCGATGACGACGGTCGCAAGCGGCCGCTGCACTTCGGCTCCGATCCCCTGCGCGAGCGCCAACGGCAGCAGACCCAGCAGCGTCGTCATCATCGTCATGACGACGGGGCGAAGCCGAAGAACGCAACCGCTGACGATCGCCTGCTCCATCTGCGTGCCTTCATTGCGCAACTGATTGATATAGGAGACCAGCACGATCCCGTTCCCCACCGCAAGGCCGAATAGTTCGATAAAGCCGATGGAAGCGGGCAGGCTCAGATATTGCCCGCTCAGCCACAGAGACACGACGCCCCCGATCAAGGCGAAGGGGAGATTCAAGATGATCAAGGTCGCGTAACGGAGTGAGTGAAAAGCCCAGAAGAGCAGAAAGAACACGAGCCCCAGCGTAATAGGCACCACGATCAACAGCCGCTCGTTGGCCCGCTCCATGTTCTCGAAGGCTCCGCCCCACGTCATCTGGTACCCTTCAGGCAGGTGTACCAATGATTCCAGTTTCTTCCGCCCTTCATCCACGACGCTGCCGATGTCGCGCCCGACGACATTGAAGCCGATGTAGATGCGGCGTTTCACGTGCTCCCGGCTGATGCTGAACGGCCCTTCGCGCATCTCGATTGTGGCAAGCTCGCTCATCGGGATCAGCGCGCCGGAGGCAGACTTCACCCGAATCTCTCCGATGGTGCCGATGCTGTTGCGTTGCAGTTCCGGGAACCGAAGCGTCAATTGAAACCGCCGCTCGCCTTCGTAGACATGGGTCACCGCCTTGCCGCCGATCGCGGTGGTCACGATCTCCTGCACGTCGGCCACGTTGATGCCGAAACGGGCAATCTTCTGCCGATCAATGTCGACCGTCAGATAGGGCTGGCCGGCGATCTGCTCGACTTTGATGTCTTTGACGCCGTTGATCTGCTGCATCAAGGCGGCAATCTCCTCCGCCTTATCGTGCAGCACATCGAGATCCTCCCCGAACAGCTTAATCGCGCATTCCGCCCTGACGCCGGAGATGAGCTCGTCCACCCGGTGTTGAATCGGCTGGCTCATGAGCACGGAGATGCCTGGGATCTCCGCCAGCTTTCTCCGGATGGCGTCGGTCAATTGCGGCTGAGTTGCCGCCGTCTTCCATGTGCTCCGATCACTCAGGGACACAATTGGTTCGCTCTCGTTCAGTTCCTCCGGCCCTACAGCGATCTCGGGCCGGCCGATCTTGCTCACGGCCATCCGCACTTCTGGAAACTCCAGCATCACCCGATGCGCTTGTTTCTCCATCTCGATGGACTCCGGCAGCGAGACGCTCGGCAGCCGAACAATCTTGGGCGTCAGAGTGCCTTCTTCTAGTAGTGGGATGAACTCCCGTCCCACAAATGGAACGAGGGCAAGGCTGCAGAGCACGATCCCTGTCGAGCCGCCGAGCACGAGACTGCGATGCCGGAGGGTCCAGGTGAGCACCGGCACATAGCGCTGTTTCATCCAGCGCGTGAGGCGCGTTTCTTCCGGATGGTCTCCGCGCAAGATCAGCGATGCGAGCACCGGCGACAGGGTCAACGTGACCACGACCGAGGCCAAGAGCGCGATCACCAACGTGTAGGCCAGCGGCGCGAACATCTTCCCTTCCATGCCGTGGAGCGTCATCAGCGGCAAAAACACGACGCTGATAATGAGAATGCCGAAGAGGATCGGCCGGCCCACTTCTTTCGTGGCCCGAAGAATCACCTCCGACGTGCTCTTCCTCGTTGCGCCATTGTTCTGCGCCAGGTGCCGATAGACGTTTTCCACCACGACCAGCGATCCGTCCGCGATCTCGCCGATGGCGATGGCGAGTCCGCCGAGCGTCATCAAGTTGGCCGAGAGCCCCAGCCGCTGCATCGCGATGAACGTGATCAGGGGGGTGACGATGAGCGAGGCCGTCACCACGACGGCGCTGCGGACGTGGCCCAGGAAGAAAAAGAAGACGAAGATCACCAGCACGATCCCTTCGATCAACGCATCCCGCACCGTATCGATGGCCGCCGTGACCAACTCGATGCGATCGTAGAAAGGCAGGAGCTTCGTGCCTGAAGGGAGGATATTGTTCTGTTGGAGATCTTCCACCTTGGTCTTCACCGCTTCGACCACCTGACGCGCATTGCCCCCACGAATCATGAGCACGGTGCCCGCCACGACCTCCCGCTCGCCGTTGAGCACCACTGCCCCAAAACGGACGGCGTGGCCGATGCGGACTTCCGCGACATCACGAACGAAGACCGGCGTGCCGCCGGACTCTTTCACGATGATGGACTCGATATCGCTCATGGTCTTGATCAGGCCCAGGCTGCGGACGATCGCGCGTTCCGCATGGCGCTCCAGCACATTGCCGCCGGCATTGGCATTGTTCTTTGCCACCGCGTCGTAGATATCGTGGAGCGTCAGGTCGAACTTGCGGAGCTTGGCCGGATCGACCAGGACTTGATACTGTTTGACGAACCCGCCCATGCCGTTCACATCGATCACGCCTGGCACGCTCTTGAGCAGCGGGCGCAGGACCCAGTCCTGGAGCGTGCGCTGATCCGTCAGCTCCTCCTCGACGATCTTGGGATCGCTCGCCGTCGCATTCGGCCCTTCCACATAATATTGATAGACCTCACCGAGCCCGGTACTCACAGGGGCCATGACAGGCTCCAGCCCATCGGGCAATCGCTCCTTCGCCGCCATGATCCGTTCAAGCACCAACTGGCGGGCGAAGTAGACATCGACATCGTCGTTGAACACGACCGTGATCTGGGAGAGGGCGAATTTTGACAGGGATCGGATCTCCGCCAAGCCGGGCAGGCCGGTCATCTGGAGCTCGAGCGGATAGGTGATGAATCGTTCGACTTCGACCGGCGAGAGACCCGGCGCGTCGGTCAGCACCTGCACCTGGATGTTCGTGACGTCGGGATAGGCGTCGATCGGAATAGACTGAAAGGCAAAGATGCCGGCGACGGACAACAGGCAGGCCAAGCCCAGAACCAGGATCCGTTGCCGCAGCGAAAATTCCAAAAGAGAGACGATCATAACGTCGGTTCGATCTTGTGCCGTTCCATTTCAGACTTGAGCACGAACGATCCCTTGGTCACAACCTGCTCGCCGGCGCTCACCCCCTCCAACACCGTCACCACCTCCCCTTGCTCGCTTCCCACCTTGACCGTTCGCACTTCGAAGTCGTTCGTTCCCCGTTGAACAAACACCATCGTACCCGCCGGGCCGTTTTGGACTGCCGCGAGCGGCACAGTCAGGGCGTCCGGAGTCGGCGACGCATAGACGAGGACGGTGGCGAACATTTCCGGTTTCAGCAGCCGATCAGGGTTCAGCACCGTCACCCGCAGACGCATCGTACGGGTGGCCGGATCGAGCACATCCCCGATGTAGGTGATCGTTCCCGGAACGATGGCATGGGGATAGGCGGACACAATCACATTGACCTTCTGGTCCTTCCGGATGAACTGCACATCCTTCTCCGGCACATTGCCGACGACCCACACATCCGAAAGATCCGCGACGGTGAAGAGCTTCTGCTGCGTCTCGACCACCTCGCCCCTCGTGATATTGCGCATGATGACCCGGCCGTCGAACGGCGCGCGTAGGGACACATCGGCCTTGATCGTATCCTCGCGATCCAGCCGCTCGACTTCCTGCCGGGGGACGCCGAGCAGTTCCAGACGGTTCCGCGCCTCGCGCGCTTCTGCTTGTGCCGTTTTCATCGTGGCCTCGCGGCGCTGCAACTCGGCCAGACTCACAACCTTTTGTTCATGCAGGTCCCTGGCACGCTCGTACGCCAGTTTCGCTTCAGTCAACTTTGCGGCAGATTTCAGATACGCCCCCTCCGCCACACCGAGGTCCGTACTGTGGAGCATCGCCAGCAAGGCGTCTTTCTTCACGTCTTGGCCGACATCCACGTGGACCTTCACCACCCGGCCCCTGATGAGCGTGGTCACCTCAGCACGTTCATTCTCGTTGACTTGAACTGTGGCGGGAAATTCCCGAGGTACCAGCAACTGGCCTCGGGCAACCGGCGTGACCTCGATCGCCGTCCGCGCGAGTTCTTCTGATGTGAGATGGAGCAGTCCTGGCCTGTCGGCCACAACCGCCTTTTTGGCTTCAGGCGCTTGGTCGGGAGTTCTCTCGCAAGCAACAAATCCAGCGAACACAAAGGCGGCGAGAAGAACGACACCACGTCGTTCGTGAAACGTGAAACGTGAAACGTCCATATCCGGAAACGAAATACGCTTCACGAACGACGCTTCACGCTTCCCGAATGTCGAAAGCGCGGCGAGAACGAAGCTGGCGGACTCTTTCAGCATCCTGCTAGAAGCTCTTGGCCTCATGGTCATAAGACTCCATTAAAGAACCAGCATGAGGTATGCCATGGAAAACTCGCGATTTTAGGGGCAGAATAGACGATCTAGGAGCCTTTTGCCACGTTACCGACGGAAGACCGTGGTGAAATGCGACAGCGGGAATGATCTTCGCGCTTCTCCGATCGGACAGACCTCGCACACAGACCTTTCCGCTTTTATAAGTCTGTACGTTCCTAACCAAGGGGTCAACAGAGGAGCTTCCGCCTGTTTCGTGGCATATCAGGGCAGCGGGTGTGGTGACATTGCCCCATAATGCCACAAGCACGGATCCGGAGCTTCTCGATCCTCTACTGCACTTCGCGCTAATTCCTCTATTCTTCCCACCTTTGCGCGATCGTCCCCGCGAAGCATCCATGGCATTTCCTTTGCTCACTTTGTTGCTCAGACGGACCTTGCATACCTGTGTCTCCTGTCTCTCAGCTAAGGAGGTTGCCATGCCGATTCTGAAACGACTCCAGAGTTATCTCGACACAAACAAGATTCCCTATGAAGTGGTATACCACCCGACGGTTTATACCGCCCACGACGTGGCGCAGACACTTGATGTGCCAGGCAAACTCGTCGCCAAAGTCGTGATGGTGAAGGCCGATTCCTACTTTGTGATGACCGTGCTCCCGTCAACCTGGCGGGTGGACCTGACACGATTGCAGGATGTACTTGAAGCCCGCGATGTGCGATTGGCGACGGAAGCGGAAATCTCGAATCTGTTCCCCGATTGCCAAGTGGGCACGATGCCTCCATTCGGCAATCTCTATGGCGTGGAAGTGTACGTCGATCAACTCCTGACAGAAGACGAGTCCATCGTCTTTGAGGCCGGCACCTACGTCGGCGCGATCAAGCTCCGGTACAAGGACTTTGCCTCGTTGGTCCGTCCCAAGATCGCGGCGTTTCATCACGAGCCGTCGAAGATCGAGAGCTAGGCTGGACGCACCAGTCCCAGTCGTGACGAAAGAAGCGGTCATGAGGAGAGCCCTCAGCGTTAGGGGCTATCCAGCTTTGGAGGAAATGCCTATTACATATTGACGACGCCCTCGTCTCGGGAAGTGTGGGTTTGCCATCTGCTTCTTTATCTCGGGCTTGGCATGGGACAGCGCTGGTCAGGTGGGGGGCGTTTCTCGCAATAGCGACGAAACAGGGAAACAACAGTCTCGGCTCCCGTGAGTAATCAGGCAATTTAGAAGAGAGGATGATGGGGGGCACTTGCCGCCGGCACGTGATCGGCTGCTCCTCCCGCATTTCCGAGGAATCGCCAGGCCCCTTCCTCTTTGAGGAGGTAGTGCACCTCGCGCACCCAGCTATCAATAGTGATGGACTTCCCCGTCTGTTTCTCCGTCCCATAGAGCCATCCGGTGCAGGTCACATACGCTTTTCTGACGCCGTCGGCCTGGACCAGTTTCAGCTCAGTGAAAACATGGGATGAACTGATGTCCCGGTAGTGGAGGAAGACTTCCTCCCATACTCGGCGCACATCCGATCTTTTTAAGCCATGATAGTTGTAGGTCGTGGCGTAGAACTTCATAAGCGCATCGAGATCGGCCTTCTTGACCGCCGCGTCGGCCTCATTGAACGCTGCCACCAACTCCTTGATGACCGGCTGATCGGCATCCGCACCCACTCCCGATGCAAATTCAATGGCTGCGGCGACCGAAGCCGGCGGTCGGCCTTGGGTCAGGATCAGGGTTCCTGCCAGGATCAGCACGATCTCTAACACGCCTCTTCGCTTCATGAATGAAGCGTGACGCAATGCTGATGCCATCGCTGCAAGAGTGGGAAGCCCTCGATAATTCAAGCCGGCAACTCTCTTCATCTATTTTCCACTGGGCCCAGAGTCAACAGGATGACGCCTAACTCCCCACGTGACACTGCCTCTCTGCCGCAAAACGCTACGTTTACTCTCTGCCTGTGCCCCAAATTTCGCTGTATGACTACAGGCACACCTGATGCACTGCAGTTAAAGTGAATTGGTGTGTGACGATGCCCAGTCCCGTACTCAACATCCGCAATCTCACCTTCGAGGTGGATCGCCATGCGATTCTCGACCGGCTCGATCTGACGATCGAATCGCAGGAGATCCACGCCCTCCTCGGTGCCAATGGCTCCGGCAAGACCACGCTGGCTTACTTGTTGATGGGCTGCGAGGGCTATGTGCCGAGTGCGGGAACCGTTCTGTTCAATGGCACAGACCTTCTTCCACTCAAGATGCATGAACGGGCCAGGTTGGGCCTGACCCTTGCGTGGCAGGAGCCGGCCCGGTTCGAAGGCGTCACGGTTCGCGAGTACCTGACCCTGGGCAAACCGGACTGCGATCCAGAACCGGCGCTGAGACAAGTCGGTCTCGCTCCGGATCGCTATCTGCATCGGCGAGTGGATAAGGCCTTGAGCGGAGGGGAGCGCCATCGAATTGAATTGGCCTCAGTCTTGTCCATGAAACCCACACTCGCCGTCCTCGATGAGCCGTCGGCGGGGATCGACATGCTCTCGATCAATCACATTATCGACATCATTCGCGCCCTGAAAGAAGCCGGTGGATCAGTCCTCTTGATCACGCACCAGGAAGAGGTCGCGCTCATCGCCGACCGGGCTTCTCAACTTTGCGCCGGGCGCATCATTTTCTCGGGCGGTCCACGGGAAGCCGTCGATCATTTCCGCAGGCGGACCTGCGTTCGTTGTGACGGGGAAGTGTGTAACTATGTCCGAGCTTGACGAGCTGAGACGCACCCTCCCGATGGTCGGAGCTGAGCCATCGATCCTCGACGATACGCGCATCGCGCATGTCGTGGCGCACGGGCATCGCATCCTCAGCCATCGGACAGTTCCCGGCCTCCGCGTGGACTTGGAGGAAACACCGGATGCCATCATTGGAAAACTGATTGTTGAAGCAGGCGCGCAGATCGCCCAGCCCATCCATATGTGTTTCGGCCTGGCCCACCCCACTGGTGTGCAGCAGATCAAAATCAACCTACAAGTACTCGAAGGGGCACAGGCGCGGGTGCTGTCCCACTGTCTCTTTCCCTTCGCGCAAGCGGCGGAACATCGCATGCAGGCAATCATGGAGATCGGACCAGGCGCGTCGCTGACCTACACCGAAGGCCACTACCACGGCCCCCATGGCGGCATGCAGGTCCTGCCCCACGCGACGATCAAGATCGGCAAAGGCGCCCGCTATTTTTCAGACTTCTCGTTACTCTCCGGCTCAGTGGGGAACCTCGACATCGACTATTTGGTCGAAGTGGAGGAAGATGGCATCGCCGAACTCAGCGCGAAGATCTTCGCGCACAAGACCGACCACATCACGCTCAAAGAAGCGGTGATGCTCCGGGGGGAGCGGTCACGCGGCCTCATCAAGACGCGTGTCGTGCTGGAGGGCCAGGCCCAGGCCGAAATCATCGGCATCACCGAAGCCTATGCCAAAGGCGCGCGCGGTCATGTCGATTGCATGGAGATCGTGCAGGGCCAGGCAAAGGCCAGCGCGATTCCCATCGTGAGGGTCTTTCATCCGGAGGCGAAGGTCACACACGAAGCGGCCATCGGGAGCGTGGATAAGAAAGAACTCGAAACCTTGATGGCGAGAGGGCTTAGCCCTGAGCAAGCGGTCGAGATGATCGTGAGCGGAATTCTGCGGTGAGTTCGAACCACATAGAAACCTCATAGTGACTAGGTTATAAGGAGACACGCTCAATGATCACCTCGATCGCCTTCACCGTCT
>Ga0315280_10010499_pt1 | contig 11602 bp, 6 predicted proteins | sample YL17G06_40_MG_FD_203697 | JGI IMG/M metagenome (GOLD analysis project Ga0315280, IMG submission 203697) | Sediment microbial communities from Yellowstone Lake, YNP, Wyoming, USA - YL17G06_40 | ecosystem: Environmental > Aquatic > Freshwater > Lake > Sediment | place: USA: Wyoming | collected... | reverse complement strand
GAAATAATTCTAAGATAGCCCTGTCCGTCTCATATATATCATTAGGGTCGCCCGATAGAGCAACCCATCTAAAAGGTCCTTTGCCCTTGCAGAAGAGTGGTCTAATATAGGCAGGAACAAAGCCAGGGAAGGCAAACGCATCTTTTACACCGGCAAGTTCTGCCTGATTTCTAATATTATTACCATAGTCAAATGTTACAGCACCATTTTTCATAAAACCAAGCATCGCCTCAACATGCCTTCCTACACTTTCAAGGGCATACTTCTGATATCTCTCAGGGTCATTCTTTCGCAACTTAAGCGCCTCTTCAAACGAGACCTGGTCAGGAACATAGCCATTAAGGAGGTCGTGTGCTGATGTCTGGTCTGTTACTACATCGGGCTGAAAGTCCATCTTCAAAAGCTTTGGAAGAACAGTAGCAGCATTACCGAGAATACCAATAGAAATTGCTTTGCCTTCTTTCTTCGCCTTATCAGCCATATTAAGTGCCTTGTCAATGTCCTCTGTCATAGTATCAAGATAACCAGTATCAAGACGACGCTTTATTCTTGATGGGTCAACCTCTACAACAAGAGCAACGCCCTCATTCATAGTAATTGCAAGAGGTTGTGCACCACCCATTCCACCAAGCCCTGCGGTAAGGACAACCCTACCTTTTAATGAACCATCAAAGTGCTGTCTGGCCACCTCTGCGAGTGTCTCATAAGTCCCTTGCAAAATGCCCTGAGTGCCAATATAAATCCAAGACCCTGCAGTCATCTGACCATACATTATCAGCCCTTTTCTTTCAAGTTCGTTAAAGACCTCCCATGTTGCCCACTTTGGAACGAGAAGCGAGTTAGCAAGAAGAACACGAGGAGCATCACTGTGAGTTTTGAAAACACCAACTGGCTTTCCTGACTGAACAAGTAATGTCTCATCATCTTCCAATCTCTTCAGTGTCTCAACTATTGCATAAAATGACTGCCAATTCCTTGCTGCCTTTCCTGTCCCACCATATACAATAAGTTCATCGGGTTTTTCAGCCACCTCAGGGTCAAGATTATTCATCAGCATTCTAAGCGCTGCCTCTTGAATCCAGCCCTTACAACTTATCTTCTCTCCCCTTGCCGACTTTATATTATTTAATATTTCTTTCATAAGAAATTCCTCCTTTAATATTCTATAATAAGATTATATTATATAAAGAAATCTAAAATCATTAATTTGCTGAAAAAATAAAAAAAATCCGTAAAAATTGAAAAAAATATTTGATATACTATATATTGTATTGTATAAATGATATTGACACAATATATTGAGGTATAAGGTAAGGGGGGTTAAAGGATGTTGAATAAAAGTATTCAATTGCCCGGATAAAAATTATTTAACCCCCTAAATAGAAAGGTAAACTATATGAGTAGATATATTAATGGCAGAGAAGAGGATGAGTTTATGCCTATCCTCATTTCAGAAGACGATAAGTCAGAGCATATAATAGAATTTGGTCCCCCCCCTGCAAAATATGATTCAGATTTTAATGAAAACGCCCTTATCGTTCTAAGAAAACGTTATCTCAAAAAAGATGAGAATGGTGAGGTGCTTGAGACACCGAAAGAGATGTTCTGGCGTGTTGCTACGGTAGTTGCAAGTATTGAGAAGATACATAAAAAATCTATAACTGATGACGAGATTAGAAGATTGGCAGAAGAATTCTACCAACTAATGGTAGAAAAATTATTTACGCCAAACTCACCAACATTGATGAATGCTGGAAGGCGTCTTGGTCAACTATCCGCCTGTTTCGTTATACCAATTGAGGACACAATGGAATCTATATTTGAAGCAGTAAAAGATACTGCACTCATTCATAAAAGTGGCGGTGGAACTGGCTTTTCTTTTTCAAAGATAAGACCAAAGAACGATGTCGTGCAATCAACAAAGGGAATATCGTCAGGACCAATATCTTTTATGAAAGTATTTGATGCAGCAACAGAGATAATAAAGCAGGGTGGCACAAGAAGAGGGGCTAATATGGGCATACTCCGTATTGACCACCCAGATATCCTTGATTTCATCACATTGAAAGACAGAGAAGAGATGATGACAAATTTCAATATATCAGTCGCAATAGATGATAAGTTTATGCAGGCGGTCTTTGATGATAAGGACTACCCACTGATAAATCCAAGAACTGGTGAGATAGTTGAATATCTATCTGCAAAGATGGTCTTTGAGATGATAGCAAAACAGGCACATAAGAATGGTGAGCCGGGAATTGTCTTTATTGATAGAATCAACAGGGATAATCCCACACCCACACTTGGTGATATTGAAAGCACAAATCCCTGTGGAGAGCAACCTCTTTTGGCATACGAATCATGTAATCTTGGTTCAATTAACCTTGCCAAGATGCTGAAATCATCCGATGGTGGCTACATTATTGATTGGGAACTCTTTGATAGAACTATCAATCTCACCGTCCGATTTCTTGATAATGTCATAGACGCAAATAAATATCCACTACCTCAGATAGAGAAGATGACAAAGGGTAATAGAAAGATAGGTCTCGGAGTTATGGGATTTGCTGATATGCTGTTTATGCTTGGGATACCATATAATAGTGAAAACGCTCTTGATATTGCAGAAGAGGTGAGCGCTTTTCTCAAAGAACATTCGTATAAAGCGTCTCAGAGATTAGCAGAAGAGCGCTCGCCATTTCCAAACTTCAGGGGCTCAGTTCACGAGAAAAACGGTCTTCCACCAATGAGAAACGCAACAACATCTACGATTGCTCCTACTGGAACAATAAGCATTATCGCGGGCTGTTCATCTGGCATTGAACCACTGTTTGCACTTGCATTCTACCGCCAGGTTCTTGATAGAGATAAACTGGTTGAAATTCACCCGATATTTCTTGATATTGCTAAAAAGCGTGGCTTCTATTCTGACGAACTTATGGAAAAGGTGATAGAGAAGGGCTCAATACAAGATATCTCTGAGATACCTGAGGATGTGAGAAGAGTATTTGTTACTGCTCTTGACATTAAACCTGAGTGGCACATAAAGATGCAGTCAGCATTCCAGAAATATGTAGACAATGCTGTCTCCAAAACAATAAACTTCCCTAATAGTGCAACAGTTGAGGATATATACAATTCTTATCTATTTGCTTATAAAGAGGGAGTAAAGGGTATAACTGTATATAGAAATGCCAGCAGACAGGAACAGGTATTAAATATTGGGAAGACGAAAGAAAAAAAATCTGAATTAGAGACAATGACGATAGATAAAGAAGGTAAAGTAAGATTGAAGCCAAGAGAGAGACCAAGTGTTACCAAAGGTGAAACAAGGAAGATACGAACTGGCTGTGGTAATCTCTATGTAACTATAAATTGGGATGATTATGGTCTATGCGAGGTTTTTGCCAATATGGGTAAGGCAGGGGGTTGTGCAGCATCGCAGACAGAGGCGATAAGCCGTCTCATATCTATGGGTCTAAGGGCTGGTATTGACACAAGGGACATTGTGAAACACCTGAAAGGAATAAGATGCCATAAACCATTTGGATTTGGGAGTGAGAGGATACTCTCTTGTGCTGACGCTATTGCAAAGGCACTTGAAGAAAAACTTGGAGAGATAAGCGGTCGTGCCAATATCTATAAGATATTTGACACAGGTGGTGCTTGCCCTGATTGCGGTGGCGTGCTCACATTAGAGGAGGGTTGTGCTGTCTGTAAGTCATGTGGCTTTTCTGAGTGCGGCTAATGGATGCGTAACTTTAGATAACAGAAGGGGTGGCATTTTGCCACCCCTTAATCTTAATAATAGAAAGAAGATTACTTACCTGTCTTTTCCTCTTTCTTGACTTCGCCCTTTGTTACTTCAAATGTTGCCTTTACAATCTTCTCCTCTTTCTGAGGAACTGGAGTTGGCACGGGCTCTTCCTTACCTTTCTCTGGCTTGACTTTTGGCTCTTCCTTCTTTACCTCACCGGGCTTTGGCTCTGGTGCTGGTGGGGGTGCTACCTCTACCATAACCTTCATCTCAATGTCGCCCTTGATAACAAGTTTTTTGACATCAAGTGTTCCTGTCATCGTTCCACTTATCTCTTTACCTTCAACAGCAAAGTCACCAGTAAGAGCGCCCTTCTCATCAACCTTGTAGGTTCCTTTTGCTGCCACATCACCCTCTGGTGTCAATGTGAAACTACCATCTTTCTCAAACACCATGGTGATATTTTGTGCCTCCTGTCCCTCAGGAGTCATTTTGCCAGTCCAAGTTCCTAAAATAACCTCCGCGGGTTTCTTGGCGCAACTTGTAAATGATAAAATAAGGGCAATGCCTAATAACAATAATGTTGCCTTTTTCATCTAAATACACCTCCTCATTTAGATTATAGTGAATTATATCTCATTTAAAATCACTTGTCAATACTTTAAATTACTTTTATTTACATTAAATAAAATTATTTTTCACACCATACTCATAGTCGTCAATATACTAAAAATCAATCTATAGAAGAACCAAAGAATAATTATATATCCTCTCATATATTCATATATCAGTTCAACAAATAGTAAATCAAATTTAAAAGCAGAAAACACCTAAAAAGAATAAATTTGACCTTTTATTAAGAGGATAAATTGGTAGTAAATTAGAAAAATTATATATTATAATATTTGATAAATATATTATGGAAGGTGATTTGAACAATTTTAAATATAAAGTTCTATCAAGGGTGAAAGCACCTTCTGACCTCAAAGAACTTTCAATAAGTGAATTGAAGACCCTTGCTTCTGAATTAAGAGAGTTTATTATATCTGTTATATCTAAAAATGGGGGGCATCTTGCACCAAGTTTAGGTGCGGTTGAACTGACAATTGCTTTACACAGAGTTCTTGACTGTCCAAAGGACAAGATTGTTTGGGATGTCGGACACCAAGCATACGCTCATAAAATTCTTACAGAAAGAAAAGATAGATTTCATACTATCAGAACATTTGGAGGGCTATCAGGTTTTACAAATAGAAACGAATCTGTCTATGATGCTTTTACATCAGGACACGCCTCCACTTCTATCTCTTCCGCTCTCGGCATAGCGACAGCAAGAGACCTTATAGGCGATGATTTCAAGGTTGTTGCTGTTATTGGTGATGGCGCTCTGACAGGGGGGCTTGCACTTGAAGGACTTGACAGAACGGGCGATTCGGCAAAAGACATTCTTATTATACTCAATGATAATGAGATGGCAATCTCACAAACAGTTGGGGCACTATCTGATTACCTAAGCAAATTGATTACCAACCCCGTTTATGACAGAATTAGAAGCCGTCTTCAAGTCCTTGTTCAATCTATACCAAAAGTTGGTTCAACCCTCTTTAATTACGCACGAAGATTTGAAGAAGGTCTGAAAAACCTCCTCGTGCCTGGAATGCTATTTGAAGAACTTGGATACAGGTATATTGGTCCCATTGATGGGCATGATATAGAAGAACTCATTGAGAACATAGAAGGTGCTCTGCGACTCAAAGGTCCAGTTCTCCTTCACATTCTGACTGTAAAGGGTAAGGGCTATACCCCAGCAGAGGAGAACGCCACACTCTTCCACGGTATTTCAGCATTCAACCCAAGAACGGGTAAAGTAAACTCCATTGGGGAAAAGCCAACATATACCGCAATACTTGGCAGGGCACTCATTCAACTTGGTGAGAAGGATAAAAAGGTTGTTGTGATAACTGCGGCAATGCCTGATGGAACGGGGACTATACAATTTCAAAAAAAATTTCCTGACAGGTTCTTTGATGTTGGCATATCAGAGGGGCATGCTGTAACATTCGCAGGAGGGCTCGCAACTATGGGATTAAAACCCATCTGTGCAATATACTCAACATTCCTTCAGAGAGCATACGATATGATTATTCACGATATATGCCTACAGAACCTTCCTGTAATATTCTGCATAGATAGAGCAGGACTTGTTGGAGAGGATGGACCGACACATCACGGTGCCTTTGACATAGCATACCTTAGAGCCATACCCAACATTGTCATATCTGCACCCAAGGATGAGGCAGAACTTGTCGCGTTATTAAATACCGCTCATAAACATAGTGGACCATTTGCTATAAGATACCCGAGGGGGGAGGGAACTGGTGCTTCAGTTGACTTTGATGCAAAGCCAATTGAAGTTGGAAGAGGTGAGATACTGAGTAAAGGTAAAGACATTGCAATATTAGCGATTGGCAGAATGGTATCATTATCAACAAGGGCGTCAGAGATTCTCGCAATTGAGGGCATAAAGGCAGCAGTTATAAATGCAAGATTTGTAAAACCTCTTGATGAGAAACTACTTTTAGCACTATCAAAGAAACATAATATTTGGCTCACGATTGAAGAGGGAACGCTCAATGGTGGTTTTGGGTCTGCTATCCTTGAGTTTCTTGAAAAGGAAAATTTGCTGAATAAAATAATAGTAGATAGAATGGGGCTCTCTGATGAATTTATACCGCAAGGGAATATCTCAGAACTCTTAAAACTTGTTAAACTGACACCGGAAGATATTGCAGAAAGAGCAAAGAATCTAATAAAAACAAATAAAATATAAACATTACAAGTATAAAGATGGTTGAGATAGAAAAAATAGCAATTATCGCAAATTTTAGGAAAAAAGAAGCAATAGAGGCAGGAAAGAACCTCTCAAAAATTCTCAAAAAGAGAAAAATAGAAGTATTAATGCCTGACCTTTCCAATTTCATCAACACATACGGCTTAAAGGAGAGCGGTCTGAAACTCATTTCAGGTGTTGCAAGAAAGGCAGATATAATCATCTTACTTGGAGGAGATGGCACACTGCTCACTGCTGCAAGAGCAATAGCACCAACAGAGAAGCCAATACTTCCAATAAATGTCGGTGGAATTGGCTTTCTTATAGAAACTGACATAAGCAATATTGATGAGGTAGTAGACGCAGTTTTTGATGGTAGATACCATCTTGATAAACGGATGCTCCTCAGAGTTGAGATAGGCAACTGGCATAGCGAGGTTCTCAATGATATTGAAATTCATAGAGGACTTGCCCCCCAGGTAGCACACATTGAAATACTGAGAAAAGACAAAGTTCCCATTACATTCTCTGGAGATGGCTTAATAATCTCAACGCCGACTGGTTCTACAGCATACTCACTAAGCGCTGGTGGTCCAATAATTGACCCATCGCTTGAGGTTGTTTTATATACACCTATCTGCTCTCATCCACATATCATAGCACCCTTCATTCTCCCAACGACAGAAAGTGTTAGAATTAAGGGAAGGATTGCCATTGGAACTCATATATGTCTTACAATAGATGGTCAGGTAAGAAAAAAACTTACATGGGATGAAGAGATGATAGTAACCAAATCTGAGCACAATATACATATAATAAGATTTAAGGGTTGGGAACTATTCAAAGTTCTCAGAGATAGATGGGGATGGCACGACCTTAGAGAAGACAAGGCATTAGATAGGGAAATTGATAAATAAAGAATGATAAAAAGATTATTCATAAAGAATTACGCTCTTATAGATGAACTGACAGTTGAATTCAACGCGGGCTTCACAATACTGACAGGTGAGACAGGTGCTGGTAAATCAATAATTATTGATGCTCTCGGGCTTGCTCTTGGCGGTCGGGCTTACACAGGTATGATAAGAGAGGGCTATGACTTCGCACTTGTTGAGGCAACATTCACAAGCGGTGATGGAAAAGGTGAAACAATTATTAGGCGGGAAATAATGCGTGATGGAAGAAGCAGGATTCTAATAAACAGTAATAAGTCCACCCTGAAATTCCTGCGCGACCTGACAGCAAACCTTGTTGACATTCACGGTCAGAACGAGCACCAGCGACTTCTCAATCCATCATCTCATCTTGAATTTCTTGACAAGTTTGCAGGTCTTCACGATATTGTAGATATATACAATGACAAGTTAAAAGAATATAAGCAGATAAAGAAGAGGTTAGAGACAATAATTGAGGATGAAAAAGAGAGGGCAAGGAGAAAAGACCTGCTCAAATTTCAGATAGATGAGATTGAGAGGGCATGTCTAACAGAGGGTGAAGATGCCCGCCTTGAAGAAGAACGCTTATTTCTTAGAAATGGTGAGAAGATTGCAAAACTTTCAGATGAGGCAAAATCTATTCTTCTTGATGAAGATATTACAGGTAAAATATCAAAACTGACATCAATTTTAGAGCAACTATCACAATTAGACACATCTATTGGTGAGACCGCCTCACAGTCAAGAGAGATATTTTATGTAATAAATGATATTGAAGTCGCCATTGAAAAGTATATATCAAACCTAGACTTTAATCCGTCACGCCTTGAGGAGGTAGAGACACGCCTTGCGCAGTTATCACTTATGAAGAAAAAATATGGTGAGACAATTGAGGAGATACTTTCATATCTCTTATCAGCAAAGGAGGAACTCTCAAACCTGGAGATGACAGGAGAATCAAAAGAGGCACTGGAAGAGCGACTCAAAACTTTAAGAGATGAGGTCTTGAATATTGCCATTGACATTTCAGACAGACGAAGGGAGGCAGTTCCAGTTCTTGAGAAAGCAGTAAAAGAGGAACTCTCCGAACTCGGTATGGATGGGACTGTCTTTGTTGTCTCTATTGAATATAACGAAGGGGATGATGCGTTTGTCTCAGATATTAATGTTGGTTTCACATCAAATGGTTTAGACAGGGTAGCATTTCTCATATCAACAAATCCTGGTGAAAGTGCGAAGCCCCTTGTGATGGTTGCGTCAGGTGGTGAGCTTGCGAGGGTGATGCTCGCTTTAAGAAGCATGCTTGCAGATGTTGACGAGACGCCAACTTTAATATTTGATGAGGTTGATGTTGGGCTTGGAGGGAGGAGCGCGGTTCAGGTAGCGACACGATTGAGACGGCTTGGCAGAACAAGGCAGGTAATAACGATATCACACCTCCCACAGATAGCAACATTTGCACATCACCATATGAAGGTAGAGAAGATAAAGAGGGGCAAGAGGGCAATAACTGTTGTAAAGATTGTAGATGGAGATGAGCGGGTGAACGAGATTGCGAGGATGCTTTCGGGTGAGAGTGAGATATCAAAAGAAGCGATTGAGAATGCAAGAAGAATGCTTGAGAATGCCTCAATTGTTGATGTAAAAGATGGCGTTGAGGTCTTGCTTTCAGAAAATAGTGGCGCTCAGAAAGAGATGGAAAGTGAGGGTGATTAGATGGCAGAAGAGTGTAAGCATTACGACGAGAATATAGCAAGGTGCAACTGCACTTATGAGCCGTGCGAGAGGAAGGGGCACTGTTGCGAGTGCATCAGGTATCATTTGAATATGGGGGAGGCGCCTGCGTGCTTTTTCACTAAGGATGCTGAGAAGACATATAATAGGTCTTTAAGGTATTTGGCAAAGTTAGTTGGTTCTTAATATGGTAGAATGGCATTTAAGCCCCTGTAGCTCAGTTGGAAGAGCACAGCACTCGTAATGCTGGGGTAGTGGGTTCAAATCCCACCGGGGGCTTTTAATAATTCAATCTAATATGTTTATATTCTAACTGAAAAATATACATCATATATAATATACAAAGATAAATAAAAAATTTGATTTCTGCTCAACTATGTAAACAAACAAATAAAACATAAATTAATAAAATAACTTTAAAAGTTCATAAATAGATTGATTGAAAGAGTAAAAACAATGTATAGTATGATAATTTATAATTGAATACTTATGGATAGCAAGAACGTTAAATTATCCATGTTTATTATTTCAGGGATAGCATTAACAATCTCTATCTTAATTGCTTCTCTTGACCTTCAAACTATCCTATCAATAATTCCTGACGACCCATTTTATTATTTTCAGATTGCTTCTAATTTCATATCAGGTAAAGGTAGTTCAATTAACGGAATACAAACTACCAATGGCTATCATCCATTATGGATGTTGATAATATCACCTTTATTCGCTTTGAAAACATATAACGAGATACTACCAGTCCGCCTTGTTATCGTGCTTTCCGAACTATTTTCAATTGCTACTTCTTATATTCTCTACTTAATAATTAATACCATAACCCGAAATAAATTGCTCTCTATCGTTGGTTTTGGGTTATACTTATTGACTCCAAAAATATTCTTAACAAATATTATAGGAGAGCCAGTTCCTTTAAGCAATTTTTTTATAATAATTGGGCTGTTCTTAACCTTAAGGATTTCTATTGACGGGATTCTATCACTCAGACGAATGATTTTGATAGGGATAATCTTTGGACTTACAATTCTCTCAAGAATAGATAATATAATATTCATTCTAATTTACATCTTTATTATTCTTTTATGGTATAAAGGTGAGAACCGACTTCTTAGAGTTGGATTTATAGGCATATTAACGATACTCATTGCTTCTCCGTGGTTTATCTGGAGTTTAAGGTCTCTCGGGACAATAAAACAAACAAGTATTGATGCATGTTCATTCATATTTAAACATAATATATTAAAAAATTGCAATGATATACACAGTATATTAAAGGAATCGCTGATAAGTATATTTAATCCGTCGTCTCTCCTATATCTATTTGGATACTCATCACTATCTTATACCTTACCATTTATAATTGGTTCACTTTTCGGATGCTTTAAGGAAAAGGATATCAAATTACAAAGGGGGGTAATAATCATTCTTACAATGACGCTTGCTACATTCATCCTTTATATAATTCATACAGGAATCTTCTTTTACATTAGAATATGGCAGGTTGCATCTTTTAGTTCTTTAACTATATTAATAATCATCAGTTCTATATATATATATTCAAAATCAAAAAAAGTTATCTTAATTTTAATCTCAATCCTTCTATCACTTTATTTATTTAGTTCAAGTTTCACTATATGGAGGGAAATTCAGGCAACAAAGTATCCATTTGAGATTGACTTTTATAAAGTCGCAGAATATATAAATAAAGATAAAAATCACAAATACTCTGCTTATGATAGTGGCATAATATCATATTTCACTGATGGTAAAGTCCTATCAATAGATGGCAATATAAATCCTGAGGCATATAATGCTTTTAGAGAACATAGAATCTGTGATTATATGATTGAAAATGATGTGGACTATCTTGTAGGAAAATATGAGTGGACAAAGTTTATCTGTGAACCCTTCTGTTCATACCCTTTTAATGATGTTTTCAAAGTAGTCAAAAACAATGATGTGGGAATAAATTTTGATTTTACTTTTGACGACTATGTTGTATTGAAATTTACACGCCCTTATAAAACAATCAATTCATACAAATAAAACGACTAAATCAACACTAATATGAGGTTGCTCTAATAAGAAATTTTCAACAACATTCACTAAACAACTTAATCTAAAAATATATGATAAGAATTTTTTCAATAAGATATATTAGAATTAGAAGCACAGCACTCGTAATGCTGGGGTAGTGGGTTCAAATCCCACCGGGGGCTTTACTTATATTTTTGAGAATTAATAACTTTATTCTGAATTAATAATTAAATATTTAATATATTCTTTGTCTCTTCTCTGCTATTGGGTGTTCCATTTTTAATATGATACTTA
>Ga0315280_10010498_pt1 | contig 11602 bp, 11 predicted proteins | sample YL17G06_40_MG_FD_203697 | JGI IMG/M metagenome (GOLD analysis project Ga0315280, IMG submission 203697) | Sediment microbial communities from Yellowstone Lake, YNP, Wyoming, USA - YL17G06_40 | ecosystem: Environmental > Aquatic > Freshwater > Lake > Sediment | place: USA: Wyoming | collected... | reverse complement strand
TTTTAAGATTATATCTGCATTATGGCCGGGATAGGGTAGTTTGGTTTATCCTGCGAGCCTGTGGCAGCCTTTTTACTCGCTAGCGCTCGTAAAAACGCTGACGAAAACTGCTGAGAGCTTGCGACCCGGGTTCAAATCTCGGTCCCGGCCCTGAAACTTTTAGGAAAAGTTTCATCAAAACTTAATGGTCAAAATCATTTTTAAACTTAGACTTCTTAGTATATAGAGGACTTAATGCTTCACACTATTTCTTTTAAAAAATATTCAGATAGAGTATACTATCTTTGTGTGAAGTTGTCCTATGTGGGCTCTTTCCGCATGGAAATTGCCTGATGTGTTGATCGTTGCAGGTCTAACTTAGTGTGGACTTCCTCGTTTTGCGATCAGTAATTCGAGTTGATCCTGCTCGGGACTACAGCTATTGGGGTTCGAATAAGCCATGCATGTCAAGGATTCGGCAAGAATCCTGGCAAAAAGCTCAGTAACACGTGGACAACTTACCCTCAGGAGGAGGACAACCTTGGGAAACTGAGGCTAATACTCCATAGGCAAGATGTTCTGGAATGACTCTTGTTGAAATAGGTTGGTCTGATGCCGACTAACTCTGCCTGATGATGGGTCTGCGGCAGATTAGGTTGATGTTAGGGTAATGGCCTAACATGCCTACGATCTGTATCGGCCATGAGAGTGGGAGCCGGGAGATGGATACTGAGACAAGGATCCAGGTTCTACGGAACGCAGCAGGCGCGAAAACTCCGCAATGTCCGAAAGGATGACGGGGGAACCCCGAGTGCTTTCCTACAAGGAAAGCTTTTCAGGAGTGTAAATAGCTCTTGGAATAAGGGCTGGTCAAGACTGGTGCCAGCCTCCGCGGTAACACCAGCAGCTCAAGTGGTAGTCACGATTACTGGGCCTAAAGCGTTCGTAGTCTGTTTAGCAAGTTCTCTGTCAAATCCTGTCACTTAATGATAGGAATGCAGAGAATACTGCTAGACTTGGAGCCAGGAGGGGTTAGAGGTATTTTTAGGGTAGCGGTGAAATGCTATAATCCTAAGAGGACCACCAGTGGCGAAGGCATCTAACTGGAATGGGCTCGACGATGAGGGACGAGAGCTAGGGGAGCAAACCGGATTAGATACCCGGGTAGTCCTAGCAGTAAACGATGTGGGCTGAGTGCTTCTTGAACTTAGGGTTCAAGAAGTGCTGAAAGGAAGCCGTTAAGCCCACCGCCTGGGGAGTACGGTCGCAAGGCTGAAACCAACCCTTTTCTTTTAAAAAAAGAAAAGCGTTGACGGAAAAGAAAAAGTTTTGTTAAGACTTTTAGAATTCAGCAAAGCTGAATTCCTTTCTTTTGGTCAAGCTTTTCTTTTCGAAAGAAAAGGTTGGCGGCAAACTTAAAGGAATTGGCGGGGGAGTACCACAAGGGGTGGAGTCTGCGGTTCAATTGGATACAACGCCGAGAAACTTACCAGGGGCGACAGCAGAATGATGGTCAGATTAAAGTTCTTACCTAACAAGCTGAGAGGTAGTGCATGGCCGTCGTCAGCTCGTACTGTGAAGCGTACGGTTAAGTCCGCTAACGAGCGAGACCCGCACCATTATTTGCTAACTTAATCGAGAGATTAAGTGTACTATAGTGGGACCGCTGGCGATGAGTCAGAGGAAGGTGCGGTCAACGGTAGGTCTGTATGCTCCGAATCTCCTGGGCTACACGTGGACTACAATGGCGTAGACAATGGGTTGCAACTTCGAAAGGAGGAGCTAATCCCCTAAACTACGTCTTAGTTCGGATCGAGGGTTGCAACTCACCCTCGTGAAGATGAAATCCCTAGTAATCGCTGGTAACTATCCAGCGGTGAATATGTCCCTGCTCCTTGCACACACCGCCCGTCACACCAATCGAGTGTATCTAGAGCGAGGCATTCTCGTTTTGTGAGTGTCGAGTTCTAGGTACGCAAGAGGGGTGAAGTCGTAACAAGGTAGCCGTAGGGGAATCTGCGGCTGGATCACCTCCACGTAATTTAAATAAGGGATAATCCACACTAAGGACTAAATCAACGATCACGCAATTATTCTTTTTAACTTTAATTCTGATGTTTTATTTCTACTAAAGTATATTTTTATATACGAGCCATCGAGCGTAGCGAAGATGGCTCCTTTGATGAATCTTTATTAAAGATTCAGGGCTCGTAGATCAGTTGGTAGATCGTCCGCCTTGCACGCGGAAGGCCTCGGGTTCGAATCCCGACGAGTCCAAACCTTTTTCTTTAGAAAAGAAAAACGTTTACGAAAAAGAAAGGAATTTGCCAAAAGGCAAATTCAAAGGAGGGTAGGGTTGATAAGGGCGGGAACGCAGTTCCTGCACTTATTTCGAATCCCGACGAGTCCATTCCGTCCTTTTTCTCTTTACGAAAGAGAAAAAGTGCAGGTCAAGAAAAATCACCAAAGTGATTTTTGTGTGCCAAAAATTTCTTCGAAATTTTTGAGCATGCCCAAAAAGAGAAATAAAAACTTAATCAAAATGGAACAAAGTATTGAATGGGGACCAATAGTAAATTTTTTGAAAGAATTTAACAAGGACATTGATCCACTAGTAACATTAGCATATATTGTTGCTGCATGTCTCATTATTTTTATAATATACCGGTGGTTTAAGCGGAGAGGAGAGTCCTGAGGATAACAATTATATCGTCTATATTACACAGTAGATAATGTGGATAAATCAAAAAATAAAAAAGGATCAGAATTTGACCTAAATGGTGAAATTGCACGCATAAAAGCAGGCCTAGATACTCGATTAGAGGAATTACGTAAAGAATTAGAAAAACAGGATAAGCTACGTTTCGAGGAGGCAATGACGAATTTGGAAAGGAACGGTGTATTCAAAAAACCTGGGAGAACAAAACAATAGAAATTTAAACATCACTTCTTAAACTTTAGAATTCTCTTGTCTATTTCTTCATATCCAAGACCGTCAGGATTTCTAGAACATATTATATCGGCTATAATCTTACAGAATTCTCTTACAAATAATGGATTTCCAAATCCAACGAGTGTAACAACGTCACCTTCTTTTAGTATTGGATAATCGAACATTCCCAAAGTTAGAGTATTATAGTATCTCTCTGAATCCTTGCGCCTTAGTTCGACTTTTATTTTTGATTCATTAAAAATTCGTGTACTTGCATAGGAAATTTTGTGCATCTTTTCGTCAGTTAGAGGAGAACCTGATACGACTTCAAGAGAAACATCGCCGAACTTAAGAATCCTGTCATATCCTTTTTCAGTTTTTTTCTTACCAGTGCTAGGAGACTCGTGTGTCTCCATGTTATTAATTGTGAGAATAAGAATTAATTTATCTACTCTATAGTTTTAAGAAACTGTTTTGCAATTTCACTTACGTTTTCATCCGCTCTAATTCCAGTCCAGGGATCCATAGAGGTAACTATATTTACGACAACTATATCAGCTCCATTGAATATTGCACTCCTAGCTTCTTTCAGGTCAACACCGCCAGCAGCTGAGATTATTACATCGAACTTGCTCCTTATTTTGGTTATATGTTTGTATTCTATTACCTTTCCTCTAGTAGTTTCTTCATCCCTTCCCTTGTGGAGAATAACAACAGTAGGTGGTTTTTTTAACTTCATCATAACTTTTAAAGGATCTTCAACTCCGAGCATATCAACCATCGAATCCAAACCAAATTCATCACATGTCTTGATGAAGAGATTTAGAGTCTCTGGTGGGGCACTCCCAATAACAGTAGCTGCATCCGCTCCTGAGTTATACGCTAATTCAACTTCTTCTAAAGCTCCATCGGTTGTCTTCAAATCCGCAACTACAATACCATTCCAAACAGCAGCAATTTTTCTGATTCCGGATGAACCTTCTCTTTTTATAAATGGGGTACCGGCTTCAACTATTATGCGATCGCTCTCGGGGAGATTTGGAATTATATTCAATACACTTTTAAGATCATCATTGAACGCTATCTGCAAATACCTGACTTTATGCTCGAGCATCTTATTTTTTCAGTATTTCTTTTATGAATTCCCCCGCCTCTGTTGGAAGGAATATGATTATTTTTTCTGAAGGATCGGCAGCAATATCTCTCATGGTTTGCAATGTCCTTAGATGAAGTGCACCTTTGCTCTTGGAGAGATTTTCAGCAGCCTTCATCAGATTCTCGGAAGCGGTAAGTTCACCTTGAGAAGCGATTATGACTGCTCTCCTTTCTCTTTCAGCTTCGGCTTGTTTTGCTATTACTCTTTTCATCTCTGCAGGTAATTCAATCTCCTGGATCTTTATGGATTCAATGTCAATCCCCCAGCCGGAAGTTTCGGAATCTACAATCTTTTTTATAGAAGTTGCGATTTTTTCCCTCTCGCTTAGAACAAAATCAAGCTCAGAATTTCCTACAACATCTCTCAATGCGGCTTGTGTATATTGTCTTACGGCAAAAATGTAATCTTCGATTTTTATAATTGCATCTGCAGGCCGCTCTACTTTGAAGTATACAACAGTATTCGCTAGTATGGTGATATTATCCTTTGTAATAACTTCCTGTCTTGGAATGTCAGCTGTTTTGATTCGCATATCTACTTTAATCATGCCCTGTATTACAGGAATAATCCATGTTAGTCCGGGTTCTCTAATGTCACTGTATTTACCCAACGTAAATACGACACCTCTCTCATATTGATACAATACCCTAATTCCTGCGAGAGCCAAGAGAACAATAAAAAACAAAAATGGCAGAAGTAACATGGAAAATATCGCAAATATAAATCCATCCATAAATATCACCCCAAAAATTTTATGATTAGATATTGAACATAGTGCCTAAAAAGCATATCTATTTATAAATACATATATTATCCAGTGAAATGAAAAATCCAACATCACATCAAAAGGCATTGTTCTATATTTCTGGAAAGAGTGTTCAGCATATAGGATTACAGCTTATTGTTACCACTGAGATGATTCATCGTGGATTTACGAACGGGGGTGCTTTTAATCTACCTGACGGCAGGGTTGAGGTTGTTTTAGAAGGAAAGAAAGACGACATCATTGATTTTCATAAACATATAAGTGAAAATCTGATCAGCATATTAGAATCTAAAACAACAGATAAGGAGGAATTAATACGTAGGATTGATAACCCAGGGATTAAAGTTGAAGAACTCGAATTTAGAGATGATTTATTAGTACTCGATATTGGATTGTTTAGTCATTCTTTGACTTTTGACCAGATATATAAGGGCGTTGATGTGTACAAAGAATTACGTAATGCAATAAATAAACTAAATAAAACACTAAGTGGAAAATAGAATAAAAGTGTAGAAATGAATAAAGTTGCAACGCTAGTTAGGGTTTTGATATTTTAAAATTAATACGGTGACTAATCAAAGAACCTACTTTAAAGTCAAATGCAAATTAAACAAGACCATTAGGACGACTAAAGAGTATTAGAACACTATTATTGAATCAAAGCATCCGATTATGAGAAAGTACGAATCGGAAGTCAAAGAAACTTTGATAGAACCGGACGAAATAAGGAAAAGTAAGAAGGACCTCTCAGTTTACTTGTATTATCGTAAATATGAGGAACATTTTGTATGTGTGTTGGTAAAACACCTTAATGGTGAGGGATTTATAATAACAGCCTACCTATCAGATAATGTAAAGAAAGGTGATACCATATGGAAAAGGAAATACGAGTAATATTTGATAAAGTTGGTAATACATTGGATGTTTGGTTTGGCGAGCCACGAGAGGCTGTTTGTGAAGAGATTGAGGAAGAATTTTTGATTAAAAAGGACATTAAGACCGGCGAAGTAGTCGGATTTGAAAAATTTAATGTCGTTTCTGCAAAGGACGAAATTCCCTCAATGAAGTTTCTTGTGAAGCCGTCTGGATCGCCATAGGGATATTAGACTTAACTCAACGAAAATAAGTTGCTATTTCTCTTGAATATAGACTAAGTACAGTTTAAATTACAGAAACCAAGACAGACCGTAGGTATTACATAACTATAATCACTTTAGGTGCAACTTTCAGGATAACGGTGCAGAATTGAATTTAAGTGCAAAGTCCAGTAAAGCATTCCATATCAATTTTTCAACTTATTCTTGATGTAGTGTAAATTTGGTTATTAAGAGCCATCGAGAGTAGCGATGTGACCGAGAGCTTTATGCTCTCGGACACACACCCGAGCTTTGCTCGGTTGTGTGATGGCTCCTTCGAAACTTTTACTAAAAAGTTTCCAAAAAATCCTATAAAGGATTTTTGGACCAAAAATCACAAAGTGATTTTTCGGTCATCAAAAGGATTTAAAATATTAGAGCCATCGAGTTTACGGAGATGGCTCATTCGCCAGCCTTAGTAAGGCTGTCGGTAAACCTTAGTAAGGTTTCTCAACAATCTCTTTCAATTCTTTTATTAACCTCTTTGCTCTGTCTATTGATTGTTTCGCAGTCTGAAAGTCTACATCATTGCCATAATAAACCAAAGAGTTTCTCCTGTATCTGCAATCATCAAAAAGCCTGAATAACTCCTCTTTTTTCAGAAAATCCCTAATGAAAAAACCCAAACAGACATGGTTATTTACTTTATACCCTTCCAAAAACGCAATTGCATGAACAAACTCATTTATTGATGTATAAAGCCCTTCAAAGATATAGTTTGAATTTTCAGAATTAATTTTCTGTCCATATAAATATTTTATTCTTCCTTCTGCAACTTTCACAAGAGACTTTGCCTTTTGTTTGTCGGGAGTTATCTTTATAGAAGAACTACTTTCGATACAGTCATTCCAATCGCTTTCTTTCATCTGAAAACCTCAATATAACCATTTAAAACAACCCCGTTTAGGATATTATTCGCCAACTCTTTGTTTTTTACTTTTAATATATCTTTGTGAATAAACATCTGTATTTTTCTTTTAAGCATTTTTTCGTATTTTTCAAGATGGAGTTTTTTATCTGAAGGTGTTTCGATATAGATGTCAATATCGCTCGTTTCTATGTCTTCGCCTCTTGAATAAGAGCCAAAAGTAGCAATCACAGGATTATACAATTCGTCTATTAAGTAATCGATAAGGCCACATTTATAAAGAGATTTGATATTAAACATCTTTTTTTCAATTAAATAATTTTTTGAAATTCTGTCTGCCGAATAAGTCAGAACTCCCGAAATGCTTGTTTTTTTCAAAATTCCTTCTTTTTCTAATTCTTTGGTATATCTAATTACAGATGGCAGTGGTAGTTTCAACTCTCTTTCTATTTGTCGTACTCTAAGTTTAATGGTAGGATTCACAAAAAAGTGTTCTTTTATTCTTTCTTTGATATTATTTCTTTTCATTTGATATTATAAATTATCAATTGATATTTAAAAATATCATTAGGCCATTTTCTGTCATTTTAAGCACTAAATTCTGCTCTTATTTGAGTATATCTGCCCATTTTTGTTGTTATTTTTTAGTAAAAACGAGCAAAGCCAATGTCAAATTTAGATTTTTAAGCTCTCCTTCAGTAATATATATACATAAGGTCGATCAAAATGAAAAATTAGACAAGAAATGCTTTTAAATAAAGATTTCAGATATATTAGTCTTGTCTAGCTGGTAGGAGACCTTGCGTCGTTCTTCTATACTACCGCATTAAATCAGTTTTATTTTTTATCTTTTGTGCAATCCATTGTCGCATGACGGTGGCTGAAGTTCATACATAGATGGCTCGCGAAAGAGAGTGTGTTAGCTACACCATACAGGGGATGGCTTGGCTTGAGTGCCGATGAAGGACGTGGCAAGCTGCGATAATCCTTGGGTAACCGCATGCAGGTTTTGAACCAAGGGACTCCTAATTATTCCGGAAGGAATGGGAACGTGGGGAAGTGAAACATCTTAGTACCCATAGGAAAAGAAACCAATTGAGATTCGGTAAGTAAAGGCGATCGAAAGCCGAAGAGAGCAAACTGAATGCCTTTCTGAAAGGAAAGGTAGATGTGGTGCGACTTCACGTAGAATCCTAACCAGAGAAGACGAAGTCATCTGGAAAGATGCACATAATAGGGTGAAAGTCTCGTAGTCATATCTGGAAGGATTTGGTGGATGTCGGGAGTAATTGGCATTGGATATTGCTAATGAAAATTGGGTCGCATTAAGATCTAACTCTAAATACAACTCAAGACCGATAGCATAATAGTACCGTGAGGGAAAGCTGAAAAGGATCCGTAACAGGAGGTCCAAAGAACCTGAAACTGTATGGTCATAGGCCGACACGGCAGCTTACATTCATGCGAACGATAGGAGCATGAAATTGGTTGTTGTGTCGTTCGTCTAGAAACATGAGGCAGGGAGTGTATCTATATGGTGACCTGAAAGGGATAGCGAAAGCAATGGTCCGCATTCACAAAGAGGGACGTGGTATGAACTGCCATTAATCATATGGATACGACCTGATGCCGAACGATCTAACCCGAGGCAAGATGAAGTCCTACAACTGTAGGATGGAAGTCTGATAGAGTCTCTGGGCTCAATCCGTCCTCGTGACCTTGGGATAGAAGTGAAATGCTAATCGCGTTCGGTAGTAGCAGGTTCCTTTCGAAGTGGCCCTTAGGCCAGCCTGAGCAGAGATCGATTATGGGGTAGAGCACTGATTGTGTGTTTAGGAAACGAAAGTTTTCAACACACTGTCAAACTCCGAATCTGTAATTCATCTTAGAAGCTTGGAGATGGGGTTGGGGGGTAAGCTCCCAATCCGCGAGGGAATCAACCCGGATTATGGTTAAGGTCCCTAAATACAGACTAAGTGCAAATAAAGGGCATCTTAGGTCTAAGACAGTGAGAAGGTTAGCTTAGAAGCAGCTATCCTCTAAGGAGTGCGTAACAGCTCACTCATTGAGACTTAGGGTCCCAAAAATGGACAGGGCTAAGTCTGTTACCGATACCATAATGATCGTTAAGATCAAGTAGAAAGGCGCCTTGTTGGAGCAGAAGTTTCTTTTTAAGAAGAGATAGATCCAACTAGGATGAGAATCCTGTCAGTAGTAACAGCATAGTAAGGTGAGAATCCTTACCACCTGAAGGGCCAGGGTTCCTCAACAACGTTCGTCAGTTGAGGGTTAGTCGATCCTAAGACCTACCCAACTGGGAAAAGTCGAAAGGGAAACTGTTTAATATCACAGTACCATGTGAGTACCTGGCAACAAAAGATTATTTTCTGACTCTTCTAGGTAGTTTGAGTACAATTGTCTTTGTATCTAAGCAAGATAACACTATGGAGTACCGTAATGGTGAGAAGTAGTGTAAATTGCGAATGGCTTCCTTTTAGGGAGTTCAGATGATCCTTGGAGACCATGAAAAGGAAAATAATCGGATCTCACATGACCGTACCGAGAACTGACACAGGTGCCCCTAGTTAAGAAGACTCAGGTGTCGCGAGCTTAATCCAGTCTAGGGAAATCGGCAAACTAGCCCCGTAACTTTGGGATAAGGGGTGCCTGCTTTGCAGAAAGCAGGTTTCAATTACAAGGGGAGTCCGACTGTTTAATAAAAACGTAGGTCACTGCAAAGTCGAAAGGCTGTGTACAGTGGCTGATGCCTGCCCAGTGGTGGTATCTCAAACTCCGGTTCAACGGAGCGAAGGACCGCTAAACGGCGGGGGTAACTATAACCCTCTTAAGGTAGCGTAATACCTTTCCGCTTAATTGGCGGATTGCATGAACGACTTAACGAGACTCCCGCTGTCCCAGACTGGATCTCGGTGGATCTACAGTCCCAGTGCACATGCTGGGGACTTCCAGCGGGACACGAAGACCCCGTGGAGCTTTACAGCAGCTTGTTGCTGGGTTGTGATTTGGAATACGCAGCGTAGGTGGGAGACTTCGAAGCTATTCTTTTGGGGATAGTGGAGTCGAAAGTGAGACACCACCTATTTTAAATTACAACTCTTACTCGAGAGAGGACACCGGCAGGTGGGCTGTTCGGCTGGGGCGGTACACTGTCGAAAATCTATCGACAGTATCTAATGGTTGACTCAGGCGAGACAGAAATTCGCCATTGAGGATAAGACCAAAAGTCAGCCTGACTAGGTTTCGAACATCAAGAAACCTGGACTCGAAAGAGAAGTCTAGCGAACCCCGATACCTCCTTAATGGGGGTTCGGGCTGATGGAAAAGCTACCCCGGGGATAACTGAGTGGTCGCGGGCAAGAGTACACAGACCCTTTTCTTTGAAACTTTTACTGAAAAGTTTCATCAAAAGGAAAAGTGTTCTATCCCAAAAGAAATGGAATTTAAATCTTTGATTTAAATTCTGAATTTTTGCTTATGCAAAAATTCCATTTTTCTTTTGGGGATGAAACACCTTTTCTTTTAGAAAAAGAAAAGGAGTTCGTATTGATCGACCTCGCGGCTTGCTACTTCGCTGTCGACTCTATCCATCCCGGATGTGCAGAAGCATCCAAGGGTGGGGTTGTTCGCCCATTAAAGGGTAACGTGAGTTGGGTTTAGAACGTCGCGAGACAGTTTGGCGGTATCTACTGGAAGTGTGGTTTACCTGAGGGGAAGAATCATTTAGTACGAGAGGAACAATGATTCGCAGCCTCTAGTTTACCAGTTGTCTGACAAGGCACTGCTGGGTAGCCACGCTGTAACCGATAAGGGCTGAAAGCATCTAAGCCTGAAGCGGCCCCCGAAAAGAGGTAGATCAGGTTCTCCTAGAAGAGGAGTTTGATAGACGGCGGATGTAAGTATCAAGGCTTCGGTCGAGATATTCAGTCCAGCCGCACTAATCACCGAATCTAATACACTCCTAGCGATAAGCCATCTATGTATGAACTTTTTTTGCTACGTATCAAATATTTTAATCTAAATTCTATATTACTAAGGGGTAGTAATCGATGGGCTCCCGGAACCAAACTTTTACTAAAAAGTTTGATTAAAAGTTTCGAGGAAGTTCTATCCACTCCATAAGCGTTTTTATCGAGAGATAAAGAGTGTGCTACAGAGACGAGATGTCTCTTTGCAGAAGACAATGATCATCTTTGTGAGGATGCACAGAGACTTGTGAAACGATCACATTCCGCTGGGGTGCAAATCCCTTTGTGGATGCAAAGACGAATGCCCGTACAGCAGTACGCTTGTTTACAAGCTGAAAGCTGACAGAAGATAGACTATAGATTACTGCCCCCATATTTTTATAAATACTTAATTTAACCTTCCTTCGATCTTTTCAACAATTTCGCTAATCTGTTTTTTTCTTGTTCGCTCCTTGCTCTCTTTCTCGAGTCGGTTTATCCGATGTAGTATCGCCTTTCTCTTCTCTTCAATATCGTCTGCCATAGTATAATATCTGAGAGTAGATTAAAAGCTTGGTACAATTTGAATTTTTTAATTTATCTTACCATAAGAATAAGATATCTTTTGATGAAACTCGGCCTTTTAAGAAAAGGCTGGCGAATAACCTTTTAAGAAAAGTTTGAAAGGGAAGGGTCAGGAAAAACTTAAAACTGGGGAAACCGTAGGTTTCCGCGGTTTAGTAAAAATGATAGTAATGAAGTTTGGCGGTACATCGATAGGAGACGGAATAAGGATTGCC
>Ga0315280_10010497_pt1 | contig 11604 bp, 10 predicted proteins | sample YL17G06_40_MG_FD_203697 | JGI IMG/M metagenome (GOLD analysis project Ga0315280, IMG submission 203697) | Sediment microbial communities from Yellowstone Lake, YNP, Wyoming, USA - YL17G06_40 | ecosystem: Environmental > Aquatic > Freshwater > Lake > Sediment | place: USA: Wyoming | collected... | reverse complement strand
CAGGCAAGATAGGCCAGGCGATTCAACTGAATGGTGTTGACCAGATGGTGGATGTCGGCGCAGTAGGCATCAGCGGCGCTGCTCCTCGTACGATAGCCGGCTGGGCGAAGGCCAATGCCCTGGCCGATGCGTTGACCGACTGGACCAACATTTTTGGGTTAGTTGGCCCCCCAGCAGATCCTCGGACCAATATGAGCTTCGATATTGAGTTTGTCAATGTGGGCGGAGGCTATCGAGGTTATGGTATTCACGTTTACGGCTGGGAGCGGAACATAATGTCGGTCGATTTTGAGTGGCATCACCTGGCCGCCTCTTATGATGGCACCACGATAAAGTGGTACGGTGATGGTCGGCTTATCGGCAGCGATAGCAGCAGAGTTCTTGCCACGACTGACAATGTCCATATCGGCAAGCGTGACGACCTTGATAATTACTGGCCTGGTCGCATTGATGAGGTTCGCATCTACAGCCGTGCTTTGACTGATGCTCAGATTGCGTCGGTTGCTGGCCTTACATCGACGTTCTCGATACCGGCTGATTTGCGTCAGGACAACGTGATTAACTTCAAGGACTTTGCGGTATTGGCAGATTCTTGGCTTGAGGAGATTCTGTGGCCGTAACGACAGAAAGTTAAAACTTGAAGCGCAAAGCGTAAAACTGTTGAATTCCGCAGTTTTACCTTTTTGGCTTTGAGTTTTAAGCTCGCTTTTCGGGGCACCATTTTGGGGCCTATTCCGGCGCATCGGAATAGGCCCCTGCTATTTTCCGATGCGGGGTAATTACTGCACGCATAAGGCATTGACCTTTGGGCTTTATTATTAAATAATAAGCCGTCGTATGAGGTCACGGTTAAAGAAATTGTTGATCGCGGCAGCGTTTGGCGCTTGCCTTGGCAGTTCTGGAAGGGCAGATTTAGCCGGGCAGATCGACGCCATCGTTAGCTCGCAGAAAAACGTTGAGTTCTCCGTTCGCATCATAGAAGCCAATTCGGGCAAATCGCTTTACGAGCACAACGCCCAAAAGGCGTTGGTGCCGGCTTCGAATATGAAGGTGATTGTTAGCGCGGCAGCACTGAAATATCTTGGCGATGACTATGAGTACAAAACGAAGGTCGGACTTCGCGGCGATACGCTAATTGTAATAGGAAGTGGCGACCCGTTATTGGGTGACAAAGCCAATGATGCCCGGTACGGACGACAAGCGGGCTGGATATTCGAGGATATCGCGGCAGCATTAAAACGTAATCGCATAGCGGCTATCAAGGATATCGTTGTCGACAGCGGCGTATTCGATGACCAGCGAGTGCACCCGAATTGGCCGAAGGACGACCTGAACCGTTGGTACGCTTGTGAAGTGAGCGGGCTGAATTTCAACGACAATTGCATAGAAGTAAGCGCCGAGAATAGCAACGGGCGAGTCACTGTCTCCATTGAGCCGCAAACCAGATATGTGCAGGTCATCAACGAAATCACAGCGGCATCGGCAGGCCCGCAAGCAGTTGGCTCTTATCGGACGGCAGAGGCTAATCGAATTGCCGTCTTCGGCAAATGCAAAGACAAGGTTGGACCGTTCTTCGTAGCGATTGAGCGACCGGCAGCGTTCTTCGGATTTCTATTAGCGGAAAGTCTGGCAAGGGCAGGAATAAACACAGAAGGTCGAATCATAGAAAAAGCAGTGACCGACAATCAAGATGTGGTGCCACTGGCAGAATATCGAACGCCCCTAATCGACTGTTTGAGCCGATGTAACAAGGACAGCCTTGGACTGGCAGCGGAATCGCTGCTCAAAACTATCGTGGCCAACAGCAACGCCGATAAAAGGGGCGGCAGTTGGAGCAATGGCCGGGAAATAATCGCACGCTACCTGGCAGGTTTGGGCATCGACACAGACGAATTTTATGTCGACGATGGCAGCGGACTAAGCCAACAGAACAAGCTCACCGCAAACACCATAACAAGAGTGCTATTTGACGTCTACAAAAACGCGAATTGGGAACTTTACAAGCGTTCGCTGGCAGTAGGGGGGGTGGATGGGACAATCGCCAGACATTTTGGAGAACAAAAGTACAAGGGCAAAATATTCGGCAAGACTGGATATATCGGCGGTGTTAAATCATTTTCCGGCGTATGCAGCACCGAGCGAGGCGATTACATATTTTCGATCCTTGCCAATAACGCCGGCAGTCTAAGTCGGGAGGTGTTAAACGACATTGTAGAAGCAATTATTGACAGCAATGATCCGCACCTCAAAAGCAGGCTTTAGCAAGTGAATCACCCCTCGTATGAATCTGTAACCGAGTTCTCCCAGACCAAGCCGGGCCGACCAGACCGCTGCAAACCTATCGTAGCCGAACCTGCCCACGTTTGCCTCTGTGACTTTGAATCCGATATCCTCAACGAGATTGCCGAGCGTCTGCACATTCCACGAATAAAGATGGTGATTAGGCTCTTGCGGATTGTAACGGCGGTATCTCCTTTCTTTTTCATAAGGGACAAACAAGAGCAATTTGCCGGTTGGGTGAAGTACGCATTTGATCTTCTCCAAAACTTCGGGCGGATTATCCGTATGCTCAAGCACATGGTGGCAAATCACTACGTCTATTGAGCCGTCAGCTACCGCAGTAATATCCTTGAGAAACTCTATGCCGTGACTGGCAAGCACGGGCTCTAAGTGTTCTGATAAATCGTAGCCGAGCCGTCTTTTACATTTTAGTTCAGCAAGATTCCATCCCGTTCCCACTCCGTATTCCAATATGGTGTCATTCTCGCTTACATAGGGGGCGATTTTCTCCGCGCGAAGCCTGGCGACCCAGGGATAGGCGCAGTCGGGAATGAAGCGCTTGGTGTCGTGGTACGCTTTTCCCATATCTGCGCTGTACCGCTGCTTTATTTTGTCTTGAAAAACCATCTTACTGTGGTCTGGGCAGCGTTATCCTGAATTTGCTTCCCTGGCCAGGTTGGGATTCGACTGAAATGCAGCCCTGATGGGCATCTATTATCTTCTTACAGAACGCAAGGCCGAGCCCGCAGCCCGTTGCTCGTCCATCGTCCCTCGTCCCTCGCCCCTCGGTTTTTTTGGTGGTGAAAAAGGACTCAAAGATATGTGGCAGGTCGGCCGGCTTAATGCCGCTGCCGGTGTCGGCGACTTCTATGTAAGTGACGTCTGTCGCCTCCGAAGCCCTGATGGTCAGGACTCCGCCGCGCGGCAGCATAGCATGTCGGGCATTTAGAATCAGATTCATTATAACGTGGTGAATTTGAACGGGCACCGCCCAGACCGTCAAATTCTCAGGAATCTGGATTTGTACGGTTATGCCATCCTTGCCAAAATCTCTGCACAGACAGGCAAAGACGTCCTCCACCAGGGCACGCAGCGGGACATTTTCCTTTTCTTGTCTGCGGCCATTTGCCATCGCCAGCATACTTTCCATCATCTTGGCGGCACGCTGACAATTCTGGACCGTTTTGCGAAGCGCTTTATCCGTCAGAGACTTATCATCTGGATTTTCCAGTGCCAGAGCCGCGTAGTCAGCCAGTGGCGTCAGCAGATTATTAATCTCGTGGGCTATCATATAGCTGGCCGTACCAATGTTGGCAAGGCTCTGCAACTGAAGAACTTGGGCCTTCAAGGCGTCATTCTGCTGCTGCTGATTCGCCAGGTCCCGGTGCAAAGAAACACGTTTTTCTATAATGCTTGTCAATCGTCAGCTCCTGGTATAAAATCCAAATCACGCCGAGCATCCAGTATCCAGTACTTTATCGACCTTTGGCAGGCTTTTTCTTGAAAAGTATATAGCCTGTTGCGGCGGATAAGAGATGACTGAGCAAAGAATCAAAGAGGAACTGCTGCATTTATTGGAGGCAAATGGCGTCACAGTCCGAAACGAGCCGCTTGGCGGCAGCGGCGGGGGGCTGTGTACAGTGAAAGGCCAGCGGATCTTCTTCGTGGATACGCAGGCACCATCAACAGAGGTGGCGGCGCTTTGCGCTGAGGCGGTAGCAAAGCTGCTGGATATCGAAACGGTTTATGTTAGGCCGGAAGTCCGTCAGTATATCGAAAATCACAGCAACCAAATTCACAAATAAGGCGATTCTGACATGAGAACTAAATGGCTGACAATATTGGCAATGTGCCTGAGCACGCTAATGGGCTGCTTGGGGGTCGCGGCAAATCGGCCTTCTTCGCCGGCCCCGCATAAGTCTGTGAACTCCATCGGCATGGAATTTGTCCGCGTTGAACCAGGCGATTTCTCGATGGGACAAGAGCAGGGGGGCGATTGGGACGAGCGCCCCGTGCATAAGGTTACCATCAGCAGGCCTTTCTATATGGCTGTAACCGAGGTAACCAACGCCCAGTACGAGCAGTTCGACCCGGAGCACCGCAAACTTCGCGGAAAGCTCGGATTTTCCAAAGACGACGATGAGGCGGTCGTCTTTGTGAGTTGGCACGAGGCGGCAAAGTTCTGTAAGTGGCTGTCGAAAAAGGAAGGGAAATCCTACCGGCTGCCGACCGAAGCCGAGTGGGAATATGCCTGTAGGGCAGGTACTACCACCAACTACCATACCGGCGATAAATTGCCGGACGTTTTTCATAAGAACCAGAAGCAGACACGGAATCCTGAGCCGGTGTCGCTGAAAGTAGCCACCACGCCCGCCAACGCCTGGGGCCTTTATGATATGCACGGCAACGTCGAGGAATGGTGCTATGACTGGTACGGCACGTACGAACGGTCAGACCAGAGCGACCCGGTAGGGCGGGCCGATGGCGATTTCAAGGTCACTCGGGGCGGCAGTCACAGCACCGACCTACCATATCTGCGCTCGGCAAATCGGCTGGGTACTCTGCCGGAAGATAAGAGCTGGCTCATAGGCTTCCGTGTGGTCCTGGGTGAGCTGCCAAAGACCGAGCCGATGCCCGTGTCTGCGCCGCCATTGAACCAGCGGGACGTTAGGCAGGATATTCCTGCCGACCTGGGCAAAGGCCCGGACGCTGAAAAGCCTTACTTCAAAGGCCCCATCGAGTACGTTAAGATTTCGCCTGGCTCTAAAGGCCCGATGTACAGCGAGCACAATCATGACCCGGCACTGGCTGATTGCCCGAACGGCGACCTTCTGGCCATCTGGTATTCCTGCCGGACAGAGGCCGGCCGGGAATTGGCTATCGTGGCCAGCCGCCTGCGATATGGCAGCGACCAGTGGGAGCCTGCCTCGCTATTCTGGGACGGCCCTGATCGTAACGACCACGCACCAGCCTTATTTTTCGATGGGCAAAAGACGCTCTATCACTTCAACGGCCTCTCGGCGGCGGCCACATGGGGAAATCTCGCCCTGGTGATGCGCATCTCGACTGATAGCAGCGCCACCTGGTCGAAGGCCCGGCTGATTGACCCTGAGCACGGTCTGCGCCACCAGCCTATCGCCTCGGTTTTTCAAACACGCGAAGGATTCATCATATTGCCGTGTGACGCCGGCACCGGCGGTAGCGGCGGCACGGCCATCCATATCAGCAGGGACGCCGGCAAGACATGGATTGACCCCGGTGCCGGTCGGCCCGTACCGAAATTCGCCCAGGGCGCAAGCGGTGCCTGGATCGCCGGAATTCACGCCGGCGTCGTTCAGTTGAAGGATGGAAGCCTTATGGCCCTGGGACGCGGCAACGACATAAATGGCCGGATGCCGATGAGTATCTCACAAGACATGGGCGAAAACTGGACTTATCACGCCAGCGAATTTCCGCCCATCGGCGGGGGGCAACGCCTGGTATTGCGCCGGCTGCGGGAAGGACCGATTCTATTAGTGAGCTTTGCCGACAGCAAGAATGGCTTAGTTATCCCTGATGCAGCCGGCAAAAACCGCCGGGTCTATGGCATGTTCGCGGCACTATCCTTTGACGAGGGTAAGACCTGGCCGATCAAAAAACTGCTTACTGCTGGAGGTCCAGCCAGAGAAATCGACGGCGGCGGCAATACCGGCAAGTTCATTATGGATGACAACCACGCCGAGCCAAAAGGCTACCTGGCTGCCACGCAGACGCCTAACGGCCTTATCCACCTTATTAGCAGTAAGCAACACTATGTTTTCAACCTGGCCTGGCTGAAACAAGCAATGCCGGGAGGCAAGAATGCAAATATCAAAAATTAAAAATCAAAATTGCGGAATCCCGATATATCGGGATGAAAGCCTTAATTTTGCATTTTGATTTTTGAATTGACCTGGAGCTACGTCCTATGAATCAACAAAAGGTGAAAAAGGGTCAGGGTAAAGTGCCGATTGTTCTGGTGGTTGACGATGACCAGCAAAATCTTGAACTTCTGCAGGCGTATCTGGAGGACATAGATTGCGAAACGGTGCTGGCAATCGATGGCGCATCAGCTCTGGAGGCCGTCAAGAGAAAAAAGCCCGATTTGATTCTGCTGGACGTAATGATGCCCCGGATCAGCGGCTTTGAGGTATGTAAGAGGATTAAGAACGACCCCAAAACCAGCGACATTCCGGTGATAATGGTAACGGCGCTTAACGAGTTCGGCGATATCGAACGCGGCATCAATTCCGGTACGGACGACTTCATCAGCAAACCTGTCAATAAGCTCGAGCTTCTGACACGGGTCAAAACCATGCTCAAGCTCAAGCACCTGAGCGATGAGCTTGAACGCACTCTGGCGTATCTGAGTGAGATAGAAAAATGCGCCCAGATGGCAAAATCAGACGCGGATGTAGACCGAACTAAATAGTTGTTGTTTTATGCCCTGCGTTTCTTCAGCAAAGCTAATCCGCCGAAGGAAAGAAGCAACAATGTCGCCGGCTCCGGGATGGTGGCTATCCAGCCTTCGGTAAAGCCATCAGGATTGACGCCGTAGCCGACAATGGTTAGGCCGTCAGCAGAAATACCTCTGGCGGAAACCAAAGTCCAGCCGGTCAAGTCCAGGCCACATTCATTAACAAGGACGCTTTTGAGGTCTCGCACACCATGCTTTGAATCCCAGATAAACGCGTTAACGCCTTCAACCACATCGTCACCGCCGACCACAACTGACCCATCGGCAGAGACAGCCCACGCACTGCCACGCACGCCCAGACCTGTCATAACGCCATTTTCCCATCGAAAGGGTTCAGGCGCAGAACTGGGGAAGGAAGCCTTGCTCCAGCCGACGATGACTGAGCCGTCTGCAGAGACGGCTGTAGCCCTGCTGAAGGCGAACATACTAGGTGGCACGAGGAATCCCAGACCGACCATCCCTTCTTCTTTCGTCCAGCGGAATGCTTCTTTGTCCGGAACCTTGGCGGAGTCAATTTCTCCGACGATGACTGAGCCATCAGCCGAGACGCCGTATGCTGTGCTCCGAGTCCACCCCAGGCCGACCATGCCTTCTTCTTGAGTCCAGCGGAAGGCCTCAAAATCAATTGTGGAGTAACTTTCTCCAACTATGACTGAACCATCAGCAGAGACAGCATAGGCTTTGCTTGAAAAATAAGGAGACCCTGGCAGTTCGCCTAGGCCAGTCATAACTCCATTTTCCCAGCGGAACGCTTCTCCACCAGAGGTAGAAACACTTTGGCCGACGACCACAGAGCCATCAGCCGAGACAGCGTAAGCTTTGCTCCAGAAATAACTGCCTGGCAGATCCCCCAAACCAGTCATCAAGCCATTTTGCCAGATGAACCCTTCCCAACCCAAGTTGGAATGGCTTTCTCCGACCACAACTGACCCATCGTCCGAAATGCCGTAGGCCTTACTGAAAAACTCTCCACCTGTCAGGTCTCCAAGACCTTTAAAACTGCAAACAGAACTTCTTGAAATACCAGCAAAATACAGTAGGACCAGTACAAAGAATACTGCCCTGAGTTCAAGATGATCAATTCTGTTCATTTCGAATTCTCAGTAATACTAATCCGCCGAAAATAAGGAGCAAGAATGTCGCAGGTTCGGGGATGGTGGCTATCCAGCCTTCGGTAAAGCCATCGGGATTGATGCCATAGCCGACAATGGTCAGGCCGTCAGCAGAAATCCCTCTTGCGGAAACCAAAGTCCAGCCGGTCAAGTCCAGGCCACATTCATTAACAAGGACGCTTTTGAGATCTCGCGCGCCATGCTTTGAATCCCAGATAAACGCATTAACGTGTGCAGCGCTACCGTCAGCGCCGCCGACCACGATTGAACCGTCTGCGGAGACAGCCCAGGCATAGCCGTTCACACCCAGACCTGTCATAACGCCATTTTCCCATCGAAAGGGCTCGGGGTCAGTGCTGGGGAAGGAAGGTGCGCTATAACCGACGATGACTGAGCCGTCTGCTGATACGGCTGTCGCCCCGCTAAAGGGTTCTTCACTAACTGGCACGAGGTTCCCCAGGCCGACCATGCCTTCTTCTTGCGTCCAGCGAAATGCTTCCCAGAGCGCCTTTAGTGAGTCACTTTCTCCCACAATAACAGAACCGTTAGCAGAGACACCGTAAGCCGTACTGTCCCTCCAACTGAGCCTACCCAGGCTGACCATGCCTTCTTCTTGAGTCCAGCGAAAGGCCTCTGTACCCAAACCAGATTCACTTTCTCCAATTATGACGCAGCCATCTGCGGAGACCCCATAGGCTGCGCTGTAAAAGAATGAACCCGGCAGTTCGGCTAGACCCTGCATGCCCGTTGATTGCGTCCAGCGGAATGCTTCCCCACCGAAAAAGGACCCACTTACTCCCACAATAACAGACCCATCGGCCGAAATGCCATAAGCTTTACTAACAAATGCCCTTCCCGGCAGGTCCCCAAGGCCTATCATTACACCATTCTCCCACCGGAAGGCTTCCCAGCCCAACGCAGAATATGTTTCTCCTACAACAATTCTTCCGTCAGCAGAGACCGCGTAGGCCTTACTGTAGAAGTTCCCGCCAGACAAGTCCCCAAGTCCTTGGAAATTACAAATAGCTCCAGGCGAAACATCGCCGGAGTACAAATATGTAAGCAATACCAGATGGGTTGCGATGCAATTAACGCTCCTCATACAGAAATCTCCCGCAAACATATTTATTATAACACGTTTTTCGCAGACCATTCAAGACAAAAATCGTGAAAAATCCGATGCCGTAAGGCATCCCCCAGCGGATAACCGGCGTTTTTAGGACGGTAACAGCCGCTACATCACACACAATCGCCACGCACGTTCGATGAATCAAATTGCTGCCCACCTAATTCAGCAAAACGAAATTATTTAGCCGGCGGATACTGTCGATATTCTTAGTGCAATAACTGGACACGGAGGATGCCGAGAAACTGTTTATTCGGCACAGGGTGTATGAGCACAATACTCGAGATTTTCGGCAGGGCGATACAAGTCGACACCGGCGATCTGATATGGCACTGGCTGGATGTCGCAAAGCAACACGCCGGTGAATCAGACCAGGCACAGCAGTTGGCCACAATAATCAGCCTCATGGGCGAAATGAAGCTGGATGCCGCCCAGGAGCAGTTAAGGCTGTACCTTTTTGAAAACCCCGCCTGCACACGCGGACGCATGGCTGCAGCAGCAATATGCCTTGCTCAGAATCAGCTCCCCCAGGCAATCCAAGAGCTAACCTCAGTCTATATGAGGCAGCCCAACAATACGATGGCTCTTTATACGCTGGGACACTGCTACGAAAGACTGGGCAAAGAATCTCAGGCTGTAGAGTTCTATCAGGACTGCCTGAAGTTCAAGAATTATCTACAACTGCCCGCGCAGCGCTTGGCTGCAATATACCTCAAAAACGGTCAACTTGACAAAACCATCCAACAATACGAGCTTCTCAAAGACCAGTATCCTGATGACATATCCGCACTGGTGACGCTGGGACATTTATATATCGCCACCGCCCGATACGAAAAGGCGATTGAAACGTTCAACACCGCAATTCTGATACACCCGGACAATTTCCTCGCCAGCGACGAGAAAATCGAGCGGCTTATTAGAGATGGGCAACTTCAAGAGGCGTTAGAGCAGATTGAGGACATGCTCTGCCGCGAGTCCGACAGGGTGGACTTGATTGTCAGACAGGCGGATGTCTTGAGCATGTTGGGTGCCAACGCCGACGCAGTTTCGCAGTATCAGCAGGCGCTGCGAATTTGTCCCGATTTTCTGGAGGCGACCATAAAGCTGGGCACACAGTTCTTACAGATGCGAGCCGAGCAGCTCGCAGCAGAGCAGTTCAATAGGGCGGTCGAAATAAACGACAAAATAGTCGACTCGTATATCGGGCTGGCAACGGCACAAAAACTAGCCCACTGCAATTCCGAGGCCCTGACGACCCTGTCGTTAGCAGCAGCGATTCAGCCCAACAGCTCCTTTCTGTTCGGCGAGACAGCTAACCTGATATTTAGGGCGGCTCTTGCCGAAGCCGCGCCGCTGAACGGTACTTCCGACTCGTACGATACGATAGAGGCGGTAATTTCAGCAAATCGCCGGCAAATCACCCGGCGTCCCCAAAATCCGGACTTGCACTACCGGTTAGGCATCCTGCTGATGAGCGTGGCAGAACTGCAAGCGGCTGCCCAGTGTTTTCGAGCCGCATTAGAAATAAACCCAACTTATGCCAGAGCCAGCAGCAAACTTGCTGTCTGCCTTTATGAAATAGGCCACACGGAAGACGCCTTAGCACAGCTTACCGCCCCCGAACATCTCAGCAGAGAGACGCTTGAGCTTCACTACAAGACAGCCTTGCTTTACTGCAACCGGATAAAGTTCGCATCTTCACTTATGAATCTTGACCACTACCTACGGAATAACTTCGCCGCAACCGATGCGGCAGTCAACATTTCGGTCGTCCTTCAAAACCTGGGCCTTTTAGACAGGGTCGCGGCAATGTGGGAGAATCTTTCTCAAACCGCAAACGAGGCAGTTACCGCAAGTCCCTTATGAAGATAGCAGGGTCCGGACAAAACCACAACAGCACCATCTTCCCCGAAACAACCGCTGAATGAAACATAACATATCTTATGGGACGTTGTTTTGGGCCGACAGACATTCTCGGCATCACCGATTGCCTTGCTCGCCACTGATATTGGAACATGTATGCTATTCACATCTCACCGCCCAGATTATTACCAGAATGATTAATAAGACGATTAGGACCCATGAAGCTATTTTGGAGATCGGATCGGTATAGTAATACTTCTGCGGATGGATTGGACAGCCACATCTCGGGCAAGACTTTGCCTTATCTGATACCTGCGTTTTACATTCGGGACAATTTATGATTGACATTGGGCTTTTTTACCAGAATATTTTCACGCCACTCCATACGCTATAAGAAGCCAGTTTTTGGTCATTGCGATTACTGAGTATGTCAACTCTCCCACTTTTACCTTTACACTTAAAATATTCGCGAAAAAGCAAAACGTGCCCCTGTTTTGCCTCTATAGGAAGTGGCAGCCAAAGCGCGGGGTCTATTCGCACGCGGCCGGAGTCGATATCTATGCTGTGGAACAAACCTTTTCTGAGACCATCTTCAACTTTTTCTACCACGCCAGGCTCCGGTGTTACGGTGACAGGTTTCGGTGCTGTGGGCATATATGCAATATACTCTGCAGGATCCGTTCTCCGTAGCCATCCGTATTTATCTGTCCTTATATTCGGAGCTAATT